>JAEEGL016528789.1_pt1 | contig 20669 bp, 18 predicted proteins | sample 9134231 | NCBI WGS metagenome assembly JAEEGL01 (sample SAMN16246548, study PRJNA631951) | gut metagenome | biome: gut microbiome; feature: rumen; material: fiber-attached | host: Bos | place: Iran: Karaj | collected 2018-10
AGAAAACATGGTACAAAAAGACAGAGGATTTCAAATCTTTGCAAATGCACTGATGATCTTTTTAGTTATCTGTGTGCTTGCACCCTTTTTCCTGATGCTCATGTCATCGCTTACCGACGAACAGACATTGATCGCAAACGGGTACAGTTTTTTCCCTGCTAAATTCAGTACATATGCCTACCGGTATCTGCTGGTTCAATCCGGATCCGTGGCACGCGGTTATTTCATTTCGATATCGATCACACTGGTAGGAACATTATGCAACCTGTTTATCACGTTGCTATATGCTTATCCGCTTTCGAGAAAAGAACTTCCCGGAAGATATGCATTCGCGTTCTTTCTCTTCTTTACGATGCTTTTCTCGGGTGGACTGGTTCCCGCATATTTGATGTGGACACAGACGTTCCATATCCGAAATACCGTTTTTGCGTTGCTGATCCCGGGTCTTTTAATGAGCCCGTTTAACGTAATCATGATGCGTACATACTTCACGACCAATATTCCGGATGAAGTTATCGATGCGGCAAGAGTTGACGGAGCCGGGGAATTCAGGATCCTTTTCAAGGTAGTCTTTCCCATGGCTGTACCGATCACCGCAACGATCAGCCTTCTGGTGGGATTGGCATATTGGAATGACTGGATGAACGGTCTGTACTATATCAATGATGATAAGCTCTACAGTATTCAGGTACTGCTTATGAAGATCCAGCGTAATCTGGACCAGTTAAGGCAGCAGGCTCAGAACGGAAGCGGAAATGTCAATATGGCAGATCTGCCGTCGACTTCGGTTAGAATGGCACTCACGGTAATGGGAATACTTCCCATCATGATCATATATCCGTTTTTGCAGAGATATTTTGTAAAAGGTATCACGATCGGTGCAGTAAAAGGATAAATCAACGGATTTTCCGCTATTTACGGAACTGTTGGGGGGTTTTACCCGTTGATTTCTTGAACTGTCTGTAAAAATATGAGATATTGGGGATTCCGACCTGTTCCGCTATTTCGGTGATGCTTAGGTTTGTGTTCTTAAGCAGATACTTGGCCTGATCCATTCGCTTCAAAGTGATATAAGCGGTCAGTGTCATTTCAAATTCCTTATGGAAACAATACGAAAGATAATCCGGATTCAGGTGCATGACTTCGGCGATCTTGATACGATTTATATCCGCGTCCGACAAATGGTCGCGGATATAATTGCGTATTGTGCGGACAAATTCGTTGTCGGTATCCTTTATATCAGGTGTGGGTACAGGTTCCGGCTCGTTTTTTCTTGAGTTTAAAAAAGTAATGGCACGGGACAGTTCCTGGTTAAGACTCTGCTTTCCGATAGGTTTTAAAAGATAGTTAAAGCAGTGAAAGCTGATGGCTTCCTGGGCATAATCAAAACGCTGGTGTCCGGACAGGATGATAGTCGTTATTTGCATACCTTCCCTGTTCAGACGCTCAAGGAGTTCAAGCCCGTTTTCTTTGGGCATCTCGATATCCAAAAGCATAAGATCCACATGCTCTTTTTTAAGAATATTCATCCCCTGCTGGGCACTGTAGGCCGTGAAGATATTGTCGATATTCAGTTCTTCTTTGTCTATCATCCCTACCAAACCCTGAACAATATAGTATTCATCGTCTATGATCAGAATATTCATATGACCGCTCCTATTCTTCATCGTATTTCCTGTAAGGGAAACGTATTGTTACACAAAGACCCATGCCTTCTTCATTGGCAAAGCTGAGTACCGCTTCCGGCCCCATAATGAGTTTTAAGCGCATTGCCGTATTATAGAGTCCTATACCGGTTCCTTTTTCCGTAACATCGGGCTGTTCAAGTATATTGTTGTATTTTTCCAGTTTTTCATCGGACAATCCGACTCCGGAGTCCGTATGCTCAAGGCATACGAAGGTCTCACCGTTTTCCATCTTTTTGGATACCCTGACCCTTATCAGAAAAGGCTCGCCCATGATAAGTCCGGTTTTAATGGAATTTTCGGTGAGCGTTAAGAGGATGAGCGGGAATACCTTGGCATCCAGTATATCCGGGTCCGTTTCTTTTTCATACTGCAGAGTCCCGGGAAACCGGTACTGGGTCAGAGTTATATAGTTTTCAAGATATTCAAGTTCCTCGGACAAAGGAACGATATCTCTGTCCGAGAGTGTATATCTTAAATGTGCAGACAAGGTAGAGATGATATTGTTTGTCACTTCGATATTTGACTGATCCTGGGCCGACATAAAAACGGTATTGAGACAGTTGATCAGAAAATGCGGGGCCACCTGGTTTTTAAGAGACTTTAATTCAAATTCCCTGGCCTGGAGTTCTTCTTCATAAACACTGATCCTTAGATCGCTTATCTCGGATAACAGTTTATTAAACGCATCGGTGATCATGACAGTCTCTTCGTAATCATTCGGAGGAGTGATCCTGTTGTCCAGATTACCTTTGTGGATGCTTTCCGTTACGGCCATGAGCGATTTGACGGGGATCCCGATGATCCGCCGCCCCATATGGCTGTAGGATATAAAAAAGAAGACCGCCCACAGGATAAGGAGCAAAAGGAGGACGTATAAAGACCGAAAGGCCACCAAAAACTGTTCTTGCGGTAAAAGTACGGTAAAACAGTAATCCGAAAAACTCTGTTTGAACGAGATAACGATCCTTCTGCCAACACCGGGAATATGGGCATAAACCGGTTCTTTGAGCGATCTTGAAACCGGGAGTTTAAGGTCTTTACTGTAGTCGTCTTTGTAGCCTTCTTTTGCAAGGGATTCATCGGCATACAGTACACGCCCGGAATTGTCCGTGATCAGCCAGATCGCGTCATTCCCGGAAAATTCTTCAAATCCGGGAAGATTGTTCAGATCGATCCATGCGCCGGCATAGGTCCCGCCGACTTTAAGAAGCCTGATGAGGCAGTTCCGATCTTCGACAAAAAACCAGTTTTTAAGAATAGCCTCATCCACAGTGCCGTCTTTTATATGTGCTTTCAAAAGATCTCTTATAAACGACGGAAACGGATATCCTGTGCCGGTGCCTGTATTGGCTGTACTGTAAGCCGGAAGAAAAATGTTTTTATCGGGATAATACAGGAAATAGCCCCTGATCACGGAATGAGTTGTTACCTGAGATGATAATCGGGTCTGAATACGCACGATATATCCCACTTCCTCATTCGGGTGCATTGTTGTTCGAAGTCGGATGATATCCGGGTCCGAAGTGCAGTTCTCGATCAGAAACATGATATCCTGATTGAGTTCGACATCCAGTCTGTTATCGTAAAAGCGAAGAGAATCCTGAATGGAATCATATGTGAAATCACGAAGTCTCATATAAATGAAGATCGTAACTGCCGCAAGAAGCGCTGTAAAGATAAACATGGTCGAAAAAAACGAGATATCAAATCGACGCAAAAGTGAGCGTTTTGGTTTTACGACCGGTGAAGATTTATAAGAATTGTGAAATAATCCCCCAAAATTGTGCATACAAACCCCTTATGTTCACTGTTAACATAATAATGGCTATCTGCTAAAATATCAAGTAGGTATATGCTTGGCAATATGTTTCAAAAAGGAGAATTTCGGGATGAAAAAAATAAGACGTCAGATAGCATGGATACTCATTTTGTCTTTGGTTTTCTCTCTTACGGCGTGCAAAACGGACAAGACTGTATCTAAACGGGATACGGCTGTTACCGATGAGGCCCAAAGTCATATGTCCGATGCTTACAGACAGGCGATAGAGGACAGAAGAGCGGAGTACGAAAAGACCGGTGAGTATCGGAAAGTCACTTATGCCATATATACCTGGACCGGCAAACCTGTAGGTATCGAGAGGATCCAGGAAGCGATGAACCGTATACTGCGTGAGAAACTCTGTCTTGAGATAGAACTCCTGGCACTGGATTTTGCTTCATACAAACAGGATGTTCAACTCTATCTTACCAATAATGACAGGCAGATCGACTGGTTTGGTGGAAACGTTATGGGATATACAAGCTGTGTCAATAACGGGTTCTGCTACGATCTTGACGAAAACGGTCTTTTGGATACTTACGGTACGGGCATAGAAGAACTTATCCCAGAAAAATACCGAGAAGCCTGCAAATATGCCGGACATCTGTACGGGATACCCCCGATAAAAGATTACGCCATTACTTCAACGGCTATAGTGATCGGCAAAGAATATCTCGATGCGATCGGTTATGAATATACGGAAGATGAAAGACAGGAAGTTCCGTCATCCTGGGAAGAGATCGAAGAAATATACAGGCAGCTGCATCTGAAATTTCCCGACAAAAACGTTTACGCGGTAAACACAAACCATTTTTCACAGGGCTCTGTCATAGACGATCTCGGAAACGACTGGTTCGGTGTTCTCATAGATCCCACCAAAGACAGGAAAGTCGTAAACCTGATGGAGAGTGACGAATGGATGACTATGGTCAAGCGAATGTACAGATGGAACAAAATGGGATTTATACCCGCAGATGCTCTGACCGATAAGACTTCCGGTTCCGCAAAGATCAAATCGGGTGCCTATATGTCAATGCTGGCTCAGTCAAAACCCGGTTACAAATCCCAGATCTCCGGAGAATGCGGAAGAGAAATGATAGTGTTCAGACTCGGCCGGGACATTATCAAGTCTTCCGGTATAACATCCGTGATCACCTGTCTTAATCGGGCGACTTCGGATCCTGTTGCCGCGGTTCAGCTTATGAACGAACTATACACAGATCCGGAGCTTTCCACACTGTTGGTCTGGGGTGAAGAGGGCACGGACTATGTAACCGATCCCGACGGTCACATTCATTTTCCGGACGGCGTGAATTCCCAGAATGCCGAATGGTATCACTCGATGAACTGGGAGATGCCCAATCAGTATATCTGTCCCGTGTGGGTCGGCGATCCTCTGGATCTGGGTTCCCGGATAATGGAATTCAATGCACAGGCCGAGACATCCATAGCTCTTGGCTTTACATTTGACAACAGCGCTTATACTGCTGAGTATGCGGCATTACAGAACATATATGACGAATACGCCCATCAGCTTTTGTACGGTTTTCTGGACCCTGTTTCGGGGACCGAGGAATTCAACGAAAAGCTTAAAAGCGCCGGTCTGAACAGATATATTGCAGAGAAACAGAGACAGTTCGACGTTTGGTATGTAACAACTCACAAAGATCCGTAATAAATTTTTCATAATAAATACACAAAGGAAAGGGAAAAGAGAATGGCAAAAAAGGCAAGGGTATCAATTAATCCGGATTTCAAGATCGGCGAAATATCAAAACGTCTCTACGGAGCGTTCATGGAGCCTATAGGATCGATCGTATACGGTAACATGTACAATCCCAAACATCCGACCGCGGATGAACAGGGGTTCCGTAAGGACTGGATAGAGGCTTTGAAAAAAACAGACGTACCCTCTGTTCGTCTCCCCGGCGGTAATTTTGTATCCGGCTGGGACTGGAAGGATTCCATCGGGCCCAAAGAAAACAGGAAGGAACATCTCGATATTGCGTGGCATCAATACTATCCGAACGATGTCGGCCATGACGAATATCTTCAGTGGGCCGAAAAGACCGGCATAGAACCGATGTATACAATAAACTTAGGTACCGGCGACATAAATGACGCTGTATACAATGTTGAATATACTAATCACGCAGGCGGTACATACTGGTCGGATCTTCGCAAAAAATACGGACACGAAAAGCCGTACGGTGTCAAAGTATGGTATTTGGGAAATGAAATGGACGGCCCCTGGCAGGTAGCATCCTGGGATAAGGATCCCAGAGGCTACGGAATCCTGGCCAATGAAACATCCAAGGCCATGAAATGGGTCGACGGAAGCATCGAGACTGCGGTATGTGTTTCGAGTTCTCCCGACCTGTTGCATTATCCGGATTGGGATCTTCAAGTCTTAAAAGAATGCTATAATGCTGTAGACTATATTTCAATGCACCATTATCAGTCGGCCGAGATCGGAAATTATGCGCAGTTCATGGCTGCTTCAAGGTATTTTGAAGACTATATCCGTACTGAGATCGGTCTGTGTGACTATGTACAGACACTGTTACGTTCTCCGAAGGTAATGAAACTTTCACTGGATGAGTACGGCGTAATGTGTATGCCCAAGAAGGATATTCATTTCGGCAGAGAGGTTTACATCGAACCCGGCACCCATTACAATTTCGATCCCGCGCGCGAATACATCCGCCACGATCCCGACAATATGCCTTCACGTTCGTTCCCTCCCATGGATCCGATGATGATGGCACTCGGAAATGCGGGCGTCATCCTTGAGATGATCCGTCACGCGGACCGTGTCAAGATCGGCTGCATGACCTCCGGTCTTGGTGTAGCGGCAGGCTGCGATCACGATCATGTCTTTACGGTTCCCGCATATTATCCGTACGCGGATCTTATGAAATACGGTCACGGTGTCTCTCTTATGACATCAGTCGAATGTGAGAAATACGATCTTGAAAGTTTTGCGATAGATGATACGCATAAGTACCACGAGCAGGACGGAGTAGATTTCATTGATTCCGCAGCCGCATATGATGCCGGTTCGGGAGAACTTACCGTCTTTGTGATCAACCGCGACTGGGAAGACTGTGCGGACTTTACTCTTGATATCACGGGACTTACAGGTATGCGCTTTGAAGGGCACACAGAGATGTTTAACGAAAAGGGAGTATCCACTGACGGAGCGGATCAAGATCTCGCTCCCGTTCCGGCAACGGACACCGTCTGCGACGATATGACGGTAAAAGCGGAACTAAAGCCATTATCGTGGAATGTATTCCGTTTCGTAAAAGCATAAGCAGACAAATCATAAAAGAGCCTTATCACAGCGATAAGGTTCTTTTTTGTATGTGCGTAAACAGGGGAGTTTTAGGTTCGGAATTGTGGTATTATATACGTTGGTATAAAATATTTGACAGGAGACCGGGGTAATGGGTACATTTGCTACACTTGAAGAAGCAAGAAAACATTTTGTTAATGACAGATTCGCCGCAAACGCGGGCGCAGTTATCGATGAGATGACGGAAGATTCGGCCGTTTGCAGTATGGTTCTTTCCGATGATCATAAGAACGCTTACGGAGGAGTGATGGGCGGAGCGATCTTTACGCTTGCAGACCTTGCGTTCGCGGTCGTTGCCAACCAGATACACAGTCTGTCTGTCGCTTCTCAGGTAAGCATCAATTATCTTTCGGCACCCAAGGGATCCAAACTGATCGCGCGGGCAAAGGCCGTCAAGGAGGGCAGGACAACGACGGTGATAACCGTTGATGTCTATGACGATACCGATCGTCATGTCGCCTTATTCACGGGAACCGCGTTTAAACTGTAGGTTTTAAGGAATATACAAGGAGCGCGGGTTATTGAAGACGAGCAGAATTTCTCCCGTACAACTGATACCGTTAAGTTTCCTGGTGGCGATCGCGGTCGGCACGCTTCTTTTGCTGCTTCCGTTTTCAACCGCCGCTTCGAAACATACCGGTTTTTTGACCGCACTTTTTACCGCCACAACAAGCGTATGCGTTACGGGACTTGTCGTGGCGGATACTTATGCCCATTGGAGCGTCTTCGGCCAGGCCGTGATACTGCTCCTTGTACAGATAGGCGGACTCGGTGTCATCGCGGTCGTCTCAATGCTCATGCTTATCTGGAAAAAGAAATTTTATCTCGGTGACAGGATGTTGCTCGGAGATTCACTTAATATAGACAAAAGAAAAGGCGTGCTTTCGTTTTTAAGACGTATCTTTAAAGGCGTATTTATTGTAGAGGGCGTCGGAGCCGTTCTTTTTGCCATAAAGTTTATACCCTTGCTTGGCGTTCCCAAAGGGATATGGGCTTCGGTCTTCCAGTCGGTATCGGCATTCTGTAACGCAGGAATGGACATCGTGGGCCCCAACAGCATGATGGACTTTGCGGATTCGCCGTATCTGATGTGTCTTACGATGGCACTGATAATTCTGGGCGGTCTGGGGTTTGTTGTATGGTTTGATCTTTTGGACGGTATAAGATCGGGCTTTAAAAACGGTTTTTCACCGGTAAAAGTATTTAAGCGCCTTTCCGAACACAGCCGTCTTGTCCTTATCCTGACACTGGTTTTAACCGTTTTCGGTGCGGTGTTTGTTTTTGCGGCAGAGTTTTCAAATCCGGATACGATGGGAAATATGAGCATTCCCGGCAAGCTCCTGAACAGCTTTTTCCAGTCCGTCACATTCAGGACCGCAGGGTTTGCGTCCGTACCACAGGAAAAACTCACGGAGCTTTCGTGTACTGTCGGATATGTGCTGATGTTTATCGGGGGTTCTCCCGTCGGAACCGCAGGCGGTGTTAAGACCGTGACGGTATTTTTGTTCTTTATGAATGCAATGTCTTATATAAAGGGACGCAAAGAAAACGTGATCTTTCAAAAACGTGTGTCCGAAGAGCAGATGAGAAAAGCATCCGCCATAGTATTTGTGAGTATGATAACCGAATTTGTGATGGTCTCGCTGCTCATAGCATGTGAAGGCATACCGCTTACCGATGCGATGTATGAGATAGTGAGCGCACTCGGAACGGTGGGACTTACAAGAGCGATCACACCGACACTTGGTACGCTCGGCCGGATCGTGGTGATAGTTTCGATGTATCTTGGAAGGATAGCTCCGATCTCAATGGCCGTATTCTTTTCCAAGGGCAGCTCGCCGGCCAATACGATAAGACATTCCGAAGGCACATTTTATGTAGGATAGACGGGAGGATAACAATGAAAAAATCAGTTGCGGTTTTGGGACTCGGAAAATACGGAAAGAGCCTTGCGGCCAACCTTTACAGGCTGGGTGCGGACGTACTCGCGGTTGATAAGAACGAAGAACTCATACAGGATTTTTCGGATAAATGTACTTCCGCCGTCTGCGCAAATCTTGCCAACGAGGAAGAAGTTAACGCTCTGGGACTTAAGAATATGGATATAGTCGTGGTATCGATGGGCGACGATCTGGCTGCCAGCATACTGTCGATATCCGTTGCAAAAGAACAGGGCGTTCCGCTTGTCGTTGCCAAGACGTCGTCGGACCGCACGACATCAATACTTAAAAAAGTCGGAGCCGACCGTATAGTCGACCCCGAAGGTGATGGCGGTATCCGTTCGGCACGTATACTCATGTCGTCGCGGTTCCAGGATTATTATGAACTTGATGCGAACATGTTCATGATAGAGATGATGCCCAGAGACGAGTGGATAGGAAAGAGCCTTATCGAGCTTGATCTTCGCAACAGCTATAACATTAACGTGGTTGCCATAAAAGAACGCGGAGAGTTGTGGCATTTTGCCTCACCGAAATCCGTGATCACCAAGCATACGATCCTTTTGATCGTCATAGAGAAAGAGCAGATCAAAGGCTTGCAGAAATGATATTTTGCACACCCACATTTTTTTACGGAAAAGGAGGAATTTCATGAGTGATATTGTAATGGTGACGGGAACGGGACGTTCCTATGCGCTTGGCTATAATCTGGTGCTTAAATATCTTGAGGCGGGAGATACGGTAATAGCTACGATCAGGAAACCGTCGGCAGATATTGACGCGCTTAAATCTCAGTACGGAGATAAGCTTATAGTTGCTACAATGGATCTTTTGGATACCGCGTCTGTAAATGCCGCAGCCACGGAAGTGGCAGGAAAGGTTGATCATATCGATACACTCATCAATAATGCGGTAGGAGTCGCACCCGATGTGGATAAGGGCTTTTTTGATGCCGATCTTGATAATATACCGCGTACTCTCGACCTTATCTCAGTAGGAACCATGCGTGTTATAAAAGCATTTTATCCGTTGCTTATCAAGGCATCCGGTACCGCGCTTATCATGAACATATCGTCCGAGGCGGGAAGCATAGAAAAGTGTTACAGAACCACGGGTATGGATTATGCAATGGGTAAGGCAGCGCTTAATATGGCTACGATGTATCTTTACAATACGTTTAAGGACGAGAAAAAAGTCAACATCTTTGCGGTTCATCCGGGCTGGATCAGGACGAACGGAAAAGCCGACAATCCCGCACCGCTTTCATCATACGAGGCAGCGGGGATACTTAAAGATCTGTTTGCAAAGAGGCGTGAAGATTTTACCGGGCACAGATTTATCACCAATGAAGATAAGGATTATCCGTTTTGATAAACGGCAGACCATTGTAAGAAAAACACCGGTGTATGGGAGAATGTATGGATAAGAAATTAAAGGTTTTAATGCTAAACGGCAGCCCCCGCGAGAACGGTAATATCGCGCTTGCATTCAAAGAGATGGAGCAGGTATTCAAAGAAAACGATGTCCAATTTGAGAATATACTCCTCGGACGTACCGATATAAGAGGGTGTATCGCCTGTGAGACCTGCCGCAAGAACGGGAAGTGCGTATTTGACGATGTGGTAAACGAACTGGCTGTTAAGTTTGAAGCGGCCGACGGTCTTGTGATCGGTTCGCCCGTTTATTACGGATCGGCCAACGGAACACTTATGTCCGCGCTTCAGAGACTGTTTTACAGCACTCACTTTGACAAAAGCCTTAAGGTCGGCGCAAGTGTAGTAAGTGCAAGGCGTTCCGGCTGCACCGCCACATTTGATGAACTCAACAAGTTTTTTACGCTTTGCAATATGCCGGTCGCCACAAGCCAGTATTGGAACAATATTTACGGTTGGGAGCCCGGTGAGGGAAAAGTTGACGATGAAGGAAGACAGGTCATGAGAGTTCTTGCCAGAAATATGGTCTTCTTAATGAAGAGCATCGCTCTTGGCAAAGAACAGATCGGACTTCCCGAAACGGAAGACCGTGTATGGACAAACTTTACAAGATAAGGGTCTGATATACAGGAGGTTATAAGGATGAACGCAGCGGAGAGTCTCGGTGTTGCGAGCATCTGGATCCACAGGGCCAAAGAGGAGTTTGAGTCGGAATTCGGCAAGAACATACTTAAAAAACTCGGTATTGAAGGAGAGTATGAGGGCATAGGCCATTGCGCGCTCGGATATGCCGCCGAGCCCGCCAAGGAGCCCGCTGCAAGAAAAGAAAACTATGTGTATCGCATTTAACCTGTTATGAACAGCATAGAGCTTAAAGGCCGGGAGCAGATAACCTGCCCCGGCCTTTGGGTCTTAATGAAATATTCAAAATATATAAAAAAGAATTTTAAAGCCCCATGGTACAATGGCCTTGTTTGAAACGGACTACGGTTATAAAACGGAGGAAACAGCATGGCTTCGTGGATGGTACATTTAAGGATCGCCGATGAGTTACTGGCGCGTACAGACGGCTTTGACGAGACGGCATTCATCGTGGGAAACATCGCACCCGACAGCGGGGTTCCGAGTGCGGACTGGAAGCAGTTTTTCCCGCCCAAGACGATATCTCACTTTAAGACAAAAAGTGATGATGAGAGATTTTTTGACATCGATAAGTTTAAACGGGAATATTTTAACGAGGAACTGATAAAAGGTTATGATAATAAGACATATTCTTTTTTCCTTGGTTACTATGTCCACTTACTAAGCGACATCGAGTGGACCGAGAAGATCTATTGCAGGAACGTTTCCGAAGAACTGGCTGCGGCCGCGGGGATTACAAAATGGGATCTTTTGTGGAAGAATAAAGGCGACTGGTACGATCTTGACTTTAAGTACTTAAGGGATCATCCTGATTTTCACGCGTTTAACGTATATGAAACCGCCAAAGATATTGAAAATGTCTACATGGATATCTTCAGTCCCGATGCCTTTTCAAACCGCCGGGACTACATCTGCGGCTTTTACCGAGGGGATGAACACGGTGATCTTGACCGTGAATATCATTATCTTACTCCCGAAGGTGCCGATGATTTCGTAAAAGAAAGCGTTGAGAAGATAGTAAAGATCATATAAAACACATACAAAAGCCCGGAGCGGGAAGATCATCCTGCATCCGGGCCGTTTTCTTTTTACCGAAAAATCATTATTCGCCTGTTCCGTTATATACGATCTGGCTTAAGTATTCCTCGGCGAAACTGTCAAGTAAAGCATTAAGATCGGCAACTTGGGCATCGTCGGAGAATATCTCTCTTAACTGCTGTGAGCTGTACTCACTCTTGGTACCCTTTGTTACAGAGAATGTCATGTTGGTCTCGTTGTCGCCGTCTTTTTCAAATACGATGGTGTACTCTGCGCACATATTGCCGTAGCTTGTATCCATATCGCAGATTCCGTACCAATCACCGAACTGAACTTGTCTGTAGTGATCCGCGTCGTCGTATCTGGAACTTACGTACTTGGGAACGTTTTTGCCCTCTTCCATGATCACGATCTCGTCACCGTCGTCGGCGGTAAAAGAAACCATCGCGCGGGCCCTTTTTCCATCGATCGTCCAGACATTGTCAAGTTCCTTGCCTGCTATCGTAAGCTTGGCGGGAACGGTATAAACGCCTGAATAACTTGCAAAATCGCCGTTCTGATCGTTAAGCAGGTTGTCGGGAACAAGTTCGATCGTAAGAGTGTCGATAAAGGTCTCGGCAGCGGCTTTGAAATCTTCGGCACTCATGAATCCCTTATAAGCGACCATGTCGACTTCGACTCTCATTCTTCCGTCGATGTATGAATTTTCATCGGTCATGAAAACGACTTTGCATTTGTTTTCTTCAATTTCATCGGTAAGATATGCGGTATATGCACTGTCCTCGATCGCGATGCCGTCTTTAAGGTCACGCTCGAGTCTTGAACCGTCATCGGGATAGATCTGGAAACTGTAAGATAAGTAATCTTTGTTTCTCCATTCCGAATCGGATATGTATTTGACATCTATGTCGGTTTTACCGAGCTTAAGATTTGCCTGGTTTACTTTGTCTTCTCTTTCAACAAATCTGCCGTCGTTGAGTCCGGCAAAAGAAATCTTGACGCCGTAGTAAGTGCTTTCGATATCGACTTCTTCGTATCCTTCGGGGATGGCCGGAGCGGGAGCCGGTTCGGGTTCCGGCTCGGAAACGGATGCCTCGGGCGCAGGATCGGTCTTTTCGGACTCGGTCTTTACGTCTTCGGTCTTTTCGGCTACGGATACCGTTTTATTATCCGCGGATGCGGATGCCGTATTCGTATCACCGCAGGCGCCAAGTGCCAGGGCGGTGATAAGTGCAAATGTTGTGATCAGAATTTTCTTTTTCATAAGTAAAACCTCCGTTCTGTGATTTTTTTAACAATCATCACTGTAACGGATTATAGTATGGGATCAGGCCGGTGAATATGTACCTAAGGGAAGGTCATTATAAAATGTGAAGGGGCATCGCAATAATTGACACATATTAAAGCAACATTGAATATGTCGCGATAAACGGGGTTATGATACCATAATAAGCGCGAAAGGAATTGTTATGAAATATAAGTTATTTGATAAAGATCCGCATTTTTACAGAAATGTGGTTACACTGTCACTTCCGATAGCGGCGCAGAGCCTTATTACGATCGGCGTCAACATGCTCGACAACATAATGCTCGGTAATGTCAGCGAGACCGCTTTTTCGGCAGTATCTTTGGCCAACACGTTTGTAGGTATCTATCACATCTTTTGCATGGGCCTCGGAATGGGGGCTTCTGTACTGGTTTCAAGATATTACGGCATGAAATTGGGCGGCGATGAACCCGACAAAGCTGACAGGGCTCTAAAACAGACGGTTTGTCTGATGTTGAGACTTGCTCTTTTGCTTGCGACCGTATTTGCGATCGTGACAGCGGTGATGCCGGAAACCCTCATGAAGATGTACAACAACGAGCCCGAGATAGTAAAACACGGCGCTGTTTATTTCAGGTGGTCGGTAGTTTCCTATTTCTTTACGGGTGTGTCGTTAACGTCAACGATAGCACTAAGGAGCGTGCGTCAGGTCAAGCTCCCCTTATTGGTTTCGATCGGCGCTTTCTTTGTAAACTTATCGGCCAACTATGTGTTCATATTCGGTAAACTCGGAGCTCCCCGCATGGAAGAGGCGGGTGCGGCACTCGGAACACTGATCGCAAGAATCTTTGAGGCTGTTTTGATACTGGGATACCTCTTCTTAAGGGATAAAGAGATCGGCTTTAAGGTTAAGCATATGTTTATGAAGACCGGATCGCTCATCGGCGAATACATACGTATCTGTATTCCGGTACTCATAAGCGACGGAATACTGGCATTCGGTAACAATGCCGTGGCGATGGTAATAGGACATCTCGGTCAGACATTTGTTGCGGCCAATGCGATAACCGCCGTAACACAGCAGTTAAGTACCGTCCTTGTACAGGGCGTAAGCCAGGGCGGCGCGATAGTGACCGGACAGACACTGGGAACCGGGGACAAAGAACGCACCATGAAGCAGGGTTACCTGTTCTTCGGACTCGGACTTGCTCTCGGACTGCTGTCGGCGATCTTTATCGCGGTTGCCAAGAACCCCATTATTTCAACCTACAAAGAAGTTACGCCCGAAGCCAAGGCGACGGCGGGTGAGCTTATGTTTGCGATAAGTCTTATCATGATATTCCAGGCTACCAACAGTATCATGACAAAAGGCGTTTTAAGAGGCGGCGGAGATACCAAGATGTTAATGTTAGCGGATAACATTTTCCTGTGGGCGGTATCGATACCACTCGGAATACTTGCGGGATTTGTATTTAAACTTCCCGCATTCTGGATATATGTATGTCTTAAATCCGACCAGATCATCAAAACGGGCTGGGCATATTTAAGACTGAAAAGCGGTAAATGGATCAAAAAGATAACAACAGGAAAACAGGAGGCACCGGCATAATGGCTAAAAACGCTAAGATCACAGTACACCCCGAATTTACGATAGGTGAGATCTCACCGAGGCTTTTTTCGGCATTTCTTGAGCCTATCGGAACGATAGTAAACGGCACGATGTTTAATCCCAAACACCCCACGGCCGATGAGTACGGTTTCAGGACGGATTTTATAAATGCGCTGAAAGAAAGCGGCGTTCCCGCCGTTCGTTTACCCGGCGGAAATTTCGTATCGGCATGGCAGTGGAAGGATTCCATAGGACCTATATCCGAGCGTAAGGTAGCTCTCGATCCCGCATGGCACCAGTACTACACCAACGAAGTAGGACATGATGAGTATTTAAGGTGGGCCGAAAAAGTCGGAACGGAGACTCTTTATACGATAAATATGGGAACCGGCACCATACAGGATGCTATGGACCTTGTTGAATATACAAATCATAAAGGCGGCACATACTGGTCGGATCTTCGCAAAAAGAACGGTCATGAAGATCCGTACGGTGTAAAGATGTTTTATCTCGGAAATGAGATGGACGGCCCCTGGCAGCTCGGTTCCTGGAGCAGCAATCCCGCAGGATACGGCAGCAAAGTGCTTGAAACTTCCAAGGCAATCAAGTGGATCGATGAGACGATCGAGACAGCGGTATGCGGATCGTCGGCGCCGTTTATGGAAGGCTTCCCTTCATGGGACGAGGCTGCGCTCGATAAGTGCTATGACGTAGTCGACTATGTATCGGTACATCATTATCACAGTGCACCTCCCGGAGATTACAAGGCACTTCTGGGCGGATCGCTTTATTACGAAGACTTCATCAACAATGAGGTCGCGATGATAGATTATGTGGCGTCCAAGCATCGTTCACCCAAGAAGGTCATGATCTCGTTTGACGAGTACGGTGCCATGATAAGGCCCAACCAGCCGCTCAATCCCGGATACGGACGCTACAACATGGCAAGAAATCACTACAAATTCGATCCCGAGAGAACTTATATACTTCACGATCCCGACAATATGCCCGACAGACGTTTCCCGGGCGGCGACATGATCCATGTACTCTCGATGACTTCCATACAGCTTGCGCTTTTAAGGCATGCCGACAGAGTCAAGATCGGATGTATGACCGGCGGACTCGGGGCACTTGCGGCATCGGACCACGATCACATATGGAAATCGGGTTCTCACTACGCATTTATGCATCTTTTAAAGTATGCCCGCGGAACATCGCTTGAGACCAAGGTTGACAGCGAGACATATGATATGCCGGGTTACGCTATCGAGGATACGTCCCAGTATACGGGCAAGGAAGGTGTAAATTACATCGATTCCGCAAGTGCGTGGGATAAGGAGAACAACCGCCTTACCGTATTTGTGATCAACAGAAGCGAGGATTCCGAGTATCCCTTAACCGTAGATATCAAGGGATTTGAAGGCTATAAACCCGTATCACATATCGAAATGGCCCTTACGGACCCCGAGGCACAGAACAGCTTCGGTCACGAAGACGTTATAAAGCCGGGTGAAAATACAGAGCATACTTTTGAAGACGGCCTTTTTAACGCTCATGTAAAGCCGCTTTCATGGAATGTGCTTGTGTTTGAAGCATGATGCTTGCAAAACCGGCAAAGAGTATGGTATCAACATAAACGATCAAGGAGAATTGCAGGGATGAAAGATTATAAAAAACGCGTACCCGCAGAGTACTATGAAGCCTTAAACGGGGGCGGAAAGATCGAAGAAGTTACTTATGATTCGGTAGTTTACTGTCAGGATAAAGCACCCGTTCAGAAAAGAGCACTCGTTTATCTTCCGGCGGGATACGATGAAAATACCGATAATTACAAGGTGCTCTATCTCATGCACGGTGGCGGCGGCAACGAAGAGGAGTTTCTGTACGGACAGGATAAAAGCCGCAAGCTCATCCATATACTGGATCATATGATCGCATCGGGCGAACTTAAGCCCCTTATCGTGGTAACACCGAGCTTTTACTATTCGGATTCGCAGAGCGCACTTCATGATATCAAAGAGGCGGGAGTGCTCACCAAACACTATCACAATGAGTTCAGAAACGATCTTATGCCCGTTATAGATTCAAGATACCGCACCGTCGCTGACCGCGATCACAGAGCATTCGGCGGTTTTTCAATGGGCGGTGAGACGACATGGGAGATGTTCTTAAACTGTCTTGACCTTGTGAAAAACTATATCCCCCTAAGCGGTGACTGCTGGATAGTGGAGGAAAAGGGCGGCGCCACATTCCCCGAAAAGACTTCCGCTCTTATGAAGGAATATTTAAAAGAAAAAGGATTTGACGGGCTTTCCTACAATGTATTTGCTTTTACAGGCGACGAAGACATTGCTTATCCCGCACTGAGCGTCCAGATAAAGGCTATGCTTGCAGACGGCTGGAATAACGGCCCCGACAAAGTGCTTAAGTTTGAGTCATGGAAAGAGGGCACACACTGTTACGAATACATTTATGAGTATATCTACAATATGCTTGCGGATGTATTCTGATACGCAAATTCTGTGTGAGCGGCAAAGATTTTGATAAGACTATAAGAAAAGCTGACTTTCGGATCGAAAGTCAGCTTTTTGAATACACGGCATATGTGTGACCGGGTTAAAAATGCGATATCATTGTATTGGGCGAACCAGTATATCATCGATCAGCATATCCGCGTTTCCGTCTGTCTCGATGTAGACTTCCGCGGATTTAAGGTCATCGGGAACGGTAGTTTCAAACGTGATCTTATTCCATTCACCTCCCACGGAGTCAACATCCGCAAGGCGCAGAGGATCTTTTAGATCAAGACCTGCAAAGATCTTTGCATCATCCGTTTTTACAAATGCCGTAAATTCGACTTTATATCCTATGTAAGGAGTAATGTCGAATTTGACGGTGGCGTCTTTTTCCTGTCTTGAAACCAGGAGCGCATGGTCCCTGCAATGATGATCGTGTCCCACTGTTGAAAGCATCGGAAGATGTCCCATTCCGCGAACCGATGCAATGTTATAGTCGTCTTCAAATTCTTCTTTGATGCCCACAAGACTTAATGAGAGTTTGTCAACATATATCTTGTCGGGCTGTCCGTCGGTGTGATCGGTGGGTGCCATGCAAAGGGAAAGTGAGTGGTAACCGGAGGGGATTCTTACTTTACAGCTGAATTCAACCCAAGCGTCACCGTTCATATCGATAACGGCAAGGTCTTTACCCGGTTCATCAACGGCCGCATGTATCTTAAGCGCTTTTGAAGGGCTCTTTACCGCACCCCTTACGGTGACGGTCTGTCCCATAAAGTCGCTCACGTCAAAGCAAAGTCCGCCCCAGTCGCTGAATCTTTCCGCATATAAAGCGGGCTTTCCGGATATTCCCGCATTTTCTTTTACTTCCATATTACCGAAGCCCTTGAACATAAATCCGTTTTTGGCAAGGTCGAGAGGTGCGTCGGAAGTGCCTGTAAAATCAAAGGTTCTGTCGGAGAAATCAAGTCTGATCTCTTCGGGCTCGCCTATGCTTTCATGGGTGATCGCACTGCAGACCGCCTTAAATGAGGCCTTGGGTGTGAGATCGCCGTTAAAAAGAAGGGGATTGGCGCCGCGGATCCATGAATTGTCGTCGGTAAGTCCCCAGAAAGTGACGGACGAAAGATTGACACCGTCCCTTACGGCTTTTACAAGGCCGTCAAACAGTTCTTTGTAGAAAACGGCCTGATAGTAGAAGGCATTAACGTTCGTACAGGTGCACTTAACGTCGAGTTCGGTGATATGCACATGTTTTACGAGTTTTGAATATTCGTAAAGCGCCTCAAGATATTCGCCGACATCGTTGTTATCGCTTAAATGTCCCTGCATGCCGATACCGTCTATGAGACCTTCGCCTATGATGCTTCCGTGGCCGTGGCCTTCACGGTTGAGTGCCGCGATTATGTATGATTTCTTTTCTTTTTGCCACTCGTTGTAGTCATTGTAGAAAAGAAGCGGACGTATCGCATTAAGAGCCTCGTCGTCGGAGGGATCGATACCGTATCTGCCGGCATACTTTACCGACAGTTCCGAGACCGCATCGTGGGCGGCTTTAAAGGCAAAATACATAAAGTCATCGCCGATGATCCTGTACCAGTAGCTGTTTCTTAACCCCGTTTCCTGTTTGTCGGCGGGTTCGATGGCTTCGTTGACGACATCCCACGCATAGATGACATCGGCATAACCGTTTTCGTACATATATTCAAGCAAAGACCGTATATAGCTCTGCATTCTATTAATGAGAGTGTCCCTGTCCACAAAGCATACGGGATCGAGTTTTTCCATGTATTTAAGGAAAGGACGCTCTTTTAAAAGTTCCGGATCGGTCGGGATCGTGACGGGTTCGTAGCCTTTGGCAAACACCTCGTTGGGACACTGGCTGTGCCACACCATAACATGGCCCCTTACCTTTAAGCCGTTATCTCTTGCCCAGTCAAGCATTGCGTGACCTGCCGGATTTATCTTAAAAGGCACATATTCCTCGGTCGCATCGGGACTTTTGCACCCCATGTTGTATGCGGGCTTTAATTCGTTGGCGCATGTCATACTGTTGAAATGACGTTTCATAAGCGCTTCTTTGTCGGGATTGCCGATCTCATGATTTTTAAAGCGGTCGTTTATCTTTTCGCAGGCAACACCGATCTTGAAGTAGTCATAATAGAGATTTTTGAGTATTTTTGCATCCAGCATCGGTCATTTTCCTTTCTTTTGCGGGGTATAAGGGAAACTATGATTGAAATATACAACAATACGGCGTTTTCTTCTTATCAATGATGCTATTTTAATGCGTATTTATTGCTTTTTTACCTGCGGTGACAGATAATTGACTAAGGACCGCAAGTTAATGACCGATAAAGGACTGTGATCGGACAGGTCATAAAGGATGCGGTCGATGCCCAACGGGCACGGGGAGATACAGATATGCTTGATAAGTTAAAAGAAAACATCAACAAACATTTTATAGGCAAGGAAGAAGTTGTGGACAATGTCCTGATATGTCTTTTATCGGGCGGGCATGTACTGCTTGAGGACGTTCCGGGTGTGGGAAAGACTACGCTTGCCCGTGTACTTTCGGGGTCAGTCGGTGCGGATTTCGGACGTATACAGTTCACGCCCGATACGCTTCCCCAGGATGTGACGGGCATGTCGATCTACAACATGCAGACAAGGGAATTCGAATTTAAGCCCGGCGCAGTTATGCATAATTTCCTGCTTGCCGACGAGATCAACAGGACTTCACCGAAGACGCAGTCAAGTCTTCTTGAAGCGATGGCAGAGGGCGGGGTAACGGTGGACGGCAAAACATATCCGCTCGCCGATCCTTTTATGGTCATCGCAACACAGAACCCCATAGAATTCGTGGGAACGTATCCGCTTCCCGAGGCACAGCTTGACAGGTTTATGATGAAACTCTCGATCGGATACCCCGACAAAGAATCGGAGATAGAACTGACAAAAATGTCGCTCGAAGGCAAAGTCACTTCGGATGTCGAAGCCGTATGTTCGGCCGAAGATATAGTTTCCATGAAGCGCGAAGCGGCAGCGGTGCATATAAGCGAAAGTATCTATGATTACATCCGGGATATCACAGCACTCACCAGAACCGAGGAAAACTTTGTAATGGGAGCAAGTCCGCGTGCCACGATATTCCTTGCAAGTGCGGCGAGGTCCCATGCATATCTTGACGGCCGCGATTTCGTAAAACCCGACGACGTCAAAGCGGTATGCGTAAATACGCTTCATCACCGCCTTGCGCTTACTTCACAGGCCAGGATCAAAAACGAAAATATTGACTCACTCATAAAAACACTCATGTTAAGGGTTAAAGTACCCATCGACTGATCTATGTTAAGAAA
>JAEEGL010714732.1_pt1 | contig 20668 bp, 22 predicted proteins | sample 9134231 | NCBI WGS metagenome assembly JAEEGL01 (sample SAMN16246548, study PRJNA631951) | gut metagenome | biome: gut microbiome; feature: rumen; material: fiber-attached | host: Bos | place: Iran: Karaj | collected 2018-10
CACCGTGTTCGGAAACCAGACGCCGCTGTATTTCGACGCGTGCCTTAAGGAGCTCTACCCCACGCTCAAGTTCGGTGCCACCACCTACCTCATACCGCGCAGCCTCTTCATGTTCCCGGTAAAACTGGTGGAATTCCTCAACGAAAAGAAGATCAACACCATCTGCTGGGTGGTGTCGGCTCTCACCATGGTATCAGCCTTCGGCACTTTCGCCACGGTAAAGCCGCAGTATCTTACAAATATAGCCTTCGGAAGCGAAGTCTTCCCCATAAGGCAGTTCAACGCCTGGCGCGAGGCGCTGCCAAACGCGCGCTTTACCAACCTCTACGGCCCCACCGAGGCCACAGGCATGAGCTGCTGGTACAGGGTGGACCGCGAGTTCGGCCCCGGGGACGTTATCCCCATAGGAAGGCCGTTCCGCAACACGCAGATACTGCTCCTGAAAGAGGACAACACCCCCGCGCAGCAAGGCGAGCCCGGCGAGATCTGCATACGCGGCACCTCCGTCACCCTAGGCTATTACAACGACCCGGAAAAGACCGCCGAGTGCTTCGTGCAAAACCCGCTCAACACTGCCTACCCGGAGATCATATACCGCACCGGCGATCTTGCTAAGTACAACGAACTGGGCGAGCTGATCTTCCTATCGCGCAAGGACTACCAGATAAAGCGCATGGGGCACCGCATTGAGCTGGGCGAGATAGAAGCCGTCGCCTCGCTTTCGGAGCAGATAAAGAGCGCCTGCTGCGTCTTCGACGACGTAAAGAACAAGCTGGCGCTGTACTACATGGGCGACATAGAGCCCGCAGCCCTTGGCGCAGAGCTTAAAGCCAAACTTCCGCGCTACATGCTGCCGCAGGCTTTCATAAAGCTCGATCAGATGCCGTTCACACCGAACGGAAAACTTGACAGAAAGACGCTCAAACAGCGTTTTATGGAGGGATAAACAATGGAAAAACTGCTTGAGATACTTCAGGAACTGCACCCGGACGTGGACTACGATTCCTGCGAGAGCCTCATCAACGACAAGATCCTCGATTCTTTCGACATCATCACCATCATAACCCAGATCAACACCGAATTCGACGTGGCCGTTCCGGCTTCAGAGATAATCCCCGAGAACTTCAACTCCGCCAAGGCGCTGTGGGCTCTCGTGGAAAGGCTCCTGGACGACTAAGGAGGCTGCATGTCCTTCGTTTCGTTTACTTTTCTGGCGTTTCTGGCGGCAGTCTTCCTGCTGTACTACCTGATCCCGAAGCGCTTCCAGTGGATGCTGCTGCTTGCGGCAAGCCTCGTGTTCTACGCGTTCGCAGGCCCCACCTATCTTATTTACATGGCGGTCACTATCCTCAGCACCTGGGGAGCCGCATATGCCATGGACAGGGTCTGGACTCGCCAGGACGAATATCTAAAAGACAACAAAGAACTCTCCCGTGAGGATAAAAAGGCTTACAAGGCCGCCCAGAAGAAAAAGGCGCGCCTGTTTCTTGCGCTCTGCCTGATACTCAACCTGGGCATCCTTGCGGTCATCAAATACACGGGCTTCGTGCTCCAGAACATCAACAATATCTTCGGAACGCAGATCAGGATACTGCGTTTCGCTCTGCCTTTGGGCATCTCGTTCTACATGTTCCAGAGCCTCGGCTACGTCATCGATGTCTACAGGCGCAAGTACCCGGCTGAAAAGAACCTGGCCAAGTGCGCTCTGTTCACATCATTCTTCCCGCAGCTGATACAAGGCCCGATAAGCCGCTTCGACTACCTTTCCAGGACTCTCTACGGGCCGCACGATTTCGACGGCAGGCAGTTTGCCTTCGGCTTTTGGCGCGTTCTGTGGGGCTTTTTCAAGAAGCTCGTCATAGCCGACAGGCTGGCTCCCGTGGTGGTGACTCTCACAGGCAAAGCCGAGAACTACCCCGGCGTGTTCGTGCTTGGCACCATACTTTTCTACGGACTTCAGATCTACGGCGACTTTACGGGCGGCATAGACATAACCATAGGCGTGGCGCAGATGCTCGGCATCAAGGTCACGGAAAACTTCGACAGGCCCTTCTTCTCCAAAAACATAGCGGAGTACTGGAGGCGCTGGCACATCACCATGGGCACGTGGTTCAAGGACTACATCTTCTATCCGCTGTCCGTAAGCCAGGGCATGATAAAGCTCTCCAGGTGGTCGCGCGAAAAGCTGGGGCCTCAGATCGGAAAACGCCTTCCGGTGTACATCTCCACCATACTCGTGTGGCTGGCCACCGGTATCTGGCACGGCGCCGCCTGGCACTTCATCGTGTGGGGTCTTCTCAACTGCGTCGTGATACTGATCTCACAGGAGCTGGCGCCTCTTTACCGGCGCTTCCATGAGCGCTTCGCGTTCTCCAACACTCGCGCCTGGGACGTTTTCCAGGTGTTCCGCACTTTCTGGCTCATGGGCATGATACGCGTCCTGGATGTGTACAAGGACGTGCCTACGACCTTTAAGATGCTGGGCACCATCTTCACAACGCCCAACTGGGGAAAGCTCTTCGACGGTAGCTTCCTTAAGCTGGGGATCAGCGGAGCGGACTACCTGGTGGTGCTCTTCGGCACTCTAGTGATGTTCTTCGTGAGCCTGGCAAAAGGCAAGGGCGACGTCCGCGAAATGCTGGCAGAAAAGCCCGCTGTTCCGCGCTACATATGCATATGGCTGCTTCTTGCGGCCGTCCTGGTGTTCGGAGCCTACGGCATAGGCTACGACGCCGCGCAGTTCATCTACAACCAGTTCTAGGAGGGAGGGGCAATGAAAAAGAAAGTTTTCAAGATCGTCCTCCTGGCGCTGTGCGTTGCGGCAACGCTGGGGCTGCTGCAAGCCCTGCTGGTGCCGAAATACATAGAGGAGAACGAAGAAGGCGTGCTGGCCGGGGAATACTACGCCAACGCCGGCAGCAACGACGTGCTCTTCGTGGGGGACTGCGAAGTGTACTCTAACTTCTCGCCAATAACCCTGTGGCAGGAGTACGGCATCACAAGCATAATCCGCGGCACCCCGTCGCAGACCATATGGCAGAGCTACTACATGATAGAAGACACGCTGCGCTACGAAACGCCAAAAGTCGTGGTCTACAACGTGTTCTCCATGCAGTACGACAAGCCTCAGAACGAAGCCTACAACCGCCTGGCTCTTGACGGCATGAAGTGGTCTAAGGTAAAATACAACGCGATAAAGGCTTCCATGACAGACGAGGAGACCGTGACGAGCTACGTCTTCCCGTTGCTGCGCTTCCATTCGCGCTGGAGCGAGCTTAGGGGCGAGGACTTTAAGTACATGTTCCGCAGCCTGCAGCTTTCGCACAACGGCTACGTGATGAGGGTGGACACCAAGCCCGTGACCGAGCTTCCGCAGCCCGTGCCCCGCGCGGACTACAGCTTCAGCGAGACCGACTGGTACTGGCTGAACAAGATGAAGGATCTGTGCACGGCCAGGGGCATCAAACTGGTGCTCATAAAGTCCGGGTCCTGCTATCCGCACTGGTTCGACGAATGGGACAAGCAGATCGTCGATTACGCGGAAAAGAACAAGCTCACGTACATCAACTTCCTGCAGCACCAGAGCGAGACGGGCATCGACTACACCAAGGACACCTTCGACGCCGGCCTGCACCTGAACCTCTCGGGCGCTGAAAAGAGCAGCAAGTGGTTCGGGACTTTCCTTAAGGACATGCCCGGGGTAACAGACCGCAGGGGCGACAAAGGCCTTACCGGCAAGTGGAACACCAAGATCGATTTTTATGAGGCCATGAAGGCTTCTCAGTATAAACAGCTCGAAGAGACCGGCAAGGTGACGAGCTACAGATAGAAAGGGGTAAAACCGATGAAGAAACTAATTGCGATACTTCTGGCACTGGTCCTTGTTTTAGGGCTCGCGGCCTGCGGCGGCGGAAACGCTCCGGCAAACAACTCCGGCAGCAAGGAAAACACCGTTCCTTCCGGCAACGACAAGAGCAGCGCCGAGGACTACTACTTCCAGAAGGGCGACCTTAAGATCCACATGCAGGATCCGGCGGCTCCGGTACTGGAAAAACTGGGGCAGGCCAAGAGCTCTTACGAAGCCCCCAGCTGCGCGTTCGACGGCATGGACGTCATCTACAGCTATCCGGGTTTTGACCTGATGACCTACGTCAAGGACGGCCAGGGCATAGTAAGCGGCGTGGTGCTCCGCGATGACACCGTAGAGACCATAGAAGGCATATGCATAGGCTCCGACAAGGCCGCCGTGGAGAAGGCCTACGGCAAGTTCGCTGACGGCGCCAACAACATGAAGGTCGTAAAAGGCAGCTGCGAGCTGCTGGTGATCCTCACCGACGGCGTGGTATCATCCATCCAGTACACGCCGAACGCCGCGAAATAGGATAACGGCCGCGCCGGTCTCCGCGGACAGACAAAAACAAACTCCCGCATAAAACAAAACCCCCGCACCTGGGTCCTGGGATCTTTACCCTTACCTGCCATGTGCGGGGTATTTTATTTGCAGTTTCGGCCCCAGAGTTTTTCTGGAAATACTTGACCTTTGTTGTCAGCGGGGGATGCTAAATGAACTTGTATGGGACGACCGAAGCTGTACCTGTATTGTGCCACAAAAGCTCCGGATTGTCAACCATTATTTTCCATATTTGTAAAATCTGTGCGTTTGCCTCAAATGGTACACTCACTGAGCTGCCGCGCTTAAGATCTCGCGCGCTATTCCCTGCTGCCGCGCTCCACGGCCAGCAGCTCCTGGTAGTTGCGCGAGAGCGACATCAGGACCTTGAAATAGTAGGCCATGTAGGGCTTAAGCTCCGCCGGGCAGTTCTGCGTGTGCTTTTCCAGCACTTCAGCCTCGCGGGCGGCGTCAAGCGTAGGAAGGGCGTGCGCGGCCTTGTATTCGGCTATCTCCCCTACTATCTGCATGCGGCGCGCAAAGCCCTCTTCCAGGCCCTTATCCACCGCGTCCAACTCGTTTCTGAGCAGATCAAGCTCCTTCATATAATACTCCTTTTCGGTGGAGGAGAACCGTCCCTCTCCACCGCCTCACATGAATATTGCCTGCATTATCTCGATGACGGCAAGGCCCAGGATCCAGGAGCCGAACACGTCGGAGGGCCAGTGCACGCCCACGTAGATGCGGGAAAGGCCCATAAGCACTATGTAGATGATCAGCAGGGTGTTGACCAGTTTGCGCTTGCCGTTGTCGCGAATATAGGCCTGCGCGGGCTGCGGATGCTTTTTATATATCGGCAGTGAGGCGCCCTGGTGCTTGTAGTAGTACGCGAACAGCAGTATCAGCATGGTCCAGGCCACGAGGCTCGTAAGCGAGTGCCCGCTGGGGAAGCTGTAGCCGTTCTGCACCAGAAGATGCACCGAAACGTCCGGGCGGGGCCTCTGGAAGGAATACTTCAGCGCCTGGTAGATGCCTACGCACGACAGGCAGGTCACGGACATGGGCACGCCGAAGGTGGTGCGGGTCTTGGGGATGGCCAGCAGTATGGCGCAGATGACCGTGGGAAGCGGCCAGTTTCCGCTGTAGGAGAACGGCACCAGTATGGTGGTGAGCCAGTCCCTTCTGAAGCTGAAGAAGAAGTTCTGGACCGCGTGGTCGAAGCCCTCGAGCCTGCCGCTCATCATGAGCCAGGACACTACCGCGAACAGCCCCACGGACACTACGATCTTGATTATGCGCTTTTTATCGAATTTCTGTTCCATTTAAGCAACGCCTTTCTTGTAAAATCAACGCTGATAGTATATCATAAAGTGTTGGAAATATAAACACAGTACGCGCGCAAAAGCGCGGATAAAACGGAGGTATAGAATGAATAAAAAACCAGTTCTTGTAGTTATGGCAGCAGGCATGGGCAGCCGCTACGGCGGACTCAAGCAGATCGACCCTATCGGACCCTGCGGAGAAGTTATAATCGATTATTCGCTCTACGACGCGAAGGCAGCCGGTTTTGAGACTGTCATCTGCATCATAAAGCACTCCATCGAAAAGGATTTCAAGGCCATCATGGAGCGCGGCGCCGGAAAGCACCTGAATATACTCTATGCTTACCAGGACATGGAAGACATCCCCGAAGGCTTCACCATCCCCGAAGGACGCGAAAAGCCCTGGGGAACCGGCCACGCCATCCTGGCGGCAAGGGACCTTATCGACGCGCCGTTTGCGGTCATCAACGCCGATGACTACTACGGCAAGGGCGTCTTCAAGACCATGTTCGACTACCTGTCCAAGGCTGAAGACGGCGAGTTCTACGACTACTGCATGGCAGGCTACCAGATCGAGAATACCCTCACCGAAAACGGCAGCGTAGCGCGCGGCGTGTGCGTCACCAAGGACGGCTATCTTGAGCACCTTGACGAGCGCACCAAGATCTGCTGGAAGGACGGCAAGATCCAGTTCACCGAAGACGACGGCAAGACCTGGGAAGAAGTCCCAATCGGGACCCCGGTATCCATGAACTTCTTCGGATTTACCCCGAGCATCATCACTGAGCTTAAGGCCAAGTTCCCCGCGGCTCTGAAAAAGATCCTTGCGACCAACCCGCTCAAGGGCGAGTTCTTCATCCCCATCGTCACAAGCGAGCTGGTAGCCGAAGGCAAGGCGCGCGTAAAAGTGCTGCCCGCAGCGGACCGCTGGTTCGGCGTCACCTATAAGGAAGACCGCCCCGTGGTAGTCGAAGCCATGAGGCAGAAGACCGCCGCCGGCGAATACCCCGCAGATCTCTGGAAGTAAGACCGAATGAATACTGAATACTATCTCAAACTTCTCTGCGAGGCCAAAGGCCCGACTGGTTTTGAGCGTCCTGTTGCGCAGATCGCCGCGGAGGCCATAAAGCCTTTCGTGGATGAAGTGCGCGTGGATACGCTTGCGAATCTCGTCGCAGTAAAACGCTGCGGCCTGAAGGACCCTAAAAAGATGCTGATCGCTGCCCACCTGGACGAAGTCGGCCTGGTAGTAACCGGCCACGAGGACGGATTCTTATGCGTCGGGCAGATAGGCGGCCTGGACCAGAGGGTCCTGCCGGACAGGGATCTTTGTATCCTCACCGATCCCCCGATATTCGGCGTCATGTCCGTGCAACCGCCGCACGTCCTTAAAGCTGAAGACATGAGCAAAGCCATACCCATGGATGAGCTTCGTGTGGACATAGGCATGAGCCAGGAAGAGGCCGTGGCCGCAGTTCCCGTCGGCACCCCGATAGCGTTCCGCACCGAGATATTCAAGCTTGGCGAGACCCGCTGCGGCGGCAAGACTCTGGACGACAGAGCCTGCTTTGCCGCGCTGATAAGGGCGGCCGAGCTGCTTAAGGACCGCAGGCTGCCCTGGGACGTGTACTTCGTTGGAAGCACCGGCGAAGAGCGCGCTGAAGGCGGAGCTCCGGCTGCCGCTTTCGAAACGGAAGCCGACGTCTGCATAGCCATAGACGTCACCCAGGCCAGCACTCCGGACGCCAATCCGAAGATACACCTGGGCGTGTACAACCACGAGCTCGGGGCAGGCCCCGTAATAACCGTTGGCCCCAACATCACAAAGCACGTCGGAAAGCGACTTCAGGAGCTGGCAAAGTGCAACCGGATTCCAGTGCAGGTCGCTGCAGCCCCCGGAAGGACCGGAACGGACGCCTGGAACATGCACATAGTCCACGGAGGAGTGGCGTCGGGGATCATCGGGCTCCCGCTGCGCTATATGCACTCCCCGACTGAATGCATAGACCTCGGGGATCTTGAGCTGTGCGCGCAGCTTGTCGCGGCGTACGCCCTCGACCCGGGAGAGGAGGCGCTGGGATGCTGAAAACACTTGAAAAACTCTGCGGCCTTTCCGGAGTATCCGGTTCCGAAGAAGAAGTCCGCGAATACATAAAGGCCGAAGCCCTGAAACACACCGGCGAAGTCAGCACCGACGTCATGGGCAACCTGATAGTGATAAAGCGCGCCGCGGATCCATCGCAGAGCGGCAAAAAAAACGCTCCGCGCCTGATGCTGGCGGCACACATGGACGAGGTCGGCTTCATGGTAAAAGCCATCACCGAGCCCGGCTATCTGCGTTTCGAGCCCGTAGGCGGCATAGACCCGCGCATAGCCTTCGACCGCAAGGTCTACGTGGGCGAAAAGAAGGTCCCGGGGATATCCGGGCTGAAATCCGTGCACCAGACCCCTCTTCCGGAGCGCAGCAAGATCCCGGCCTGGGGCAGCATGTACATAGACATAGGCGCTAAGAACAAAGCCGAGGCGGAAAAATACGTATCGGTGGGCGACGTCTGCGTCTTCGACAGCGACTGCGTGCGCTTCGGCTCGGGCAACGGTTTCGTAAAGGCCAAAGCCATAGACGACCGCTTCGGCTGCGCCGTGATGCTGGAGCTCATAAAAGAAGAACTCCCGATGGACGTCACCTTCGTGTTCACAGTCCAGGAGGAGGTCGGCACCAGAGGGGCCCATGCAGCAGCGTTCCGCTTAAAGCCCGACATGGCGCTGATACTTGAAGGCACCACCTCTGCCGACCTGGCCAAGGTGGAAGGCCACAAGAAGGTCACGAGCCTTGGAAAAGGCCCTGTGATTGGCTTCATGGACGCAGGCACCATCTACGACCGCGGGCTGTTTGAAGCCATAAGGGACCTTGCCGATGAAAACGGCATTCCCTGGCAGATAAAGGGGCGCATAGCCGGCGGTACAGACGCCGCGGCAGTGCAGCGCTCCCTGACGGGTGTTAAGGTGGCAAGCATCTCCGCCCCGGTGCGCAGCATACATACGCCAAACAGCGTGGCAAAGATCTCGGATATGGAGCAGGGGCTGCAGCTTGCAAGGCTCTTCGTTAAGGCTGTTGCCGAAGGAAGGATAAAGTAGAATGGATATCGTAAAAGTACTTACAGAACTCAATACCAGCTTTGGGCCTTCCGGCTGCGAAGCTCCCGTAAGGGAAAAGATAGCAGAGCTTGCCAGGCCCTTTGCCGACGAGATATATACCGATGTCATGGGCAACCTGATAGCGGTAAAAAAGTGCGGAAAGAAGAACGCTCCGCGCCTTATGTTCGCGGCTCACATGGATTCCATAGGCCTGATCGTGACTTACATAGAAGAGTCCGGCCTGCTGAGGTTCGGCGCGGTCGGTGGCGTAAACGCCCGCAACATCCTGGCTACGCCCGTGCGCTTTGAAAACGGCGCTGTGGGCACCATAGGCATGGACGAAGACGCCAAAGCTCCCGAGATCGACAAGATGTTCATAGACATAGGCGCAGCTTCCCGCAAGGACGCTGAAAGGTACGTAAAATGCGGAGATATGGCCGTTTACGACACACCGGTAAGGGCTCTTGGAGACGGCAGCGTCGTCTCACCTTACCTGGACAACAGAGCCGGCTGCGCGGCGCAGCTACTGGCCATGGAAGCCCTTAAAAAGCCTGTGTTCGACTGCTATTTCGTCTTCACTGTGCAGGAAGAAGTAGGCCTCAGGGGCGCGAAGCCCGCTACCTACGGAATAGCCCCGCAGTACGCGATAGTCTGCGACGGCACCCTCACCGACGACATCCCCTGGACCAGCCATATAGGGACCTCAAAGATCGGCCTTGGCGCGTCCATCAAGGTGATGGACAAGTCCGTCATCTGCCACCCGGAGATGGTTGAAGCCTTAAGGGCTGTTGCCGCAAAGAAGAAGATAAAGGTCCAGACCGACGTCCTTAAACAGGGCGGCACGGACGGATCTGAGATGCGCAAGAGTGCTTCCGGCGTCTACACCGGCGGCGTTTCCGTACCGATGCGCTACGTACACACCCCGCAGGAGCTCTCCCGCGTAAGCGACATAGAGGACTGCGGAAAGCTGATGGCCGCTTTCGCGGAGACCAGACCGGAGTTTTAGACCATGACGCATAAAGGGACCAGAAAGCTGGAAACAGAAAGGCTGACACTGCGTCAGTTTACCACGGATGACGCCGAGGCCATGTTCGCCAACTGGGCAAACGACCCGGAGGTAACCAGGTTCCTCACCTGGCAGCCGCACAAGGATGCCTGCCTTACCAGGCAGCTTCTGCAGAACTGGACCGCCTCCTACAGCGATCCGGAGTACTACCAGTGGGCCATAGTGCCGAAAAAGCTCGGAGAGCCCATCGGGTCCATCTCCGTGGTCGCCCTGGTAAACGAAAGGAACATCGTAAGCATCGGCTATTGCATAGGCAGGCGCTGGTGGCACCAGGGGATAACGTCCGAGGCCTTCGCGGCAGTCATAAAGTACATGTTTGAAGAGATCGGCGTCAACCGGCTGGAAGCACGGCACAACGTCAACAACCCGAACTCCGGCAGGGTCATGAAAAAGTGCGGCCTTTCCTACGAGGGGACTCTGCGCCAGGCGGCATCGGACAACTCCGGCCAGACGATAGACCTTTGCGTCTGGAGCATCCTGCGCTCCGAATACGATAAACTTAAAGATGAACGATAAATGCAAGAAAAAGCTTTTTCTGCTCGACATGGACGGCACCATCTACCTGGGCGAGCAGCTGTTTGAGGGGACCGCGGAGTTCCTGGCCTGCGTGCGCGAAAGCGGCGGCCAGTATGCTTTCCTTTCCAACAACAGCTCGCGCGGAATAGAGGGGTACCTTGCGAAAATGAAGCGCATGGGCATCCCGCAGGAGCCCTTCAGCTTCCTGACGTCCGTGGACAGCACGATAGAATACCTTAAGAAGACCTACCCGGGCTGCGACAAAAACCTTGAAAATTCAAGGATCCTCGGCTGCGACTGTTTATCAGTTGCAGCGCGGAAGACCTGTTTTTACGTCTGCGGAACGGAAAACCTCAAAGGCCAGCTGAGAAGCGCTGGGCTCACCGTTCTAAGCGACGACGAGGCCGAAGCTCTTCTGGCATCGCACGCCCCTGCCGGGCGACCGGACGGCCAGACTCACGCCCCGGCCCTTCCGGTCCTGCTGCTGGGCTTTGATACCGAGCTCTACTACAAAAAACTGGAGATCTGTGTTAAACTGTTAGATAAAGGCGTGGATTACATAGCAACGCACCCGGACCTCACCTGCCCTGTGGAATGGGGCAACATGCCGGACATAGGCCTTGTCATCCACGATCTTGAAGTCTGCACGGGCCGCCTGCCTCTCATCATAGGCAAGCCCCAGCCGACCATGGTATATTCAGCGCTCAAAAAATACGGGGCGACGGCTGAGGAGACCGTCCTGATAGGCGACCGCCTCTACACCGACATCGCCTGCGGCAACAACGCCGGCATCGATACCATACTGGTGCTCTCCGGCGAAGGCACTGAAGAAGACTGCGCGAAGTACGGGGTGCACCCGACATACATCTATAAGGACATCGCTGCCGTGCTGGAAGACATGAAAGCCGGCAAATTGTAAAACTATAAGGAGACGCTATCATGAAGCTCAACAACAAACGGACCATACTCGTTGGTCTGGCGTTCCTGTCAATCTGCGCGTTCTGGCAGATGTACGACAACGTCATTCCTCTCATCCTCAGAAAGACCTTCGAGCTGAACGAGACCCTCGTAGGCACCATTATGGCGGCGGACAACGTGCTGGCGCTGTTCCTGCTCCCGATCTTCGGCCAGATCTCGGACCGCACCGATACCAGGATAGGCAAGCGCATGCCGTTCATCATAGGCGGAACGTTTGCCGCGATAATCCTGCTGAACATTCTGCCGATACTGGACAACAGCTACGCTGCAGCGGCGTCCACCGGAAAGATCGTTGTGTTCGTGATCCTGCTTGGCATCCTGCTCGTCGCGATGGGAACCTACAGATCGCCGGCGGTCGCTCTGATGCCGGACGTTACGCCAAAGCCGCTGCGCTCCAAGGCCAACGCCATAATCAACCTGATGGGCGCCCTGGGCGGAGCGTTCATACTGCTGGCCTCCAAGCTGCTCTACCCGCAGTCCAAGGTGGAAGGCCTGGCGCACGTAAATTACCAGCCTTTGTTCATTATAGTTGCCGTAATAATGCTTATAGCAGTTATCGCGCTGAAGCTAACGATAGACGAACCCAAGCTGGTCAAAGAGAACAAAGAGCTAGAGGAAAAGCATCCCGAGTGGAATCTGGCCGAGGACGACGGTTCCGGCAATGAGGTCCTGCCTCCTGAGGTAAAGAAGAGCATGGGCTTCCTGCTGGCCTCCATAGCGCTGTGGTTCATCGGCTACAACGGTGTCACCACCTGGTGGACCAACTACGTAGACCAGGTAATGGGCCAGGGGCTCGGCGGAGCAGCTACCTGCCTTATGGTAGCCACCGTCGGCGCGATAGTCTCCTACATCCCCATCGGCATCATCGCCTCCAGGATAGGCCGCAAGAAGACCATAAAGATCGGCATCGTGCTGCTGGCAGCCTGCTTCGCTCTGGGCTATGTTCTGACCACGACTTCCGACCATATAACTATTATAATGTTCATTGTGTTCGCTTTAGTAGGCTTTGCCTGGGCGGCTATCAATGTTAACTCGCTTCCGATGGTTGTTGAGATGTGCAAAGGCTCCGACATCGGCAAGTTTACCGGTTACTACTACACCGCTTCCATGGCGGCTCAGGTAGTCACCCCGATCGTTGCCGGCACCCTGATGCGCAGTATCAGCTACAAGGTGCCCTTCCCCTACGCGGCCATCTTCGTTGCCCTGGCCTTCGTCACCATGAGCTTCGTAAAGCACGGCGACGCCAAGGCCGAAGCCAAGAAGGGCCTGGAAGCATTCGAGGACATGGATGATTAAAGACTAAATGTTTGAACGATTTCTCGTAGTATTAATGCAGGTAATAAGCCTGTTCCTTCTGATGGGAGCAGGCTTTATCCTAAGCAAGGCAAAGCTCCTGACGGAGGTCGGCACCAAACAGGTGTCGGCCATACTTGTCAACGCTGTAACGCCCTGCCTTGTCGTCACGACCCTGCAGATAGACTGGGACGCGCAGGTCCTTAAGGAGATCGGGACTCTGGTCCTGATACTTGCCGGGGCTTTTGTTGTCCACATCCTGGCGTCCCAGCTGATGTTCCGCAAAGAGCCGGACGACGCCCGCGCCACCCTGCGCTTCGGCGTCATTTTCAGCAACTGCGGCTACATGGGGCTGCCCCTCGTTACAGCGGTGCTGGGAAGCGGCACAACGCTTATAGCGGCCCTTATGATAGTGGTCTTCAACTTCTTCGTATTCACCTACGGCATCGTTCTTATGGGCGGAAAGAAAGCGTTCTCGCCCAGGGCCCTTATCAATCCTGTTATCGTATCGATGGTAATCGGCGCGGCGCTGATGCTCCTTCGCATTAAGCTGCCCGGCCCAATCGCAACTGCCGCGGGCTCCATAGCAAGCCTTAATTCGCCGCTGGCCATGATAACCATAGGAGCCCAGCTTGCCCGTGCGGACCTTTCCGGTATCTTCAACCAGGCCAGGCTCTACAAGACGACCCTTATTAGAAACGTCATCTTCCCGGTCGCGATAGCCTTCCTGCTGCTTCCGCTGCAAATAAACAGGACCACCTACATAGCTCTGGTGATCCTGTTTGGAACTCCTGTTGCCGGCGTTACCAGCATCTTTGCTGAAAAGTACGACCGCGACAGCCAGCTGGCGGCCCAGATGGTGAGCCTCACGACCATCCTTTCAATAATCACCCTGCCACTGATAGCGGTACTGGCTGAAGTGATGCGTCATTAACACTTCATCGAGCATCTCGCAGGCATAGGCGCTTTTCGCGAAATCCTTTATGCTTTTTGCCGCCAGGACAAATTCAGCCGACTCGCTGCCTTCAGCCCGTTTTGACGCAGCTTCTTTTACCGATTCAAGCGCCTCGTCTGCCGTCATCCTGATCTGTATTACTTCCTTCTGGCCTGCAACGCTGCGCCCTGTATGGACTTCGTACTCCGCGTATCCGAGGTTATCCACGAGCGCCAGCATGTAGCAGGCGTGCCTTTTCGCGACATTCTCTAAGTATTGCGAGATCCCTTCCGGCTGATCCTGGTCTGCCCCGAGGGTGATCCTGATTCCATATGGTTCATTTGCTGTCTGAAGCTCCAGCGGCCCATAGGGCATATCCGTACTGGGGGTCCAGACCGCAAGCTTCAGCGCGTTGACGGCCGACGCGTTCCCTACGTATTTTACTTTCTTTGCATAGATGTTACCAACATACTCGTTGATCATGATTCCGTTTTCCCAAAGGATCCTGCCCGCCGCGTCAACGATCTGCTTAACGTCTGCAGAAGCAGTGTAACTGCGGCTCAGTTCACCCTTTTTGCGTATCCCTGCGAGCGCTGTCCTGCCGCTTACTGTTACTATGCCGTCCTTTTCAGATATGTCGATGCCGCTTATAGCCATGCCGGAACCATCGGTGAACGCTTCGATCCGGACTTCTCTCGGATCTTCTTCTTTAACGCGGGCGATGAAATGGAGCTGCTTATCTACCCCACCGCGCACGAAAAACCTCCAGCCAAGGCCTGCCAGTACCAGCAGCGCTACGCACCCGACGATTATCGCAGCTTTTTTGCTGCGCTTTCTTACCTTCTTAAGGTAGTCTATCTCCTTTCCGGCCTGCGCGGGATCTACCTGGTTTGCTGGCTCAGCGAAGCTTTCGCCGCCACTGGGGCCTTCACCCTCCGCCCCGGGATCCTGCGTGGCGCCGGTCATTGCCCTGTATTCCCTGCTGCAGTCCTCGCAGCCAAGAAGGTGCTCCTTTATTGCCTGCGAGGTCTCCTCGCAGGTGAGCCTGTCCGCGTACAGCGGGAGCAGGTCCTTTACCACGTGGCAGGCAAGACCGCCCGGTCTGGCCCCGGCACGCGCGCCGGATGCGTTTGTTCTGATATCGTCACTCATTTTTCCCAAGCTCCTTTCTAAGCGCCGCTTTGGCGCGGAAATACGTAACTCTTGCCCAGTTTTCGCTCTTTCCGAAGATGTCTCCGATCTGGCGGAAGGAAAGGCCCGCAAAGGCCCTCAGGTGCACGACCTCGCGCGAGGGCTCCGGCAGGGAGTGGATGGCCCGGTAGAGCTCCACTTTTTCCTCCGACTGCAGGGCCTGCTCCTCCGCGCTGCTGGCTGCTGAGCCCGCGCTGCCAGTCTCAGGACCCAGACCGCCCGGGAACCGGCTGATGCCGGCCTCGGCTGCGGAACTTGCGGATCCGCTGTCTCCCGAGGCCCCTGTGCCTCCGCTTTCCGGCGGCCTCTCCCACGGAAGCTGGTCCAGCGCCGGGTTCTTGCGCAGATACTCCTTCAGCTTGTTTGCCGCAATCGAACACAGCCACGTGGAGACCTTACAGGAATAGTCGTAGCTTTCCGCGTGCAGCACGGCCTGGTAGAAGGTCTCCTGCGTTATTTCTTCCGCGACAAACTCATCGCCGGTCCTTGCCAGGATCCAGCGATAGATCATGTCCGAGTATTCCCTGTAGACTTCTTCGATAGAGATCATTTTCCCCTCCTGCATAGATTAATGCAGAAAGCAGCATAAACGTTACACACTTACATAGAATATTTTAGGTTTTTTTTCGGATCAGCGCAATCGGAAACAGCGTTTTTCTGCGCACCTTACGGATCAAGTGAAGCGGATTAACGTTGCCAGTACACAAAACCCCCTAAAACAGGGGGAATTGTAGCAATGCGCACAAGCTGTCAAGCTTTGTTGGAGTAATATTTGCACGTGAAAACCCCGGAATAGAGTAATGATATAGCCATCAAGCGGGCTGCGTGGTGTAAAACACTCAAAGATACTCGTAAAACCCTGGTTTTCTCTCTCTGCCAGCACTAAATGCTTGTGTTCAATGCTACAGTTTCGTTATTTTTGGTATCACTTGTGTACTGTTTATTGTAATGCGTCTCAAAATAGCAGCAACGCAGTACGGTCTGTTTATTCGACACCGACTGTGATACAACAATTTAATTGGGAAGGACAGTCCTTTATTAGCATAAAAGGACCGGGCCGCCAAAGGCGGAGATTCATAAGAAAGTTTGGAACAAAAGCCGGTTTAGGTATTTGTCTGACAAGGCTGGCAAATGAAAACGGATCGCTGTACCGATTACATCAGTCCGTTTTTATTAATCTTCACTTGGTTTTACCGTGAGCCGCGGAAAACCCATACTGAAAATATGTGTAAAAATTTTATTATCAGTATTGGAAGTGTCTTCACCTCCCGTATGCGCCGGAGTATAATAATCGCAGATAATGATGATCCGGGAGGTCACTGGAATGAAGCTGACACTTGCAGAGAATATCCGCGCATTTAGGAAAGAACGGCGATTGACTCAGGAACAGTTTGCTGAAGCTATGGGTGTAACCGTCGGTTCAGTATACAAATGGGAAACGGGACAAACAATACCCGAACTGAGCATGCTTGTTGAGATCGCAGACTTTTTTGACACCTCGATGGATGTTCTTCTGGGCTACAGAGTAAAGGACAATCGTGTTGACGCCATCAAAGAGAGACTTATGGAATACTGCCGGGTCAGAGATCCCGAGGCGCTGACTGAAGCTGAGAAGGCGCTTAAAAAGTACCCGAACTCCTTTGAAGTTGTCCGTAACTGCGCTCAGGTATATGCTTTCTTTGGCGTCGGCAGCAAAGACCACGCTGAGACCAGAAGGGCGCTGGAATTATATGAGCAGGCAAAGCTTCTGATCTCACAAAATCATGATCCGAAGATCAGCGAGCAGACGATCAGCGCAGAGATGGCGAGCGCAATGATGCTTCTCGGCGAAAGCGAGAAAAGCATTGAGCTCCTGAAGAATAATAACGCAGGAGGCGTATACAGCGATACGATCGGTAACATATTGGCGCTGTATCTGAAAAAGCCCGAAGAAGCGGAGCCGTACCTCGCCGAATCATTGCTGCTCAGCACTATCGGTCTGGTGGATTCCGTCGTTGGGTATGCGCTGGTTTTATCCGCCCGCAGGGAATACGCAAGCGCGAAGCGAATGCTGTCCGAACTCATAGCGTATCTGGACCCCATCAAGGAGGGAGAAAAAGCGGATTTTACCGATAAGATAATGGCGAGCATATATACCATGATGGCCCACATCCATACGCTGGAAGGAAAACTGGCAGAAGCAACAGAATGTCTGCGCTGTGTCCTTGCAGCCGTCCGGAAGTTCGACGCCACGCCGGATTATGGGATCCGGAAACTTCGCTCCCTCGTGCACCGCAATGACGTCATCCTCATCGACGGTCTGGGTGCGACGGCGGCGGACAGCATCGAAACGATCCTGGATCTGCTGGAAAATCAGGAACTGTCAAAGATCTGGAAGGAGCTGGCTGCTGATGAACGATGAAAAGAAAACAATCAACGTATTTTCGAACAGAAACTATCGCTTGGTCTTCCTTGGCGCTTTGGTCTCCGAACTGGGCGCTCTTCTGTACAGCTTCGCCGTAGGCTTTTATATTCTGGAGATCAGTGGAAACAACGCCTTTCTGCAGGGTCTGTATCTTGCCCTTTGCGGAGTAGCGATGCTGATCTTTACGCCTGTCGGCGGCGTCCTTGGGGATCGTTTCAACAAGGCAAAGATCATGTATGTCTGTGATTACATCAAGGGCGGGATGATCATACTGGCCACAGTCCTTATGATGATCCTGCCATCGCCGGAAGCGCATATCGTGATCCTGTTCATCCTCGGCATCCTGAGCAATATAGTCAGCGGTATCTTTAATCCCGCCGCAGGGGCAATGCTTCCGAGTATCGTAGAGCCGCAGCAATTACAGCAGGCAAACGCGTATTTTTCGGTCAAGAGCTCCATGGAGTCGATCCTGGGTATCGTGCTGGCCGGCATTCTGTATGCGGTGTTGCCGATAAACGTTCTTTTCATCGCGGTAGGCGCATGCTTTATAGCCTCCGGGATCTCGGAAATGCTGATCCGATATGATCACACGCCTTCCGCGGAACCGGTAACGCTGCGTCTGGCGGTTTCAGACATGAAAGAGGGCATACTGTACCTGAAAGGCCAGAAAGCCATCATGGCCATCATTGGCTCAGCGCTGTTCATCAACTTCTTCTTTACGCCTGTGACCGGAAATTTCATTCCATACTTTATCAAGACGGATCTGCAGACCGCACCGGCTTATCTGTTTGACAGCATTCTTAAACCGGAACTGTGGTCGTCAGTATTCGGCGTATGCATAGGAGCCAGCTCCCTGATCGGAGCTGTGATCATGAGCGCCAGAGAGCAGGAGGAAAAATGCGGCATGAAGGTTGCCAAAAGGCTGTGCGTCTTTTCGGGCGTGGTGATCGCACTGGCGACCGGATACTGGTGGCTGGTGGCGTCTGACATCTCTCTGAACGCCTTTTTGCTGGTGTTCAGCGCAGGATGCCTCGCAGTTGGTTTCCTGCTCCCTTTTATCAACATTCCCCTCAACACTACCATCCAGCGCAGGGTGGGAAAAAATATGCTCAGCAAGGTAGGCAGCATCACAAGCGTAGGTTCACAGGGAATGATCCCGATCGCCTCAGTATTGGCAGGGGCGGCTCTTCAGGCTTTCGGCAGCACAGTGCTTCTTGTCATCTGCGCAGCAGGGTTCACGATCACAGCAGTCCTGCTTTTGACAAACAGGCATGTCAGATCATTGTAGGGGATGCATATCTCTTTCAGGCAACTGTTATTGCTTGTGTACTGTTTATTGTAATGCGTCTTAAAAAGCAGCAAAACAGTACGGTCTTTTTATCCGCCGCTGATTGTGATACAATAAAAGCCATCACTAAGGAGAACATGATGAAAGAGTTTATAACAGGGCGCACGGGGCATCCGAAGCTGGAGCTGCTGCGCCGTTACAGATACGCGCACAGGGGCTTCCACGACAAGCCGCAGGTGCCGGAGAACTCTCTGGCGGCTTTCAGGCGCGCCATAGAGCGCGGTTTTGGCGCCGAGCTCGACGTGCATCTCACAAAAGACGGAAAACTGGTGGTGTTCCACGACTCCACGCTGCTGCGCTGCACCGGAACGGAGGGCATCCTGGAGGATAAGACCCTGGACGAGCTAAGGAAGCTGCGTCTTGAGGGCACGGACGAGCTCATCCCGCTGTTCGACGAAGTGCTGGAGCTGTTCGAGGCCAGCAAGGGGACTCAGCAGAAATGCGGCTCCGGGCCGGACCTGCCGCCGCACACGCTGCCGCTGATCATAGAACTGAAGACCTACGGCGGCAACCATGAGGCGCTTACCCGGGCTGTCTGCGAGCGCCTGGACAGCTACAGGGGCGAATACTGCATAGAAAGCTTCGACCCGCGGGCTATCGCGGACCTGCGCAAGCTTCGCCCGGATACCGTACGCGGCCAGCTGTCGACGGACTTCCGCAAGAACCCCGAAGAGGCGCCCAAGGGCACGGCGGGGCTTCTTACAGACCTCAAGCTGGACGTGCTTTCAAGGCCGGATTTCGTGGCCTACGATTTTACGTATAAAGACAACCCGGCGTTCCTTAAAGCCGTAAAGCGCGGCATCCAGGGCGTTTCCTGGACCATCCGCAGCATGGAAGACTTAAAGACCGCCGAATCTCTGGGTTATATCCCAATTTTCGAGAAGTTCGATCCCCGCGAAGGGGCTTGACCGCGCGGCCCGTGGAGAGGGACGGTTTTTCTCCACCGGAAAACGCCCTGCGCTGGAGGCATTATTGAAACCTGTAACTGTTGCAATTGTCATATTCGCGGTCTGGAACCTGATAGTCTTCCTGATCTACGGCCTGGACAAGCTGAAGGCAAAGGCCGAAAAATGGCGCATCTCCGAAAAAGCGCTGATCCTGATGGCGCTGTTCTTCGGCGGCACCGGCGCGCTTCTGGGCATGGGGGTCTTCCACCACAAGACGAAGCATAAAAAATTCACGATAGGCGTGCCGCTGCTGACGCTTCTTAACTACGCGGTCATCGGCGCCGCAGTCTGGTTCTTCAGCAGGAAATAAAGGCGAGGCCAACCATGGCAAAATACCGTAATGAACAATTAAACAGGGTGCTCATGTCCAGGAAGAGCGTCGTCTTCAAGGACAAGAAACACCCCAGCCGCCAGAAGCTGAAACAGCAGACCAAGCGCGAAGCTGAAAAGGAGTGATCCGGCATCGGCCTGCGCCACAAAGTATTACACCTGTAAGTTCCTTACCACTGTTTCTTCAGACCTTTAACTGATCCGGACCGTATTCAATGATCACTTTCCGGCATCCGGGGCAATGCCAGGCGCTGCAGGTGGCCGGACCCCAAAAACCGGGGGTCAGTCTGACATCGCCCTTCCTGGCCCAGACCATCGTAACGTTTTTTTCTGAATTAGTGTATATGATCTCCTGGTTGCTCTGTACAAAGCCATATTCCATCTCTTTTTTGCAATAAGGGCATCTCATACCGACTACTCTCCTTTCGGCTCTGTAACGGCCCGTTTTGGGCCTTCTACCACTTGCTGAGGATCTCGCTCAGCTCTTTTGCGTTTCGCGTATAGGGTCTTGCAGTGAATCCGCAGCGCAACCGTTTTTCAGTTACGACCCTGCGGCCCCCTGCGCGGCGCTCCGGCCGGTGGTCGCGGACAAAGCGTTTTACCGCATACACAAGTGTGTCCAGGAAATTCGACTCGCTCCAGGTGTTGATCTTCATAAACATCGCCTGGCTTCCGCCGACAGCGATGCCTATCACCCGCACCAGCTCCCCGCTGGCCACATATGTCACCGTCATGCCGACGCGGCTGCTTCCGGAATACGCGAAGCGCTCGTACCCCATGACTTTGACGCGCACGCCATCTGCCGAATACTCAC
>JAEEGL011044799.1_pt1 | contig 20668 bp, 12 predicted proteins | sample 9134231 | NCBI WGS metagenome assembly JAEEGL01 (sample SAMN16246548, study PRJNA631951) | gut metagenome | biome: gut microbiome; feature: rumen; material: fiber-attached | host: Bos | place: Iran: Karaj | collected 2018-10
GCAATATAGCCGTCAATGAGGTAAAAGAGATACTGGAAGCCTGCGACAGACAAAAGGCCGGCCCCACAGCACCACCTCAGGGACTGTGCATGATGAAGGTTGACTATTGAGCTTAACATAAGAGGAGCCTATGAAAAGAAATAGCAGATTATGTTCTTTGATACTGATCACTTTTTTGATGGTACTGCTTGCTTTTGCTGTTGTACCGGTTAAGACAAGGGCAGAGGGAGCGGGGACTGTCAATATCAATTCAGTGACTATCCAGGGACAGAGCGTGGTGATAAATGTCTCTGCTTCGGATATTCCCTCAAGCGACGACGGACTTTTTTATCTCTTTGCAGAAAAAGCATATCAGGGTGCTCCTACGGGTGCTCCAATTGCTCAGCTCCCCCTGGGCCCATATGTGAGCTTTAGTGTTCCGCTCTCATATCAGACGCCGGGCAGTCACCTCTATGACAAGTTCCAGGTTGCTGTAAAACAAGGGGGCGCCTTTGTGTCGGTTGCAGGTGCCAAATATATCACTAACCCGGAGGCTCTGGCCACATCATCCCCTGAAAGGAAAAACAATAGCAAGAAGGGGCTGATCCTTGACGGAGCCAAGATCGGCAACGGCAATACCGAGGCAGTTCAGCTTGGGGTAAAGCAGGGAGCCTACAATATCAACTTAAGTGATGTTATTGGCGGAAACTGCGGTGTGGAGTATGGCTACAACGGCAAGACCTACTATTTTGATTCCTCATACCTTAGTCAGTATGATCACTGTATAAGGACCAGCACCGAACAGGGAATGGGAATGACGATAGTGCTACTCAATACCTACGCGCCAGGGGAGGAGTTTATGATCTCTCCCACAGCAAGGGGAGCCCTGGGAAAGAGCAGTTACTATCTTATGAATACTTCAGAGGACGTGGGCCTTGAATATCTTGAGGCTGTGGTTTCCTATCTGGCGGCCAGATATAACGGGCAGCTGGGCTTTGGACAGGTGGACAACTGGGTGATCGGCAACGAGATCAACGCCAAGAATGTCTGGAATTATTCGGCAGTTACAGACCCCATGAGTTATGCCCAGCTCTACTCAGATTCCCTGAGAGTGTGCTACAATGCCATTAAGAGCAGGAATGCCAACGCCTATGTCTGCATAAGCCTTGACCAGAACTGGACTCATATCCACAACGGAACCTACTTTTCCGCCAGGAGTATGCTTGAAGCCATCAATGCCTGCATTACCGCCCAGGGCAATATAGACTGGGCAGTGGCTGCTCATCCCTACAACTATCCGATGACCTGGACCAGCTTCTGGACACCAAAGGAAGTCGGTATGATAACTCACAGCATGGATACACCTTATCTTTCCATGGAGAACGTGGAGCAGCTGACAGATTTTTTGAGTCAGCCTGCCATGAGAAATACAGCAGGTGGAGTGAGACCGGTTCTTCTTACGGAGGTGGGATATACCTCCACCCAGGGGGAAGAGGCTCAGGCTGCGGCAATTGTGTACGCCTATTCAAGATGCATGACCAATCAGCACATCAAGCTCATTGCCTTTAACAGGCAGACGGATTATCCGCTGGAGGTGAGCCAGGGTATGTCAGTGGGACTTACCTGTCAAAACGGAGCAAGAAAGCTCTCTTTTGAGTTCTATCAGCAGATGGACGGACCAAATGCAGGGGCGTATATACAAAGAGCAGCGGCCTACATGGGCATCGGGGACTGGAATGCTGCCATGCACGCCAGATAAAATCGCTTTGGGGGAACATTATGCGTATCATTGATTACTACAACTATATAGCAATGGCTGCCTACATCCTTATGGGTGTGGCAGCCATATATTTTTACAAAAAGGGTAAAAAGACAGGTGTGATCAGACCGGATGACAGAATGACACAAATAATCTTTCTGGTCATAATGGCAGTGGCTGCTTTTCTTAGGCTCTACAAGCTGGGAGCTGTGCCCTATGGCCTTCAGCAGGATGAAGCCTCCATCGGCTATGACGCCTACACCCTTGCCACCTACGGAATAGACAGGAACGGATACCACTTTCCGGTGTACCCCATTACCTGGGGCTGTGGCGGAGGAAGTCCTCTTCTTATTTATCTCAATGTGATCTCAATATCTCTTTTCGGAACCGGGATAGTCAAGCTCCGTCTCATACCTGCTGTTTGCGGGATACTGACTGTGCTTTTACTGTATCTGACCTTAAGGCTGACCTATGAGGGCAGGGATGAGAGGAATATTGCATCCCTTCTTGGCGCAGGTTTTCTCGCCATCTGCCCCTGGCATGTGATCCTTTCAAGGTGGAGTCTTGACTGCAATATCATGCCCTTTAACATGATGCTCTCCGTTTATCTGTTCCTGCTTGCAGTCAAAAAGAAGAGTACATTATTTTACGGACTCAGCGCAGCAGCTTTTGCTGTCTGTATGTACAGCTACGGCGCAGCTACCATTGTGGTGCCGCTGTTTCTTTTGCTTATCTGCATCTACTGTCTGAAAAGAGGAGTACTTAAGCTGTCTCAGCTGGCAGTCTCCTTTGTGTGCTTTATGGTGGTCTTTGCACCGCTCCTTTTGTTCTATGCAGTGAATTATCTGGGGGTTCCGGAGATAGTGACAGATCATATCTGCTTTAACAGATTTACTGCAGCAAGGACAGGAGAGGCCTTCCTTGCTCTTGACGCTTCACTCCCCGGGAAACTATTGGGTAATATAAGATCACTTCTGCTTGCCTTAAGCGTTGGAGATGACAGCCATACCATCGCTCACTTCTACAGGGGCTATGCGTCCCTCTTTGAATTTACTTTTCCCGTTACACTTATCGGAGTTGTCATATCTGCCCGGGAGCTTATACGTGGAAGCAGGGATGAAAAGGGTTCACTGTACGACATATCCAACGGGATTTTTCTTTTCCTTACTCTTGGAAGTGTGATACTGGATCTGGTGATACTTCCCGATATCAACAGACTGGTGATGCTCTTTGTGCCCATGATAGTTTTCTTTGTTAAGGGTGCAGTGTTTGTATCAGGACACCTTGGAAAGGCAGCTGCCCTGGCCCTTTCAGTTATACTGCTGGTGGGCGGTATTTCTTTTACCAGAGATTACTTTACTGACTTCAACACCTGGTCCATCAGTATCTATATGCCGGGCTACGGAGAGGCCATAGAGAGGGCATACGAGGTGGCAGGAGATGAGAGGATGATCTATTCCACCTACGAGGGGCTGTCAGCGCCGTTTATGCTGGCTCTTTATTACAACAACTATGATCCCTACAAGTTCTTTACCACAGTTCAGTACAAGGACGACAAGGCGGAATTCAGGATCGCCAAGAGCTTTGGAAACTTTGTGTTCTCTCTTCCTGAGGATGTCACATCGCCTGAACATGACACAGCTGTGTTTGTTATCTCAAGCTCCGAGAAGGAAAAATTCGGTGACCTTCAGGGCTGTAAAATGGAGGATTTTGGTGGATACTGCGTGCTGTATAAATAGTTTCTAAACTGTTTGGAACCTTTATAAAAAGAGCATAAAATGTGCCTCTGCAATATGGAAAAACAGGGCGTTTTCGCCGATAATAGATTTATGTAACAGGGGTGTTGTTACATAAGTTTTTGGGTCGGAGGAAATGGTTATGAAGAAAAGGATTTTTTCAGTTATTATCGCAGCGGGGATGGTTCTTTCCTTATTTTCTTTTGTCGGTTCAGACAGTATTCCGGCTTCAACAGCATATGCGCAGGAAGAGGAAACTCTTGATATAACGGTGGATGATGAATATCTTATCCCGGATAAACTGGGGTATTTTACATATTACGTTCTGGTAGCCACCAACAGCACCTCATCGGATATCACCATAAGCGCCGATTTTGTGGCCAGGGATAAGAGCGGCAACGTCCTTAGAAAGGTCAATGACTACTCGGATGCGGTTAAGAGCGGACAGCAGTTCATGCTCTACGGACAGTTCCCTACTTCAATTGCCAACAAGGCTGCAGCTTATGAATATGACTACAGCATTGCTCCCACAGATAGATGTGCATATTCACAGGTGGCCTTAAGTGCAGACAGAAGCGGACAGATCGTTGAGCTTACAGCTACCAATTATGCCAAGTACGATATCCAGTGCGCCAATGTAAGGGCACTTTTCAAGAAGAATGGCAGGGTGGTGGCCTTTGATACCGTCAACATCGCGGACATGGGCATCATCTTCCACAGCGGCTCCACCAACTCACAGGTGGTGGGCATGAACGCCGGAGACTACGACGACTTTGTCATCACCTACACCTCTGTGTCAGGCGCCACAGCACCGGAGGACATCTGAATACACCATATCGCAGGCTACGCCGTCGCACAATATCGTGCGGCGGCTTTTTTCTGTCTTGGTCAATTGACAAAGATGTTGGTATAATAATTGTGGGTTATTATGCATTTTTGAAGAGAGGAATAACAGTGATAATTCGTCTGCCTAAGATTACAAAAACAACTGTGAAAAAAGCTATAATGGGTCTTTTGTGCATTGCCCTTAACGTGGTGCTGTGCTACATAACGACAAGTCATGAATGGCCTTTTTATTTTGACACCATAGGAACCATGGTAATGGCCTTTTCCATAGGCTATCTGCCTGCCATAACTGTGGCGGTACTGACGAGCCTTATGTGCAGTATCTTTTCCAGAGATGCTCTGTTCTTTGCCCTGATAGGTGTCTTTGTGGCCCTAAGGTGTGATTCCCAGGCGCAGAACAAAAAGAGCGGAGCAGGGCAGCTTATCTGTCTCATAGCAGACCTTGCCATCATAACCGGGGGACTGGGGGCGGTGCTTCAGTGGCTCATTATGGGGCAGCCTCAGTACCAGACAGTATCAGACACTGCAACACTTATGGCAGGAGACAATAAGATACTGTTCTTTATCTCATCGGTGATCCTGGTCATGGGCTTTAACTTTGTTGAAAAGGGTGTCTCTGTTCTGATGGCTCTTTTCATAAGCAATATTATCCCCAAAAAGACCAGACAGAGACTTAGGGACAGTATGTGGATGCAGGCTCCGCTGTCCAAGGCAGATATAAGGGAAATCAGGAAAAAGAGCAGCAGGAGCGGCCAGTCCCTGAGGACCAAGGTGCTTTTCATAATGCTGTCCGTGGTCATTCCGCTGACCATTATCATCGGAATAGTCAGTGCCAGGATAAACTATGCCTACATCAAGGATGACGGCAAGAACCTGGTGGTTGATGTCAGTACTTATGTGGCTTCTTCCCTTGATCCCCAGTATTTTGACAGATTTCTTAAGGACGGCGAGAGGCTGTCTGAGTACGGCAACATGAAATACCTGGAGTACAACAGGCGCATCATGAAGGTAAAGGAGTCCTTTCCCCAGCTGGAATATCTGTATGTGTACCAGATAAGGGAGGACGGATGCTATGTGATCTTTGATACGGATGCAGAAGCGCAGGAAACAGGCTATGTGGGAGAAAGGGTTGATTTTGATGAGGGCTTTCTGCCACTGGTACCGGATCTGTTAGAGGGAAAAGAAATTGATGTGATGGAGATAAAGAGCAGGTACGGCTATTTTATAACTTCCTATAAGCCCATTTATGACGGCGAGGGAAAGCCTACCAACTACTACGTTGGTGCGGATATTCTGCTTGATAATTATTCCGATTATGTAAGGGAGTTCATCATCAGGCTGGCGCTGGCTTCATCGGGATTTTTTGCCATGATCGTGGCCTATGGTCTGTCCATGGCAGCCAATCATCTGGTTTATCCCATGGGAAGCCTTGAGAAGAGCATTGACGGCTTTATGAGGGGCATCGAAGATCAGGACAAGCTGGACGACAGCGTAAAAGAACTGGAGAGGCTGGATATCCGTACTGACGACGAGCTTGAAAAGCTATACAGGTCAGTGTGTGAAATGGCCAATCAGACCGCCGAGCAGATGAGGAGCATCAGAATGCTGGCCAGGTCCAATGAGAAGATGCAGTCCGGACTTATCGTCACCATGGCAGATCTGTTTGAAAATCAGAACATAGATTCAAGGGCCCATATTCAGAAGGTTACGGAGTATGTCCGCATCATTCTGGAGGGACTTCGCCGAAAGGGATATTATCCGGAAAAGCTTACGGATAAATTTATGAATGACGTGGAGATGTCTGCGCCATTATACGACATAGGTAAGGTGAGCATACCCGGACATATCCTCAATAAGCCGGGTGAGCTGGATGAGCAGGAAAGAGAGCTTATAAAGACTCACACCACTGCCGGTAAGAAGATCCTTGAAAATGCCATCACCACCGTCGCCGGTGAGAACTACATGAAGGAAGCCAGGAACATGGCGGCCTATCACCACGAGAACTGGGATGGCACCGGTTATCCTGTGGGGCTTCACGGAGAGGTAATTCCTCTTTCGGCCAGGGTAATGGCCATAGCCGATGCCTTTGATGAGCTCACATCTCCCAGGGCATACAAGGAGGCCATTTCTCCTCAGGAGGCACTGGACGTGATACTGCAAGGCTCGGGAAGCGAGTACGACCCCAAGTGCGTGGAGGCCTTTGCGGATGCCTTCACGGAAGTTAAGGGAGTCATCAGAAAGTATCCGGAGTAAAAAGAAATCTATCCTTTATTTTTGGAGGTTTGCCAAAGATGACCTGCAGAAACAAAATAATGGGGCTGGCTGCGGCGCTGATCTTATCTTCATTTATGGTGAGCAGCCCGTTCACAGCCCTGGCAGCAGATTATGACAATACTATAGAGAATGATGATTCCGGCCTGACTGAGTACGGAGGGGGCTATGCTGCCTCCGGTCAGATAAAGGACCTGGGATATATGGCTGTTATGTATGATGCCAATAACGGTCTCCCGACTTCAGAAGCCAATTGTGTTCTGGGAGGCTCCAACGGATACGTATGGATAGGTGGATACTCCGGGATTATAAGATATGACGGAAGCAAGTTTGAGAGGCTTGATTCTTCCACGGGTCTCACCAACGGCCGCGGACTGTTTGAGGACAGCAGCGGCAGGGTGTGGGTTGCTACCAACGACAACGGAGTTGTTGTCATAACCCCAAATGATATCCTGACTTTCCCAAAGGGTGATAACCTTCCCTCCGCCTCAGTAAGATCTTTTGCAGAGGACTCCCAGGGCAATATCTATATCGGCTCCACTGCGGGAGTGTCCTACGTGGACAGCGATCTGACAATTCATCGTGTTGATGATGAGAGGATCAACGATGAAAGGGTGTTAAGACTTGTCGCCGATGTTACCGGAGGTGTGTATGGTCAGACCAAAAACGGTATCATCTTCAGACTGTCCTACGGCGAGGTGGCAGAGCTTTATACCAGCGAGGATCTGGGGATCGAAAAGATAACCACCATCCTTGCCGATCCTGAAAAAGCAGGCAAGCTGTATCTGGGAACAGAATCAAGAAATCTGTATCACGGGACCTTTGGAGACAGCGTTGAAAAGCTTGAGAGTATAAGGCTTACCGGTGCCAAGAATGTTCACTGGATGAGCTATGACTGTGGCCACGTCTGGATATGCACAGAGCATCTGATCGGGTATCTGAACAGTGATAATACATTTACTACCCTGCAGGATCTGCCCATGAACGATTCCATAGAGATGATGACATCGGACTATCAGGGCAATCTGTGGGTTGCTTCATCCAGGCAGGGAGTTATGAAGATCGTAGCCAATAATTACACGAACTATACGGCTAAGGCAGGCCTTGAGGACGAAGTTGTAAATGCCACACTTAAGGACGGTGAGGATCTGTATGTCGGTACGGATATGGGCCTTCGGATCATAAGACAGGGCAACAGAACTGTTCACAACCGCCTTACCTCTTATCTGGGATTTGGCCGCATAAGGGACATCATTAAGGACAGGAAAGGCAATATCTGGATAGCTACCTTTGCCGGAATACATGGACTTGTAAAGGTCTCTCCCGATGGTGAGATCACAGATTTTGGAACTCCAAGCGGAATGCCCGGCAATGATATCAGGTGCATTTACGAGAGCAGTGACGGCTCGATCCTTGTGGGTACCAACGACGGAGTTGCGGTAATAAAGGATGATAAGGTGCTGCATACAGTGGGCAGCGAAGAAGGGATAAAGAACACTGTGATCCTGACTGTCTGTGAGGGAAAAAACGGTGAGATACTGGCCGGGTCAGACGGAGATGGACTATATGTCATAGAAGACTATCAGGTGACAGGCAGACTTCAAAAGCTCAACAGTGATGTCATCATGAAGATCAGAAGGGATGATGAAAGAGACCTCTTGTGGATCATTACCTCCAATTCGCTGGAGTATTACAAGGACGGTGGGGTAAAGAACGTATCCACCTTCCCGTATAACAATATCTATGACATATTTTCAGACAAGGAAGGAACCTGCTGGATCACTTCATCTCAGGGAATATACACGGTCAAGGACAACGAGCTCTTAGAGGACAATGTGATAGACTACAGGCTTTATACCATGGCAAACGGACTTACCAGCATTCCGGTTTCGCACAGTCACAGTTTTCTTGACTATGACGGCAATCTCTATATAGCCGGGCTAAGCGGAGTATCCAGGGTCAATATAGAACAGTATCACGCAGAGAGCGCATCTGTCAAAACAGGTATCGGAGACCTTCTCTTTAACGGAGAGAGGATCTTTTCCGATGGCTACGGCAATTACGTGGTCCCGGCAGGAAAAGGGCGTCTGCAGATCGTACCGGCCATAATGGACTACACCATGTCTAACCCCACTATCCATGTATTTCTTGCAGGTGCCAATGATGAGGGTATAACGGATGTACATAACAGGATATCGACCCTGGAATACACTGACCTTAAGTACGGGAACTATCTGCTTCACATACAGATACTGGACAATGCCAGCTGGGAGGTGCTTTCTGACAATACTATAAGTATCAGAAAGAACCCTCACTTCTATGAGCTCACCGCAGTGAGAATTCTGCTGATCGCCATGATCTCCGGCATTGTGGGACTCATTGTATGGCGTGTCATGGACGGAACCGTCATAAGAAGGCAGTACATTCAGATACAGGAGGCCAAGGAGGAGGCTGAAAGAGCCAACACTGCCAAGTCAAGGTTTCTGGCCAACATGTCCCATGAGATCAGGACCCCTATCAATACAATACTTGGTATGGATGAGATGATCATCAGAGAGGACGGAAAAGGCGTTCCCGACAACTACTATCTCTCGGTCATGAGCTATGCCCTGGACATTAAGGGAGCTACGGAGTCGCTCCTTAGCCTTATCAATGACCTTTTGGATATATCCAAGATCGAATCAGGCAAGATGCATCTGGTGGAGCAGGAATACGACGTGGAGGCCATGTTAAGGGCTGTAGTCAAGATGATCAAGGTGAGGGCTGAGTCCAAAAAGCTCTACTTTGATCTGGACATAGATGAGACTACACCAAAAAGGCTCTATGGGGATGACGGCAAGATCAGGCAGATCATCTTAAACCTTCTTACCAATGCCGTTAAGTATACGGATGACGGAGGCTTTACACTTAAGGTCCTTGTTACTGACAGAACAGATCTGTCCTGTAACCTCAGGATATCCGTAAAGGATACCGGTATAGGAGTTAAAAAAGAGGATCTTGATAAGCTCTTTTCCGCCTATGAGAGACTGGATGAGGAAAAGAACAGCGCCATTCAGGGAACCGGCCTGGGCCTTGATATATCCAGGCAGTTTGCCCAGCTTATGAACGGCAGGCTCTGGTGTGAAAGTGAGTACGGAGAGGGTTCGGAGTTTATACTGACCATCTCCCAGAAGATAGTCGAGAGTCAGGGAATAGGTGTATTTACTGCGGATGAGGATACCTCTGCCGTAGGACCCTATGTGCCCAAGTTTGTGGCTCCTGATGCGGACATTCTGGTTGTGGATGATAACCCCATGAATCTGGCTGTCATAAAGGGACTTCTTAAACCCACAAGGATGTTCATAACAACAGCTGAGAGCGGCGAAGAGTGTCTTGAAAAGTTAAGAAGCGGCAATTTCAACGTGGTTCTCCTGGACCACATGATGCCCGGAATGGACGGAATAGAGACTCTGCAGCATATCAGGAAGAAATATCCCGACCTTCCGGTATATGCCCTTACAGCCAACGGAACGGCAGGAGAGGACTTCTACAAGTCCAAGGGCTTTAACGGATATCTGTCCAAGCCCATTGACACTGTACAGGTGGAGCGCGCAATCATGAAGCACCTTCCCGAGAGCATCATGATGAAGGCTGATGAGGTGGAAGAGATCGTTCAGGATAATGAGCTGGACAGCGGCTATTCATGGCTTCTTGAAACGGAGGGCATAAATGTCACAGAGGGCATAAAGAACTGTGGAGGTGCCTCTGAGTTCATGTCATCTCTTATCATGTTTGCAGACACCATTGAGAGTAATGCCGGGGTAATTGAAAATGCCTATAACGACGGCGATGTGAGACTCTACACGGTCAAAGTCCATGCCCTTAAGAGTTCCGCCAGGATAATCGGAGCTTTTGCTTTATCTGACCTGTGCCAGAAGCTGGAGGATGCCGGCAACAGGGAGGACCTTGAATTTATCGAGGCCAACAACGAAAAGCTTCTTAAGGACTTCAGGGATTATATACCAAGACTTGAGAGACTGTCACAGGCAGATCGGGATGAAGGCAAGGACCTTCCGCCAATACCGGCAGAGGAACTTGAGGATGCCTTTAATGCTCTTTCAGAGCTGGTGGGACAGATGGACTATGACGGCGTCGATATGATCCTTGGGCAGCTTAAGGAGTACAGTCTTCCGGAACAGGAAAAAGAAAAGACAAAGGCCCTTGAAAAGGCTCTTAGGATTTTTGACTGGGATGAAATGGAAAAGATCCTGGGACTTTGATGCGAACCGGCGCGAGAATGTCGCGAGCGACATTCTTTCTTATAAAGATATTTGACGAGATACGGAAAGGAAAAACAAGATGTTTGAATTTCTCAGGGCACATCAGGTGGATATCATGCTGGCTCTTTCGAGTATATGCGTGATAATCGCCGTCTTTACCCTTATCAACACCATAATGTCCAAACGCAGGAAGATCATCCTGGTGGCAATGGAGATCTGCGCTGCCATATGGCTGGAGGCCGACAGGGTGGCGTACATACATCACGGATATACCGGAAAGGGCGGAGGAGCGTTGGTGGTCATCAGTAATTTTCTTGTGTTTCTGATGACGGTGGTGGTGCTTAGTCTCGTCACCCTTTATCTGGATGATGTCATGAAAAGTGAGGGAGGGCTTAAGAGGACCCATCCGGCAATTTTTCTGGCAGAGGTCCTTGGAGGTATTGCGGCTTTTCTTGTGATTATCTCCCAGTTTACAGGTCTGTACTACACCTTTGATGAGTACAATGTATACCACAGATCATCCCTATACTTTGTGAGTTATATCTTTCCGTATCTGATACTTCTGATCCAGCTGACAATGCTTCTGGCTTACAGAAAGCGGATACGTGGCAGGATAGCCATGTCCATTTTCTGTTTTGTAATGGTATGTCTCGTTGCATCCATGGTCCAGCTCTTTGCCTATGGAGTATCCCTGGTAGACATGGCTGCTGTAGTGATGGTGGTGGGGCTGTATATCTTTGCCCTCATCGAGATGAATGACAGGGTAAGTGCAGCAACAAGGGCCACCATTGACAGTCTGAAGGATGAGCACCAGACCATGAGAAGGCTCTTTGAACAGACAGCTACAGCACTGGTAACGGCTATCGATGCCAAGGATACCTACACCCAGGGTCACTCTGCAAGAGTTGCGGAATACTCCAAGGAGATAGCAAGGCTGTCGGGAATGGATGAGAAGAAATGCGATGAGGTTTACTTTGCGGCACTTCTTCACGACGTAGGCAAGATCGGGATCTCAGATGCCATAATCCAGAAGGACATGGATCTGACCGAGGAGGAATATGAGCTGGTAAAAAAGCACCCTTCCATAGGCGGAGAGATTCTTTCAAGCATCAATGAATTCCCGTTCCTGAGTGTAGGAGCCAAGTATCATCATGAGAGATATGACGGGAAGGGTTACCCGGAGGGGCTGTCAGGAGAGAGCATTCCTGATATAGCAAGGATAGTGGCTGTGGCGGATACCTACGACTCCATGACCTCCAAGAGAAGCTATCGTGACCCCATGCCTCAGAGTACCGTAAGGGAGGAGATCGTAAAGGGCTCCGGTTCCCAGCTGGACCCTAAGTACAGCCAGATAATGGTGGATATGATCGACCATGACATTGAGTACATGATGAGAGAGAAGGAGAGCTTTGACACAGCAAAAGAGGGTGAGGATATTACCGTCGTAAGCGAGATGAGGTTTGGAGAGTACAAGGAGAAGGTGTCAGACGGTCTTCACATTACAGAAAATATATTGAGGATCCACTTAGACTCTCAGGCTGAGATCGGTTTTGATGAAAAGAAATCCATACCTACCATCATTCTTTTCGACTCCCATGACAGCGCAGTCCACAAGGACGACAGGAGCATCAGACTTCTTCATTACCTGGAGTATGGTGAAATCTGGTTTGACGGAAATGTGATATCCACAGGTGCCAGGGACATGAAGGTTGAAGTTACTGTCCTTGATCAAAAGGAAGCTTCCGGCAGAATGGGAGTTGTCCACTACGATATCGAAGCTGTCAGGTTTAGGGACCATGTGAGGGTAAAGATTAAAAATGACAGGTACATAGTGGATGTTATTGCAGCCCTTCCTGACTCCATAAGGTTCTGCTACCTGGCCCTGACCGGTGAACACTGTCACATCATGAATGTATCTGTGGAGGAATCCGGTGAGACGATAGATGAATCCTACATTCCAAGACTTGTGGAAGAGATCAGCTTTGTGGACCACATAGAAGGAGATTACCCCAATGTACAGATAGAAGGCTACAGAAGTGCCTACAGCACGGCGGTTCCCGTGATGGACGGCATGAGGGTAAGATTCAGGACCATGTCCATGCCAACGGCCTACCTGATCTGGCACTGCCCGTTTTTCCTGCTGTTCTCATCAGATGACGCTGTGCCCCTTGGCAAGAACTACATTGAGCACGGCTGTGTGAGACTTGACGGAGAGAATGCCACCAACAATGATCTTGCGGTGAATGAGTTCTCGGTTCAGAGGACGGAGAGCTTTACCAACTGGGATGGCTGGAAAAAGGACAATAAGAAGGGCTTTGAGTGCGAGGTTGTAGTCAGAAGGCGAAGGAACAGGATAACTCTGGAGACTACCAATGCAGGCATCAGTGTAAAGAGTACCACCACCATTCCCCAGGGCCATGAAGACGTATACTTTGCCCTGACAGGCGATCAGTGTGCTCTTACGGATATCAGGGTGCTTGAGTGATGAGATACATGCATATAAACAGGACAATAGCAAAATCGCCCTCATAGGGATATAATTGTCTGAAGGAGGGTGATATGAAAAAAGGATTGGTAATGGAAGGCGGAGCAATGCGCGGGATGTTTACCTGCGGAGTGCTGGACGTCTTCATGGAAAACGGGATTTCTTTTGACGCAGCTGTGGGAGTCAGCGCAGGCGCAACCTTTGGCTGTAACATCAAATCAAGGCAGCGGGGCAGGGCCCTTCGGTACAACAAAAAGTACTGCAATGACAAGAGATACCACAGCATCGGATCATTATTGACAACAGGAGATATTTACAACGTCAGCTTCTGCTATGATGAGCTTCCCTACAAGCTTGATAAGTGGGACATAAATGCCTTTGAGAACAATCCCATGGAGTTCTACTGCGTGGCAACAGATGTCTCTACCGGAAAGGCCGCATATCATAAGTGTACAAGCGGTCGCAGGGAGGATATCATATGGATACGGGCCTCTGCTTCTATGCCTCTGGTCTCAAGGCCTGTGAGCATAGACGGCGGACTGTATCTGGACGGCGGAACCTCTGACTCCATTCCCCTTAAGTTCATGGAACAGAGAGGGTATGAAAGGAATCTGGTCATAGAGACACAGCCCTTTGATTACATGAAGGGACCGCAGAAATATATGCCTCTGGTACGCCTTATGATGAGGAAGTACCCTGCCATGATAAAGGCAATGGAAGAGCGGCATCTGATGTATAATGAGGAGAAGGACTACATAAAAAAGCGGGAAAAGAGCGGAGACGTTTTTGTCATAAGGCCTCAGCTTCCGCTTAACATAAGTCCCATAGAAAATGACCCCAGGGAGCTTCAGAGGGTCTATGATCTTGGAAGGGCACAGGCCCATCTGAATCTGGAAAAGATCAGAAGGTTTTTGGAAGAATAATAACAACAGGAGATTTTATCCAAAATGGATGACAGATTAAAGCCACTATTTACACCCTGGAAAATAGGAAAATGTGAGATCAAAAACAGGATTGTCATGACCTCCATGGGTGGTACCAACCTCTTGGGCTGGATGGAGAAGAACCACTTTGACAAAGAAGGAGCAGAGTTCATCCTTAAGGTTGCCAGGAACAATGCAGGGCTTGTACTGCCCGGATGTCAGCCGGTGTACAACCCCATGTTCGGACAGTGGCTCTACACAAATAAGAAAATGTATCAGGACCTGGCAGCCTGGATGCCAAAGTTTCATGAGACGGGGGCTAAGCTCTTTGTCCAGCTGACGGCGGGCTTTGGAAGGTCTTTTACCATCAGCGGCATGATGGAAAAGCTGTATACCAACGGTGCGCTGAGGGCACTGTCAAAGCCCTTCATGGACCTTGACAGGATAACTGCATCAGCAAGTCCTTCTCCCAACAGATGGTCTGATAAGGTGCCCTCAAGGGAGATGACTAAAGAAGAGATAAAGCAGATCATTGAGGCCTTCGGAAAGAGCGCACTGCTCCTGAAGGAAGCAGGAGTTGACGGCGTTGAAGTCCACGCTGTCCACGAGGGATATCTGCTGGATCAGTTTGCACTTAAATATGTCAACAAAAGAACCGATGAGTATGGAGGAAGCTTGGAGAACAGATACCGCTTCGCCGCCGAGATCGTCAAGGAGATAAAGGCAAAGTGCGGAGAGGACTTCCCGGTTTCACTCAGGTACAGCGTAATATCAAAGACCAAGGGCATGAGACAGGGAGCGCTCCCGGGAGAGCAGTACGAAGAGGCAGGAAGGGACTTTGAAGAATCCAAAGAGGCTGCCAAATTCCTTACTGCTGCCGGATACGATATGCTCAACTGTGACAACGGAACCTATGACGCCTGGTACTGGTCACATCCCCCCATCTATATGCCGGAGAACTGCAATCTGGAGGATACGGTATCTCTCAGAAAGTATGTGGATGTACCAGTAGTCTGTGCAGGAAGGCTTGATCCCTATGCTGCGGCAGAAGCAATAGAAAGGGGCGATATTGACGGGGCAGGTTTTGCAAGACCTTTCCTGGCTGACCAGGAGTGGGTCACCAAGCTGATGGAGGATAGGGCGCAGGACATAAGACCCTGTATTCTGTGTCATAACGGCTGCTTTAATATGTGTCATTACAAGGGTGTTCCCAACGACCAGCCCCTTGAGGATTCGCTCCATCTGGCAAGATGTGCTGTAAATGCAGAGACCATGCAGACTGACAAGCACTTCATCAGGAAGGCCAAGCACTCTTTTACCATCCATATCATCGGTGGCGGAATCGCAGGCATGGAGGTTGCAAGGGTACTAAAGCTCAGGGGCCACAACCCCGTTATCTATGAGAAGTCGGACAGACTCGGAGGAACCTTTATTGCTGCCAGCGCGGAGTCCTACAAGGGAAAACTGAGGGACCTTCTTGCATGGTACATCAGACAGATGGAGGTCCTTGACGTTGAGGTACATTTAAATACCGAGGTGACGGATCCTGCCAAGTTCGGAAGCGGCAGCGATATCATAATAGCCACAGGATCAAGACCCAGATATCTTAAGTCGGTCATCGGATATGACAGGATGATAGAAGCCTGTGAATTCCTAAATGGCAGGGAAGTTGGCAGGAAGGTGGCAGTTATCGGAGGCGGCCTTACAGGATGCGAGATCGCTTATGAGCTTATTCTTCAGGGCAAGGAACCTGTTATTGTGGAGATGAAGGATGACCTTATTGCGCAGAGCGGAGTCTGCCTTGCCAACAGCTCATATTTAAGGGAGTACTTTGCACTTCACGGCACAGAGGTACATCTCGAGACCAGTCTGGTGGAGGTAAGGGATGATGGCATTGTATGCGCCGACAAGGAGGGCAACAAGATCGCCATCGCCTGTGATTCAGTGATCAGCTGCGCCGGATATATCCCCAATCCTGTAATCTCAGAGAATGACAGGACCAGCAATATGGACTACGTTGGTGACTGCTGGCACATCGGCAATCTCAGAACAGTTATCTGGCGCGCCTACGAGGTAGCCATGAGAATGTGATGATGTATAAAAATACAGTTGACATGGCATAAGTCAGATGCTATTATTTTAGTAATTTAATACTTCAAACCGTTGAAGCGGAGATAAAGTTAATGATGCCCACACAGAGAGCCCGGGCAGGTGAGAGCCGGGTTGGAAACAGGTTTTCAAATGGACCGCCGAGGGCGCAGAGGAAATACTGCGACGTGAGACATACGTCAGTTGTCCGGGATATGAAGGTATCTCATGAGTGTACGGGTCGTACCGTAAATCAAGGTGGCACCGCGGATATAGTGGTTATAATTATTCGTCCTTGACAGAAACAGGAGAGTTTCTGTCAAGGACTTTATTTTGCGTGTGAAGCAGAGTCATGAAGGAGGAAAAAATATGATTAAGGAAGCAATCGTTAAGATCGTAAACAAGGAAGACTTAAGCTACGATGAGGCTTACAGCGTGATGAATGAGATCATGAGCGGACAGACCAGCGCAACTCAGAACGCAGCTTTTCTGGCGGCCCTCTCCACCAAAAGTGCCAGGGCCGAGACCACCGATGAGATCGCAGGCTGCGCAGCAGCCATGAGAGATCATGCCACGAAAGTGGACACCGGCATGGATGTATTTGAGATCGTTGGAACCGGAGGAGACAATGCCCACAGCTTCAACATCTCCACAACTTCAGCCCTGGTGGCGGCTGCAGGTGGTATGAAGGTTGCCAAGCACGGAAACAGGGCAGCCTCATCAAAGTGCGGAACTGCAGACTGTCTGGAGGCTCTTGGAGTCAATATCCAGCAGAGCCCCGCAAGGTGCGTAGAGCTCCTTAAGGAGGCAGGCATGTGCTTTTTCTTTGCACAGAAGTATCACAGCTCCATGAAATATGTGGGAGCCATCAGAAAGGAGCTGGGATTCAGGACTGTGTTTAATATCCTTGGCCCCCTTACCAATCCCGGATCTCCAAAGATGCAGCTTCTTGGAGTATATGATGAGTACCTGGTGGAGCCCCTTGCAAGAGTTCTGGTGAGCCTTGGAATTAACCGCGGAATGGTTGTCTATGGAACAGACAAGCTGGACGAGATTTCCTTAAGCTCTGAAACGAAGATCTGCGAGATCAAGGACGGATGGTACAAGAGCTACACCATCGCCCCTGAGGACTTCGGCTTTACAAGATGTGACAAGTCAGAGCTTGTAGGCGGAACACCTGAAGAAAACGCACAGATAACTCTGGGAATCCTTAAAGGAGATAAGGGCCCCAAGAGAGATGCGGTCCTTCTCAATGCCGGTGCTTCCCTCTACATCGGAGGAAAGGCAGAGAGCTTTGAAGAAGGAGTTAAGCTTGCGGCTGACCTTATTGACTCAGGCAAGGCTTTAGAGACACTTAATAAGGTAATTGAAGTCAGCAACAGACCACAAGAGGAGTGATCCATGACTATACTTGATACCATAGCAGAATACGCAAGAGAAAGAGTTGAGGAAGCCAAAAGAGTCATTTCTATAGAGGAGATGAAGGCAAGGGCAATGGCCCTTCCCAAAGGAGATTATTCTTTTGAAAAGGCTCTCTCCAAACAGGGAATGAGCTTTATCTGCGAGTGTAAAAAGGCATCTCCCTCAAAAGGCATCATTGCAGAGGACTTTCCTTATCTTGATATTGCCAGGGACTATGAGAGGGCAGGAGCTGACTGTATATCGGTCCTGACGGAGCCCAAGTGGTTTATGGGATCTGACAGGTACCTTGAACAGATAGCCGGCAGCGTAAACATACCCTGCCTTCGGAAGGACTTTACGGTGGATGAGTATATGATATACGAAGCGAAGGTATTAAATGCTTCGGCGGTACTGCTCATCTGTTCCATACTTGATAAGTCGCAGCTTAAGGAGTATATCGGGATAGCACGTGACCTTGGCTTGTCACCTCTTGTGGAAGCCCACGACGAAAAAGAGATAGAGACAGCTCTTTTGGCCGGCGCCGGGATAATAGGCGTCAACAACAGGAATCTCAAGGATTTCTCAGTGGATACCGGCAATTCCAAAAGGCTGCGACAGCTGATACCAAAGGGAGTTTTATTTGTTTCAGAGAGCGGAGTCAGGGACAGAAGTGACGTCAAAGCTTTAGAAGACATCGGGGCCGATGCTGTGCTGGTGGGAGAGAGCCTTATGAGGGCTTCGGACAGGACGGCGAAACTAAGGGAGCTTAAAGGAATAGGGTGAAAGCCTTACATCTTTCGTATGGAGAAATACAGATGACAAAAATAAAACTCTGCGGGCTGTCAAGGATAGAGGACATAGAGGCAGCCAACAGGTTAAGACCTGATTATATAGGCTTTGTACTCTGGGAAAAGAGCAGCCGCTATGTGTCAAGGGACAAGGCCCGGGTTCTTAAGGAAGCACTTGATCCGGAGATACAGGCGGTGGGTGTCTTTGTGAATGAGGAGCCGGAGGTTGTAGCAGGATATCTTAATGAAGGCATCATCGACCTGGCACAGCTGCACGGCAGTGAAGACAGGGCATATATGGATAGATTAAGGAGCCTTGCTCCGGATAAAGAGATCATCAGGGCGATACAGATAAAGAGCAGGGACGGCCTTTTACAGGAGCTTTCAAAGTTTGAGAAAGCAGAGCCTGACTATTACCTTCTGGATTCCGGCACAGGCTCCGGACAGAGCTTTAACAGAGAGCTGATAAGAGATATTGAGATCGGCAGAAGGTACTTCCTGGCAGGAGGTCTTGATGCGGACAATGTCAGCGAAGCTGTGAGAGAGCTAAGCCCCTATGCAGTTGACGTGAGCTCAGGGATAGAGACAGACAGATCAAAGGACCCTGCAAAGATGGAGAAGTTTGTAAGGGCAGTTAAAGGAGCAGAATATGAGTAATTTAGCAGGAAGATTTGGAGTACATGGCGGCCAGTACATACCGGAGACACTGATGAATGCAGTGATTGAGCTGGAGGAAGCCTACAACCGCTACAAGGATGACCCACAGTTTAATAAGGAGCTTACGACTCTTTTCAATGAATATGCAGGCAGACCTTCTTTATTGTACTACGCGGAGAAGATGACAAAGGATCTGGGCGGTGCAAAGATCTACTTAAAGAGGGAGGACCTCAATCACACAGGATCCCACAAGATAAACAACGTATTGGGACAGGCGCTGCTTGCCAAAAAGATGGGCAAGACCAGGCTCATAGCTGAGACCGGAGCGGGGCAGCACGGGGTTGCCACAGCTACGGCAGCGGCACTGATGGGAATGGAGTGTGTGGTCTTCATGGGCGAAGAGGACACAAAGAGACAGGCGCTCAACGTTTACAGGATGGAGCTTTTAGGAGCTAAGGTTGTGCCCGTCAGGACAGGAACAGCCACCTTAAAGGATGCGGTGTCAGAGGCCATGAGAGAGTGGACCAGCCGCATTGCTGACACCCACTACTGCCTGGGATCCGTAATGGGTCCTCACCCTTTCCCTACAATAGTAAGGGATTTTCAGGCAGTGATATCTAAGGAGATAAAGGAGCAGATCCTGCAAAAGGAGGGAAGGCTTCCTGATGCTGTCATCGCCTGTGTGGGAGGCGGCTCCAACGCCATGGGAAGCTTCTACAACTTTATTGAGGATGAGGGCGTAAAGCTTATCGGCTGCGAAGCTGCAGGCCGAGGAATCGATACTTTCGAGACAGCCGCCACCATTAACACCGGGCGACTGGGAATCTTCCACGGAATGAAGTCATACTTCTGCCAGGATGAGTACGGACAGATAGCTCCCGTATATTCAATTTCTGCAGGCCTTGACTACCCGGGAATAGGACCTGAGCACGCTCATCTTCACGACACAGGAAGAGCACAGTACGTCCCTGTGACAGATGATGAAGCCGTGGAGGCCTTTGAATATCTCTCAAGGACGGAGGGGATCATTCCCGCCATTGAATCTGCTCATGCCGTTTCCTATGCCATGAAGCTGGCACCGACCATGGACAGGGATAAGATAATCGTCATAACAATTTCAGGACGTGGCGACAAGGACTGCGCAGCCATAGCCAGATACAAGGGTGTCACATATGTGGGGGAGGATGAGTGATGAGTAATATTAAAAGAGCTTTTGAAAACGGCAAGGCTTTCATAGCATTTATAACCTGCGGTGATCCGGATCTTGAGACCACAAAAAAAGTAGTAAGACAGGCGGCATCAAACGGAGCTGATCTCATAGAGCTGGGAATCCCTTTTTCAGACCCCACAGCTGAGGGACCGGTGATCCAGGGGGCGAACCTGCGGGCACTTAACGGGGGAGTTACCACCGATAAGATATTTGACATGGTAAGGGATCTTAGAGGTGATGTGACCATACCCATGGTCTTCATGACC
>JAEEGL013812571.1_pt1 | contig 20668 bp, 17 predicted proteins | sample 9134231 | NCBI WGS metagenome assembly JAEEGL01 (sample SAMN16246548, study PRJNA631951) | gut metagenome | biome: gut microbiome; feature: rumen; material: fiber-attached | host: Bos | place: Iran: Karaj | collected 2018-10
CAAGCTGCAGCAAAAGACGGCTATAAGCATTTCATGCTCAAAGAAATCATGGAGCAGCCGCGCGTCATTACAGACTGCCTCAGTGGGAGGGTCATTACTGAATCCAAGGAAATGCGCGTCCAGCTGCATGAACTCGATGCTCTTCCCACCCCCCGCAGGCTGCATATCGTCGCGTGTGGAACTTCCTATAATGCTGGTCTTTGGGGGCGGCAACTCCTGGAAAATGTCGGCGGTATCCCCACAGATCTTGATATCGCCTCAGAATTCCGTTACCGGTCTCCCATTCTCCTCCCTGACGATGCCGTCATGGTGATCAGCCAATCAGGTGAAACAGCTGATACTCTCGCCGCGCTCAGACTGGCTAAGGAAAGCGGTTGCCCCGTCATAGGACTGTGCAATGTCGTTGGATCTTCCATAGCCAGGGAAGCCGACGTTGTCCTTTATACGCAGGCAGGCCCAGAAATCAGCGTTGCCTCAACCAAGGCAATGTGCAGCCAGATGACGCTGATTACCCTCATGGCTCTCTATTATGCGCAGCGTAACGGACGAAGTGACGAACCTCTTCTCCATGCGCTTTGCAACCTTCCAAGCCAGCTCGGTGCAATACTTCCATCACTGAAGAAAACCGCAGAGCGTCTCGCAATAACTTTTTCCTCCGCCAAGAGCTTCTTCTACCTCGGCAGGGGACAGTGCCATGCCCTTGCCCTCGAAGGAGCACTCAAGCTCAAGGAACTCTCCTATATTCATGCCGAGGGGTATGCCTTCGGAGAAATGAAACATGGTCCCATAGCCCTTATCGATCATGACTTTCCAACGTTCGCCCTGGCTCTTGACAACGAACTGTTCTCAAAAGTCCGTTCCAATATCCAGGAAGTACTTGCGAGGCAGGGAAGGATCATTGCTCTTGTCCAAGCCGAAGATGGCGCCCTGCCTGACCTAAATGTTGAAGAAATGTGGGTCTTGCCCCCGTCCCATCCAGCCACCGCAGGATTCCTGGCACTTCCAGCGCTTCAGCTTTTCAGCTACGCCATGGCTGACTATCTGGGCAAGGATGTTGACCAGCCGCGCAACCTCGCCAAGAGTGTGACCGTTGAATGATCCACGGCGTTCGCCCCTACGGAAGAGCCCATGCTTGAAAACGTACGACGCAACATCAACAGCAACCAGTTCGTCCGCAATTATAAACGCATGTGGCCGCTGGCCAAGCCTTTTTGGCCTGCAGCGCTGCTTGCTCTGCTGATCTGTATCCCGGTCGGTGCCCTTGATGCTGTCATAGCGCTTTTCCTGAAACCGTACACTGATGTTGTCATTGTTGGGAAGAACATGGAATCGCCATGGTATATCCCACTTCTCATTGTCGGCTTTACCACGGTGCAGGGTTTGCTGAATTTCGGCAGCGCCTATCTCAATGCATGGACAGGCGGCAAACTGACAATGAGCTTAAAAAGCAAGCTCGCCGCAAAACTTGTTGAGCTTGAGCCGTCGTTTTTTGATCAATCGACATCGGGAGAGGTTCTCTTCCGCTTCAGCAGCGACGCCGAACTTTCATGCTCCGGGCTTCTCGGAAACCTCAAGAGTTTTCTTACACGCGTATTTTCCTCTGTCGCACTGGTGGGCGTGCTGTTCTATAATTCCTGGCAGCTTTCCATCATGGCCATCATCATCCTGACAGTGGCTGTCGCCCCCCTTACCCGCGTCAAAAAGCTTTTAAAAAAGCTCGTTCAGAAAAATAACATCTATGTGTCGCAGCTTAATTCCATGTACACGGAAACCTTTACAGGAAACCGAACGGTTGCGGCCTATAACCTGCAGAACAGGCAGAAAAAACGTTTTAATACTCTCCTTTCCAACGTCTTCCAGCTGAGCGTCGCCATGACAAGGCGTACAGCTTGGATCACGCCGTTCATGCATTTCGTCATTTCTATCGGCCTTGGACTCGCCATAGCCCTTGGCAGCTGGCTCATCGTCAGCGGGAGGATTACATCCGGAAATTTCGTATCCTTCCTCACAGCGCTTCTCATGCTCTACACACCGCTCAAGAACATCACCAATGTCGCTGTGTCTGTCCAAAATTCCTTCCTCGCCATCGACCGTGTCTTTGACATATTAGACCGACCGAGCGCTATTACGGATAAGGGCAACTGCACAGCCATGCCGCAGGACCTCAAGACCATAGAGTTCGACCACGTGCATTTCAGATACGTTGAAGGCACCGATGTACTGCACGACATCTCTATGACCATCAGGCCCGGCGAGATGCTGGCGCTGGTTGGCAATTCAGGCGGAGGGAAAAGCACGCTCGCAAGCCTGCTTCCCCGTTTCTATGATGTCAATGCAGGATGCATCAAAATTAATGGGATTGACATCCGAGACTTCCATCTCCAAGAGCTGCGGCAGAACATCGCGTATGTTTTCCAGGACAACTTTTTGTTCGAGGGGACAATCCGTGACAATATCCTGTTGGGCAATCCAAAAGCTACAGAAAGCGATGTCGACAACGCAGTCCGTAACGCTTTTCTCACGGAATTCGTCAACGGTTTGGAACAGGGCCTTGATACCTATATCGGTGAAAGAGGCGTACTGCTCTCCGGCGGGCAGAAACAGCGCGTAGCGATCGCAAGGGCTTTTCTCAAAAACGCCCCTATCGTCATCCTGGACGAGGCCACCTCAGCACTTGACAACAAATCAGAGGAAATCGTCCAGCAGGCCATTGACAATCTTATGAAAAACAAGACGGTATTTGTCATCGCGCACCGGCTTTCCACCATCAAGAACGCCAGCCGTATCGCCGTGATAAATGAAGGCAGGCTTGTCGAACTCGGTTCCCATGAAGAGCTCATGAGGATTACAGGCGGTCAGTACCGCACTCTCTACGAAATGCAGTTCAAGGGCGGCAGTCCGGCATCGAAGGTATAAGATGGTACTCTGTCTCGTTGATGCATATATCCCGATTTTTGGCCCTATAGGTCCGATCAAAGGATGTCTATAAAAAAAAAGAGCTTAGGTTAACTAAGCTCGTGTTTTTACTGGTGGGACGTGCGCGATTCGAACGCGCGACTCTCTGCTTAAAAGGCAGGTACTCTACCGTCTGAGTTAACGTCCCTCAGGAGGAAATCTTTTAGTACTGATTCACCTGCACGTCAAGCAAAAACATGGCACGCCGTCGAGCCATGCCTCAGGCTTGCTTGATAAGCCGCAGAGGAATGACGTGCAGTGCCCTGGAAACTTCTTCTGTGCTGCCGAGTTGCCACTCCCAATGACCATCTTCCCATCCGGCGCGGCGTGCAAGGGCTTCAGCAACGCCCCTGACATTAATTATCGGATGGCGCTGAAAGACATGAGGCAAGCCATGCGTCAGATTGCACGCGAGGCAGGCATTGCCTCGCTGATGGAGCTCGAAAAGGAAGTCCATCGTTTTTTCTGTTCCTGAAAGATACGACATGCGTATGTCATAGGCGCCTTCCTCAGCATCGCCGAACAGCGCCTCGAAAAACTGCCCTGTCCGTTCAGGGGGAAATACTTGCATCATAAATTCCTTGGAAAACAAAGCTTCAAATTCACCTGCCATACGCTGCTCCTTATGGGCGGATACTGTGCAAACGAAAATAAGCTTTCTTTCTTGCCGTGGCAAGGAGGAAAAGCGGAAGGGAAAACGCAAGCATCAGACTGTCATCACACTACAGCGCCAACAGTCCCTGCACTGCTTCGCACGCATTGTTGGCGATAAAAAATCTGCAGGTATGCAGATCTGAGTCTGATCCCCTTATGTTGCCGATTGGCTTCAGCAGAGCGCTGGACACATCGACGTCCACGCCAAGGCGTGCTGCCGTCATGCGTCCCTTGCCGGTGAGCACAAGCACGCAGAAGGGCATGCCGGCATTCCTGCCGAACAAAAGATCTTCTTCCTTATCGCCAATCATGGCACACCGTGCCGGGTCCAATCCATAGGTATCGCGAAGGCTTTCCCACATTCCTGTCGATGGTTTGCGGCACAAACAGCGTTCTTCCGGAGCGTGCGGGCAAAACCGTGCATCCTTGAAACTCGCACCTTCCCTGAGCAGGAGTTCCTTCATGCGGGCCTGGCAGGATTCCAAGTCTTCAGTGCTGAAATAACCGCGCCCTATGCCGGACTGGTTGCTAACGAGGAAAGCGTCCGCACCCTGCCCTGCAAGAAGCTTCAATGCCTTGCCTATGCCGGGAATGAGTTCAACCCCGGATGGATCTTTAAGATAGTGCCTGTCGAAAATGACCGTTCCGTCACGGTCGAAGAGGACAGCGGAAAACTTCATGACGTCACACTCCCCGCTCTGCCGCCAACTTTTCCTTGACGATGTCCTTAGATTTAAACATGCTGAACAAATGCATCTTTATATACACGTCCCTTTCTGCAAGTGCAAGTGTCCATACTGCGCATTCTTTTCTCGCCCACTTTCCGAACTACATGATGACAGCCTTGCCATTTGGGAAGCCTTTATCCTGAAAGAGATGCGCCTCTATTGCGCTGTGTTTCCAGAGCAGCCTCTGGAAACTATCTTTTTCGGCGGCGGCACGCCAAGCCTCGTCCAGCCTTCTTCCATCGACGGCATCCTTAATGAAGCGGTAAAGCTCTTCCCATCATCTGATGCCATGGAGGTCAGCCTGGAAGCCAATCCGGAATCCATTTCACCGGAAAAAGCAAGGGGCTACAAGGCAACTGGGATTAACAGAATATCCATGGGTATACAGTCCCTTGACGACCATCTCCTTCGCAGCATAGGGCGTCCGCACACTAAACGACAGGCGCTTGAGGCCTACGGCTCTCTGCGTGACGCGGGGTTTGCAAACATCGGTCTCGATCTCATGTGGGGGCTTCCCGGTGAATCCCTCGGCAGCTGGCTTTCGCAGCTTGAAGAGGCTGCCAATCTTACACCGGAACACCTTTCCTGCTACGGATTGACACTCGAGCCCGGGACGCCTTTCGGAAACAAGCTGCCGTCCCTGCCCCCCGATGATGTGCTTTCCGCGATGTACATGGAATGCGGCGCTGTTCTTGAAGGTTTCGGCTACGAGCAGTACGAGGTCTCCAACTATGCGATGCCTGGCTTTGCATGCAGGCACAATACCGGCTACTGGCATGGAAAAGACTATCTCGGGCTCGGGCCTTCCTCTGTCAGCACGCGTGGCAGGAAAAGATGGACGCAGCCTGCAGATATTGCCGCATGGATCGCAGGCATCCGCGACGGCAAGCTGTTTCCCCAGCAAGAAGACTTGAGCGTCCAGGAAACGGCGGAAGAATACATCATGCTGCGACTGCGCATGGCTGAAGGTATGACACTTTCCGGTCTGCAGGCAGTTGCTGGTCAAAGCTGCACTGCTAAAATCCAAGAATTTTGGCAGGTTCTAGAAAAAGAAAATCTTGCCGCCATTACGGATGACAGGCTTTTTCTGACACGCAGAGGCATGCTTATTTCTAATGCCATCATTGAACGTTTGTTTGAGGAGATTCACTAGGTTCCATGCAGCAAATAATGCCACCGCTTAGCGACACCATTCCCACAGGGCGGCTTGCTCCAAGTCCCACCGGGCTTCTCCATCTCGGCAATGCCTGGTCCTTCCTTCTTGCCTGGCTTGGAGCTCGTTCCCAGTGTGGCCGTGTCGTTCTGCGGATCGAAGACCTTGACCCAGAACGCTCACGCCAGGAATGGACAGACGGGATCATCCGCGACCTACGGTGGCTTGGTCTTGACTGGGACGAAGGGCCAGACACAGGTGGGGCCAACGGACCTTATCTGCAGAGCCAGCGCTCTACCTGGTATGAACGCATGCTCAATAGTCTGAAAGAAAGGAACCTTGTGTATCCATGTTTCTGCACACGAAAGGAACTGCGCGATCTAGCCGGAGCGCCTCATGGTGCGGCGGACGGCCTTGGCGACTGTGGAGCTGCCTATCCGGGGACATGCAGGTCGTACACAAAGCAGCAGGTGGCTGCGCTTCGCCAGTCAGGACGCAGGGAATCCCATCGACTTTTATGTCCCGACGGCGAAAAAGGACGGATCGATTTTAATGACCTTGTATGGGGTCCGCAGTCCAGCACACTTACCAGCTGCGGAGGGGATTTTGTCATCCGCCGTTCTGACGGCGTGTGGGCATATCAGCTTGCCGTGGTCTGCGATGACATCGCCATGGGCATAAACCAGGTCACACGCGGCTGCGACATTCTGGCGTCTACGCCTAGGCAGCTGCTACTGTACCGTCTTTTCAGGAAGAAGGCGCCGCAATATGCCCATGTTCCGCTACTATGCGACGGCGGAGGCGAACGCCTTGCAAAGCGTCACAAAAGCCTGAGTCTTGACGCTCTGCGCCGTGCGGGCTGCACACCGGAAAGCATTGTTGGCTGGCTTGCCTGCAAGGCAGGGCTACAGGAGACATCATCCGCTGCCAGACCGCAGCAGCTGGCAGAAACGCTCCGTGTCAATGGAGGATTGCCCTGGCACAGGCTGCGTCAGGAGCGCATTACCGTTACCGATGCCCTCCAGCAGGAATGGTTGAGCTAAGGTTAGCTTTGCCGAGCCAAAGATGCCGTCAGGGCAGATTGTGCCAGCATGACGTCACCGTTGCTGCATGCTTTTGAAGGACCTCAATCTCGGCAGATGGCAGAAGCCCCGCGAGGCTTTTCCCCTCCCTCCACTTATGCCTGATGACTGTAGAGCTTATATCAATGCGGGGCGTTTCAAGATAAATACATTCTCCGCCGCCTTCTAGGCATACCGTTTCCATGCCATGCCGCATGGCGTCACGGACAACGCGGTGCTGTCCTGGCCAGAATTTCCGGATGCTAGCATGGAACAGGTCGATGTCATCCCCGGCGCGCGGCACCATCACGATGTGCGCAAGAAGCGGAAGCTCAAGACCTCTGTACCACTTGTCAAGCGCAGCAAACGATTCCGCACCCATCATGAAAAAAGGATCGTCGTCAGGATAGCGGTGCCGCCATTCAGATAACGTCTGCCATGTATAGGAAGGATGCGGCAGCGTTCCTTCAAGTGTGCTCAACTCAAGTCCAGGCGTGTCGTTCAAGGCGGCTTCTGCAAGCGCAACGCGCAGTTCGAAATGAAGGAGCCCTGCGTCACTTTTATGCGGAGGGTCAGGGCACGGCATAATCTTTACACGGTCAAGACCCAAGGCTTCCTTGACTTCGAGTGCATGGCGCATGTGCCCGTTGTGGAAAGGGTTAAATGTCCCACCAAGTATCCCCGTGCTGCCCATTACTGCCTCACCTGCCCATTGCCGAAAACAACGAACTTGGTTGTAGTCAATTCCCGTATTCCCATGGGGCCATAGGCGTGGAGCTTGGACGTACTTATGCCTATTTCTGAGCCCAGCCCCAGTTGTCCACCGTCATTGAACCGGGTCGAAGCATTGACTGCAACCATGGACGCGTCCGCTTCTCGTAAGAAACGCATGGCATTCACATGATTTTCCGTGCAGATGATTTCCGTATGATTCGACCCATAGCGCGCGATGTGTTCCAGCGCATCATCCATTCCGTCAACCGTACGCACGGCAAGGATGAGGTCATGGAACTCATGTCCGAGGTCATCGGCCTGTATCGGGATGGCATAGCTGCCCATGTAGGGCAAGGAAAGCGAATCAGCTCGGAACTGGACGCCGGCTTTGCCAAGCCTGGTGGCGACCATGGGGAGGAAAGCTGAAGCCACCGCTTTATGCACGAGAAGGCATTCGAGCGCGTTGCAAACGCCAGGTCTCTGAACTTTGCCATTAAACACAATTTCCAAGGCGCTGTCCAAGTCGGCGCTTTCATCGATGAATGCGTGGCACACTCCCACGTAGTGTTTGAGCACCGGCATAGTGGCCTGCCTGGTTACGGCGCGGACAAGCGATTCGCCACCGCGAGGGATGAGGACATCGACGCAGTCATCAAGACGGCAGAGCGCGGATACTGCTTCATGTGAAGTAATGTCAATGTACTGGGCTGCAGCCTTGGGCAGACCGGCGCTCTCGAGAGATTCGTGCAAGATTGCGGAAAGCGCAAGATTAGAACTGAGCGCTTCGGAACCACCTCGCAAAATAACAGCATTGCCGGCTTTGAGGCAGAGGATGGCCGCATCAATGGTGACGTTTGGTCTGGCTTCATACACCATGGCAATCACGCCAAGCGGGATGCGCATCCTGCCCACCAGCAATCCGTTTGGCTGCTGCCATTGGCTATCCATGGCACCTATGATATCGGGAAGTGCCGCGACATGAAGACAGGCATCTTCCATCTCCTTAAGTATCTTCGGGGTAAGCCTCAGTCTATCCAGCCTAGGGGCATCCAGTCCTGCCGCTTCGGCGCAGGCGATGTCTTTGGCGTTTGCTCCCAGAATCTTGTCCTCGTTTTTACGAAGCAGAGAAGCCATTTTCTCAAGAGCAGCCATTTTTGCCTGAGGACTGGCAGACGCCATCTTCCGTGAAGCTGTTTTAGCAGCCTCGCCCGCAGCGCGAACATAATCAAGCACACGACTATCAATACTATCCATATCTGTGATCCTCGCTGTTGTACCGCCTACACCATAAATGGCATGCAAAAAGCTGGCAAGCGTTTAATAGGTCGCAGCACTGCACCAGAGATGACAGTCATTTCTTTTTGACATTTACACCGATTTTTACTAGCGTTCCATGCGGCAGTTACGCATAACATCCGCTCTCCATTGCTTAGGAGTCTTTCCATGTCACAGCGCCCATCAATTAAAAAGCCCACCCCCCTAGCCACGCCGGAATTGCAGCAGTCCGCAGATCCCGTCCTCGGTGGTATCAATATCCCAAAATTCAGTGCCGACATGCAGGCTGAAGTCAGCCCCGAAGCTGCCCCGCTCTGGAATTTCGTCACGACCCATATACGCTATATTTCCGCTGCCATCGTTGCCATCGTCATTATCATCACGGCAATCGCCGGTTGGCAGTGGTTCAGAGAAAAACAGCTCGCCGAGACAAAGGCAAATCTTGGCCGCATCATTTCTCTGCAGGATCCTGCCAAGCGCCTTTCCGGTCTGCAGGCATTTCTTGCCGACGCCCCGTCACAGCTGGAAATCTCCGCCCTGCTTGAACTCGCATCAACAGCCATCTCCTTAGAAAACTGGGATGCTGCACTTCAGGCATACCAGTCAATTGCGGCCAAGACTCCTTCTGCGCCCCTTGCCCATACAGCACGCCTTAATCATGCACAGACGCTGATGCGCAAAGGCGACTATACTGCTGCACGGACGGAATTCCGTGAGCTTGCCGCAAATGCACCTTCAGAAATCAAATCACCCCTTTTCCAGCAAGCTGCCGAAGCAGCTGAAATGTCCAGTGACACGGCAGGGGCGATTACGGATTATGAGGCCGCTGTCGCCGCTCTTCCTCCAACTGATCAGCAAAGCTCGGCATTTTTTCGCGCTCGCATCGCAGAGCTGAAAAAGAAATAATGCCGTCGAATCTTTCTTCAATACGTGGAAGCCAGCCTGGAATATGGCTGGAAACTTTGTTGCGCATTGCCCGCGGGATGGGGCCTGACCGCCCCTTCCAGTCTGGTATCACTTCCATGTTGCGCACTCTCTCCGAAAAACTGTCCTTTTATCGGGCACACCTCGTACTCTTTGATCCTGAAACTGGTCTTCTTAGGCTTTCCCTTGCGGATGCACAGCCAAAGAGCAACCATGCGAATTACGCCCCTGGGGTCGGCGTCACCGGACATGTCTTTGCCACCGGTCAGCCTGTCATCGTCAAGAAGATGAAAGGCGACCCCCTTTTTCTTAGTCTTCTCTTTGAGAGAACGGAAAAAGAGCTTGAGGAGCTTTCCTTTATTTCCGTCCCCATTTTTGCCCCTTCTCAGAAAAATTCCATGTCCGCACGGGAAGTCATAGGCACGCTCAATGCTGATACTATGTATGTTTCAGACGCGGATCTTGAGTTGCGCCGACTCTTCCTTGAAACTGCTGCTGCGCTTATCGCCAATGAATCTGCATTTCTTAGAGAAAACTCGGGCAGGTATAAAGCCGGTTCTCTTCAGACGGGCACAAAAGAAACAGCCCTGAGGAGTGCCAATGAAATCTTTGCCGTGCAGGCGAAGACCATGGATGGAATCCTGAAACACGCGCAAGCCACTGTTTCCGGGAACATGCCTGTGCTCATCAGCGGTGAGCCCGGAGTCGGCAAAAAAACGCTTGCGGTATGGATTCATTATTCCGGCTCGAGGAAAGACAGCCCCTTCATTGTCTGCTCCTGCCTGGGATTAACCAAGGACAATGCTTTGACGGAATTGTGCGGCTACCAGAAAAGCGCCTTCCTTGGAGCAATGCATACGCAGAAAGGGCTGTTCGAGCAGGCAAACACAGGGACAATATACCTTGACGCAGTGGACATGCTGCCAGAAGACGCGCAGCAGGCACTTCTTTTACTTATCAAAGAACAGAAAGTTCTCCGTAAGGGAGCACGTGACCACATCCCCGTCAATGTCCGCGTCCTTGCATCAACTCGCCGCTCTCTTAGTGAGCTTACATCTGTACGTCAATTTCTTCCGGAGCTCTGCGAACGCTTGAGCGCAAATGAAATTCACCTCCCTCCGTTGCGCGAGCGTTACGAGGATATCATCCCTCTTGCAGAATATTTCCTGAAACAGTGTTCTGTCAGTATTGACCAACCGGTTAAGCGGATCGCACGTGATGCGCTTGAATTAATCATGCGGTATTTCTGGCCTGGAAATATATCGGAACTTGCTCAATGCATGATGCAGGCTGCTAAGCAGTGTACTGGCCAGATAATCAAAGCCTCCGACCTTCCGCCATCTCTGCACTCATCGAAGCGTTCCGAACCTGAAACGACGCTTTCTCTGATGGATGCTGTAGCGCGCTATGAAAAAGAATTGCTCGTAGATTCTCTTGTCAAGACGGACGGCAACATGCTCAAGGCATCCAGCGCATTAAAGGCCAGCTACCGCATCGTCAACTACAAAGTGAAAAAATACGGCATCGATCCGAAGCAGTTTTCCCGGAAGGGCAAAAAGAATTACGGATAACCAAAGACATAAGCGTGCGGTCAGCACCCCCTTGCGGCAATGGCGCACATCGCTGGCTACCTGCGGGCACCAGTACGCTCAATCAGCCTTACAGTATTCTCTATCTGGTTACCCAGCGAGGTATGTCTGCTCATCTCGCTTTCCAAGGACGTGATACCTTTAATTACAGTCGAATGACGGCGGTTGAAGCGCTCGCCGATCTGTGCAAGTGTCATGTCAGTATGCTTGCGCAGCAAAAAGAACACCGTATTCCGAGCCATTACGATATTCTGGCGTCTGGATTTTGATTCAAGCTGTTTAGGAGTGAGCGAAAAGCTCTTGCAGACAAGCGAGACGACATCGTCAAGATCCAGTTCCGGGTTATCTCGCGCTACATTCCGTATGACGTCGATGGCCATTTCTTCAGAAACGGCCCTACCTGAGAACTGCGACTGAAGAATAAGATTTTTAAGGCAGCTTTCCAAGACTCGCACGTCACCAGAAACCCTGTCCGCAAGGAGATCGGCGACGCGGGATGGCAGCACCATGCATTGCCTCTTCGCTTTTTCTTGTAAGATCTGCAGACGCATATTCTTGTCTGGACGTTCCATGGTTGCCACGAAGCCAGATTGGAATTGCGAAACGAGCTGCGAATCAACACCAGTAAGGTCGCATGGAGCAAATGAACTCGTGAGCACGACTCTGCCGCCGTGTGCCAGCAGGTTCTTAATCGTGTATAGGAGCTCTTCCTGAGTCTTATCTTTTCCGCGGAGACAGTGAATATCTTCCAGAAGCAGCATGTCCAGATTGCGGAACCGCTCTTTAAATTCTTCCAACGCGTTAAATTTAACAGCATGCACGAACTGCGATGTAAATTCCTCGGCAGTCAGGTATTCCATTTTTACCTGACACCTATCGGCCTCAAGGTTGAGAGCCTGACCGACAGCCTGAGTCAAATGGGTTTTTCCCAGGCCGGCACCGGCGCAGAGCAGAACCATATCAACAGAGGCATTGGACGAGATGATGTTGCTGGCCGCGGCATGGGCAATCTGATTGCACGGTCCAACGACAAAATCCTCAAAAGAATATTTCCACTGAATTTTTGGAGCGTTGTGGGCCACGCGCACGCGAGGCAACGCGAGCGGAAGGGCGAGCTGCCGTTCCGACATTAAAAGCGTCGGAGCTGTTGACGGAATGGATCGTGCGACGGAATCAAGGCTGGAACTCAGAGAAAGGCTGGATGGTCCATCAACTTTTTCGGTAACGGTAAACTTTAGCTCAGGGACGCTACCAAGGATTTCCGTGGCACCTTGAATGATGTCCGGTGCGAGTTTTTTCACTTCGGAAGCAATGAATACATTATCTGGTGTGCTCAGTGTCATGAAGAACTGCGGTGAGCCTCCCTGCCCATTCTGGAGCGGGGATTGCGTTATCTCGCAGTGCAACGGCGCAAGCAAAACTTTAACTTTTGCTTCAGGGACATTGCCGCTGATTTTCTGAAGTATTTTTGACCAAATTTCGCTTGAAGCCATAACATACGTTCCCATTTGGTGAGCGACCATACAATACGAATTTGGCATCGAAAAATCAACTGTGGAAAAATGACATAACTGTATAAATCCATGCAAAAGGATAACCATCCTGCTGAAATAGCTGCTAATAAAATTTTAAAATTAAAATTGTAAAAAAAATATACCATAATTTCATAATATTATATGTATCTTTGCAATATCTTTCAATAAAAATTACAACATTCATGTTAATTTCTATAGTATAGTAATGCAATAATTCAATAGTTTTATAATTTTATGTATAATCTTTTTTTTATATGTCATTTCAAAAAAACAAGCTGGCTCTGATGCATAACTTCGTCTTTAACTCACTGCAAACGGCAAAAAAATACTGTATAAAAAAGGTTCGAAACAGACTTTCTGCTGTTCTTTCAAAAAAGAAAATTTTATAAAAGTAAATGCAGAGGCCAACTGTCAATCTGTCAGGCATATAATTGATCGCCCCATCTGCCATTCAGTTCGCGCATACGGTCTGAATGATATAGCCATTGAATGCAATCATTCATGCATCAGTAATACCTGGGCATGAATAGAATTCGCAACACCAAAAGATTGAGTAGTCGGAGCTTGCTCAGATACACTTCATCATCAGAATATAGAAGAGCATGAACTGCCCTATGAAAACAGCTCGGCAGCATCGTGCGATACATCGAAAATGTCAGTGGCGCTGCGGCAAGTTATTGGTACGATTACAGAGATCTTACAAGGACACAGCGCGCAAGGAAGAATCCTACGGCGACAATAAGCGGCTTCCTTCGAAAGGATGATTGGACCGACAAATGCACCAATCAGCGTTCCGGAAAGAAGCAACTACATCACCTGCCAGTCCATATTCCCCATTGTCCAGTACATGGTAGCACCGGCTAGAAAAAAACGTTGATAACGAACACGAAAGTTCCTACGGCCTGAAGTGCCGGGCATCCCATGCAAACATTGCAGCCTTGACAGGTCTCCCTCCCGTCACCTCGAGCAAACCATTCAAGATGCCTGCAAGCATTCCATAGGCAGCAGCGATAAGTTTTTCCTTTCCAGAGATTCTCACAAGGCGACGTTCTATAGAAGCTGGCTGATGGCAATTCCATACCATCTGAACGGCAAGGAGCAGCAGAATGATGTCCATGAAACGCAGATACGATGTCTGAGGCACCAGAGTTGAACACCATACACCGACACATATTCCAGGGAAGGCTCCAGACAGAACAGAGACACCCAGACGCAAGTCGACATTGCTGCACGAAAACGGCTCAACGTCCCAATCAACGTTGCCGGCACGGCAGTTGCTAAAGATGTGGAAGCCGCGATGTCAGGAGCAAGACCGCAAAGATCTGAAAGTATACCGACATACAGAGCGCCTCCGCCGCCGCCAAGGGAAATGATGACAAAGCCGGCGAATAGACCAACAAATGGAAGCCAGTACAACGTTTCAACTGTCTATTCCTTAATAAGAAGCCCTATCTGAATAAACTACGACATAAAGCGCTTGACGCTTCCTTTCCGTGCTGACAAAACGGACAGACAGATATTATCATGGAGGCATGCATGTCCGGACAATCCGCCATTGAAGACCTGCGAAGCCAGATTAACGACATCGACGATCAACTGCTTGTTCTCATGCGCAAACGTTTTAACCTTTGCAAGCGAATCATTACTGACGAGCACCGCCTAGGGATGCCAATGGAAGTCTTCAGCCATGAGCAGGAGCAGTCAACACTCGACCGACTAAAGCGTTCCAACGAGGAATCTGACTGTCCGATGCGGGCGTCGCACATAGGGAATATATGGCAGACCATCTTCAGCTGCGTGCGCACCGGCTGGTGAGATCCACGAGGAAGCTCAGGATTCTTCCTTACCCACATTACTCTTTTGAGGGATGATTACTGAGGATTCTTCAAGGAGTCTACGAAAAACATACTCCTCTATGCCATCCATGGACTCCGCGCATACGTCGGCAACGCCGATCTCAGCGCGCGCAACCGACTTATGCCCTCCTCCTCCGCCTGGAGGAAGAAAGATTCGTGATGCAAGCCCGCCAAGATCCATGCTGCCGAACCCCCCGCGCAGCACGACCGTGACTCGCCTACCACTGATGCCGCATACGGCAATCCACAGCAGCCCGCTGACCTTTAAAAAAAAGTCGGCGATAACGACGAGGATATCGGCGCTTTCCACTGTGCCCAGCCACGCAAAGCGGCCCTTACCGCAATGTCTTAAGGTTTCGAACGCACGAGAAAAGTACGCAAGCCAGTCAGGAAGGTATTCGCTTCGCGTTATCCTGCTGAGTATCGAGGAATCGCCATACCTACTCAGGTAATGGTATGCGCGTATATCGATTTCCGAGCATTGCGGGCCAAACATTCCCGTGTCAGTGCGGATTCCATACTGCAAAGCTGTCGCAAGAAGTTTTCCAGGGCGTATTCCTGCGGAATACAGGTATTCCGTCATCATGGAACTTACCGAGCCGTATTCTGGTCGTATATCTGCAAAAGGGACATCTGCAGGTATTTCTGGCAGAGGATGGTGATCAATTGCGATGGAAAACTGCACTTGTGAAAACTGGGGATTATGATGAGGCTGTGAATCGACGATTGCGAATCGCTGGAACCGCCTGCGCGCCGTGGGGCGCCAGCGCGATGAAGGAATGCGTAGATATCGCATCATGGCCAGATTATCAGGCCTGGAAATCTCATTAATACGCAGTATGGATACACTTTTGACGCGATGGCGAATAATGCGCCGCAGTGCCATGGCACTTGCCAAAGCATCAGGATCAGCGGAAATCACAATCGCCCAAGACTCGTTTCTGTCCAGCAGCGCGCCGATGGCTTCAAGCTGCGCAGAAAGATTACGGAAATAGGGCATGACAATCTCCTATGATTTTCTGCTGCGGACATATTCCAATGCGTCAAACAGCATGGATCGTTCCGGACGGTCCGGCAATCTCTCAAGGGCTGCGCCTGCTTTGGAGAGATACTCGTCAGCGAGTGCGCGAGTGTCCTGATCAAAGCCAAGGCGTCGGATGTCAGCGGCCACCTGCCTGCGTTCCTCGTCCGTGAAGCTCCCATCCTTAAATTTCTTTTCAAATTCCTCGCCAGCGTGTCGTGTAAGAAAATCGATGTACATCATCATTGGCGGCGTGAACTTGCCCTCGATGAGATCCCCGGCCGTAGGTTTGCCCGTAACCGCTTCGTCAGCGAAATCCAGAGCGTCATCGACGATTTGGAATGCTATGCCCAGATTGAGGCCATATTCAGAAAGAGCATCGATGCTTTGCGCGTCAGCATCGGCGTACAGGCCACCGAGACGGCAGGCACCGCGCAGCAACCAGCCGGTTTTGCCGGCAATAATTTCAACATACTCGCGCTTTCCATACACCATTGTATGCTGGCGGCGCATTTCATGGACCTCGCCCTCGGCTGTCATCATCACAGCTTCAGAGACACAGCCAAGGATGTCGGCTTTGCCATATTCTGCGGCTTTATAGTTCGCAAGCGCCAAGAGCGCATCTCCAGCAAGGATGCTCGGTGCGGTTCCGTAAACGATATGCGCTGCGGCGCGCCCTCTGCGAGTCTGCGCATTGTCAAGTACATCATCATGAAGCAGTGTTGCCATGTGGATAAGCTCGGGAATAGCAGCAAGCCCGTAGAGAGAAGGTCCCTGTGCTCCCGTCAGTCGGGCGGAAGCCAACGTCATGGCTGGACGGATACGTTTTCCGCCGGCCAGTGCCGTATGTGCCGCAATGCCACGCAGATGCGGTGGAAGCCCGTTGAGGGCTCTGCTTATAGCGCCATTGATGCTGTCAATTTCAGAACTCAAAAAAGACGCGAACGAATGCATATGCAGTGCCTCTGAAAATGTACTGTGTTTGGAGCAACTTTGAACGCAAAAAAGCTGCAAGGCAAGTTTTTTTTGCCGCGATTTGCAACGTAGTGCGAACAATGTCTGCCTGACGCGCATCATCATTGATACAGGTGAGGAGAAGCAGCAATGGTGCTGCTCCATTATTATACTCTAGGGCGGACCTACAAATTTCTCTTCGGACGATGCTGGCGCATAGCCTTTTGATAACTATGCAACATACCTAGCGCCTCGCGCCGTGCTCTGTATGCAGAAACGCTATATTATTCCCGCGAAAAATGCCACAAGGACACTTTACAAGCATGACCATACAAAGGATAATACATAAATGAGCTTTAACTTTTCCCTCTTTTTTCTTGCCTTGGGGCTTGCATTTGCCATGGAATCCATACTGTGGATTCTTGCCCCTGCAAAAATGCGAGACACGCTCCATGTCCTGTTATCACTGGCTGATGGGCAGCTGAGGTCCTGGGGGATCGTCCTCCTCGTAATCGGTCTGGCTCTATGCGGTGTTGGCCGCTTTCTCCTTAAAGGATACCTATGAAAACTATTGATGCACTCATACTGGCTGCCGGCAAAGGCACCCGCATGCGCTCTCAAGGACCCAAAGTTCTAAATACGCTTCTTGGCGAAACAATGCTTTGCCATGTCATCGGCGCCATAAATGCCCTGCCATGGATTTCCGTCATTCGCGTTGTTGCAGGCCATCAGGCACCGCTTGTCATAGAAGAGGCTGCGCGCCTATCTTCCCGGTTCAGCAGGGATATTTCCTGCATCGAACAGAAGGAACAGAAAGGTACCGGACACGCACTCATGACTGCCATGCCACGCCTCTCGGGAAGCGACGGCGTTCTTGTCGTCAATGGAGACGCTCCCCTCATAGAAGCTCAAATGCTTGACAGCTTCTTAGCAAGAGCCGATGGCGCGGACATCGCCTTTCTCACGCTTGACCTTGCCGATGCCGGAGCCTATGGCCGTGTCGTCAGACGCAACGGCCACGTCGCAGCCATTGTGGAAGCTAAAGATTATGATCCTGCAATATACGGGCCACTTGAAGATGCCCATGAAGTCAATGCAGGAATCTACCTCTTTTCCCTTTCCGCTGCGGAAAAGCTTCTTCCCTGCCTTTCCTGTGCCAACAAAAGCGGTGAATACTATATTACCGACATGATTGCTCTCGGCAAAAAAGAAGGCATGGATGTACGCGGAATACCCGTCGGGGACATGGAAACCGAGCCTGAATCGCTTCTTGGCGTCAATACGCCACTGGAACTCAGTAATGCCGAATCAATCCTCCGTGCACGAGTCGCTGAGCACCTGATCCAGCAAGGCGTTATCATCCACTATCCCGAGAACGCCCGCATCAGTCCTTTCGCGGATATCGCTCCCGGTGCAGAACTCTTCGGGCCTATTGAGATATATGGTGATTCCCATGTCAGAGAAGGCGCTCTTATACGCTCGCACTGTGTCATCCGCAATTCCTCGATAGACGTCGGAGCTGAAATCCGTGAATTTTCCCATCTAGAAGGAGCGCAGGTTCATACCGGTGCCATTGTCGGACCCTTTGCGCGCCTGCGTACCGGAACCATACTTGAAGAAAACGTCCATGTCGGCGATTTCGTCGAACTGAAGAAGACACGTCTGGGCAAAGGCTCAAAAGCCAATCATCTTGCCTACCTGGGTGACTGCGAGGTCGGCTCTGGCGTCAACATAGGCGCTGGGACCATCACCTGCAACTATGACGGGAAAAACAAGTATCAGACGCGCATATGCGACGGAAGCTTCATCGGCAGCAATGCCTCCATAGTGGCCCCAGTCACCATTGGCGAAGGTTCCCTCATAGGCGCCGGTTCAGTAATCACAAAAAATGTGCCCGATGGATCTCTGGGCATTGGGAGAACCAGACAGGTTAACCTTCCCCGCAGGAAGAAATAGATACACCGTGCCTTGACTCTTTAGGCAATGCAATCCATTGTTCACCCGCATTCAGCTGACAATATGAGGGAGCAGAAATGTCCTGCAAGATCTATAAAGTAGAAAGCATCCATGAAAATGAAGTCCTTCTGTTCCGTGAAAGGCTTGCCCAGCGCGGCAACCCATCTGACAGTAGCGGCAACGGCGTCGAAAGCCAGGTCAGAGACATCATCCGGGATGTCATCGCCAGGGGCGAAGAGGCTCTCCTTGAAAAAACCCGGCTGTTCGACGCCCCTGGCTTTGAACCCCCGTTCCTCGTTTCACAAGATACCATGGCCGGCGCGGCAAACAGCATTTCCGGGGAAGACCGGAACATTATCATAGAGGCAGCCTCCCACATCCGTTCCTACCATGAGGCCCAGAAAGACAAGTCATGGTTCATCACGCGCGATGACGGCACAATTCTAGGTCAGAAAATCGAACCAGTGGAACGTGCAGGCCTGTACGTGCCAGGCGGCAAGGGAGGAAACACTCCCCTCATTTCCTCTTTGCTCATGGGCGCCATCCCCGCCCAGGTAGCCGGAGTCAAGGAAATCGTTGTCGTCACGCCGCCGCGCAGCGACGGATCTCTTAACCCGCACCTTTTGGCCGCAGCATTCCTGCTCGATATCACTGAAGTGTACAAAGTCGGGGGACCGTGGTCGATAGCAGCCATGGCATATGGCACTAAAACGATACGGCCTGTGGATGTCATCGCCGGTCCGGGAAACATTTTTGTCACGACCGCCAAAAAACTGGTTCAGGGCAAGGTCGGCATCGACATGATAGCCGGCCCGAGCGAAATCCTTGTTCTTGCCGATGACAGTGCCAATCCGGAATGGCTGGCTGCTGACCTCCTATCCCAGGCAGAGCATGACCGCCTTGCGTCTGCGATACTCATAACGACGAGCTCAAGCCTTGCTGAACTGACTGTTCAGGCTATGGAACGCAGGGCAGCATCACTTCCCAGGGCTGAGATCATCGCGGATTCTTTGCAGAACTGGAGCGCAGTTTTTATCGTTCCGGACATGGCTTCGGGCATAGGACTTGCCAACGCCATTGCACCGGAACACATGGAAATCTGCACCTATGCCCCATGGACAATACTTCCTGAGATCCATCATGCGGGAGCCATCTTCCTCGGCAGTCACTCGCCAGAACCCGTAGGCGACTACTATGCCGGTCCGAACCATGTCCTGCCAACCCTTGGCACTGCAAGGCATTCCTCCGCCTTAAGCGTCCAGACCTTCTGCAAACGCTCAAGCATCATCGCTGCAACACACGATTTCACGCAGAAATACGCTTCGTCCATCGCCAGGCTTGCGAGGCTGGAAGGTCTCGAAGCACATGCCCAATCCATCGAAGCCCGCATCTGAAACCATTATCCATTGCCAGGAGCCTCCCATGAAGCAGCTTTCCTACCCCGTAATAACGACGACGAACCTTCCCGGTTTTCCTCTTTTCTCCCGCGGCAAAGTCCGGGACATATATGAAATCGACAATGACACCTTGCTTATTGTCACGACCGACAGGATGTCTGCCTTCGATGTCATTCTCGGCGAACCCATTCCCTGGAAGGGTGTCATCCTTAACCAGATCACGCTGTTCTGGATGAACAAGTTCTCCCACCTCGTTGCCAATCACATCGTGGAATCCGACGTTGACAACTATCCCGCATCGCTACGTCCTTACCGGGACATCCTAGCCGGACGCTCCGTGCTTGTACGGAAAGCACAACCCTTAAAGGCGGAATGCATCGTTCGAGGCTACCTCGCAGGTTCTGGCTGGAAATCCTACAGGAAATGCGGCCAGCTCTGCGGTCACACTCTGCCTGAAGGATTGCTGGAATCCTCCAAGCTACCCAGCGTGCTGTTCACGCCATCCACTAAGGGAGAACTTGGCACGCATGACGAAAATATCAGCCTTGAACAGATGCGTGAAATCGTTGGTGCAAACCTTGCCGACCAGGCCGCCAAACTGACGCTGGCCATCTACAGCGAGGCCGCGGCCTATGCGGCGGCGAGGGGTATCATCATTGCCGATACCAAGTTTGAATTTGGCATCGTAGATGGAAAAATAACGCTTATCGACGAGGTGCTCACGCCCGATTCCTCACGTTTCTGGCCGGCTGACAGCTACGCTCCTGGAAAACCCCAGCCCAGTTTTGATAAGCAGTACCTGCGTGACTGGCTTGAAAGCCAGCCCTGGGATAAGACCCCCCCCGCTCCATCGCACCCCCCCATCGTGCGTGATACGACGGCTGAAAAATATCAGG
>JAEEGL011097758.1_pt1 | contig 20666 bp, 14 predicted proteins | sample 9134231 | NCBI WGS metagenome assembly JAEEGL01 (sample SAMN16246548, study PRJNA631951) | gut metagenome | biome: gut microbiome; feature: rumen; material: fiber-attached | host: Bos | place: Iran: Karaj | collected 2018-10
GCCAGCCATTTCCGCTCGACCTTGTCGCTTGCTACCAACGGGACGCAAGAATGGCTGGTAACAGGGGTGGTGTGGCGGGCGTGCCGTAGGTACGCGACAAGGATTGGATGCTGTCGCGTACCTACGGCACGCTTTTCTACCGTCCCTTTATACCAGCCATTTCATGGCTGGCTACTTCTGTCATGCCCCTACGGGGCTGGCTGCGCATAGTTTCCATAACTTGCGGAACTAATCTCGTGTGCACTTATTCGCGCTTTATCCCAAGCCTTTGTCTTTGCGTTTTCAGTCGTTTACAGGAATCCTTCACCATAACATACTCGTAATGAGGCGTTTATTGGAAATGTGAAGGGTTGTGAGGTTACTGCATATAGAAATATATTGGTATCCGCTAACCAAGCCCCAACCAACGGAATTCTCTCGAACGGTGGCTTTTGTAGCGGCACCTTTCTCCTAGAAGTCTTCCACCTTTCTCCTAGAAGTCTTCCACCTTTCTCCTAGAACTCTGCCAGACATCTCCTAGAAGTCTTCCACCTTTCTCCGTGCATAATGGCTCGTCGCTGATAACGAAAGACGCCAGCCATACAGCATCCCCACACGGGATTGCTGTATGGCTGGCTATGGAAATCTGATGCCTAAGTCATCACCCTACGGTTCTCTGATTTCACCGTAGGGAAACCAACATTAATAAATAATGGTAGTGAGAAGGTAAGCGACAATGGTCGACGTGATGACACAAACGAGGCCAGGCATCATGAACGAGTGGTTCAGCAGGTATTTGCCTATGACAGTGGTGCCTGAGCGGTCGAAGTTGACGGTGGCAATATCGCTGGGGTAGTTCGGAATGAAGAAGTAGCCGTAGACCGAGGGGAGCACGCCGAGGAGCACGGGACCTGCGATGCCCAGCTGATAGGCGAGGGGCAGCATGGCCACGACAACGGCTCCCTGCGAGTTGATGAGCACCGAAACGAGGAAGAAGACGAAGGCTATCGACCAGGGATACTGCGAAACGATGTCGGACAACGCAAGCTTCATCTCGCCGAGGTAGTTTGAGAAGTAGGTGTCAGCGAGCCAAGCAATGCCGTAGATGGCCACCACGGCCACCATACCGCTCTGCCATACAGGTCCAGCGACAGCTTTCTTGGGCTGCGCCTTGCAGAAGATGATCATGAGTGCTGCGGCAGTAATCATTACAATCTGGATCACGACGTTCATGGCCAGCGGCTTGTTGAACCATTCGGTAGAACCCGTGACGTGAACCTTGGCTTGCACCAATTGGTCGGCAGTCAGCTGTAGGTTCTGGTCGACGTAGAGTGCGTCGCCACCCTTGACGGCACGTAGTGTCTCAAAGGAAGGCAGGGCATTCTGGAAGACGGCGAAGAACACGATGATGACGAGAGCGCCGAGGAAGATGAAGACAGCGTTCTTGGCTGACTGCGGAATCACCATGTCGAGTGTTGTGGCGTTCGAACCATAGATGTACTTGTACTGTTCGGGGTCTTTCAGCTTTGCCTGGAACTGCGGATCCTTGTCGAGATCGAGTCCACGGCGGTAGCTGGCAGCAGCGGCAGCCATCAGTCCGCAGATGCAGGCGGGGATAGAGACCATCAGCACCTTTGGAATGGTGATGTCAAAACCATTGGCGTTTGAGATGGATACGAATGCCACCACGGCAGCTGCGATGGGCGAACAGGTGATACCCACCTGCGAGGCTATCGAGGCCACACCACAGGGACGTTCAGGACGGATGCCTTTCTTCAGCGCGATGTCGCAGATGATGGGCATAAGCGTGTAGACCACATGGCCGGTACCTACGAGTACAGTGAGGAAGAACGTACACAGCGGGGCAAGGAAAGTGATGCGATCGGGATGCTTGCGTAGCATCTTTTCGGCCAGCTGTATGAGCCAGTCCATACCCCCGGAAGCTTGCATGATGCCAGCACAGGTGACGGCAGCAATAATGATGTAGATGACGTCGGTCGGAGGTGTACCAGGTTTCAAACCGAAACCGAAGACGAGGATGGCTAGACCGATGCCAGAGATGGCACCCAGTGCGAGTGAGCCATAGCGTGACCCCACCCACAGTGCTCCTAATACAACGAGGAGCTGAAGAATCATTGTTAGAGTAATCATAATTTAGTAGTTTTAGGTTATGGTTTATTGACTTGTTTTTTCAGTAATGATGCCGTGACGATAAGCATAGAGCAGGTCTTTGAGCTCCTGGATTTGTCCACGCAGCTCGTCGCCCTTGTCGGTGTCGGCCACCCGCATGCGATGTGCCGACCGCTCTACAATTTGCGTGCTCGACTTGATGTCGGTGCCACGTAGCACGGCATCGCGAGCACTGGTGAATGGCTCATGCTGGACGAGCTCGAAGCCTCGACTGTGGTAGACGAGGGTGTAGCCGGCAATGCCCGTCTCCTTATGGTAAGCCTCTGAGAATCCGCCGTCGATCACCATCATGCGTCCACCGGCTTTGATGGGGTTCTCGCCCTTCGAGGCATGCACAGGCACATGGCCGTTGATGATGTGGCGGTTGTCGCCCTTCACGCCGAAGGCATCGAGGATGCGGTCGCAGACCTCCTCCGACTCACGCATTTTGAAGTAGTTGCCTTTCTCTTCGTGGTGCGTTGACTTGTCGCTGAGGAAATAGCGCTCGAAGGTGGCCATCTTCGACTTGTCGAAGAGCGGCGAGTCCTTGCCGCACCAGAGGTAGAGGATATAATCGCGTGCATATCGCTTCTGTTCCGCTGGCGTGTCGTTCTCAAAAGCGGCACGTACCAGTTGGCCGATGTAGTGCATCAGTTCTTTGCCTGCATAGTGCTGCCCGAGGATTTCCACCTCCTTGAGGGTCCCGTCGTCGTTCAACGGAACGGAGGCGTGGTAGAGCAGGTTCTGGTTGCAGATTTTGTACATGCAGCCGTGGCTTAGGATGATGCGCACATGCTTGAGGAGCTTCTCAGAGACACGGAACGAGTGATGCAGCTTTTCCATCAGTTCACGCTCATCGACACTCATCTCAGATGGGTTTTGAGGGTCGATGGTTGGGAAATGGCACGATTTCATCGGGTAGTCGGTGCCGTCAATGCGGCAGGTGCCATGCTCGAAGTCGATGGCCTCAAGCAGACAGCGGTCTTCCATGTGCCATTCAGGATGCCGGTGGAACACACGCGCCTCTTCCTTAAACTGCAGCACGCTGACGGCCTTGTGCATCTTGGCAATGAGCGTGCGCGTCTTGTCGTCCAGATGGTCTTCGCCACCCAGCACCTTGGGCAGGAACTCCTCGCATGGGTCGTCGCCATAAACCTCAAGGGCAAACGTTGCCAGTGGCAGCAGATTGATGCCGTAGCCCTCCTCGAGGGTCGACAGATTGGCATAGCGCAGCGACAGGCGCAGCACGTTACAGATACAGGCGTTGTTGCCAGCGGCAGCTCCCATCCAGAGCATGTCGTGGTTGCCCCACTGTATGTCCCACCCCCCATACTTCTCCAGCGTGTCCATGATGATGTGGGCGCCAGGGCCGCGGTCGTAGATGTCGCCCAGAATGTGGAGCTGGTCGATGGCTAAGTGCTGTATGACGTTTGAGATGGCAACGATGAAGGCATCGGCACGCCCCGTGGAGATAATCGTGTCGACCACTACAGCCACATAGGCAGCCTTGTCGTGGTCGTCAGTGCGCTCGTGGAGCAGCTCCTCAATGATGTAGTTGAACTCCTTTGGCAGCGCTTTGCGCACTTTCGAGCGGGTGTACTTGCTCGACACATCACGGCAGACGCGCACCAACTGGTGGATGGTGATCCGATACCAATCGTCGATGTCGCTCTCCTGCTCCTTGATGAGCTCCAGTTTCTTCTCGGGATAATAGATAAGTGTGCAAAGCTCTTTCTTCTCGCTCTCGCGGATGGTGTTGCCAAAGATGTCGTTCACCTTGCGCTTGATGTTGCCCGAGGCATTCTTCAGCACGTGGATGAAGGCTTCGTGCTCACCGTGGATGTCGGCCAGGAAGTGTTCCGTCCCTTTTGGCAAGTTGAGGATGGCTTCAAGGTTGATGACCTCAGTGGCAGCGCTGGCGACAGTTGGAAAGCTTCGCGAGAGCAAGTTCAGGTAGCGTTCGTCGGTATTCATATTCTAAGGTGATTGGTTAACAGTGTTCTAAGATTCTGTGTCTGGCGATTGTCTGCAGGAGCACAAGGCATGAAACCCTCGTCTAATAGCAGTTGTTCGCTCAATAGCTGTAAGATGCTTTTAAACAGCGGAGTTAGGTCGTTTTGCTCAAGCTGTAAGAGAAGTTCGCTCTCATTCAGATGTTCATCGTGAAGCGCCCTGAACAAGTCGGTCAGCCGCAACAGCGACAGGCCGTTTTGGCTGACATCGTTCAGCATGTCGACCACCGTCCGGCCACGCATGCTTGTGGGCGGCGTGAACCCCTCTGGCAGGTAACAGTCGACTGCTTCACGGTGTGGGGCACTGATGCCCAGTATGCGCAGCCCTTCGTCGGCAATGGCGCTGACACCTTCAAGCTCGCTGTAAATTTGAATGAGGCGGAGGGCGGCTGGTGCATACTGGACGTCAGGGGCAAGAGGGGTGGCGAGCCACCGCTGGTCGCCTAAGATGCCCACTTTAAGGACGGCGGCCAGCAGTCGGCGGGTGTCCTCGTCCATGAGTGGCAGTGGGTTGGAGTCCATCACCCGCTTGTAGACGTGTACCATTTTTTCAGCGGTTTCATCGAAAGTGGTCGTCTTGGTGATGAGCGGATTAAGGATTACCTCGGTACGAGGCAGCTGCAGGCGTTGTGCTTCGATCTTGCTGCGTGCAACGATGGCATAGTAGCCCATTCCATCGGTAGCGACCGCCGTGGAACCATTTGGTGAAACCACACGGCGGACCGCGGAAGGCAATGAGAAAGGAGCCGCGCCATGCTGATGGACGATGTCTGGGCGGAACTCAGCGCACAGACGTTGGAAATCGGCCTTTTCATCACACGTTATCGACCGTACATGATGGCGCATCGCGTCGCTGAGCAGACTCAGGTAGCGTGTCGTCATAGGGACATCCTTTGGGTGGATATGTAATACGGTCAGCATTGGTAAATTGATGGTAATGAAAAAGGTCGACGAGGCCGTTGCCGGTCTCTCAAATGTCGTCGCTGGTATAAGCCTTGGGGATGGGGCGGCAGTTGTAGTGCGAAGCCATGATCTCTCCGTAGGCTCCGGCTGAGCGGATGGCGATGAGGTCGCCTCGCTGGCAGCGGTTTAGGTCGATACGCTTGGCAAAGACGTCGCTCGACTCGCAGATGGGCCCCACTACGTCGTAGGGCTCCATAGGCTCGTCGCTCGTGATGTTCTCTATCTTGTGGTAGGCCTGATACAAGGCGGGGCGGATGAGGTCGGTCATGCCGGCATCGACAATGCAGAACTTCTTCGTGGCCCCCTCTTTTATATATAAGGTACGCGTAATGAGGCTTCCCATCGGTGCCACGACGGCACGTCCCAGCTCAAAGTGCAACGTCTGGCCTGGCAGCAGGCGCAAGCGTCGCGCAAAGGTGTCGAAGTAGGTCTTGAAGTCGGCCATCGGCACACGGTTGGGGTGCTGATAGTCGATGCCCAGACCACCGCCGACGTTGATGCTCGCCACGTCGATATGGCGCCTCGACAGCAGTGTCTGCAGGTCGTTGATGCGATTGCAGAGGGCTTGGAAGTCGCCCATGTCGAGAATCTGCGAGCCAATGTGGAAGTGGAGGCCAGTGAAGTTGATGGCCGGCATTTGCTGTGCCTGCTCGATGACATGCTCCATGTCGCGCATGGCAATGCCAAACTTGTTCTCGGCCAGGCCCGTGGTGATGTTGGCATGGGTATGGGCGCCCACATCGGGATTGATGCGCAGTGCCACTGGTGCAATCGTCCCCATCTCGGCAGCTATCTCATTGATGACCTCCAGCTCGGCAAGGCTCTCAACGTTGAAGCAGTGGATAGCAGCCTCAAGGCCCAGACGTATCTCCCAGTCGCTCTTGCCCACGCCGGCATAGACGATGGTGTCAGGGGCAAAGCCGGCATCCAGGGCCGCACGTATCTCGCCACCGCTGACACAGTCGGCACCAAAGCCTGCCTGCCGGATGGCGCGCAACACCTTACTGTTGGCATTGGCTTTCACAGCGTAGTGCACGTGGAAGTCCTCATGGCGCCCTGCCTCACGCCGTATGACGTCAAGCGTCTGCCGCAGCAGTTCCATGTCATAGTAGTAGAAGGGCGTCTGCAGCGACGCAAACTTCTCTTTGGGGAATGTTCCTTTCAACTTTTGGATTCTTTGAGTTTCGATTCGTCGCTTTTACTATGAGCACTGCAAACTATGAGAACAGGTGGTCGCTGAGCGACTGCAGAGCCCGCTTCTTATCCTCCTCACGGATGAGGAACGAAATGTTGTAGTTAGAACCGCCGTAGCTGATCATGCGCACGGGGATGCTCTTCATAGCGTCCATGACGCGTGTCTCGAAGCCGACGTTCATCCAGTCGAGGTCACCGACGACGCAGACGACGCACATGCCCGTGTCGACGGTCACTGTGCCATACTTCTTCAGCTCGTCGACAATCTCACCGAGATGGGAACCGTTGTCGATGCTCATCGACACGCCGACCTCACTGGTACACACCATGTCGATAGGCGTCTGGTAGCTCTCGAAGATTTCGAACACCTTACGCAGGAAGCCGGTGGCCAGCAACATACGGCTCGACTTGATCTTGATGGCGATGATGTTGTCCTTGGCGGCCACGGCCTTGATTTTACCATACTCGCTGAGGTTCGAGATGGTGGTACCCTCAGCGTCGGGGGCCATGGTGTTTAGCAGGCGGACGGGGATGCCGGCATATTTGGCGGGCTGAATGCACGTGGGGTGCAGAATCTTGGCGCCGAAGTAGGCCAGCTCGGCAGCTTCCTCAAACTGCAGCTGGTGAACGGGCATCGTCTTGTTGACCACGCGTGGGTCGTTGTTGTGCATACCGTCGATGTCGGTCCAAATCTGGATTTCCTCGGCACCGAGGGCAGCACCGACGAGCGATGCCGTGTAGTCGCTGCCACCACGCTGCAGGTTGTCGACCTCGCCGTAGGCATTGCGGCAGATGAAGCCCTGCGTGACGTAGACCTGTGCCCCTTCGTTTTGTTCCATCAGGGCTGTCAGCTTCTCCTTAATATATACAGGGTCGGGTTCAGCGTTCTTGTCAGTGCGCATGAAGTCGAGGGCATTGAGCAGAACGGCATTGATACCCTCCTGCCGCATGTAGTTGACGACCATGTTGGTCGACATGATTTCACCCTGTGCGACGATGCTCTTCTCCTCGAAACTGGTGAACAACTCCTTGGTGAACGAGCGCAGATACTGGAACTCCTCCTGCAGGAAGGCACGGGTCTGACCGGCATATTCGTCAGAAGTGTAGAGCTCGGGCAAGTGCCGCATGTACTTCTGCTCCAGCATGTTGATGACCTCGTTAGCCCCGTCGGGGTTCTTCTTGTAGAGGTAGTCGGAAATCTCGAGAAGGGTGTTGGTTGTTCCCGACATAGCCGAGAGGACTACAAACACGGGCTCGCCCGACTTGGTGACCAGGGCGGTCACCTCTTTCATACGTTGTGGCGTACCTACTGAGGTACCGCCGAATTTCATTACTTTCATGTCCTTTATTAGTCTGTCTGTATGGTTGTGTTCAAGTTTGTGGGTTCAGGCATCTTCCTCCTGCTCGTCGGTCACCATCTTGCGATAGTCGCCAGTGACATCTTCGAAGCGCCCTTCGTGGCAGCGGTAGACGCGGCCAGGGAACTGGTCGAGTAGGGGCATGTTGTGGGTCGACATCACCACGGCAGTGCCCTCCTGCGAGATGCTGCGCAGCAGCTCCATGATGCCGTTGGCCGTCACGGGGTCAAGGTTGCCGGTAGGCTCGTCGGCCACAATCAGGGGCGGCGCGTTCAGAATGGCACGGGCAATGGCCACACGCTGCTGCTCGCCACCGCTGAGCTCGTGGGGCATCATGTCGCCCTTGTCGCTCATGCCGACGGCCTCGAGTACCTGGGCAATGCGCTCCTTGATGCGGTCGCGCTCTGTCCAACCTGTAGCTTTCAGCACGAAACGAAGGTTCTTGGTGACGCTGCGGTCGGAGAGCAGCTGGAAGTCCTGGAAGACAATGCCTATCTGGCGGCGAAGGGCGGGCACCTGCTTTCGCTTCAGTGTCAGCAGGTCGGTGTCGAGAACTACGGCACGCTGGGCCTCCGTGATGTCAAGCTCGTTGTACAGTGTCTTCAGCAGCGAACTTTTGCCAGAGCCCACACGGCCGATGATATAGACAAACGAACCGTCGTCGACTTCTAAGTCGACACCCGTCAGGACGCGCTTGCCATCCACCTGGTCAATGTTTACTTGTTTGTATTCTATGAGCATAATGCATAAATAATGGTGCAAAGGTACAAAAAAAAATATCGCTATGAGACTTTTTTCAACTTTTTTTGATAATTTCTTGGAAAAATGTGTTGTAATTCAAAAAAAAAGTACTATTTTTGCACTTGATAAGCGTGGAACTACCCAAATTATCATGCACTATGGCAAAATATAACATCACAGAGAAAAAGGAAAAAGAGGCTGCCTACAGGACGCTGGTAAGTCCAGCATTGATGGATACCCTCAAAGAGAGAATCCTCGATGTCATTGTCATGCAGCAGAAGTACAAGGACAAGACCTACTCAGCAAAGCGTCTGGCTGAGGACTTAGGCACGAACACGCGCTACATCTCGGCGGTAGTTAACGTGCGGTTCCACATGAACTATACCTCACTCGTCAACAAGTACCGCATTGAGGAAGCCATGTCGATACTCACCGATAAGCGCTATCAGCACTTGCGTGTCGAGGAGGTAAGCGACATGGTGGGATTCGCTAACCGCCAGTCGTTCTACGCATCCTTCTACAGAATTATGGGAATGACGCCGAAAGAGTACAAGACGCAGCATCTTCCCAAACAGCTGAAAGGCACGAAGAAGGCCAAATAAGGACACACAAACACATGCCACACGAAGAGTTCAACTACCGCAACGAGCGTTTTGCCGACCTGCAGATGCTGCGTTATAGGCTCAACGGTTTCGAACGGCTAACCCTTCGGCAGAAAGAGCTTGTATACTACCTTTCGCAGGCAACGCTCTTTGGGCGTGACATCACTTTCGACCAGTTTGGTGCTTACAACCTCCGCATCCGACGCATGCTGGAGGTTGTATATACCGATTTTACTGTGCCTCACGAGGGCGACGACTTCAGGGCTTTGGAAACCTACCTGAAGCGCTTATGGTTCTCGAATGGCATTCACCACCATTATGGCTCTGAGAAGTTCGTACCGGATTTCTCGCCCGACTTCCTTCGCAATGCCCTCCATCGGATCGACAGCCGCAAGCTGCCACTTGCTGATGGGCAGACAGTCGATGCATTGTGCGACGAGCTGTTCCCGGTGATCTTCGATCCCGACGTGCTGCCAAAGCGTGTGAACCAGACCGACGGTGAAGACCTCATAGCCACCTCGGCATGTAACTTCTACCAAGGTGTGACGCAGCAGGAGGCTGAGCAATACTATGCCAGCCTGAAGCATGCCGACGATCAGGAGCCGCCATCCTACGGGCTTAACTCGACGCTGGTGAAGCAGGGTGGGGAAGTGAAGGAGCTGGTATGGAAGACTGACGGACGTTATGGCAACGCGATCCGCCACATTGTCTATTGGCTCCGCAAGGCATGCGAAGTGGCTGAAAGCAGTCAACAGCGTGAGGTTATTGAGCTGCTCATAAAATATTATGAGACAGGTGATTTAAGACTGTTCGATGAATATTCAATTCATTGGCTGCAATGTCTTTGCGACAAGGTAGATTTCATCAACGGTTTTATAGAGGTGTATGGCGACCCCTTGGGGCTAAAAGGCTCGTGGGAGGGTCTTGTAGAGTACATCGACGAGGAGGCTACCCATCGCACGCAGACCATCAGCCGCCATGCACAGTGGTTCGAGGACCACTCGCCCGTCGACCCACGCTTCCGCAAGCCTGTGGTGAAGGGCGTCTCGGCGAATGTCATCTGTGCCGCCATGCTTGGTGGCGACGAGTACCCGTCGACGGCTATCGGCATCAACCTGCCTAACGCCGACTGGATACGTGCTCGCTACGGCTCGAAGAGCATCACCATCAGCAACATCACTGATGCCTACAACAAGGCGGCCCACGGCAATGGCTTCCGTGAAGAGTTCGTCAGGGACGATGCGATGCTGGCGCTTATAAATAAATATGGTGACTGCTGCGACGACCTGCACACCGACCTGCACGAGTGCTTAGGCCATGGTAGTGGCCGCCTGTTGCCGGGTGTCAGTCCTGACGCGCTGAAGGCTTATAGTAGCACCATTGAGGAGGCACGTGCCGACCTCTTTGGACTTTACTACATGGCCGACTCTAAGCTCGTTGAGCTTGGATTACTTCCTGACAATGAGGCTTATAAGGCGCAATACTTCAGCTATATGTTGAATGGCTTGATGACGCAGTTGGTGCGTATCCAACCTGGGCAGCAGATCGAGGAGGCTCACATGCGCAACCGTGCCCTGATAGCCCGTTGGTGTCTGGAGCGTGCCAAGGGTATGGAACTGACTCGCGAGAATGGGTACTACGAGCTGCGCATCAGTGACTTTGCCGAGTTGCGCACGCTCATTGCTCAGCTCCTTGCCGAGGTGCAGCGCATCAAGAGCGAGGGTGACTACGAAGCGGCTCGACAGCTGGTCGAAACCTATGCGGTGGCCATCGACCCTGAGCTGCATGCTGAGGTTCTACAGCGCTACAAGAAGCTCGACCTCGCTCCTTACAAGGGTTTTATCAATCCCTGGCTCCTTCCCGTCGTCGATGCTGAAGGCCGTATTACCGACATCCAGGTGAACTACTCCGAGAGCTATGCTCACCAGATGTTGCGCTACAGCAGCGAGTATGCAACGCTCATCTGACAAGTATAATTGTGAAGTGAAATAGTGATGAACGATATCAATGAACAGGTAAAAGGCATCAAGCAGTCGTTCCGCCAACTGATGGATGGAGCAACTGCACAGAGCATGCGCGATAAGGGGCTCGACTATCACCTGAACTGGGGAGTTACACTGCCACGCCTCCAGCAGATGGCTGCCGACATCAAAGCGAATGCCGCTGCCGACAGCGATGTGCAGTCTTCATCGTCATTCGGAGAGGGTGGGGGAAGCCTCTACTCACTTGCCATTGCGCTGTGGAAAGAGAATGTGCGTGAGTGCAAGATCCTGGCCACCATGCTCATGCCTGCTGACGAAGTGCTTCCTGAAGTCATCGATATCTGGATGGAGCAGACACCAACGGTCGAGATTGCCGAACAGGCTGCCTTCAACCTCTACCAGTATCTGCCCTACGCTGCCGACAAAGCTTACCAGTGGGTAGCTGCTGCCGACACGCTTCCGCAGCTGTGTGGCTATCATGTGTTCTCACGGCTCTTCATGCGCCATCAGGAACCTAATGAGCGAGGCATCAACGAGTTCATCGACCAGGCACTGGTTGCACTCCAGAGTCCTGACATTACTCTACGCAAAGCGGCCATGCAGGCCATGACGCGCTTCGCCGACCTTGGGCTGCTTCATAAGCGGCTGGCCAGCAACGCTATTCGCCGCATCGGTCTAGATTTCCTTTAATTCTCAATTCACAATTCACAATTCACAATTCTCAACTCTCAATTCTCAATTCTCAACTCTCAACTCTCAATTCTCAACTTATATGATCGAGTATCTTTCAGCAAACATGTGGCAAGTATGGGCCGTAGTGGCCATCCTTGGACTTGTGCTCGAACTGTCGTCGGGCGATTTCTTCATCATTTGTTTTGCCATCGGAGCCGTGGGCGCTGCCATCGTCTCGCCATTTGCAGGCTTCTATGTGCAGTTGGCCGTCTTTGCTATCATCACGGCGCTGAGCATCTTTCAGGTGCGCCCCTTTGCGTTGCGCTATCTGCACCGCAAGGAGTCGAACCGACCGAGCAACGCTGATGCCGTGGTGGGACAGCATGGCCATGTCAGCGAAACCATTCCTGCAGGAGGCTACGGTCGCGTGGCACTGCCTGGCGATGACTGGCGCGCCGTCTCTGCCGACGGTAGTGAGCTGCCTGTCGGTACCCCCGTCCAGGTGGTTCGCCGCGAGAGCATCGTTGTCACCGTCGAAAAACTACCCTAACTCTTAACTCCTAACTCCTAACTCCTAACTCTTATCTCTCATGGAAATTACCCTTTATTTTCTCCTCGCAGTCATACTGCTGGTAATCATCTTCGCAAAGATGGCCCTGGTCATCATTCCGCAGTCAGAGACAAAAATCATTGAGCGACTCGGCCGCTATCATGCCACCCTTCGCCCAGGTATCAACCTCATCATCCCGTTCATCGACAAAGCGAAGAACATTGTTGTACTAAGGCACGGGCGCTACGTCTACTCAAACAGCATCGACCTGCGCGAGCAAGTCTACGACTTCCCCAAGCAGAACGTCATCACGAAGGACAATGTGCAGACGGAGATCAATGCGCTGCTCTACTTTCAGATCATGGATCCCTTCAAGGCTACCTACGAGATTAACAACCTGCCAAACGCCATCGAGAAACTGACGCAGACCACTCTTCGTAATATCATTGGTGAGCTGGAGCTCGACGAGACACTGACTTCGCGCGACACCATCAATACCAAGCTGCGTGCCGTGCTCGACGATGCCACCGACAAGTGGGGCGTGAAGGTGAACCGTGTTGAGCTGCAGGATATTACGCCGCCCGCCACCGTCCTTAATGCTATGGAGAAGCAGATGCAGGCCGAACGTAACAAGCGTGCACAGATTCTGACCAGTGAGGGTGAGAAAGCTGCCGAAATCCTCGCCTCCGAGGGTGAGAAGACGGCTATGATCAACCGTGCCGAAGCCCAGAAACAGCAGCAGATCCTGCAAGCCGAGGGTGAGGCCCAGGCCCGCATCCGCAAAGCTGAGGCTGAGGCTAAGGCTATCGAGCTGATTACCGAAGCTGTCGGTAAGTCGACGAACCCTGCCAACTATCTGCTCGCTCAAAAATATATACAGATGCTCGAGGAACTGGCTCAGGGCGACAAGACCAAGACGGTCTACCTGCCGTACGAGGCTACCAACCTCATGGGTAGCATCGGGGGCATCAAGGAGCTGTTCAAGGCCGAATAATTCAAGCTCCTTAGGTTCTTTTACAACCACAGATTCCGCAGAGGTTTATCTGATTGGCAATTCCGTGTCATTTGTCGTCACGCTCCAATCATTTTAATCTGCGTAATCTGTGGTTGTTTTTGGTTTCACCCATTGGGACAAACGTCCCACTCGCTGGGACAAACTTCCCAACCATTGGGACAAATGTCCCGCTTCATGGAACTATCTGCCACTTGTAGTTTAACGATTTTAGTTGTGTAGTTTAACGATTTTAGTTGACTACTTGGAGCCTTACTTACGATAAGGGTTGACCCGGTTAAACTTAATTTTTAATTCACGTTGACTCGTCTCTACGATAGTTGAAAATGTACCACGCCATATTTCATTCAATTGGTGCCAGGCCGTTCTTCACGTTGCCTACACTAACTACATTTTTCCTACACTACATAAAATACTGATATAGTAATAATTATAGGTTGGTGTAAGCAGTGTAGGCATATTTTAAAATTTATTTTTATTATTCATTCAAGCCTTGATGCTCGTAGCCGAGGTTATGGAAGCCATTGTCACCCCTCCACACCTCCCTAAATCGCCGGAAACGCCTTTGTACAAAGGAGGTTAGAGAAGGGAGGTGTCGACGTGACACCTCCCTTATACCTCCCTTGCACCTCCCTTAGACCTCCCTCGCACCTTCCCTACTCGGTCTTCTCCAATGGGATGACCTTATAGTGGGGCACATGGCTTCGTTGCAAACTCTACTTTCCCACTCAGCGCGTTGCGACGGAGAAGGTAATTCTCGTTCAGCAACAGCTCAGGTTGCATTTTCCCTCTTGAAATGCAAGGGGGGAGAAGGGAGGATAAAAGGGAGGTGTAAGGGAGGTGTAAGGGAGGTGTTCAAGGCACACCTCCCTTGCCAAAGTCCCTTTATACAAAGGGGTTTCCTGCAATTTAGGGAGGTTACGCCACCTAATGAGATATGGCTATACAACCTTCTGTCGAGATGCGTATAAAAGGCCCCTCTCGAAGTGCCACTTTCAGGCACGCAAAGTTTCATTTCCAGACACGCGGAGTTTACATCCTAAATCTTGGTCTTTTCAAATTGAGTGAACGGATATCATCGGAATTGGTGAACGGCTATCGCCGGAATACGCACACTTACCACTCGAAAAAGTCTGCCAGCTATGGCCTGACCAGCAATTTTACCACGCTGCGGTCGGCTTGCCGGACGATGCGGAGACCCCTGGACTGGTGGTTTGACGACAGCTGACGTCCCTGAAGGTCATAGCTGCGGGCAGTGACGTCGTCGCTATCCATGCTGACGTGCACCGGCTCGACGCCGTCGGCCCCGCTGGATACAGGGGCTACGGCAGCATTGACCACACGCCCATTGACGCGGTCGATGATGAAAGCCACGACACGCAGCTGCTGCTTATCCTGAATGAGCGTGTTGCTGGCCACCGAAATGGTGTAGCTGTGGGTTTTCTCCTCATCGACGGCGAGTGGGGCCTTGACAGAGTTTGCCAGTCCTTCGGTGATGCCGTAGGCGGCCACCGCCACATCGTTGTAGACGACGCCCTTCATGTATTCCGTGTCGACGTTGAGATAGTCCTTGAAGTCGTCACCCATCTGAGTGCCCGGCTGATAGTCGCCCTGATCCTTGAAGTAGAAGAAGAAGTTGCGCTGCTCCCAGCCTGTCGTGTCGCACTGCAGGCCATCCTCCACCAGCACGTATGCCACGCCGTAAGGCGCGGTGTCGCTATGGTACTGGAAACGCATCTTCGATGTCACGGCGATGCGCGTCTGCTGCTCATTGGTCCAGCGGGCCTCAATGTCGAGCGATGCCTCGGTGGGCAGCGACTGCTGCCACAGCACGTCAAAGCGCGAGCCACGCGGTTGCTCAATCGTACCGGCATAGGGGTCGACGCCATACGCGCGGTTGAAGTAAGCCGAGGGATATTCGCGCACGTTTTCGTACATAGGCTGGTAGCCCAGAATGGTCATCGGGTCGTCAGTGTGCACAGAGACGATGGCAATATCGTCGGCAAACTCCTCCTGCAGCAGTTCCAGGCCGACGGTGCCACGCGGACAATAGCCACACCACGTGCCGGTGTACTCCTCGATGAGCGTGCGGCGGGTCGAGGCCTGGGCCAGAGTGATGAGCGTACCCTCGCTGACGGCTTTGTCTGCCTCCTCGTTAGGCTGTCCGTTGACACGGGTAATGACCAGTTGCTTGTCCGCACGGGTAAAGTCGGCATCTGCCTGCAGAATGACGGTGGCCTCAGTCTTGCCACCAAGAATGTTGAAAGGTTCCTCGAGTTCCACGTGCTGCTCGTCGGAGATGGCATCGCCCGTGCGTACCACATAGTCGAAGTTGCTGATACCGGCGTTGCCGTTGTTGGTTAGCATGACGGGCACCTCCACCGTGCCACCTGCCACGACGATGTGGTTGCCCAGTGGACCCACGGTGGCGGCATTCTCATGAAACTCGCCCTCGAGCAGCACCTGGATGCAGAGCTTGCCCATCTGTCCGCCGGGGTACCACTGCCAGCCAGACATGAAGGCCTCCTCCCAGTCGAACATGCTACCCTCCGGAGCAATGCGGTCGTAGGTAGTCATGACGGGATGGGTAGACTGGCGCGTCGTGGCCGCTGTGTAGAATGAATAGCCGACGTAAACACCCGAGTCAGGGATGACGTAGCCCTCTGGCAGCAGCACCTCGTTCCAAAGTGTGTCGAGCAACTCCTCGGCGTCGACGTCGACGGTCACGATGTGGTCGGCAGTTGCAGGGTAGGGCATGTGGCCTGCGAGCCAGACGGTGAAGTTGCTCAGGTCGTAGGTGCCTTGCACGCGGAAGCGCACGGCCTTCATGGTCTTACCCTTTATGATGGGGTCGTTGGCGTTGACGTAAATCATCTCGTTGACAATGCCTGGGGCTGGGACACCCATGCCCACAATGGGCTCGGTGCCTTTGTAGTAGCCATACCACATCTGGTTGGCGCCCACCTCCATCTCCTTAGCCGGAGCCTTGTGGCGGACGGGCGCAATGGCTGTTGCCTCGTCAAGTTGTGGCTGTACTTGCTGGGCCAGGCCAGTTGTAGGCACTATGGCCATGAGGGCCATCAGTGCGATGCTGTTGCGTAGAATCTGTCTCATCTTAGTAATATTGTTTTATTGTTTTACGATTATCTTCTTCGCTGTGCCGTCAGCCTGGCGCACAATGTGCAGGGCGGAGTGACCGTGGTAGCTGTAGCCTGTTGGGCGTCCCGTCAGGTCAAAATGTTGCTCACCGCCCACGGTCTTACTGTTGACAGTGGTAATGCCGTCGGTACTGCTTCCGCCGATGCGTGTGTCTGCGGCATTGACGATGTGGCCGTCGTCGGTGTTGAGCAACAGCACGACGAGGCGGAGGTTACGCTTATTCTGAATAATGGTATTCGTGCTGATGTCTAAGGTATGTTCCGACATGTTGGGCACCCCACGCACGAAGGGGCCGGTGACACTGCCCGACAGTCCGCGGCGCAGACCTGCCGTCGCCACGGCCACGTCATTGTAGGACAAGCCCTTAATGCGCTGGTCCAGCTGTGTGAGGTAACCCAAGTAGGGGTCGCTGGCATAGCCCTGAGCCATGACGAGCGTAAAGTCGTTGTTCTGGTTCCAGTTGTTGCCCTCGCCACGCAGGCTGTCGGCCAGCAGTACGTAGGCCAGGGCATAGGGCGGGGTGTCGTCGCGGTCGTACTGCAAGGTAATGCTGGCCGTAGCGTGGATGCCCGTACTGTCTTTGTCAGTCCAGTCGGCTTTCAGCTCAATGGTGGCTTCGGTCAGCTCGGCCAGGTGGCGCTCCACGTCGGCACGGATGCCATAGGAGGGCTCAGACCCCAGCCCGTAGAAGAACCCGAAGAAGGGGTCGCCGCTTTCCTGACGGTCCAGATTCTCTGAAGGGAAGCTTCGAGGCAGCAGCGGGTCGTAGTCAGGTATGACCATGGGGTCGTTGTTGTGGACCGAGATGCCGATAAACCTGTCGCCGAAGTCCTTCTCGAGATGTTCCAGACCGACGAGTCCGCGGGGGCACCAGCCACACCACGTGCCGGTGAACTCCTCCATGACGACACGGCGCGGGGCCGACTCACTGATGGTGATGACGGCACCGTGGGCACTTGCTTCTTGAGCGTTATACTCATTAGTCACGCCGTTGACGCGGGTAATGGTGACCGTCTTGTGAGAGATGCCTGTTTCGGCGGGACTCGTAAAAGGCAGCTCGATGGTGGCTGTGCCGCGCATGACGGTGACGGGCTCGGCAAAGTCGTAGTGCTGTTCAGGCTGAGCCACGCCGTCGTCGGTGAGAACGAAATCGATGCTGCTCATGCCTTTCGAACCCCAGTTGACGATGGTCAACGGCAGCGTGGTCGATGCCCCGGCCGTGGTAACCTGCTCGCCGAAGTTGGCCACCTTGGCGGCATTGTCGTGGAACTCACCGTCGAGGAGCACCTGAAGAGCCAGATTGCCGTAGTTGAAGCGGGTCAGGTCCTGCCACGTGGGGTAGCTGTCGGAGGTCTTGAGAAAGAAGCTGTTTTTCAGGGTGGGTACGCCTGTCGTGGCTATAACTGGGAAGGGGTCGTCGCTCCAGAACGAGTAGCCGACGTATACACCGCCGCCGGGAACGGCATAGGGGACGTCAAGGGCAACGTCGCAGGGCGTGAGGTCGGACACTGCCGACAGGTCGACGCGGCGGCTGAAGATGTCAACGTCGTCCATCGTGCCTGGTAGCGAGGTTGACAGCCACACGTCCATGTCGCTAAGGTCGGCCACGCCTTGGACGATGAAGCGCAGGGCACGGATGGTCTTGCCGTAGGCCTGCCCTTGGTTGCCGGGCAGGTAGATGGCGCACATGTAGTGCTCGCTCTGTCCTGTACCGAACTCCGACAGCTGCTCGCTGCCGCTATAGTAGCCGTACCACTGCTGCCCGTCGGTAGCCTCGATTGCGGCAGCGGGTATGGCTGAGAAGGCAAAAAGAATGAAGAATAAAAGTCTGTTCATTGTCGTAATGCTGTTTTTGTGTGCAAATATACGGAAAAACCGTCGAATGGCAAGCTACAGAACGCCCGTGCATGTCTTTTTGCGGAAATTAAGACACGTGTTAGCATGCCAAAGACATGGGCGGTCAGCCCTCAAGAGACATTTTCTGATAAGCCGAGGGAGTAAGGCCGGTCATCTTCTTGAACAGTGCAACGAAGCTGGTGCGGCTCTTGAACCCTACACTTTGCGAGATGGCCTCGATGGTATAACTGCCATAGTGCTCGCTGTCGCCCAGCCGGCGGCAGGCCTCGTTGATGCGCCGCTCGCTGATGAGCGTGGTGAACGTCTTGCCATAGGTGGTATTGATGACCTGTGAGACGTAGGCTTGATTGGAACCCGTCAGTTCGGCCAGCCGCTTGATGGAAAAGTCCTCGGCGTAGATCTCGTCCGAGTCTTCGAGCACATGCGTGATGCGGCGCACGAGCACGGCCATGGTGTCGTCGTCGAGGTGGCTGCCGCTGTATTTGGCCTTCTCCTGTCGTTCTGCCTCATACTTTTGTTGCAGCTGGCGTGTGCGCTCCATCTCAGCAATCATGGCCTTGTGCTTCTCATAAAGGTGGCGGTTCTTGATGCGTAGCTGGCGAAAGCTGCGGGCCAGGATGAAGAGAATGACGATGACAATGGCCGTGAAGGCAATGACGCCGACGAGGATGTAGCCCTGTATGCGACGCTTGTACGACAGTGTGCGCACCTGCTCGCCGGCACGGTTCAACTGCGTCTGGAAGTTCAGCTCGGTAATATCGGTCAGCTTGTCGTAGGTCAGCAGCGAATCCTTATTCTCCAGATAGAGCTGGAAATAGTGGTTGGCAGTGTCGGTGTGGTGTTGGTCGCGGTGGTACTGGTAGTAGACCCAGTAGGTATCGACGATGACATCGCGGGCCTTGAAGTGCTTGGCCAAGGCCAGCAGCGAGTCGAGCTGGGTAAGGGCACTGCCTATGTCGCCCATGTTGAAGAAGGCCTGCATCTTCTTGCTGACGGCCATCATGCGGTAGCGCCCGGCCATGCCCTCCATGGGCGTGTCGACGCTCTGCTCCATGAGGCGGAACCACCGCAGTGCCTCGCGCGGCTCGCCATGCTCGATGCATTGCGCCCCCTCGTAGAGAGCGGTGGCAAAGTCGTACATTTCAACATGACGCACCTGCGGGATGCGCATGAACTGTGCAAAGGCCTGGCTGATGTTCTTCATCGAGTCGGAACCACCTGAGAAATTTACCAGATTGATGAAGATTGAGGTCATGGCCTTGTAGTCTTGCAACGAGACAGCCTCGTCAAAAGCCTGTCGATAGCAGTCCATCATGTTCTGATAACCCTCACTTCCATGCTCGCGACTGCCGCCCATCTGGTAATAGGGTGCCAGGTTCTGGCGGATGTAGGGCAGGTAGCGCTGCAGGTGGTGCTTGTCGCTGATGTCAAGGGCGGTGACCAGAAATCCGTAGCTCTTCTCGTAGTCGAAGCGGCTGTACTTGAACAGATAGCCCAGCATGTTCATCGCCCAGACGCTCTTCTCTATCTCCTCCGTGCTGAGGTTGTGCTCGTAGTAGCGGTTGGCCACCACTGAGAAGCACACCAGCGCACTGTCGGTACGCTCCTGCTGGTGCATGTAGCGGTCGCCCATGGCCAAAAGGGTGTCCGTGGACAGCTTGGCACAATGGTCATAGAATGGCAGATGGTATCTTTGCCGGGATGCCATGACCGGCAAAGAAACCATCCACAGGAATGTCAAAATCCATATTTTTGCGCGTCCCATGCTTCCTCTTTTTGCGTTGACGCTGCAAAATTACGAAGAATTTTCCGTAATCGTGGCATTTTACGCAGAAAAAGCATCGAAACAGGGATAAAAATCGCTAAGCAGGGGTTACTTGACCATGACTTTGCGGGCTGTTCCGTCTGCCATGCGAACAATGTTCAGACCGCTGCGCGGCGACGTGATGCGACGTCCGTCAAGCGTATAACGGGCAACGACAGGCTGCGACTGCTGCTCGGTGCTACTGATGGCGGTGACAGCAGGATCGGCGTTGACGAAGCTGACAGTGACCGACGGGCCGTCCTCCACCTTATTATATTTAAACGGGGGGAAGAAGCCGGTGCGCTCATAGACGTCGAACTTCACCGTGACCTCGCAGGTGCCGTAGGCATCGGCGGCAGCAGGTGTCCAGCGCATGTCGATGGGACGCAGCTCAGAGTAGTTGTCGCTGTAGCCCGTGCTGTAGGACTTGGGCTCAGCCGACTCGGTGGTTACGCCGCCAAGACCTTCCGAGAATGTGCCGCTGTCGATGGTGGTCAGCGTGATGGTGGCTGTCATGGCTACGCCGCCATCGACATTCTTGCGCAACTGCAGCCCGCAAGCCATGTAGTCGGCCTGCTTCAGCTCGCCAGTATCGGGGTCGGTCTCCTGAGC
>JAEEGL012732758.1_pt1 | contig 20666 bp, 16 predicted proteins | sample 9134231 | NCBI WGS metagenome assembly JAEEGL01 (sample SAMN16246548, study PRJNA631951) | gut metagenome | biome: gut microbiome; feature: rumen; material: fiber-attached | host: Bos | place: Iran: Karaj | collected 2018-10
AAGGGATAGCCGTTTTTGAAGATCTCCGGCGCCACGGCATGATAGTGCTCGAATTCCAGCACGATCGGCGCGTTCGGGGAAAAGCGGTCGAAGAGCCACGGCGTGCGCAGGGTATTGTAGCCGCAATTCTCCGCGTAGTACCGGACGCATACGGAGTCGTCATCCAGGCCGAGTCCGAGCGCGGCGGCGTAGTCGATCAGTTCGAGGTTTTCTTCGCGTCCGCGGCTCCAGCGGTGGTTGATGTGGTCGTCGTTCAGGAGCACGAACTTGTCCGGGAAGTTTTTCACATGCAGATCGATGTGCTTTTTGATGACATCGGACGGATACACGATATCGCTTCCGTTGCCGGTGTGACCTTCTCCCCAGGTGCCGAAGGTCCCGACGTCAACGAGTTCGACGAGCGGATTGCCGTTGAACTTCCGCCCCGCCTCTTCCATGAAGCGGGAGAGCTTTTCCAGAAAGATCGGATCGCCGTAATCCGGTTCGAGGCGGTTCCCGGGCAGGGAATAGCATTTTGCGCCCGCTTTGTAGACATATTCGGGAGTGGCAAAGGGAATGGATCCGTCTCCTTCGTAGGTCACGAGGCGCAAACCGAATCGGTAGTCGTACCGGCTCCACTCTTCCATGATGGCGTCGATATAGGACCAGTCGTAAACGCCCTCTTCCTTCTCGATGTCGCCCCAGTCGAAACGGAGATACAGGTGATTCAGACCCGGGAAATCCTCAAGGTGATCCGACGGGTCGTGCTCCGCGCGGTAATTCGGGCGGGGATAGCCGTTGTCGATGTAGTGCCAGTACCAGCCTTTGTGGGGATTGCGCAGGATCCTGCGGTCGTCGGCAAGGGCCCGCAGATCCCGGTAATACCGCTTCTGTCCCGGAATATCCCACTTGTCCAGTTCGATGGCGTGACTTGTCTCCGGGGAAGGGCAGGATACGCAATTCGGAAAGTCGTACATCAAAGATTACCTCCTGTTTTCTTGTCTTTTCAATCGGTCTTTCGCACCGCCGCGCGTCATGCCAAACGGGCACGGGAAAGTCTCCGTCGAACCGGAAAGGCGTGCGGTTCCTGTGCTTCACATTCGTTGCCCGGGAAACGGCGGTACCGTCCGGGCGGAATCTGTTGTCCGTCTCTTCATAAGCGTGGCGGTGAGCGCCGGACGTTTCGTCGACGGTCATGCCTGGCAGGCGGGGGAAGGCGCAGTGTTTCGATCACCATTATACACCCGAAGAGCCGAAAAAACAAGATACGGAGGGATTTTGTGTTGACAGGGCCACCGTTTTCCGGTATAATCAGACCAGACGTTTTCGTGGAGAAGGAGACCGCCCGATGCGCAAACACCTCCGAGAAATGACGGCTGGACGGATCTGAGCAGGGAATCAACGCACGTCAATCTTGGATTGTGTAAAGAATGCGACAGAAAACAGTGCGATTGCCGAACAAATCCCAAACCCGATCCATCTGAAACGAAAAAAGCCCATGATGAGGAGGCAGACGATGATCCGTGAAATCAGATTTCCGGCCGTAAAACCGCTCAAAGGCCCGCCTGCGATCAAGAAATCGGGGATCCTCTCTCCGAGCGGCGGGGAGATGTCCGTTTTCGTGCGCAAGGGCAGACTCATGCGTCTGCAGAACCACGGCGGCGGTTTTGTCGTCACGCCGTATGAAGTAAATGACTTCTCATGCGTTTTCGGCAGGAAGGGACCGTATTTCTATCAGGCATTCTGCGAAGGGGATCGGGTCTGTGTCTTCGCAACGGAGAAAAACCATGTGTTCCGATGGGTCTCCGACGATCTGAAAAACTGGGAAGAATCGCGCGTCCTCGATTTTCCGGAGAACTTCTGCCTGTTCAATACCGCGGTATGCCGGGACGACCGGGGATATGTCATGGCAGTCGAAGCAAACGCGGCATGGGACGACGCGCATCCCGGAGAGAGGGTGCCGAACCCGTACATCGGGACCGGTTTCACGGAATTCTTCGCGCGGAGCGCCGATCTTGAGAATTGGGAGCTTTTCCCCTTCGACACGGCCTATACGAAGGAGCGGTACAACGCGTGCCCGGCTCTGAAATACAGCGGCGGGTACTACTACATGATCTGTCTCGAGGAACTGCCCGTCACCCGGTATGCGCCGTATATCTATCGGACGGCGGATTTCGAAACCTGGGAGATCGGATACTACAATCCGCTCTTCATCGCGAGCCGGGAGGACCGGGTCGTGAAACCGGGCGTGACGCTCACCGAAGCGGAGAGGGATATGAACCTCACCCATCCGAACACCAACAACAGCGACGTCGATCTCTGCGAATACGGCGGGAGGACCTATATCGTGTACTGTACGGGGGACCAGGGAAATTCCTGGGGCGGCATGTACTGCGAGGCGATCTACGACGGCGGGCTGGATGAATTCCTGCGGGCGAATTTTGAATAAAAACAACGAGAGGAACGGGATGACATCCGTTCCTCCGTTGATTTACGGCATCGGCTGCGTTATGGCTTGAATCGGAGAACCGTGACGGAATAACCGGGGAAGGTCATATCGACCGTTTCGCCGGCGGGCACCTCAAAAACGACCGGCTTTACGGCATCCGGGTCGTCGAAGGTGTTCTCGGCATCCGGCGCGGCGCACAGCTGTTCGGCGGTGCAGCGGGAGCAGGCAAGGGGGATGGCCGCTGATACGGGCGTCTCCCGGACGTTGACCGCTTTGAGGATCACGTCGCCGGTTTCCGCCTCGACGCTCGCCGCAAGATACAGCGGTTTCAGCCGGATCGGTTTGACCTCGGTCTCGTTGAGGACCTCGCTGTCGATCTGCGTGACGATTTTACGGCCTTGCACGGAGAGCGTCAGGCGGGTGTCACGGCCGTCCTCGACGGAGAAGTTGCTCTGCGTGAGACAGCTTCCGCCGTATTTCCGCCGATGCCCGATGCCGGAATCGGAATTCTGCCAGCCGCCTATCGTCCAGTCGAAGAACGCTCCGTCCTCCCCCTCGCCGAAGCGGATCGCGATGCCCCGGTGACCGCCGGTGCGCCGCATGGTCAGGGAGAGCGTGAAATCTCCCGCCGCGTCGCCGATGGCCAGGGTGTCGCGGCCTCCGAGAACGGCGTCGGGAAGCTTCGTTTCTCTGTCCGGGGTCGTAAGGACGATATCGGTGAGGCTCACGTCCGTCTCGTCGGCGAATACGGTGATCTTCCCACCCATGTCGAGCGCCTCCTCCGGGAGCGGGTCATTTCCGTCCGCCTCGAAGGGAATGGAAAAATCGCCCTGATGCCGCATGAACATGCTCTGCACGTGGTAGTTCGCGGTCTTCAGGATCCGGCGGCTGTCGAACCAGAGCATGTCCGGCTGCCAGTTGACATATTCGGCGCGGCAGAGCATCGGCGCGTAACAGGCGAGCGCGACGGCGGGGGCATTCTGGAGTCCCGTCATGTAGGCCGCCTCCGCGAGGGCGCTCAGCATCCGGTTCCCCCACGAGGCGTATTCCCCGAGGAAGACCTTCGGACCGTCCGCCGGATAGTCCCGATAGTGATCGGCGTGGGCGAGGAACCACTCCGGGCTCTGATAGTAGTGCTCGTCCACGTAGTCCAGTTTCTGTTCCCTTGCGTATGCCCAGCCCATGTCATACGGCTTTCCGCCGCACACCGGTCCCGCCGTCCCGATCAGCTCGACGGTCGGGTCTTTTTTTCGGATCGCCTCGGCGAAGCGCGCCATGTTCCGGTGGAAGCGCTCGTAGATCTCCTCGTTCCCGACGGCGAGATAGCGGAGGCAAAAGGGCGCGGGGTGTCCCATCTCGCAGCGCACTTTTCCCCATTCCGTCTCCGGTCCGCCCTTCGCAAAGTCGATCAGATCGACGGCGTCCCGCACGTACTGCTCGAACAGTTCTCCGTCGGCGAAGCGCAGATGGTGGGTGTCCATGCCCGCGTTCACGACGGGGAGCGGCTCGCAGCCCATGTCCTCGCAGAACCGGAAATACTCAAAGAACCCGAGCCCCATCGTCTGGTGGTAGTGCCAGTTGTTCCGGCGCGCCGGGCGGTTTTCCACGGGACCGACGGTGCGCTTCCAGTTGTAGATCCCGTCCCGCGCGTCCGGGTCGAGCATCCCGTCGTGGGTCAGGCAGCCGCCAGGGAAGCGCAGAAATTTGGGCTTCATCTCCGCGAGCGCCTCGGCAAGGTCCCGCCGCAGGCCGTTTTCTTCGCCTCGGTAGGTGTCGAGGGGCATGAGGGAGACGTACGCGAGGCGGAACGTCCCTCCGTCCGGCGCGAGGATTTCCAAGGCGGCGCTGTCGGCTGTCTCCTCCGGCGTGAGGGTCGCTTCGTATCTGCTCCACGCCGGGCCGACGGGAAACGGAGCTGCTGATCCGCAGAGTTCGGCGCGGAGGCGGAGATCCCCGTCCGCTTTTGCCCACAGGACGAGGCGATAGCGCTTTCCGGCTTCCGCGAACATGCCGCTGCCCCAGCCGGTATTGGCGATCCCGGCACCCGCTTTTGCCCGGATCACGGCGACGTGCGGATTGTTCGGAAACGGCGCGTCATCCGACTTTGAGACCTCGACCGCCGCCTCCCCGACCGTCTTCCACCCGGTCAGCACGTGATAATCCGGGCGGTCCACCGGGTCAAACTCGAAATCCCGGTTCTGGATCAGCTCGGCGTAAAGACCGCCGTCCGCCGCGTGGTTCAGGTCCTCGAAAAACAGTCCGAACAGATTGCCGAGCGGCTTGCCCTTTTGTTCGGGATACAGCCTGATGCGCATGGGAAATGCCTCCTCATTCTTTACGGATTCTGTGCGCCGTCGTCATTCGGACAGCGCGGCGGCGACCGCCTCGAAGTTCGCCCGGATCTCGATTTCGAGCTCCCCGTCGCCCGTCAGCCGGATGCCGTTGTCCTCGCTTGTGAGCACCGCGTCGATCCGCGAAGCCTTGACCGGGACCCGCACTTTCTCCGGCAGCGCACCCGCGAAGGTGTGCAGCACGACGAGGGTCCGACCTGTCTTTTTCTCCGTCCGCACCACCGCCTGCCAGCCTTCGGGATGGGCGAAGCCGTCAAAGACTTCTCCGGTAAACGCGGACTCGCCGTTTCGGATGATCGGGGAGACGTCCCGGTAGAACGCGATCGCGCGATCCACGGTTTCCCACTGCTCCGCGGAGAGGTCGAAAATGTCGCCGGAGAGGCACATCACGCCGAGGAAGGTGTTGACGAGGGAATAGTGGATCCGGCGGATGCTGTCGGTCTTGCGCAGGACCGCCCAGATCTGGCTCTGCTCGGGGCGGATCAGACGGTGCAGGTGCGCGGCGATGACCGGGATGTGGACGCATTCGTGGGCGTCGGAGAAGGAGGCGTAGTCCGAGAGCGCCATCATGGACGGTTCGAGCCGGTGCCCGCCGGAGGAGCAGTTTTCGATCTGAATGCCCGGGACCTCCCGTCGGATCGCCCGCCAGAAGTCCTGAGAGGCCAGTTGATTCTGCCGCAGACCCTCGCCGAGCGTGTCGCCGTCCGGATCGTCGCACCCGAGCCCGATCGTGTCGTTGTAGTCTACTTTCAGATACCCGAAGCCGTTGTCCCGCAGGAACCGGATCACCCGTTCGCGGAGGTATTCCCGCACCTCGGGCCGGCGGAAATCGAAATACATCCGCCCGGTGTTGACGGGGAACCCGTTCCGGTGGAGCAGCCAGTCCGGATGGTTTTTTGCGACCTCGCTGTTCGCCGTCGCGTTCTCCATCTCGAACCAGATCCCCGGACGCATCCCGGCCTCCCGGATGGTCTCCGACGCCTTCTCGATCCCGTTCGGGAATTTCGCCTCCGACACGTCCCAGTCGCCGACGCAGGACCACCACGCCGTCTTGCCGTACCAGCCCGCGTCGATCACGAAGGTGTCGATCCCGTGACCGCGGAGTGCTTCAACGCATTTCTTCACGTTCTCCTCGGTCGGGTTGCCCCAGGTCGTGCAGTATTCGTTGAACAGCACGGCGAGGGGCGCGTCCGTTCTTCCCGCCGGCGTTACATGCAGATCCTGCAGCCGCTGGGAGACGGGATCGAGGCCGCCGATCCCGACGGTCAGAAAAGCGGACGGCGTCTCGAAGGACTCCCCGGGCAGGACCGTTTTCGACCAGTGCCCGGTCTCGTAGTCCGCCAGTCCGCCCGTCAGACAGAGCTCGTCCCGCTGCCGCCGCGCTTCCATCTGCCACGAGGACGGACACGCGATCTGCGCCGCCCACGTCACGCCCGCCTCCCGGTCCTCCGCCGCGAGGAAGGGGAAATAATGCCGCACGGGCATGGAGCCGATCTGCGAAAACTTCTCGCAGCGCACGCCGCCCCGGGACCACGAGGGCTCGAGGTGGTAATCGATCAGGGACCCGGATTCGACTTTTCCTTCCGCGCTCCACCAGGTTCGGGCGCGGTGCAGGATCATCCGGTCCGTCGCGCGGGTGTCGCCGAAGGGAGTCAGCATCCCGAAGGAAAAGCTCGAGAGGGATTCGAGCACGGCGGGTTTGTCCGATCCGTTCTCGAAGACGGTCTTCACGGCGAACGCGCGGTCCCCGGCCCGGTAGGTCAGAAGGTGGATCACGGCGTATCCCCGGCCGTCCTCCATGCGGGTCTCGATCACGGTGACGCCGTCTTTTTCCGTCACGGTCTGGCCTTTGAATACCATTCCGTAAGTCGTAGACGCGCCGGAGGTGGTGAGACCGCTCGCATACCCGGAGGGCAGTCCGTCCCCGCGGATGGAAAGCTGGACGAGCGGTTCGAGGTCATGGGACGCGGGATCGGCCCGGTCGGCGAGGGCGGCGGGGACAAAGCTCATCCCGACATGCCCGCCGTCGTCCGTAAAGTAGGAGACGGCCATATCGCCGAGTTCACGGCATTTCAGAAGATTCAGCTTTTTCATTTTTACGGATTCTCCTTCACGATCGTTTCAATGTTTTCGGATTGACTTGCCCGGCATCTTTTCGTTTTTGTCTTGCCCTCTGTCACGTTTTGTGATATAATCAAACAGGACGCCGCTTGTCCGGGACCGGAAGCGATGACCGTCTTCCCGCCTCGGAAACGGCATGGGAATCGCTTCCTCGGAAAGAGGCGGCGCGGACGGCTCAGGCAGTTCTTTGTCCGGAACCGTCCGGGGGATTCATCCGGCAAAGCACAGGAAGACAAGTTTTTCGGAGCATGGAAAGGAGAGAATATGAAGAACCTGACCGATACCTATACGTTGTCGAACGGAGTACGGATTCCCGTCGTGGGATTCGGCACATGGCAGTCTCCGGACGGCGAGATCGCGCGGAACGCAGTACGCGTCGCACTGGAGAGCGGCTACCGGCACATCGACACCGCGGCCGCATACGGAAACGAGGAAAGCGTGGGAGCGGGCATCCGCTTATCCGGCGTCAGGCGCGAAGAGATCTTCCTCACCACAAAGCACTGGATCACGGACCGCGGCTATGAAAAGACGATCGCGGCCTGTGAGGAATCCCTTCGCAGGCTCGGCACGGATTACGTCGATCTTTATCTGATCCACTGGCCGTGTGTCGAGAAAATTTCCGCGGACTGGGCCGAAATCAACCTTTCCACATGGCGCGGCTTTGAAAAGCTGTACCGGGACGGAAAGGTCCGCGCCGTCGGTGTGAGCAACTTCCTCGAAAAGCAGCTTGCCCCCCTGATCGAAGCCGCTGAGGTCAAGCCCATGGTCAACCAGATCGAATTCCACCCGGGTTATACCCAGCCGGAGACGGCGGCGTATTCCCGGGAACACGGAATGCTCGTGGAAGCATGGAGCCCTCTCGGGTGCGGAACGGTACTGGGCGATCCGGTCGTGAACGCCATCGCCGAAGCGCACGGGAAGACCGCTGCCCATGTCTGTATCCGGTACGCCATGCAGAAGAACGTGCTGCCGCTCCCGAAGTCCGTGACGCCTTCCCGGATCATCGACAACACGAAGGTGTTCGATTTTTCGCTGACGGACGAGGAAATGTCGCGTCTCGACGCCATGCCGCGTACGGGATACAGCGGCTTCTATCCCGATGATGCCCCTGCGGACGCGCTCTGATGCCGTTTGGAAAGGAGGCTTGCTCATCGTGATGAGCGCAGCCTGCGGAGAAAACGGATGACCGCAGCTCCAAAGATGGATGCGGAGAATGAATCGCCCCCGTTGTCATGCGAATGGCGGCGGGGGCTTTTGTCGTCCGGCGATGGCTGCTTTGACGGGGAAACCGGAAGGGCTTCGCCTGACGCCGCAGGTTTTCAGACGATTTCAAAGAAAATCATCTCGCTCCCGGATTCCTCCGCGATACGGCAGCATAGGCCGTCATGCATGAGCTCCCCGCCGGATGCGGTGAACGACTGCTCCCCGCGCTCGAAGAACCGCGCCCGGTATCGGAAATCGGGATTCAGGCCGCGGATGCGGACGCGGATTTCTTCCGGGTTTTCCGGCGTCGGCTTGAAGAGGAAGAGCACGCCCGCGACGCCGTTTGCCGGCCGATCGTCCCTTCCGTACTGCATGCCGTCCCAATGGATATGGTCCGGGCGGGGAAGGACGTGATACAGGTTTGCCTCCCGGACAAGCGGCTTGATCTTTTCGTTGTAGAGCGGAAGATACTTCCAGTAGTACGCTTCCAGATCGTGCGGCAGCTTCCCGTGAGAGGGGCCGCACCAGCTTCCGAACATGACGGCTCCCATGAGCATGGCGCGCATGCCGGTATCCTTGTCCCCGTTCCCGGCGTAATGCCGTTCGCAGTCCGGGCAGAAGGTGTCGGGGTTGCACGGCGCCTGGAGCTGGGCGGGCGGGAAGCAGTAGGAGGAGTCGTAGAAGGTGGTGCGGAGGCTCATCCAGTCCGCGGAATCGTCGTTGTTGACGACGGAAGCGCGGCGGAACACGGCAAAATCCTTCATCGATCCGCCGGACGAGCAGGATTCATACCGGAATCCGGGGATCGTGTTCAGCAGGTGATCCGTCAGATCCAAGAATCCGCGCGAACACCAGTACTGCACGTCGCTCCCGTTTGCGTCGTGGCGGTTTTTCCTGTCCGAACGGCACGCGATCGGTTCGAAATCCGAACGCCATGTGCCGATCCCGTAACGCAGGAAAAACTGCGGCATCTTCCGCTTCAGGTACGCGACGCATTCCTCGTTTCCGAGATCCGCCGTCGGACAGACACCCCCGATTTTCCTGCCCGTGAACCAGTCCGGGTGCCCGTTTTCTCCGACGGAGGTCAGCTCGTCGTCCCCATCCAGCGGGCGGAGGGAATCGTGCAGCAGGGTATAGACCGTCCAGTTGACACCCGCTTCCTTCATCTCCGCGCCGACCTTTTTCAGACAGCGGTCGGATTCCTCTTCGTTCATGCCGGGATCCAGACGGTATTTCCACGATCCCTCATAAGACTTCCAGAAGGTTTCGGGATTCCCGTCGACCTTCTCTCGGCTCCACCATCCGTAATCCCATTTGACGGACTGGATCCCCAGCTCCTTCGCCCGTTCGGGGGTGAGCTGCGCGTCGATCTGGACGAGCGGCTCGGCGGGATCGCTGCGGAGATTCCGGGGAGATTTCGTGCGGAAAAACCACCGCTTGAAGACGTTGGAGCCGTCGTCGACATCTCCGTCGTACACGCCGACATAGACGGGGGGCACGAGGAAATCGCCGCCCGACGGGATCCGGGTCGAAAAGTCTTCTCCGAAATCCATCGAGACCCGGACCGCGCCCGCCTCGCCCCGGCAGAGGATCCGGCAGGAGGGCCATTCGGCCGCGAAATAGGCGCCCCGGTCTCCTCCGTCCAGATAGACCATCGGGATGTCCCCGCCCTGGTTGAAATCCTGATTGGTGTTCACGGCGCAGACGGTTTCCGACCCCTCCGGGAGCGGCGTTTTGTAAATGCCGGTCCCCGGGAAGAAGATCTTCGGGTTCTGGTGCCAGCGCACGCCCTCCGCGACGCCGCTCTCCTTGCGGATGATCCAGCAGACGGGCGGGGCGGCGAAGGAGAAGCGCACGGAGCAGACTTCGCCGGGGATCAGACGGATCTCATCCGGGCCGAGATTCGTGAAAACGGCGGACAGCTCGATCGGTCCGTCGAGAGCGGGATTTCCTTTGAGATCCAGGCGATGGACGCATCCGGCGTCCTCGTCGGAAAACAGAAGGGAAAAGCCGTCCTCCCGTGTCTCTTCCCGGACGAGCGACCAGCGGAAGCGGAACGGGATCTTCTCCTCCGCTTTTCGGTACGAGCCGGGCAGGGCGGCGGGACAGGGGATGCCCCGGCTTTCACGGTTCAGGCAAATATCCCGTATTTGAACGGAACCGTCTTCTTCCGCCAGAAGCAGAACGGTATCGTTCGTTTTGACAGTCCATGGATGTTTCATGAGCGCATCACCACTCTCTGCCCGCGAGGTCCGCATAACCGTCGAGAATCTTCTGATACAGCTTCCGGTTCACCTTTTCGATAGACGCCACCTTGGACGCCAGATTGCCGCCGGTTTCTTTGAGGTGGAAGTCCAGGATCCACACGATGTTGCTCTGTTCCACAGACGAGAAGGTATAGCCGATGTCCCATCGCCGTCCGGCCGCGATCGTGCGGAGCATTTCGACAGATTCCGGGTCGCGCGCGTATTTGTAATTCATGATCGAATTCAGGTATTCGGGAACGATATCGTTGTAATTGGCGCAGGAGAGAGCCTCCATCATCAGCCCGACACGGGAAACGGTCTCCCGCTCGGCGTCGATCGGGATCGCCATGTTTCCGGAGCGGGCGTCCATGTAGGTGTAATATCCTTCCTGCTGCTCGTCGTATTTGGGGTACGGAACGATGCCGTAGGGGCTTTCACAGTCGCGGAATTTTACCAGATCGGCGAGCCAGATCGCCTGCATGAAGACGCGGTCGGTGTCCCAGCTGATGTCGCAGTCCTTGTCCCATCCGATCTCAAAGGTGAGGTTCCCGCCGTACAGGATGCCGTACAGCCATTCCGCAAGGTTGTAAAACCGTTCGTCGTTGAAGCCGAGGACCGCCTCGCCGTCGATGAACTGCACGCCCAATTCCCCGATGGCATACCCCCATGTGATGGCGTGATAGCCGAAGTTGGACGCGAAGCCCCACGAGTCTTCCTCCGTGAACTGGCCGTCTCCGTTCAGATCGAGCGAATAGGCAGATATGACATTCTCGAAGGCGTCGAGCGTCCAGGCGCCGTCGCGCACAAGGCCGTAGATATCCGGGGCGTTCCGGTCGTCGGCCATTTTCTTGTTGAAGATCAGAGCGTTCGCATACTGATAGGAGCTGATGAGATAGTCGCTCGATACAAAGGGAAGATAATTGCCGATGGTATAGAGCGCGTTGACATTGGTGTGCCACCACGGCTTTTCATAATCGATGTTTTGGACGGCAAGCATGTTGTAGAGCAGTCCCTTCGTAATGAGCGCGCCGGATGTGGCGAAGGGCAGCAGGAAGGACATGTCATAATCCCTTGAACCTGCGCGGACGGACGCCTCCAGCATGGTCTGATCGGTGCCCCAGCCGTCGCCGTGGATGAGCGCAAAGTCGCAGTTGAACCGCTTTTTCAGGGCGAGATCCCGGTTGTAAATCAGGTCGTTCACCGTCTCGCCGGTCAGTTCGTAGGCGTAAATGGTGCTCTCGTCGCTGAGCGGATCATGATGGGAGAGGATGCGCATGGCCCACCCGTCGAGATCGGTGTCGGGCAGTCCGTCGTCCAGGCGGGCGGGTTCCGTTTCCTCAGGCGCGGGTTCCGGGGAGGGAGACGGATTGCCGGAGGACAGAGAGGCACCGTCCTCCTCTGTCGGGGTCTTTGCAGAGCAGGAACAGAACAAAACAATGAGAACAGCGAGGCAAAAACAAAGTGCGCGTTTCATGTTGTCTGAACTCCTTTCCGAGCAGGTAAGCTTCAAGGATGGAAAACGGTCGGTCTCCGGGGAGGAGGCTGACTCCATTATACACCAGAACACCCCGAAAAGCAAGTCCCGGTTGACGTCCGGCCCCCTGCAGGCGCTTTTGCGGAGGTGTGATACAGAGCGAGCTTCCCGGCACCGTCGGCGAGGCAGTCACGTCTCCGTTCACAATGAATTTACAAATCAAATCGGCGGCTTCGGATTGACTTTCGGGAAAAGCTGTGCTATGATACGGTTAGCATCAACTAATTAGCGGCCAGCAACCGCTGCTGTCGGAAAACTTGAAGCAGGAAGGGAGGGAAGGACACTGTGAAGCTCCACAAGTCCGGGGAGGATTATCTGGAAGCGATCCTGATCCGGCAGAACCGGAACGGGTGCGCGCGTTCGGTGGACGTCGCCGAATTCCTCGGCGTCTCCAAAGCGAGCGTGTGCCGGGCGATCCGTCTCCTGCGGGAAGGCGGTTTCGTGACGATGGATCGGGAAAAGCAGCTCCGTCTGACGAAAGCAGGACTGGAGGTCGCGCGGCGCATCTACGAGCGGCATTGCGTCCTGACGGAGATCCTCATCGCGCTCGGCGTCGACGCGGAGACGGCGGAGGAGGACGCGTGCCGGCTCGAGCACGATCTCAGCGCGGATTCTTTCGAGATGATCAAGGAATTCTGGCAAAGGCGAACGGGAGAGACCGAACGCCGATCCGCCTCCGATCCCAAGCGGCCGAAGTCCGAGAACCGACGCGCGAAGTTCCCCGAAGTAGTATAGAATTGGATGGAACCATCCGTCGGAGCGTCCCTGAGGCGCGATCCTTCCGGATGGATTGTTTCAGGGTTGCGGTTAGCTCGGACTAACGTCAGGCGCCGAACCGATCGTTCGGGAAAGGGGAAAACCTTGAAAAAGAGGGACAATCGGAGAAGATGAAAAGCCGGAAAGATTTGAAGAAAGACTACTGGCTGTTTTGGTTTGCTTCGTCGCTGGGGATGGGGGCGAGCAATATCCTGCAATAGCAGCCGTTTCCTCCTGTTCCGAAGAGTCATAACTGCTTCGGAGCAGCGGGAAAAATCCGGGGAGGGAAACGCAGCATGAAACTCAGCGAAAAAGAATTCGACGCCATGCAGACAGGCTGGCGGAAATGGTATATCCGAAAGGTGGAGCTCGCGACCTTTCGCAAGTTCGGTCTTGCCGTCGGGAACCGCGACATTCTCGAGGTCGGATGCGGGAACGGGTACGCCGCGTCGCTCATCACGGCGGAAGGGCCGAGAAGCTACACGGGGCTCGACATCATGCCGGAACAGCTCGCGATCGCCCGGGAGCGGGGACTCGCCAACGCGCGGTTCGTCGAGGGCAGCGCGGATGACTTGAGCGCGTTCCCGGCCGGGAGCTTCGACGCCGTGCTCGACTTCTGCATCCTGCATCACGTGGAGGGCTGGCGGACCTTCTTCGGCGAGTGCCGCCGGGTCCTGAAGGACGGCGGGGACATCTATATCGCCGATCTCTCGAAAACATGCATCCACATGGTGGACCGTCTGTTTCACTGGGGACATGCGGAGGCCGCCCTGTTCACCTTCCGCGAGCTGGAAGATGAAGCGAACCGCCGCGGATTCGAGACGGTGCGCCGCGCGAACGACCTCGGCCTCGAAGGGTATTTCCGTTTTCGGAAAACATAACCTGTTCACTCATTTCAGACCGATCAGCAAAGATACCATCACACAGGAAAGAAGGAATGCACATGAAAGAAAAGAAACAAAGCGACATCTCCGTCCTGCTCGGGTACGCGGGCAGCTACAAGGGACTGACCTACCTCGGCCTCGGGCTTTCCGGGATCGCGATGATCCTCGGGATGGCGCCGTACGTCTGCATCTGGCTCGCGGCGCGGGATCTGATCGCCGTCGCGCCGGACTGGACCGCGGCGTCGGGCGTCGGGCGCTGGGGCTGGCTGGCGTTCGCCTTTGCCGTCGCCGGGATCGCGGTCTATTTCGCGGCGCTGATGTGCACCCACCTCGCGGCCTTCCGCACGGCGTCAAATATCCGCAAACAGGGTATGGCGCACCTGATGAAGACCCCGCTCGGCTTCTTCGATTCCAATGCCTCCGGGCTGCTGCGCAACCGTCTGGACGGCGCGGCGTCGGAGACCGAGACCCTGCTCGCGCACAACCTCGCGGATATCGTCGGGTCCGCCGCCATGCTTGTCGGAATGATCGTTTTGATGTTCGTTTTTGACTGGCGCATGGGCGGGGCGTGCCTGCTCGCCGCCGTCATCTCCATCGCCGCCATGTTCACGATGATGGGCGGCAAGAACGCGAAGCTGATGCAGGAATACCAGGCGGCGCAGGACGTCATGAGCAAGGCCGGGACGGAGTATGTGCGCGGGATCCCCGTCGTCAAGGTGTTCCAGCAGACCGTGTATTCCTTCCGGGCGTTCAAGAAAGCCATCGAGGAGTACAGCGCGAAGGCTGAGCGCTACACGGACGGGGTGTGCCGCGTGCCGCAGTCGATCAATCTGACCTTCACGGAGGGCGCGTTCGTCTTCCTCGTCCCCGTCGCGCTGCTGATTGCGCCGCATGCGCTGAAAACCGGGGACTTTGCGGGCTTTGTGACGAATTTCGCGTTTTACGCCGTGTTCTCCGCCGTGATCTCGACCGCGCTGGCCCGGATCATGTTCGCGGCGAGCGGCATGATGCTGGCGAGCACCGCCCTCGGACGGATCGCGACGGTCATGAACGCGCCGACACTCGCCGTCACCGATCATCCCCTCGCGCCGAAGGACAACGGCGTGACCTTCCGGGACGTGTGCTTTACCTACGAGGGATCGGACCTGGCTGCCCTCGATCACGTGTCCTTCCGGGTGAGGCCCGGGGAGACCGTCGCGCTCGTCGGTCCGTCGGGCGGCGGCAAGACCACGGCGGCCAGCCTGATCCCGCGCTTCTGGGATGCGGATTCCGGATCGGTGGAGGTCGGCGGCGTCGACGTGCGGCAGACCGATCCGCATACGCTGATGGATCAGGTGGCGTTCGTCTTCCAGAACACGCGGCTGTTCAAGGCGTCGATCCTTGAGAACGTGCGGGCGGCAAGACCCGACGCGACGCGGGAAGAAGCGGAAGCCGCGCTCCGGGCCGCTCAGTGCAGGGACATCCTCGACAAGCTCCCGGACGGGATGGACACGGTCATCGGGACGGAGGGGACCTACCTCTCCGGCGGGGAACAGCAGCGGGTCGCGCTGGCGAGGGCGATCCTCAAGGACGCGCCCATCGTGGTGCTGGACGAGGCGACGGCCTTTGCCGATCCCGAAAACGAGGCCCTGATCCAGAAAGCCTTCTCCGTGCTGACCCGGGGCCGGACGGTCGTGATGATCGCGCACCGGCTGTCCACCGTCACGGGCGCGGACCGGATCGTCGTGTTGAACGAGGGCCGCGTCGAGGAGCAGGGATCCCACGAGGAGCTGCTCGCGAAGGGCGGCCTCTACGCGCGGATGTGGGCGGAATACAACCAGGCCGTGAAATGGAAGATCACGGCGGGAGACAGCGAGGAGGCGGAATAAGATGTTCGGAAAAGACTTTCAGAGAAAATACGCGCTCACCGACCGAGGCGTCGTCAACACGAAAAAGGCGACGTTCTGGACCGTCGTCACCAATCTCGTCGTCATGGGCGGCATGGGGATCCTCTACCTGCTGATGAGCCGCTTCATGGAGACGCTGACGGGCGGGAAGCCCCTTCCGGCACCGTGGCTCTTTCTCGGACTGACGCTTGTGTTCCTCGTTTTGTCGATCCTCACGCACCTCGAGCAGTACCGGGCGACCTACGGCCTTGTGTACGCCGAGATCAAGGACACGCGCATCGGGTTGGCGGAGCGGCTGAGGAAGCTGCCCCTCGGCTATTTCGGCAAGCGGGATCTCGCCGACCTGACCGAGACGATCATGGGCGACGTGAACCGGCTCGAGCACGTCTGGTCCCACTGCCTCGGCTACCTCTACGGCGCGTTCATCTCCACGGCGATCATCGCCGTCTGCCTGTTCGTCTACGACTGGCGGCTCGCGCTGGCGTGTCTCTGGGGCGTGCCCGTCGCGTTTGCCCTCCTGTTCGGGAGCCGGAAGCTGACAAAGCGGCGCTCCGAGATCACGAAGGCCGCGGCGGTCGAGGTCTCCGACGGCATTCAGGAGACGCTCGAAAACATCCGGGAGATCCGCGCGACGAACCGGGAGGACCTTTTCCTCCGGGATCTGTACGGCAAGATCGATCATCATGAAAAGACCATGCTCGCGGGTGAGCTGTCGACGGGCATCTTCGTCAACGCCGCGAGCGTCATCATGCGCCTGGGCGTCGCGACCACCATTCTCGTCGGAACAAGCCTCATCCTCTCCGGGCGGATCGATTTCATGCTGTTCTTCCTCTTCCTGCTCGTCATCACGCGGGTGTACGCCCCGTTCGATCAGGCCCTCGCGCTGATCGCGGAGATGTTCATGTCGCAGGTGTCCGCGAACCGCCTGAACGAGATCACCGAAGCCGAGACGGCGGAAGGCGCGGACCGCTTCGCACCGGACGGCCACGACATTGTGTTCGAGAACGTCGGATTTGCCTATGACGACGAACAGGTGCTCTGCGGCGTGAGCTTCACGGCGAAGGAAGGGGAGGTCACCGCGCTCGTGGGTCCTTCCGGTTCCGGAAAAAGCACCTGCGCGAAGCTGGCGGCCCGGCTCTGGGACATTTCCGAGGGCTCGATCAAGGTCGGCGGCGTGGATATCCAGTCGGTCGATCCCGAGGTCCTGCTCACGGACTATTCGATGGTCTTCCAGGACGTGGTGCTTTTCGACGACACGGTGATGGAGAATATCCGCCTCGGAAAGCACGGCGCGTCGGACGAAGAGGTCCTCGCGGCGGCCAGGGCGGCGAACTGCGACGAATTTGTCCTGAAGCTCCCCGAGGGGTACGCGACGCCCATCGGTGAGAACGGCGCGAAGCTGTCGGGGGGCGAACGCCAGCGCATCTCCATCGCCCGCGCCCTCTTGAAAAACGCGCCGATCGTCCTGCTTGACGAGGCGACGGCGTCCCTCGACGTTGAGAACGAGACGAAGGTGCAGGGCGCGCTGTCCCGTCTGCTGGCAGGGAAGACCGTGCTCGTGATCGCCCACCGGATGCGGACCGTGGAGGCGGCGGACAAGATCGTCGTGCTCGCGGACGGACGCGTCGCGGAACAGGGCAGCCCCGCCGAACTCCTCGCAAAAGACAACGGCCTCTTCCGCCGCATGACCGAGCTGCAGACCGCCGGGGCAGGGTGGAGGATATGATTGAGAAAGCGGTGGAGCAAAAGATGAACAAGTGGTATCAAACGAACGCCTGTCGGATGCTGCTTTACGCAGTCCTGTACGCGGTGATGACCGCTATCGTATGCGTACTGGGCTCGATTCACCCGCTCTTCTTCGTCTGCTACCAGATCACGGCGGGGATCCTGCTGTCGGGAATCGTGATAGCCGCGTTTGGAAGGATCAAAGCCCCGGGCGCGGCGGCCTGCCTGTCCCTCGGCGTGCTGATCCTGCTTCTCGTGATCGGAGACGCGGTTTTATGGCATGTTGTCCCTCTGATCGTCATCGCGATCCTGGCGGAGCTGGTCCGGGCGATTTCAAAGTACAGCCGGACAGGTGACGTGATCGGCGCCGCGATCATGAGCTTTTCGACATTCGGCTACTACGGACAGATATGGTTCAACCGGGCCTACACGTATGAATGCGCGGCGGAGGAGATGCCGGCGGGATATGCCGATACGCTGATGGCGCTGAGCCCGGCATGGGCTTTGTTCGCCGTCGTCGCCGCGGGCATTCTCCTGTCCGTTTTGACATCGAATGTAACCTCAAAAATGTTCCGAAAACGCTGACAGCGAAGGAGGATCTGACATGCACGAATACTACCGGAAGAACGCGCCGAAGCTTCATAAGGCGCTGAACGGTTTTCTGAAACCCGTCGCGGCGGAGCTGGAGCTGCACACCGGGCGGGACTTCGCCGCCGTTTCGGAAGAGATCTGGCGGCACTATGAAAAGAACATGCTCGCGTATTTCCCCTATATCGGCGGGGACAGCGTCAGCGGCACGAAGAACCTCACCGGGGCCTACTGCTTCGTCTCGATGGGCGAGGTGCTGAAACGGTACGGCGTCGGGATGGAGGAGATCGGACGTCTCATGACGCTGGCGTACGAACGGAAGTTCTCTGCGATGCCCGGCATCGTCAAAACCGTCATGAAGAAGACCTACTCGAACCCCGGAAAGCTCAACCGGATGTTTCAGAAAAAGGACGCCAAAAACGCCGCGAACGCCGCGCAAAATCCCGGCAGCTTCGAGACGAAGACCGTGATCCCGCCGGAGAAGGGCTTCGATTTCAGCTATCACAACCTCGTCTGCCCGCTTTCCGCATTCGCGAAGGCGCGCGGATACGGGGAGTACATGCCGTATCTCTGCAACCTCGACTACGTCATGTTCGGCGTCTTCGGCGTCCCGCTGTTCCGGGAGCATACCTGCTTCGAGGACGGGGATTATTGCGACTTCAAACTCAAGCTCGGCGCGAAGCCCCTCGACGCGTGGCCTCCGGTCTTCACGCAGGGGAAGGGGTACAAATAAACGCCTCGCAGCGAAGAAAGGAGCTTATTCCATGAAAAAACATGTTTTTCCCGTTTTGATCGCCGCCGTCATTTATACCGCGCTGTTCGTTCTCGGCTCCTCCACCGGGATGATCCACCCGGCCTGCTACGCCTATGTCGGGACGTTTCTCCCGCTGCTGTTCAGCCTTGTTTATCTCTTTACGGCGGCTCACCTGCAAACCTTCGGCGCGGCGCTGGCGCTGAACGGCTTCGCGCTGATCGTCGGTCTGCTTGCCGGAGAGGGCAATCTCCCGTTCATCGTCGGCATGATCGTTCTGGCGCTGCTGGCGGAGCTTGTCCGAATGCGGAACGGCTTCGACACGCTGAAGGGCGTCCGGCGGAGCTTCCTCCCGCTTGCATTTTCGTTCTATACCTATTCGGCCCATTGGTGGACGGATACCGACGGGGCGCTGGCTGCCGCCGTCGAGGAGATGCCGGCCGGCTACGCGGACAGGATGGAACCGGTCATCGCGAATATCCCCGTTCTGATCCTGATGCTCGTTCTGACGGTCCCCGTCGCCATCCTCGGTATCCGGATCGCGGAGAAGCTCCTGAAAAAGCAGGCGGCTTCCTTGAAATGAGGGGATCTCCATGCTGATTCTCCAGCTCATCCTCTACTGCGCGCTCTTCACCCTCATGGTCAAGCTCGCCGTGGGGAACAATGCCGTCAACGGGCTGTACTTCTATCCGGCTCCGGTCCGGGAACGGGTCTGGGCGCTCGGCCTGACGGACCGGGAAGCCATGGCGCGGAAACGGAAGCGGTTCATGATCCCGTTCTTCCTCGTCATGCTTGCCGCCCTCCTCATCATCATCGCTGCCTGGAACAGAGTTTCCGGTTTTTGGCCCGCGTACGGTCAGGCGCTCCTGTTCCTCGAGGTCATGAACTGGTACGACGGTATCGTGATCGACCGGCTCTGGGGCGGGCACAGCCGGTTCTGGGTCATCCCGGGGACGGAGGACATCCCGTTCGTGCAGACGTGGCCGCAGGTTTTGAAAAAGCGCGGGATCCTCAGCCTGATCTGGGTCGCCGGTGCGGCCCTCGTCGCGGGGATGGTCATGTTCCTGACCGTATTGTGAAAGGAGGACATAGGATGCAATTCGTGGAAACGGGAAATCCGAGCGGAAAAACCGTCATGCTCCTTCCGGGCACGGCGTGCGACTATCAGACGAATTTCGGCTCCGTGCTGGATCGCCTGGGGGAGAAGTATCATTTGATCTGCGTCAATTACGACGGATTCGACGGCAGCGGCGCGGTCTTTCCGGATATGCTCACGGTGACGGAGAAGATCGAGGCATATATCGGGGAGCGATTCGGCGGGAGGCTCGACGGAGCGATCGGTTCCTCCCTGGGCAGCAGCTTCGTGGGACAGCTGATCCAGCGGAAAAACGTCCATTTGGATCACGGCATCTTCGGCTCCCCTGATCTCGACCAAAGCGGGAAATTCAGCGCATGGCTGCAGTCCATGCTGGTGGTGCCGCTTCTGACCAGCTTCACCGGGAGCGAAAAGAAGATGGCGAAGACCAGAGAAAAGCTCAAGGGCTTCTTTGAAATGGACGACGACACGGCGGACCGGTTCATGGCCTGTTTTGCGAAATTCAGCCCGGAGTCGATCAGGAATGAGTATGTCACCGACCTGCTCACGCATCTGGAAGAAGATATCCATGCGGAGCATACGAGGGTGCATTTCATCTATGCCGTCAAGATGGGCGAGAAGTATCTGAAGCGGTACAAAAAGTATTTCCGGGATCCGGAAATCCGCGCGTTTGACATGCAGCACGAGCAGTGGCTGTTCGGGGGAGAGCGGTATGCCGCGCCTGTGCTGAAGGCAATCGACGAGTTCATGGAAACGGAGACCTGAAGACAGGGACAGGTATCGTCTCGGAAATGAAGAAAAGACGATCCCGATTTCTTCACACGAAAGGCTTGACAATCCCGACGGATCGTGCTATACTATGCAATAGTTAGCTTTTGCTAATCCGAGCGGCGGCACGATTGCTTTGGCGCGGCCGTCGAATTTTGCAGGATGCCGGGGAGGAAATCCACATGAATAAGGTTGAACGATCCAAACGCCTTCTTTGGCTCGGCATTGCCGGGTGTCTCCTGTACGTGATCGGCGACTTCCTGTTCGCCGCGACGGGGAGGGGGCAGACGACGGAGACCATCGGCTTCATGGTTAGGGTGGCCTATCTC
>JAEEGL016149051.1_pt1 | contig 20666 bp, 13 predicted proteins | sample 9134231 | NCBI WGS metagenome assembly JAEEGL01 (sample SAMN16246548, study PRJNA631951) | gut metagenome | biome: gut microbiome; feature: rumen; material: fiber-attached | host: Bos | place: Iran: Karaj | collected 2018-10
CATACTATGACAGTCGTAACAATTGCAACGCCATCATACAGACCGACAACAATCAATTATTGGTCGGATGCAGCAATACTGTAATACCGAATACAGTGACTTCAATTGGCCAGAGCGCTTTCTCTAATTGTACAAGCCTCACGTCAATAATCATTCCAAACTCGGTGACTTCAATTGGATTATACGCATTTTACTATTGCACAGGCCTCACGTCAATAATCATTCCAAACTCGGTGACTTCAATTGGCTCGAGTGCTTTCTATAATTGTACAAGCCTCACGTCAATAATCATCCCAAACTCGGTGACTTCAATTGACGCTTTTGCCTTTCAATATTGCACAAGCCTCTCTGCGATTATAACATTAGCAGCAGAAGCTCCTATGTTAGGAATGGACGTTTTCATTGGTGTATCAAATAATATTGAAGTACATATTCCTTGTGGAAGTTTGTTGTCTTACAGTTCACAATGGAATTACTTTAATAATTTTATAGAAGGTTTTTCTTTCAGTGCCACATCGGCAGATGAAAACATGGGACACGTGGATGTGCTGACAGTACCTACCTGCCAGAATAATTTTTCGGCATTAGTGTATGCATCCCCTGCCCCAAATTATCAGTTCGCAGGTTGGAGTGATGCAAATTCAAGCAATCCTCGGGGACTAACATTAACATCCGACACGTCAATTATTGCCTATTTTATTGAAATCCAACAAACCCAATATACCATAAGTGTCTGTTCCAACAATACATCGATGGGTAATGTAAGCGGTAGCGGTACATTCAACGAGGGAGCAACTGCAACAATTTTCGCCATTGCCAATAATGGCTATCAATTTACCCACTGGCAAGATGGAAACACAGACAATCCACGAACCATAACAGTTACAAATAACGCGAACTATACGGCTTATTTTAGTGCCAACCCATTGATTCATGATACAATCAATATCTATGATACATTCTATGTCTATATACCATACGCTGTACATGACACGACGATAATTAACAACTGGATTCACGACACAACTTATCTATGGCATTACGACACAACTATTATCAACAATTACATCCATGACACAACTTACCTCTGGCAGTATGACACAACAATTATCAACAATTATATCCATGACACAACTATCGTTGACAACTGGATTCACGACACAACTTATCTCTGGCATTACGACACAACAATTATCAACAATTACATCCATGACACAACTTTCGTCGACAACTGGATTCACGACACAACTTATCTATGGCATTACGACACAACAATTATCAACAATTACATCCATGACACAACGACGGTAACATTGTTTGACACCATCATCATCACACAATATGACACCCTTATGGTAACCCTAATAGATACAGTGACCGTGACTGAGCAACTGACTTATCACACTCTACATGTCATGTCAGCAAACAATTCTCAAGGTTTAGCTGCAGGAAACGGTACCTTCCCTGACGGAACAAACGTAGAGATTGCCGCCATCCCTATTGAAGGTAACAGGTTCGTGCAATGGAACGACGGAAGCACTGATAATCCACGCACTATAACTGTTAGTAGCAACTTGTCATTTGCGGCATCTTTCGAACCAGCAGATGTAGCAATCAACTCTGTGGAAGGCAGCGAATATTTTATCACCACCTCGCATAATATGATTTCCGTCATTGGTGCTACAGGCGAACGCATACGCCTGTTTGACACTCTAGGTCGCCAATTGACGGTCAGCAATAATGCAGCAGACATCCAGACATTCGCTGTGCCAGCTACCGGAGCATACTTCATTCAGATTGGTAATCGTCCCGCACGAAAAGTAGTGGTGGTACGGTAATAGCTTTGCTCCACAGTAACGCATATTAACCAAATGAGTCCCACACGGTTTGCCGTGTGGGACTCATACTTATATTTACTCCCTCGTTTTTAGAACTCGGCTGTCTTCGGTGTTCTCGGGAAGGGGATGACATCGCGGATGTTGGCCATGCCGGTGACGAAGAGCATCAGGCGCTCGAAGCCGAGGCCGAATCCGGCGTGCGGGCAGCTGCCGTAACGGCGGGTGTCGAGATACCACCACATGTCCTTCATCGGGAAGTTGCGCTCCTTGATGCGGTTCATCAACTTGTCGTAGTTCTCCTCGCGAACCGAGCCACCGATAATCTCGCCGATCTGCGGGAAGAGTACATCGGTGCCCTGTACGGTCTTGCCGTCGTCATTCTGCTTCATATAGAAGGCCTTGATCTCCTTCGGATAGTCAATCATGATGACAGGCTTCTTGAAATGCTGCTCTACGAGGTAGCGCTCATGCTCGGAGGCCAGGTCGACACCCCAGCTAACAGGGAACTCGAACTTGTGACCCTTTGCGACAGCCTCCTCCAGAATCTTGATACCTTCGGTGTAGGGCAGACGGACGAAATCGGTGTCAATGACGCTCTTCAGTCGTTCGATAAGGCCCGGGTCAATCATCTTGTTGAGGAATTCAAGGTCGTCCATGCAGTGGTCGAGCGCCCAGCGGACACAATATTTGATAAACTCCTCTTCGAGGGCGGTGAGTTCGTCGAGCTGGTAGAAAGCCATCTCCGGCTCTATCATCCAGAACTCAGCCAAGTGACGCGGCGTGTTGCTGTTCTCGGCACGGAAAGTGGGACCGAACGTGTAGATTTTACCTAACGAAGTAGCTCCCAACTCACCTTCCAGCTGACCCCTGACGGTGAGGGCGGTGAACTTGCCGAAGAAGTCCTGCTCCCAGTCGATGGTACCGTCCTCCTTGCGGGGCGGGTTCTCCGGGTCGAGGGTGCTGACATGGAACATTTCGCCGGCGCCTTCACAATCGCTGGCAGTGATGAGCGGCGTGTGGAAATAGAAGAATCCCCGTTCGTGGAAGAAGGTGTGGATGGCCATGGCCATATTGTTGCGCAGACGCATGACGGCGCCGTAAGTGTTGGTGCGCAGAAGCAGATGACCTATCTCGCGGAGGAATTCCATGGAGTGGCCTTTTTTCTGCAGAGGGTAGGTATTGGGATCTGCCTCGCCGTAGACGACAATGTTTTCAGCCTGCACCTCGACAGCCTGACCGCTGCCCTGGCTCTCCACCAGCTTGCCTTCCACGCCGATACAGGCACCCGTGGTGATGCGTTTCAGTTCCTCTTCGAACTTGGCGGGGTCGGCAACGATCTGGATATTGTGGATGATGGAGCCGTCGTTCACAGCCAGGAAAGCAACGTTTTTGTTGCCGCGCTTGGTGCGCACCCATCCTTTGACACAAATGCTCTGGCCCATCAGCCCACTGACATCCTCTTTCAACAAATATTTAATTTCGTAGCGTTTCATTATATAGGTTTAAAAGTTTAAAATGTTCAAGTCTATTATTCAATCAAATAAATAAAAATCCATCAAGTAACGGATAAATTTATGGTTTATTGTATCTCTTGTTTCCGCTTGTTTTTCATCAGCTCGATGTCGGAATTGTATTTCATCAGCTGATCTTCCTGGTTGCGTGGACAGATAATCAATGTGTCGACACCTGCGGCGACGATATAATTGTCCAAGCCCTCGATAACGGCGTATTTTTCCGGATTGAGGTGTACCATACAGTTGTGCGAGTCGTACATGGCCACATGTCCCGAAGCCACAGCATTGCCATTGTCGTCCTTGGGTTTGGCCATATAGAGCGAATCCCACGTCTCCACGTCCGACCATCCAAACTCAGCCTCCAGCACATAGACATTGTCGGCTTTTTCAATGATGCCGTAGTCAACTGAGATGGAAGGAGCCTGAGTATAAACATCCTTCAGTTGCTTGGCAGGCGTTTCCAATGACAAATCGAAGAATCTTTCAGCCAATTGTGGCAGATGCTTGCGGAAAGCCTCCATCAGCACCGGCAGACGCCAAACGAAGATACCCGTGTTCCAAAGGAACTCGCCCGAGGAAATAAATTGGCAGGCCATGTCGAACGGCGGCTTCTCCACGAAGGTAATCACCTTGTGGACATGAGAAGAGGTGTTTTGAATCAACGTCTCGCGGAACTGGATGTATCCATACTTGATGTTTGGATTGACCGGACGGGCACCCAAAGTGACAATCCAGTCGTGACTGTCGACCATACTGATAGCATCCTGAATGTTACGTGTAAAATCCGACGAGCCGAATACCGCATGATCGGAAGGGGTGACAACGATGTTGGCGTTGGGATTGATTTCGTTGATGATGGAAGCCGCATAAGCGATGCAGGGTGCCGTGTTGCGGCGGAAAGGTTCGCAAAGCACCTGATAGTCGAGCAGATCGGGGATTTGGCGATGTACTTGCGCTTCATGGGCCTTGGTGGTCACAATGATGATATTCTCACGCGGACAGATAGCCTCAAAACGACGAAAAGTGTCTTGAATCATCGACTCGCCCATGCCCATGAGGTCAATGAACTGTTTCGGCTTATTCACCGAGCAGAGCGGCCAGAAGCGGCTACCGAAGCCACCCGCCATGATAATGCAGAAGTTGTTGGGATTGCACTTTACTTTCATCAGACCGATACCTCCCCTTTGATATGTGGATGCGGGTTGTAATTCTCCAGCGTAAAGTCCTCATAGTCGAAATCAAAGATATTCGTCTTCTGGGGATTGAGATGCATTGTCGGCAGCGGTCGCGGGTCGCGGGTCAGCTGCAGTCGACATTGGTCGATATGGTTGTTATAGATATGGGCATCGCCGAAGGTGTGTACAAAATCACCATATTTCAACCCCGTGGCCTGTGCTATCATCATGGTGAAAAGGGCATACGAGGCAATATTGAACGGAACGCCCAGGAAGATGTCCGCCGAACGTTGGTACAACTGGCACGACAGGCGTCCGTCGGCGACATAGAACTGGAAAAGGATGTGACAAGGCGGCAGCGCCATCTGGTCAATCTCCGCCACATTCCATGCCGATACCATCAGCCGGCGTGAGTCGGGGTTGGTCTTGATTTGTTCAATTAGCTGGGAAATCTGGTCGATATGCCGTCCATCGGCACATCCCCACGAACGCCACTGGCGACCATAGACGGGTCCCAAATCACCGTTGGCATCGGCCCATTCGTCCCAGATAGTCACCTTATGGTCGTGCAGATACTGAATATTGGTGTCGCCCCTGAGGAACCAGAGCAGTTCATATATAATCGAGCGCAGGTGCAGTTTCTTGGTGGTCAGCAGCGGGAAACCGTCATCCAAGTGGAATCGCATCTGGTAACCGAATATGCTACGCGTTCCCGTGCCTGTACGGTCGCTCTTCTGGACACCGCTGTCCAACACATACTGCAACAAATCCAAATATTGTTTCATTATGAAGGGTGAAAAGTATTAAAGGTTCAGCGTTTCAAAGGTTCGGGTCTGTTTGTGTCCTAATACATATTTTATAATTACACATTCTTTGAAACGGACATTAAAAAAAATTATTATGTTCGATTGAAAAAATGTCAAAAAAGCTTTCTGGATACAACGAAAAGAGACTGTTTCCATAACATTAGTATTATTTTTTTTATTTTATATATTATTAATAATCATTTATTTATGTGCAAATATAAAAAGATAGTAAAACAAAAGTGCCTAATAATCAAAATAATCTTTGTATCTTTGCATCGGAATTCGTGAGAAGGGGACGTCAGTCCCCTCTTTTATTCCCCCTACGTAAAAACCGACACGGCTGTAAGGAATTTCGGGTATTTCACCCCCTACTCCAACAGTCACGAAACGAAAAAGCAAAAAAGATGATAGACAAGCTACATGTTCTGAGTGTGATTGACGAGGCGTTGAAGGGCACCGACAAATTTCTTGTCGACATGAAGATCTCGACCGACAACCGCATCGACGTCGCCATCGACGGAGACAACGGCATCGTTATTGACGACTGCATCGATCTGAGCAGAAAAATTGAAAACAGTCTGGACCGCGACGTTGAAGATTTCGAGCTCAACGTGGCGTCGGCCGGTCTTGATTCGCCATTGAAAATGAAGCGTCAATACAAGAAAAACATCGGCCAAGAACTCAGTGTGACCACTTTCGACGGCGAACATGAAGAAGGACTCCTCGAGGCCGCCGACGACGAGCAGATTACCCTGCGTTTGCTCGGCAAAAAGAACAAAGATGCCGAGCCACTGCATTTTGCTTACAAAGACATTAAAACCGCAAAAATTATAATCAAGTTCTAAATATCAAGAATCGTTAGACTCATGAAGACGACAGACCTTATTGATTCCTTTTCGGAATTTAAAGATTTCAAGAATATCGACCGTGAAACGTTGATGCACATTTTGGAAGAAGTTTTCCGCGCCGCGCTGGCCAAACGATATGGCACCGACGACAACTTCGATATCATCATCAACATCGACAAAGGTGACTTGGAGATTTACCGCAACCGTCTTATCGTGGAAGATGGTCAACTAACCGACGAGAAACGGGAAATCGAGTACTCCGAAGCCATCAAAATCGAGTCGGACTTCGAAGTGGGAGAAGACCTCTCTGAGCCTATCCTCCTCAGTGAATTCGGCCGCCGCGAAATTCTTGCCATCCACCAAAACCTCGTCAGCAAAATCCAAGACTACGAAAAGTCGCTCATCTTCCAGAAATACAAAGACAAAGTGGGCGAAATCGTCATTGGAGAAGTATACCAGCCTTGGAACAAGGAAATCCTCGTTCTGGACGAAGAGAAAATCGAGCTGGTACTGCCGAAGAGCGAGCAAATCCCTGCCGACCGTTTCCGCAAAGGCGACACCGTCCGTGCTGTCGTGCTCAAGGTGGAGCTGAAAAACAACAACCCTGTCATTATTCTCTCCCGCACCTCCCCCATCTTCCTCGAACGTCTGCTTGAGGCCGAGGTGCCTGAAATCTACGACGGACTCATCACCATCCGCAATATTGTACGCGTTCCCGGCGAGCGAGCTAAGGTGGCTGTTGAATCGTACGACGACCGCATCGACCCCGTGGGTTCCTGTGTGGGTATGAAGGGCAACCGCATCCACGGTATCGTCCGCGAACTCAAGAACGAAAACATCGACGTCATCAACTATTCGTCGCGTCCCGACCTGATGATTCGCCGCGCCCTCAGTCCTGCCGAAATCAGCAAAATCGTCATCAACGAGGAAACCAAATGTGCTGAAGTCTTCATGGAACCCGATCAGGTGTCGCTTGCCATCGGCAAGGGTGGCCACAACATCAAACTGGCCAGCAAACTGTGCGGCTACGAGATTGAGGTGTACCGAAACACCGACGAAGACCTCGACGATGTCGACCTGAAAGAATTTGCCGACGAAATCGACCAGTGGATTATCGACGAACTCATCAAGATTGGTTGCGACACTGCCAAGAGCGTACTGTCGCTGCCCAAAGATGAACTCATCAACCGCACCGACTTGGAAGAGGAAACCATCGACCACGTCATTGAAGTGCTGAAAGCAGAATTTGAAGACTGATAAAGAAACGTTTCCAATCGCCAAAACAAATTCAGTTTTCATTTTTCAATTCATTAAAAAGAAGGAGTGTACATGTCAGAAGAACCGAAAAACATCAGACTTAACAAAGCCGCCAAGGAGTTTAATGTCGGCATTCCCAATCTGGTGGAATACCTTGCCAAGAAAGGCCACCAGGTTGACGCAAACCCCAATGCCCGCATCACCCCCGAGCAGTATGCTTTGTTGGCCACCGCGTTCCAGTCGGAACGTATGGTGAAGGAAAATGCCGACCGCATCGAAATCAGCACAAACAGCAGTGTCGTTATCGAGGCCACCAAAACCAATTCCGACGAGAATCGGGACTATGGCGACGAAGTCATTATCAAAAACTTCAACACTCCTAAAGTCAAGACCAGCGCCAAACCCGAAAAGAGCGAATCCCCGAGAGAGACTGTCGAGATTCCTGCAAAAGAAGAAGTCCTCGACAACACATCTGCAAATGCCGAAAAAGAAGAGATTGCCGAGACCGCATCTCCCAAATTCGAAACCAAGGTGATACGCACCTCGGTGGCAGGAGTCAAAGAAGGCAAGAACGCCTTTGACGCCGAAGTGAGAATTGTCGACAAAATAGACCTCTCCACCATCAACACCAAAGTGCGTCCGGCCAAACAGACCAAAGCCGAAAAAGAGGAACGGCAGACGAAGAAAAAGAAAGAAAGCGCCAAAGCGAAGAAAGAGGAAACCACAATAGAACAGACCGCTGTTCCGACGGAGACACCGATGCTGACCGAAACCACACCTGAGCCGCAGCCTATGGAGGAAGCTCCCGTCGAGAAAAACCCCGAAAAGGAAATCGAATTTATCGAGACCCAGTACCAGAAACTGGAAGGTCCGAAAGTGGTGTCGAAAATCGATCTCACCCAATTCGAATCCAAACCCAAAAGCCGCGACGAAGAGAAGCGCAAAAAACGCAAACGCATCAAGAAAGAGGGCGTAAAAGTCGACGAGAAAAGTATTGTCAACGCCAAAAACAACGATAACCGGTCTGACGAACGCAACAAAACTGCCAAGGACAAGAAGAGCGAGAAAGAAAAACGCAAAGCCAAAGCCGCCGAAAAGAAGAAACCGGAGGTCGACGACGCCGAGATCGAGAAACAGATCAAGGAGACCCTCGCCCGTCTCAGCCCTATGGGCAAATCCAAGACATCCAAGCACAACCGCGAGAAACGCCAGAAAGTGCATCAGCATATCGAAGAGGAGCAGCTGCGCGAAATGGAGAGCCAGAAGACCCTCCAAGTCACCGAGTTTGTCACTGCCAACGAATTGGCTACGATGATGAATGTACCGGTGACACAGATTATCTCCACCTGTATGGCTGTGGGCATATTCGTCAGTATCAACCAGCGTCTCGATGCTGAAACCATACGCCTCATCGCCGACGAATTCGGTTTTGACATCAACTTCGCCAGCGCCGATGTGGTCGACACCTTGCAGAAAATCGAGGAAGAAGACAAGCCTGAAGACCTTATCACCCGCAATCCCATCGTCACCGTCATGGGACATGTGGACCACGGTAAAACATCGTTGCTTGACTATATCCGCAAAACCAATGTCATCGCTGGTGAAGCCGGTGGTATCACACAGCATATCGGTGCCTATGAGGTAACCACCGCCGACGGACGTAAAATCACTTTCCTCGACACCCCCGGTCACGAAGCCTTTACCGCCATGCGTGCCCGCGGTGCCAAGGTAACCGACATCGCCATCATTGTCATCGCCGCCGACGACAAAATCATGCCCCAGACGGTTGAGGCTATCAACCACGCCCAGGCCGCCGGTGTCCCCATCGTATTTGCCATCAACAAAATAGACAAACCCGGTGCCGACCCTGACCGTATCAAGACGGAGCTGGCCAACATGAACCTCCTCGTCGAAGAATGGGGTGGTAAATACCAGAGCCAGGATATCAGTGCCAAAAAAGGTATCGGCGTTGAGGATTTGCTCGAGAAAGTCATCCTACAAGCCGACATCATGGAGCTGAAAGGCAATCCCAACAAGCGCGCCAAAGGCACCGTGCTGGAAAGCTCGCTCGACAAAGGCCGTGGCTATGTGGCCAAAATCCTCGTTGAGGATGGCACCATCCGCAAAGGCGACCCGGTTGTTGCCGGCGCTATCAGCGGTCGTGTCCGCGCCATGTACAACGAGCGCAACCAGGAGGTGCTCGCTGCCGGTCCCTCACAGCCTGTGCTGTTGCTGGGTCTTGCCGGTGCTTGCCAAGCAGGCGACACGTTCAACGTCACAGAGAACGAAAAGGAGGCCAAAGACATTGCTAACCGCCGCACCCAGCTGCAACGAGAACTGGGACTCCGCACCCAGACCCACATGACGCTTGATGAAATCGGACGCCGTATCGCGCTGGGCAACTTCAAGGAACTCAATATCATCGTCAAGGGCGACGTCGACGGTTCTGTCGAGGCACTCTCCGACTCACTCTTGAAGCTCTCCACCGACGAGGTACAGGTCAACGTCATCCACAAAGCCGTGGGGCAGATTACCGAGAACGACGTGCTGCTTGCCGAATCGTCCGACGCTATCATCATCGGCTTCCAGGTGCGTCCCTCCGTGGGTGCCCGCAAGATGGCCGAGACAGAGCATATCGATATCCGCATCTACTCTATCATCTACGACGCCATCAACGAACTCAAAGACGCTATCGAAGGTATGCTTTCACCTGAAAAGCAGGAGAAAATTACCGCCAACCTCGAAATCCGAGAGACCTTCAAGATTTCGAAAGTGGGTACCATTGCCGGATGCTTCTGCCTCGATGGCAAAATCAACCGCCAGAGCAATGTGCGTGTTATCCGTGACGGTATCGTGGTCTATACGGGCAAACTGGCCTCCCTCAAACGCTTCAAAGACGACGTCAAAGAGGTGGTCAGCGGACAGGATTGCGGTCTGAATATCGAGAACTTCAACGACATCAAGGTGGGCGACATTGTCGAGGCCTACGAGGTGATTGAAGTGAAACGGAAATTGTAATTATACTGCCTCCTTAGTTCAACGGATAGAACGGAAGTTTCCTAAACTTTAAATGAGGGTTCGATTCCCCCAGGGGGTACCCTGAGCGGCACTACAGCCGCTCTTTTTTTTCCTCTAGAACGGAAGTTTCCTAAACTTTAAATGAGGGTTGTCGGCCGAGCCGACGGCATGCCACGATCCCCCAGGGGGTACCTTGAGCGGCACTACAGCCGCTCTTTTTTTATTGTCCTGTTATGTTCCAAAACAACATTAAGCAGGCTTTTATTCTATAAAAATACGAACCCCTCGGCACATTCTATCATATTTCATAGATTTAGAATCCAGTATTTTACATATAAAAATAAAAAATATTTTGTCAATTGGACAAAAGTTAGTACTTTTGCAGCCGATTTTGAGAGACGGATTTCGAAATTCAAGATTCGATTTTCAAAATTATTATGGTGGGCGTAGTTCAGCTGGTTAGAGCGCCAGATTGTGGATCTGGAGGTCGTGGGTTCGAGCCCCACCTCCCACCCCGGAAGCCTTGCAAAAGCAAGGCTTTTGTTTTTTACAACAAAAAAAGGACGTCATAGAAACGTCCCTTTTTTGATACCAATTGCTCAGTCTTATTTCTTGGTCGATACCACGAGATAGTTGGTGTAGCGCCAGAAAGCATTGACGTCCTTGATAACCAAGAAAGCTACTGTCTTGCTGTCATTCTCATCCATAACGAGTTCGTACGAACCCTCCGGGTGTTTCGAAATAACCTCAGCTTTCTTTTGGTTGATGGCAATGGTGGAAACTTTGGTACGGTCTATCGTCTTGAATTTGGATATATCCATATCCTCCGAAGTATTCTGCTTCTTTCCGATACCGATAAAGCCGCCACTCTTGTTTACAATACCCATTTCTTTCAACTCTTTGTAAGAGCCAACAATATAATACGCCTTGTTAGCCTCGTTGGCCTGATAGGCAATATAGTCATCCTTCTCCTGGTTGGACTGCGTCAAGTCGCTGACATTGGCCGAAAGCTTCTGGATAGTGGCTTTGCTGATGGTGAGTTCGTTCATCAACTCATTGATTTGGCTCTCTTGATCTGCAATCCGGTTGTTGAGCGTTTCGATAAACTCCTGCAATCGGGTGTTTTCCTTTCCCAGATTGACAATTTTAGCATTCAGTGCTGCTATTTTCTCCTTGTTCTGTTTCAACATATTATCAATGATAGCCAACTGATCGGTAATCTGACCCTTGACGCGAGAACTCATTTCAGGATTGCCCTGCTTAAGATTGTTCACTTGGCTGTAACGGGCGGAAATTTCCGAGAGATTAGTCTCTATCTCGTTCAACACCTCGAAGAGTGCATCGATTTCCCCGTCTTTGGCGTCGATAATCGACTGGAGCGAATCTACCTTTTTCTGGGCAGCAGCGACAGCCTCAGGTGCTTCATTCTTGCATGACAGAAAAAACACAGGCAAAACTGCAAGACCGATGATGAGAAGTTTTTTCATAACTGATTATGTTTAATTAATGACAATAATATCGTTTTTTTGCGTTATCAGAATACGATGCTAAGTAACGTCAAGAAAACCGAATTATTGTCATGCACAGAAAAATAATCGCACCTTTATCCCTGTTGGTGAACGACTCCGACACATCCATCAAAACACCGTCAATGCAGGAGAATCCTCTTCTTGAAGAATGGAACACTCCGTTCCAGACACCTCCATTCGGACAAATCAAAACCGAGCACTATGCCCCCGCCTTGCGTACCGCCATCACTGAATCGGAAAGGGTAATCGAACAAATTGCCCACCAAGCCGATGCTCCGACATTTGATAACACCATTGTGGCTTTGGAACAATGCGATCGAATAGTGGACCGTATCGTGACACTGCTGCTCAATCTCAACGAGTGCGTTACCACCCCCGAAATGCAAGATGTCGTTATCGAACTGATGCCCGAGATCACGCGTCACAACAATAGGCTATGGATGGACAAACTGTTGTTTCAAAGAGTCAAAACGCTCTACGATCAACGAGAGACATTGTCGTTGACCGCCGAGCAGAGAGAGGTGCTGACACGCTACTACCAGCACTTTGTAGACAATGGCGTCAACCTGGAGGAAACACAAAAAAAACAATTCGCCCAAATATCCGAGGAACTGTCCCTACTGACAGAACGCTTCAACCAAAACACACTGGCCGATACCAACGAATATACGCTGCATATCAGCCAATCCGACGACCTTTCCGGTCTGCCGGACAATGTGATTGCAACAGCACATGAAGAGGCCACAAAACGACACCTGGAAGGATGGCTGTTCACACTGCACGCCCCCTCCTACCGCCCTTTCCTCACCTATGCAGACAAACGCGACCTACGAGAACAGATGTGGCGCGCCTACAACAGTCGCGGCAACAAGGGCAACAGCAACGACAACAATGAAATCACTCACCGTATCGTCAATCTGAGACTAGAGAAAGCCCGTCTGATGAACCATCCCGACTACGCCAGCTATTCCTTGACCCACACCATGGCCCGCGACACGAAGACAGTGAACCACTTTCTGGACAGCCTGCTCCAAGCCTCGTTGCCATTTGCCAAGAAAGAACTCGACGAGGTTCGTTTGTTCGCTCGCGATCACGGTGCCGATTACGAATTGCAGAACTGGGATTTCTCCTACTGGGCGGAGAAGATGAAAAAAGAGCGTTACGACTTCGATTCTGAAAAGCTGAGGCCCTATTTCCAATTGGAGAAAGTGCGGCAAGGCATTTTCGATCTCTACCATCGTCTCTACGGGCTGTCCTTCGTCGAGAACCCAGCGATACCCGTGTACCATGATGAGGTAAAAGTCTATGAGGTGCGAGACGGGGAACGGTTTATGGGAGTGCTCTATCTGGACATGTTCCCGCGCGAAAGCAAACGCAGCGGTGCCTGGATGACCGATTTCCGTGCCCAAAGCCATATTGACGGAAACGAGCAGCGACCCCTGATACAGGTGGTCTGCAACTTCACCAAACCCACGGAAGGGAAGCCCTCCCTGTTGAGTTTCGACGAAGTGGAGACATTCATGCACGAAATGGGACATGCCATGCATGGCATGCTCAGCGACATACATTATCCTTCGGTTAGCGGGACCAATGTACTCCACGACTTTGTGGAGATGCCCTCTCAGGTGATGGAAAACTGGTGCTATGAAAAGACTTTCCTTGACACATTCGCCCAACACTACCAAACCGGTGAGACCCTGCCGGAGACCTATATTGAAAAGATTCGACGTAGCGAGAACTACCTGGCAGGATGGCTCTGTGTAAGACAACTCAACTTCGGCATGACAGACATGGCCTACCACACCCTGCACGAACCCTTGGATGAAAAAATAGAAGCTTTCGAACACCGCAGCATGACAGAACTGCTCCCTGTAATTGAAGGTACCTGCATGAGTACCGGATTCACCCACATCTTCTCCGGTGGCTATGCTGCAGGCTACTACGGCTACAAATGGGCTGAAGTACTCGATGCCGACATCTTCTCACGTTACAAGGACAGCGGCATTTTCGACAACGCGACAGCGACAGCTTTCCGCCGAGAAATACTCTCCAAAGGCGGCAGCGAGCACCCTTCCGTGCTCTTCCGTAACTTTATGGGACGCGACCCCGACAACCAAGCTTTGCTGCGCCGCTGCGGATTTATCCCAGAATAGCTTTGTAGTTTTTCATCGACGCATCCATCGCTTCCGACAATTCTTCAAATCGGAAGAAATGATGTCCGCTTTGGTCTTTCCATACCACACTGCTATGCTGCGGAAAGAGTTCCAGCAGCGGATGGTGGTCACCCAGCAACTCGTCGTCTGTGCTAAGAGCGAAATGAAGAGGCGTGTCCACAGGCCATTGTCCGCTTTGGTTGCGTTGCGACTGGCGTTGAAAAACCTTGTCATCAAAGTCATTATACATATTAATGAAATCATCCGCCGCATCCCTATTTTGTAGGATGACCCGACGGATGGTGGGTACAACCTCATGCACAGGATTGACAACCCATACCAGTCCATGAAAGAATGCCGTGGCACACAGTGTCTGGTAGCCGCCAAAACTGCTGCCAACAATCATTTGAATGTTTTCTCGCTCCACTGTCTCGCGTATCTGGTTCTGCAAATCCCATGGCGTTCGGTGATCATAGTCGAATGTCGGCGAGACCACTGGGCATTCCGGAAACATCTTCCGAAGCAGCTGTCCTTTGGTAGCGTTGCCATTCGATCCATAGCCGTGGATGTACATTATTGTCATGATTGTCCCTGTTTTGATGAATCATTGTAACGTTCCACGAACCTTAATATTGTATCCACCATAGATGAAACATGAATGGTGCCGCGAGAATAGTAACGCTGCATCATAATAAAAATGCATGCCTTTCGTTATTATTGTGTCTCAAGAATATTGCTTCAATATGGAAAAACGGACATACACAATTGTGCAGGCCTGCTGGTTGGCACTTGCAACTATCATCATCACCATCGTGGCATTCTGCCACTTTCCCGACCAGGCCGACTGGAAATGGTGTATACCCCTTGAAGGGCGTTTCCACCTGCCTATGATGGCTGCAGGTTTGACTGCCATTCTGCTTATCGGTTGGCTTTGCCTCAAATGCTGCCGCAGCGAGGTAGTCCACCGCACCCGATTGCTGCTGATTACCGGAGTACTTGCCATCATACATACTATATTAGTATACAGCTACTATCTTTTTACTGATTGGGATGTTCAACAGCTGACCGGCTTGGCTGAGGCCATGGCCACGGGGCAACCCATCGATGAATTCTATTCCTATTTCCGCAGGGCACCCAACAACCTATTGCTGGCACGTATCTTTGCAGCAATATTCTTCGTCACCGGTCCGTTGTGGGGTCTGCGAGTGTCACTATTCCCCCTACTGGCGCTGCAGTGCATCGGCGCTGCCTTTACCGCACTGATGTTGTTCCAGACTGCCATGCATATCTGGCATGACAAACGCTATGCCGTCACGGCTTACATTTTCTACACGTTGCTGGTATGGCTTTCTCCTTGGTGGTCCATCCCCTACAGCGACATTTGGGGACTCATGCTCGCGGTGCTGATTCTGTGGATTGCCACCACCCTGCCCTTCCGTCGCAGATGGCTGCGTATCTTTGTCGTTGCCGCATTGACAGCCATAGGCTACTACATCAAACCACAGGTGGTGTTTGTCAGTTTATCACTTTTAGTGGTACAGTTGACGGAACACTTTGCCCGGAAAGAAAACTTCAAATCGTTACTCAAACCGACAGGAATTGCCGTGGGAGGTATCGTCTCCGCCGTGTTGCTTGCACACCTTGCGGTAGTTGGCTGCGGTTTACATCTGCACACTTCGAAAGGGTTTGGCCCATCACACTACCTGATGATGGGAGCCAACTACCAGTCTATCGGCATATACAGTGCACAGGATGTCGACTTCTCACGCAGCTTCCCTAACAAGAAAGAGCGCCGGCAAGCCGAGCTTGCGGAGACCTGGCATCGTTATAAGACACTGAAGACAAAAGGCACTTTGACCTTGTGGGGTCGCAAAACATTGCTAAACTTCAGCGACGGCACCTTTTATTGGGGACGGGAGGGGTCGTTCTACAAACTTGTCCCCGAGCGACACGGCCCATTGTCACAGGTTACCCGCAACGTTTACTATAGCCGCGACTATGAAGGGTGTAACAACAAGACATGGAGTGTTGTCATGACCTCCTTGTGGTTCGGCTTATTGCTGCTGACGGCAGTCTCAGCGTGGCCTTTCAGACGCCTTTGCAACAAAAAGGATGTCGGCAAAGAAACAGCGCGACCCGCCACACCTGTCAATACAAGTACGCTCACCGTCATTATGATGTCAGTTATACTGCTAACGCTCTTCCATACACTCTGCGAAGCAAGGGCGCGCTATCTTTTTTGCCTGTTGCCTTTCTTTATCCTACTGGCGGTTGAAGGTTTACGCCGGTGCCGCGTCATCAAAGAGCGATAAGGAGTTACCCCCCTATCATTTGCACTTCAACGGTCGCAATTTCACAACACCCATATTTCCCTCAATGCTGTAGTGGAAAAAATGGGAGGAGTCGAAGTCCATACTGAACTTCGCGTGATTCAAATAGGGTTTATAATCAATTTGCTGGTATTCGCGCTGGCGGTCCGGAAGGTTCTTGGTATCGATGCCTTGCGGATTTGAATAGCGAATATTGCGGCGGTCAAACTTCTGTTTGCACATTCGAGGAGCGGAAACCTCAAAATGGACATTGTAGTCGTTGCTGTAGAGCGTGAAGCGGCCGTCACTGTCGGTGTAGGTGTTCATTCCCACCGACCAGTCGTCGTTCCAGCCGCGGATGACGGCACCCTCTACGGGCTTGCCTGTCGCCTCGTCAACCACCTTTCCGGTGAGGCGGATATTACTGTAGGCAAGCATATTGTAATAGTTGACTGGTCGATGGTTGCTATCGACAACACGATAGCTGTTACAGGTGTAGGCCACGCCCCTAAGACTTTTCACTGCAGGCTTTACCTTGCCTTGTGAATTCCGAAGTCCTGTATACTGAGCCTCAAAATTAACTCCGTCGGGGTGGTCCTGGAACTCCCACCAGCCATAACCTATGGCTCCCAGATATTCGGCCCATAGGTAGGTCTCCCCAAGGAACTGTGCTTGCCATTCATACGGCACTGAATCGCCATCAGCCGGCAGACCCGTCTCGCCCACCATCCATGGCTTACCGCAGTACTGGCTGTACCACCACATCTCGGAGAAGACGCGCAAGGGATGGTAGGTGTGCATCTCGATGAAGTCGACCGGCAGCAGGGCGGGGTCCCATTCGAAGACCTCAATAGGCTCGGCGGTGGCGACGGTGAAGAGCTGATGCGGCGCATACTGACGCACCCAGTGGCGCCACTGCGACACCAGGCGTGCGGCATCCATCTTGTCGCGTTCCGGCTCAGGGTCAAAATAGAGCGGTTCGTTGAAGAAATCGTATGCCCACAATGCCGGCAGATCGGCCAGGTGTCGCAGAAGACCCTTGGTGTAGCTTTGCCAGTAGGGGTCAACTGGCGTCTTAGTGAGCAGCATCACATGGAGGCCAGCGCTGTCGGCTTTCTGGATGGTACGGCGTGTGGCACGGAACATGGCGCTACTGTCCATATCGCTGTCAAGGACATCGAGGCAGAGGCGTACAGCATTGAAGCCCCACGAGGCAATAGTGTCGAAATGCTCTTGAATGGAGTTGCCATGATAGTAGTCGGCAGGCACCACCTCGAGCGAGTCACCCACCCGTCGGATGAAAGCCTTGTAGTTGAGCATTATCGGGAACCACTCCTCACCGTCGAGGACAAAGTGCCCCTCCTGCAAGCCGACATAGCCTTCGGTGACGAGCGGCAGTGAGTCGTTGTACATTATATCACCATCGCCACCCTGCTTGCACGAAAGCAGGAGCACACTAACTACAGACAGCATCAGTATACGTTTCATAATCGTCGTGCTTTAATTCTTATTATTTCATCTTTTAGCGGTATGTTATCGATATAGCGTTGCCCGTCGACAAAGGGCACGTGCATACCTTCGGGACGCACCAGCAGGTGGTGGAACATCACCGGCGAGGGTCGCATCTGTCGATTGTGCATTACAATACGAAGCCGCTCACAACCGTCGGGCAGCGACGTTTGAAGTCGCAACAAACCTTCGTTGCGGTCAATGTCTACAATGTCGAGTAACACATCGGCGCTCCAGGCGAATAGTTTCCTTTCGCTGCTGCCGGCAACAGCATACACCTTGATGTCAGAACGGCTGTATTGGTCGTCAAGAATCGGCGATATCCAGAAACTGATCTCCACATCGCCCGAAAGCGTCAGCGGTCCATCGTAGACTGTTATGCATGAGTGTATGTCACCTTTTTTTGTGTCGGGAACGGCGAGAACTGCCGAGTTGTAATCAATGCCGGACAACGAGGCGTTGTCGTAGAGGGATTCCAACCTGTTACTTGTCTTGACTCTGACGAGACGCAAGACATCCGGGTGAAGTGAATAGAGTTCCATCTCATCCAGCATCATTAGCGTGTCGGCGTAAGAGAGAATCATCCGCTCTGCATCGGATAGCAGATCCTTGTTTTTGGTGACAGCCAAAAGCAGAGGCCTGTCGTCGGGCAAAGAGTCGGCCAGCCGAAGGAAATCGAACGCAGTTCGCGAAAGGGCTATGCAGTCCCACGCTTGACGGATGTTGGACCGTGCGCTCTCGTTGCATACCAGCGGCAGGCCTGTCTTCATCGAGAGCAAGGCGCTGCGGGCAAACATACGGTCCTGCGAAGGCAGGTAGACCAACTCGCTACCTACGTTGAAGACGGGAAGCGTCAGAATAGCCTGATACTGTGATGTATCTATATCGTTCACCCATTGGTTCTGAGGCAGCTGGTTGTCGTAGTCGGTCCATTCAGCCCATTGGTTTGAATACCAAGCTTTGTTGTACCAGTTGTAGGCGGTGGCTTCAGCAGACATAACGACTAAGGCGACGACAAGTACCACCTTGCGAAGAGTCTTTGGATTCGACTGCATCCAGCGGAACAACCCATAGAATGCCACAATATTGATGACATAGACAAACAACCACACAAAGCGTCCCTGAGCGCGGAAGTGCGCCAGCGGGCCGATGTAGGTCACAATGTTGCGCGGAAACCAGCTGAACGGCACTCCACAGGCATAGAGCATCAGCACTATGGCAACAAGGAGGAAGAGGTTAAGCTCGCGGCTGTCGGTGGGGTGTAGCAGCGAAGCATAGTGTTTCTTGACAAGATTGCGAAAGAAGCAGCATACTATCAACACCATAGCAGCCACAGCTACAATGCCGACGTAATTGCGTGCCTCCCATTGCACGCTCGCAAACAGACGGCTGTCTTCGTAGAAGTAAGGGCGTCCGTAAGGGAAAAGAATACCTTCTAATCTGCCTTGATAGGTGAAGAAATCCGAAGGAACCGCGATGCGTTCGCCGTCGGGCATCCCCACGTGCGACAAGATATAGAACACACCCAACGGCAACACCAGCTCAACCAATGCTGCTATGCTTATTTTGCGCCACGCCTTATCCTTGCACCATTCAAGGTCTCGACGGCGAAAAAAAACATACGCCAACTCGCCGACAGCGACAACAGCATAAAACACAAGATAATAGGGATGGCACAATGCGAACCACAGCATCGACACTCCTATCGCCAATGCCCAACCCCACGCACCGCTGCGAAGATGGCGCAGCGTGAAATAGAGCAGCATCGGTATCGCGCAGTAGTAGGTCAGCGACATATGGGCCCCGATGCGGTGCAACTGGGGCGACATCAACGTGATGAGCAGAGCAACAACAATGGAGTACCATATTGGCAGTTTCAGTTCATACAGTAATAGGTATAGAAACAAGGCACAAAGGACAATCGAAAGCAACGACAGAAGGTTCATCAATGGCAGCACAGCTCTTTCAGTATGTGCAACACCAGCGTCGCGCAGCCATTGCAAAGGTGCGGCAATCAAGGGATGCAAGCCTGTGAAGATGTAATACTCGCCGTATGGATAGTTCATAGCGTGCGAGATGGCCATACCGTCGTCGTAGGCGACGTGGTAGGAAGTGGTGTACACATCTTTGACCAAATCCTCACCATCTGTTGAAAAGAACATAGTATCCCAATGGACCAGCCAGGCTGGCCCCCAAAACAGGGCAACCAACGCCACAGCGACAATGATGGTCGTCACACTTCCAAGCCATCCCCTGCTGTTCGTATTGTCACTTTTCCCCATAATGCTTTTAGCGTAATACAATAAGAAAAAAGGTATTCTGCACCTAGGTGCAGAATGCCTTTTTCATAGTGTTACGGTGTCATCAATATCCGAACACCTCTTCGAGAGTCAGTTTCTTAACTTTTCCAAACTTGGCCAGCTTGTTGAAGTCAATCTCGCTTTCCTTGCCAAGAATGAGGTAGAACTTCTTTTGACCTTTGATGTACTGTTTCTGGAAACTGACCAAGTCGTTCATAGTCATTTTCTGGTAAGCTTGGAAATTCTGTTTGCGCAGAGGTTCCTTGAGACCCAAGCGCTCGCACTGGAGGTAGGTGCTGATGATGCCGAACTTGGTGGTGCGGGCGGTGCGGGAGCCAGCGATGAGGGCATCCTTTGCCAATTTGAAATTGGCTTCCGACTGCGGCATATCATTGAACAGTTCCTCATAG
>JAEEGL014238332.1_pt1 | contig 20665 bp, 16 predicted proteins | sample 9134231 | NCBI WGS metagenome assembly JAEEGL01 (sample SAMN16246548, study PRJNA631951) | gut metagenome | biome: gut microbiome; feature: rumen; material: fiber-attached | host: Bos | place: Iran: Karaj | collected 2018-10
GGCAACCGGTTCTGTTCCGGCCGTGCCTCCACTCTGGACGGCGATGATTCCGGGCTTCTATGACATTGAAGTCAAGTATGTCGGTGAGGAATTGGCCAGCCAGTCTTATCCCATCAAGTCCTTCTTTGACGCAGGCGCATGCCCAGTCTTCCATTCGGACTACCCGGTTTCTCCGTCATTCAGTATTCCCATCAGCGTTTTCATGGCGGAAACCCGCTCTCTTCCAAAGGGTATGTTCGACGGTGTAGATACCAGTCACAATGTCAAGGAGGCCATCAACCGCGAACAGTCACTGCGTGCCTTGACCATCAACGTGGCGCATGCATGGCACCAGGAGCATCGCCTGGGCTCCATCGAGTTCGGTAAGATCGCTAACATGACTGTGTACGACTGCGACTTCCTGCACGACGACATCGATAAGGTCGCACAGGCTAATATCGTAGCCACCATCGTTGACGGCGAAGAGGTTTTTAAAGCCTGATTATAAGCTGGTCTGCTGAGTCTGATAGTCGGTCGGCGACAGTCCGGTCTTCTCCTTGAATTTCCGCTGGAAGTAGGTGCGGTCGGTGAAGCCGCAGTGCTGGGATATGTACTCGTTTGACCAGCCCTGATGCTTATTGAGAATACGTATGGCCTCCTCGATGCGCAGGTCGGTCATCCAGTCAGCGTACTTCAGGCCCTTGCTGCGAAGCCAGGCCGTGAGCAGATAGCGCGGCACACCGAGCTCATCGGCCACGGTGGGCAGCTTGAGGCCGCTCCTGAGGTACTTGCCGTCGGCCACCCATTGACTGACGGCCTGTTCTACACGGTGCATGGGAGAATACTGGTTGGCATGCGGATCCTCCTCTTGAGCTGCCTCTTCTTCGTCCTCGTGCTCCTCAGCTTCACGCACCTTGGCGGGGGTTGTGCTGACCACGTAGTTGCAGAAACTGTCAACCAGGAAGAAGATGAAGCAGAACATCAGCAGGCCGAAATAGAAGAGCCCTTGGCCGTTGGCGAAGATCATAACCGGCACCATCAGGCCTAAGACGGGCAGTATGAGGGCGATGAACCGCATCCACTGCAGCAGATCGTCAGCATCTTCATCGTAATAGTTCTTCAAGGCATGTATCAGGTATCTGATGTTCTTGAAGTGGCACCAGAGATAGTAGGCCATCATGGCCACATAGACCACGGAGGCAGCTATCTCTGCCCGCCGCATGGTCTCCGAGCCGGCTAACAGCGGCTTTCCGTCGGTTATGGAGGCAAAGGCCATGAGACACAGGGCTGCGAGCCACGTCAGCAGACCCACCAGATAGTTGCGGCGGGTGATGGTTCCCCGCCGTTGCAGGCAGATGAGCGACAAGGACAGTATCCATGACGCTGGGATGAACAGAGCGAGGTTGAGCATGACGGCTTGTGTCACGCCCATCGCCCGTAGATTAAAGATGTATTGCAGTACAAACTGCACGCCAACCAGTGCAATGCCGACGGTCATCATCCACCAGGCACGCCTGGTGACAGGACTGACAACTGCCTTTGAAGGCAACATCAGCAGCTTCAGCGTCAGCAGCGACATCAGCACGATGGCTGTAAATTGCATTTCTCTCATGACTGTGCAAAATTAGTGATAATTCTGCATTTTTCTGCAAGGAAATACGGAAATTGTCGAAAATTACACACTATTTTGACGAAAATCACACACCTAATTGTCGGATTTTAAACACCATTGTCGGATTTTAAACATTTTGTTTCTGGTTTTGTTTGTAATTTTGCGCCCGAAATCATTAAAATCATTATAAAATATGAACACAAAACTATTTATCTTAACCGTAGGCACGATGCTGCTCGTCAGTTGCGGACATGAAGCAGACCTGGTTGAATCCAGAGAAGCCTACAAGGAAGTCGTGACCCAGACAAATGCAGAAAAGGTGTTTGGCGTGAAGTTTGATCCTAACCACGATTGGTGTACCACCGTCAGCGGTCAGGTGATGATCACCGCCGATGCCTCTGTGAAGAAAGTACAGCTGCTGGTCGATGTCCTTGACATCACCGACGAGTCGACACCCTCCTATGTCACCCGCAACTCGATGAAGGTTCTGAACCAGGCAGAGACCAGTGGACGGACCAATTTCACACTCTATTATGATGCACCGAAGGACAACCTCGGTCTCTATGTAGCTTTCATCACCGACGAGAGTCTTTATTTAAGAAAGGTGGAGAACGGCGCCGCTTCGTTCACCAGCCCCGCCAAGACCAGAGGCATGAAACTGGATAATGGCTACACGCTGCCCAACGCAAGCCAGTTCCATGTGGCAGGCAGTGAAGCGTCGTGGGCTTCGCAGAGTGAACAGGGATGGAATCCCGGAGAGGTGCTCTATTACCTCAACGACTATGAGGGTCTGAAGATGACCGCCGAAGGAGAGTATGCTGATTACTCCACCGATTTCAAGACCGGTTTCAGAAAATACATCCTCGATCTCTTGCCCAACGGCAGATGGGAGGATGATGCACATACGATTCCAAATGACAACACGCCAGGCAAAGTGTATAATACCGTTGAATACAACAACAATTGCTATGTTGTAACCGACGGTGAGCAGCCTGTCATCCTGACCCCGATGTACAAGTGCGACCATCCGACCAAGTACGGCTATGAGGTATGGAACTCTGAGCTCTACTATTATTATTATGATCCCGCTCAGGTGTCGGGCGATTTCGTGTCGTACATCCAGCGTCTGCCTAAGTACAAGGCCATTCCCTTCAATCGGGTGTTCGACAAGACCGAGGATGAGAAGGTTGGCAAGCACGGCTCATTCGCTCTCTTGTACTTTGAGACACCTAACAATCTGACACCCGCTACAGCCAACACGCCGGCTTCGTTCATCTTCCCCAAAGGCTATAAGATTGGCTTTATGATCAAAGCCAATACCGATGCCGACAAGGGTAAAAAGAGAGGTGAGCTCTATGGCGACGGCCGTCTGAACAACTATATCAACAATTGGGGCAACTTCGCCAGCTCTGGTTTCAACACTGACGATAAGAAAGACTTCCCCCGTCTCTATTGGTTGACTTTTGAAAATAAGACATTCATGAGTTGGGAGTCGGGTACCGATCGCGACTTCAACGATATCTTCGTCGAGGTGGAAGGCGGTAAGGTCGTTCCCGATATTCCTGTTCCCGATCCTGAGGTGTACACCTACTGCTTTGAGGATACGGAGCAAGGCGACTTTGACCTGAACGACGTGGTAATCAAGGCTATCAGGGTTGATGAGACCACCATCGAATACCGCATCGTGGCTTGTGGTGCCCACGACGAGGTGACAGTCATGAACATCAACGTAGCCCCCATCGTCGATGGTGCTGAGGTCCACAAGCTCTTCGGTGTGGATGACCCCAAGACCTTCATCAATACCGACGGCTCCGATTATGGTTATGTATCCTGCAGGAAGACGGTTCCAGCCGATTTCAGTTTCAAGGATACCACTCAGCAGCCCTACATCCGCGATATCACCACAAACAATAGAGTACGTTTAGCTACCAAGGGACAGAACCCTCATGGCATCATGATTCCTGGCGATTTCCTGTATCCCACAGAGAGGACGCCCGTCAAAACGGCCTATCCTGATTTCAACACCTGGGGAATGAATTCCTATCTCGCGTCAGACTGGTACAAGAACCCGATCCGCTCCTTGGTGCGATAATAAATGGTTGATATCCATAAAATAAAAATTCCCCTCCCGACCAGGAGGGGATTTTCATTGCATCATTGCATCTTTGCATTATTGCATATCAGAACGGTAAGGGTCCGTTGTCTATGGGGGGAATCGGATTCATATCCTCGCCATTGATCTTCGAGCCTCTGATCTCACCACCATCCATCGGCGGACGGTGGCCCAGACTCCGGTCTTCGGGATTCTCGAAGCGCGTGTATTCACCGCGGAAGGTCAACAGCACGTCGCCCGTGGCACCCTTACGGTGCTTGGCAATGATGATCTGCGCCATGCCGCGCAGGTCGTGGCCGGCATCATCCTGGTAGATGTGGTAGTATTCAGGACGGTGAACGAAGACCACCATGTCGGCATCCTGCTCGATGGCACCCGACTCACGGAGGTCGGAGAGCATCGGGCGCTTGCCCTCGATGCCGTCGCGCCCTTCGACGCCACGGTTCAACTGACTGAGGGCGAGAATGGGGATGTTCAACTCCTTGGCCAGACCTTTCAACGAACGAGAGATGGTGGAGACCTCCTCCTGTCGGGAAGAGAAGCGCATGCCGTTGGCGTTCATCAGCTGCAGGTAGTCGATCATGATCAGCTTCACATCGTGCTCACGCACCAGACGACGGGCCTTGGTGCGCAGTTCAAACACCGACAGACCGGGGGTGTCGTCGATATAAAGAGGTGCATCGATCAGGTTGTTGATGTGCTTGTCGAGCCGGTCCCATTCGTCACGCTGTAACTGACCGTTCAGGATCTTCGAGCCCTGGATCTCACAGACATTGGAGACCAGACGGTTCACCAGTTGCACGTTCGACATTTCCAACGAGAAGAAAGCCATCGGCACGCGGGCATCTGCCGCGATATTCTTTGCCATCGACAAGGCGAATGAAGTCTTACCCATGGCAGGGCGCCCGGCGATAATCACGAGGTCGGAGTTCTGCCAGCCGCTCGTCATGTCGTCGAGCTTATAATAGCCGGTAGAGATACCCGTCAGACCGTCGGTATTGGCGGCAGCAGCCTGGATCACTTTCAGGGCCTGGTCGATGACGGGATTGATCTGGGTGTAGTCTTTCTTCATGTTCCGCTGAGACAGTTCGAAGAGCGAACCCTCCGCCTCCTGCATCAGCTCCTCCACATCCACCGTCTCGTCGAAAGCCTTCGTCTGAATGACACTTGAGAAGGAGATCAGCTGACGGGCCAACGATTTCTGGGCGATAATCTGCGCATGATATTCGATATTGGCAGACGAAGCGACCTTGGAGCTCAGTTCGGCCACATAGCCAGGGCCTCCCACTTCCTCCAGGTTGCCTGACTTAGCCAGTTGCTCAGTAACGGTCAGCACGTCAACAGGCCGTTCGTCCATATTCAGGTCACGGATAGCCGTATAGATCATCTGATGACGCGGATCGTAGAAGCTCTCAGGATGCAGTATCTCGCAGATGACGGCGTAGGCATCCTTGTCGATCATCAGGGCACCCAAGACCGCATTCTCCACCTCCAGCGCCTGGGGTGGCAGATGACCATAAGTAGTGTCTAAGGGCACTTGACGACGTTGTCTCTTTCGGTTGTTATTCTCTTGTTCTGCCATATATCTCTAAATTCTTAATTCTTCCTCTTAATTCTCAATTCTAAATTCTAAATTACTCTTCATATCTCTTTCCCCAGTAGTTGACCATCCGCTGGTACAGTTTCTCTTCTGCGGGGTTATGTTGTCCGTGCCAAAGGCGTTCGTTGACCAATGCATCGGGCAGATACTGCTGTGGGGTGAAATGACCGGGATAGTCGTGCGGATACAGGTAGCCGTCGTGATAGCCCAAATCCTTCATCAACTGCGTGGGGGCATTACGGATAGGCAGAGGAACGGGTTGGTTACCTGTGCGACGGACCAGATCCAGAGCGGCATCGACACCCAGATAAGCACTGTTGCTCTTGGGCGAAGTGGCCAGATAGACCGTTGCCTCGGCCAATGGTATTCGTCCTTCAGGCCAGCCTATCTTCATGACGGCATCGAAGGCTGCATTAGCCAGCAACAGGGCGTTGGGGTTGGCCAGTCCGATATCCTCTGAAGCGCTGATCACCAAGCGACGGGCAATGAACTGCGGGTCTTCCCCACCCTCGATCATCCTGGCGAGCCAATAGAGAGCAGCATCAGGATCAGAACCCCGGATGCTCTTGATGAAGGCAGAGATGACATCATAGTGCATCTCGCCGTCCTTATCGTAAGCCAAGGGATTCTGTTGCAGGCGTTTGACGACGATTTTGTCCGTTACAACGACTTCATCCAAAGATTCGGATTCTACAACTAACTCTAAGATATTCAACAACTTACGAGCGTCACCTCCACTGTATCGTAGCAAGGCATCGGTCTCCTTCAGTTGGATATTTCTTTCCTTCAGGATGGTGTCAGTATGAATGGCACGGTCAAGAAGCTGCAATAGGTCGTCTTTCTCCAACGATTTCAGGACGTACAACTGACATCTGGACAAGAGCGGCCGGATGACCTCGAACGACGGGTTCTCGGTCGTGGCGCCAATCAACGTGACGACGCCCTTCTCCACGGCCCCCAACAGCGAATCCTGCTGCGACTTGGAGAACCGGTGAATCTCGTCGATAAAGAGAATGGGTGACGCTTCGTTGAAGAAACGGCCTTTTTGTGCCTTCTCAATGACATCGCGCACATCCTTCACGCCGCTGGTCACAGCCGACAAAGTATAAAAAGGTGTCTCCAGCCTGTTGGCAATGATATGCGCAAGGGTGGTTTTTCCCACACCTGGAGGTCCCCAAAGGATAAAAGAAGAGATGCGCCCTGCTTCGATCATCTTCCGCAGGACGGCCCCCTCGCCCACCAAATGTTGTTGTCCGATATAGTCGTCTAAAGTGCGAGGACGGAGTCTTTCAGCCAGTGGTTGTGCCATAATTTGGGTACAAAGTTACTTTAAAATGTGGTAATCACAAAAAAATATCATCAAAAAACTTGCTAATAACAAAAAAAGTATATACATTTGCACAAAAAAACAAGAATATATATGGCAAGAACAAAGCAACAACAGCCGGAAAGCAATCCGTCATTGTCGATTAAGGCAGTCACAAAGAGTAGTGTTTGGGACATTCAGGAGAACGATGTCTTCCGTATGTGGGAAGCAGCCTCCAAGGATGCAGAAGTCAAGGAAAACGTCAATCACTATCTGGACATCTTCAAGAGTGCGTTCCTGATTGAGGAGATCAAAGAAGACGTCATGCTCGTGAAGAAAAGCTATGAGAAGCGCGGTTATAAGGTGGCTCAGATCAAGTTTGACGAGAATATGAAGTTTGCATGGGCCATCAAGAAAAGACCCATTATGCGTGTGACAGATCTCACCTATGAGAACATCCGCCACATCTCTGCAGCTAAGCTGATAGAGGTGCTCGACCGTAACTTCGGTGGTGGCTGGGATTCTCTGTCACAGTCTATTCAGGATATCATCCTCAGCGGCTTCGACATCTCGACCACAACCCTTCCCAAAGACCGTCTGCACAAGAAGGGCGGCATGTATGAGAAGAAGGTGGAAGACGGTTTTGAAGTACTCGAGGTAGAGAAAGGCGGATGGGTAGAAGCCATCTTCGCCAAGCTGAAGCCTGAGCAGGAGAAGATCCACATGCGTCACGCTGACGATGACGATGAAGAGCGTGAGGAGAATGATAATGAAGATGAAGACTACGAGGTACAGGACGACTATAAATCCCATGATGATGAGGACGAGGAAGTGAGCGATCCCGATGATGACGAGATCACCGAGGACAACTACTCGACGATGATGGACCTTGGAAGCGAAGATCCTGACGACGAGGCCGCCAACCTCATTGATTTTGTAGAAGAGTAATTCATTATTAACAACTAAAACCTATATTAAATGAACATTCCTGAAGTATTTTGGCTCGTGCCCATCGCATCGTTAGTGGCACTGGGAATGGCGTATTTCTTCTTCCGTCAGATGATGGCAGCTGATGAAGGTACGCCGCGTATGAAAGAAATCGCACTCTATGTGCGCAATGGCGCTATGGCCTATCTGAAACAGCAGTACAAGGTCGTGCTCATTGTCTTTGTGGTGCTCTGTGCCCTCTTTGCATTTATGGCATACGGGCTGAATGTGCAGAATCCCTGGGTGCCGTTTGCATTCCTTACTGGTGGTTTCTTCTCCGGACTGGCTGGTTTCTTCGGCATGAAGACCGCCACTTATGCCTCTGCCCGTACAGCCAACGCTGCCCGTGAGAGTCTGGATGCTGGTCTGAAGATTGCCTTCCGTTCCGGTGCTGTGATGGGACTTACCGTTGTAGGTCTTGGTCTGCTCGACATCGCCATCTGGTTCATCGTTCTTAACCATTTCGATCACGACGGACTGATCTCCATCACTACGACGATGCTGACCTTCGGTATGGGTGCTTCTACACAGGCGCTCTTTGCCCGTGTCGGTGGTGGTATTTATACGAAGGCTGCCGACGTTGGTGCAGATATCGTTGGTAAGGTCGAGGCCGACATTCCTGAGGATGATCCTCGTAACCCTGCCACGATTGCCGATAACGTGGGTGATAACGTGGGTGACGTTGCTGGTATGGGTGCAGACCTCTATGAGAGCTATTGCGGTTCGGTTCTTTCTACCGCTGCCCTTGGTGCTGCTGCCTTTGCCGTCGCAGGCATAGATATTCAGCTGAAGGCCGTCATCGCTCCGATGCTGATTGCTGCCACAGGCGTGTTCCTCTCTTTGTTAGGTATCTTCCTCGTTCGTACGAAGGAAGGCGCTACGATGAAGGACCTGCTGCGTTCACTCTCGCTTGGAACGAACGTCTCGGCTATCCTCATCGCCATTGCTACCTTCGCCATCCTTTACCTCCTGGGTATTGAGAACTGGCTGGGTCTCTCCTTCTCTGTCATCTCTGGTTTGGCTGCTGGCGTCATCATCGGACAGGCAACCGAATACTATACGTCTCACTCTTACAAGCCGACGCAGAAGATCTCTGAGGCTGGACAGACTGGTGCTGCTACCGTTATTATTAAAGGTATAGGCACGGGTATGATTTCAACCTGTATCCCTGTGATCACGATTGGTGTGGCCATCATGCTGAGTTATCTCTGTGCCAATGGCTTCGATCTCTCCATGTCGTCAACCTCTTTGGCTCACGGTCTTTATGGTATCGGTATTGCCGCTGTAGGTATGCTCTCTACCCTGGGCATCACGCTGGCTACTGACGCCTATGGACCTATTGCCGACAATGCTGGTGGTAATGCTGAGATGTCTCAGTTGGGTGAGGAAGTGCGTCACCGCACAGATGCCCTCGACGCTCTGGGCAACACCACTGCAGCTACAGGTAAGGGCTTTGCTATCGGCTCTGCTGCCCTCACGGCATTGGCTCTGCTCGCCTCTTATATTGAGGAGATCAAGATTGCGATGGCCCGTGCTGGTCAGACCATTACGAATGTGGCTGGTGATGTGATCAGTGCTACTGATGCTACAATCCCCGACTTCATGAACTACTTCCAGGTGAACCTGATGAACCCGAAGGTGATTGTAGGTGCCTTTATCGGTGCTATGGCTGCCTTCCTGTTCTGCGGTATGACGATGGAGGCTGTAGGTCGTGCAGCAGAGAAGATGGTACAGGAGGTTCGTCGTCAGTTCCGTGAGATTGCCGGTATCCTTGAAGGTACAGGCACACCTGACTATGGCCGTTGCGTGGAAATCTCTACCCGTGCTGCACAGCATGAGATGGTGGTTCCCTCTGTACTCGCCATCCTCATCCCCATCATCGTAGGTATCGTTCTCGGTGTGGCTGGTGTTCTCGGTCTGCTCGTTGGTGGTCTGGCTGGTGGCTTCACGCTGGCTGTGTTCATGGCCAACGCCGGTGGTGCTTGGGACAATGCCAAGAAGAACATCGAGGAAGGCAACTTCGGTGGTAAGGGAAGCTTTGCCCACAAGGCTTGTATCGTCGGTGACACCGTCGGTGACCCGTTCAAGGACACTTCTGGCCCGTCGCTGAACATCCTAATCAAGCTGATGTCGATGGTATCTATCGTCATGGCTGGTCTGACAGTTGCATTTGCATAATCATTTTATATAATGTATAAAAGAAACATGAGATTATTATTTTCAACGGTTATCGCAGTCTTGTGCTGCGGTAACCTTCATGCTCAGGCAGTACCTGATGCTGGCAGATTCCTCCCCGGACCTCCTGCGGAAACATCCGTAGAGTATATCAAGGATTATCTCCAGTATGCTTGGGGAAAGACCATGAGAGGCACAGAACTCGGAATTCAGGCCCGTAATGACTTCAATGCCAACGCACCCTACTATCTGGATACTTTCTCAAAGGCCATCGGAGTCACGCTGTCGAGTACTGAGACGCCGTATATCGCTGAGCTCTTCGACTACTGTATGGAGTACGGCAACAAGAGCATCAAGCAGGCCAAGAGTTCGTTTGCGTTCTTCAGACGCCCTTATGTGCGTTTCGATGAGCAGTCGCTCATTCCTGAACAAGAGTCTGATTACACATACGAGAGTTCCTTCCCTTCACGTGAAGCGCTGATGGGCTGGATGTATGCCCTGCTGCTTTCAGAGATCAGTCCTGAGAAACAAGACGAGATCCTTTCTTGCGGTTATCAGTTCGGTCAGGCTTCTGTGGTGACAGGATATCATTGGGACAGCGATGTCCAGGCTGCCCGTCTGCTGGCAAGTGCGCTGGTGGTTCGTCTGCACGACCACACAGGCGTCAATTCGATGATCAACTCTGCCAAAGCAGAATTTGAGAAGGTTTCAGGTGTGGCTTATGTCAGTCCTGCACTGACGGAAGACGGTAATCAGTATTACAGTAACGACGACCTGCCCGATGCCATCAACTATCTGCCGGCTCCTCCCGACACCGTATCAGCCTTGGCTACTACGGACTTGAACAAGTTCATCGAAGGCAAGAGCATCCGTCCGACGGACGAGGGACAGATTGCAATCGACGACGTGGACAACGATCTCGATTATCTCTTGAAGATCTTCTCCGCACCCTTTGGAAAGACACTCTCAGCAACGACGACGCCAGAACTGTATAAGCTGTGCGAGAACATGCATTCTCTGGGCGACGGTGCTACACGCAGTTGTAAAAACTACTACAAGCGCCCCCGTCCTTACAAGCAGTTGAATGAGGCTACAGCCTATCCGCCTGCTGAGAACATCGAGAAGAATGTTGGTGCCTATCCTTCTGGCCATGCTTCCACGGGCTGGCTCTATGCATTGGTATTGGCAGAGCTCAATCCTGACGCAGAGGAAGACCTCCTGGCTCGTGCCTATCAGTATGGTCAGGGCCGTGTCATCACTGGCTACCATTGGCAGAGTGATGTGGAGGCTGGTCGTCTGGTGGGTTCTGCCGTCTATGCCCGTCTGCACAACAGCAATGAGTTCCTGAAGCAGTTTGAACGTGTCAAGAAAGAACTCGATGGAACCTTAGGCGTGCGTTCCATCACAGCTGACGAGAAGAAGGCTGACGTCTACACACTTGGAGGTGTAAAGGTCGATGGCGAATCTGCTCAGAAAGGTGTTTACATCCAAGGTGACAAGAAGGTGATACGCTGATGAGAACCACACTATTGACTATCATACTTTTCTGGCTCTGTAGCATTTATCCTGCACAGAGCCAGGATTTTTCTGCGGGTTTCTCTATCCACGAGATTCCTGACAGCGTCTGGCAGAAGATGCAGGGCAAAACCTATCAGCCAAATGATGTCATAGGTCGGAATGACCTGCGCTATCTGCGGCTGATGCATTGGGATTACGATGGAAAGACGCATCATGGAGAGATGGTCTGCAACCGTCAGATTGCCCAGAAACTCATTCGTATCTTTATGGAACTTTATCGCCAGCACTACCCTATCCAACGGATACGACTGGCCGATGAATATGATGCCGACGATGAACGACAGATGCGCGACAACAATACCAGTTGTTTTTGTTTCCGCAGGGTCTCAGGCCGACAGCATCTTTCCTACCACGCCCGAGGGTTGGCCGTTGACATCAACCCGCTTTACAATCCTTATATCAGGACTGGCAAGGATGGTCAGCAGATCGTTGAGCCAGCTACAGCCAAGCCTTATTGCGATCGCAAGAAGGACTTCAAATACAAGATCAACAAGAACGACCTCTGCTATCAGCTTTTCATCAAGAACGGCTTCACCTGGGGCGGTTCGTGGCGAACGATGAAAGACTACCAGCATTTTGAATATCATCCATAAAAATTCCCCTCCTAAATTAGGAGGGGTTAGGGGTGGTCTGAACCAGTGCTAGACTTTCCTCTGTTCAGACCCCTTCTGGCTCCCCCTTACTAAGGGGGAGAACATGATACACTTAGCTCAACTTGTGAATCACCAGACCAGAGCGCAGCTTGGGCTCAAACCATGTGGCTTTCGGCGGCATGATCTTGCCACTATCGGCAATATCCATAATCTGCTTCATCGAGACGGGATAGAGTGCCAAGGCTGCACGCATCTCGCCAGAGTCCACACGACGCTTCAACTCCTTCAGTCCACGAAGACCTCCAACGAAGTCGATACGCTGAGAAGAGCGCAGGTCGCCGATGTTCAGGATCTCATCGAGAATCAGACGACTGGAGATATCCACATCGAGCACACCGATAGGATCGTTATTGTCGTAGGTGCCCTCTTTCGCCTTCAGACTGAACCAATGCTGATCCAGATAGAGCGAGAACTCATGCAACTGCTGAGGCTTGTAGATCTCCGTGCCCTTATCCTCCACGATGAAGTTCACCTGCAGGGCAGCGAGGAACTCCTCTGATGACATGCCATTCAGATCCTTCACCACGCGGTTGTAGTCGAGAATCGTGAGCTGCGAAGCCTGGAAGCAGACAGCCATGAAGAAGTTGTACTCCTCTGTGCCGTTGTGATTGGGATTCTGCTTCTGCTTTTCAGCACCCACGAGGGCTGCAGCTGCCGAACGGTGGTGGCCGTCAGCGATATAGAGCGAAGGCATCTTGGCAAACTCATCGGTGATGGTCTGCATATCCTTATCGTCGTTGATCACCCAGAACTGATGGCGGAAGCCGTCGATGGGTGCAACGAAGTCATACTCAGGCTCAGTAGCGGCATAGCGCATGATGAGCTCATTGAGCACAGCGTTGTCAGGATAAGCAAAGAACACGGGCTCGATGTTGGCATTGTTCACACGTACATGCTTCATGCGGTCTTCTTCCTTATCGCGACGCGTGAGCTCGTGCTTCTTGATGCGGCCGGCCATATAGTCGTCGGTATGGGCGCAGACCACCAGACCGTACTGAGTCCGTCCGTTCATCGTCTGAGCATAAATATAATAATGTTCGCGCGAGTCCTGCACCAGCCAACCCTTGTCCTGGAACTTCTGGAAGTTCTCGGCAGCCTTCTCATACACTCTGGGATCGTACTCCGAAGTGCCCACGGGGAAGTCAATCTCGGGCTTGATGATGTGATACAGACTCTTCTCATTGTCGCCAGCCTCTGCACGGGCCTCTTCTGAATCGAGCACGTCGTAAGGACGGCTCTCAACTTGCTCCACCAACTCCTTCGGAGGGCGGATACCTTTAAACGGTTTAATTGTTGCCATATTTGTTGATAATTACTTTGATTTTCGAATTGTGGTGCAAAATTACACAAATTATTTGTAACTTCCAAGAAAATGTCGTATCTTTGCAGCAGAGACATGACTAATTGATTAAAACAAACGGATATGAAGAAAAGACTTAGTTCAATTTTAGCGCTGCTGTTAATGATCGGCAGCAACATTCAAGCACAGGATTTTGAGTCGGCTACCGACGCAGTCAAGAACATGGGTGTGGGCTGGAATCTCGGCAACACGCTGGATGCCAACGGAACAGGCGTCAGCGATGTGGTCAAGTCAGAGACCTACTGGGGACAGCCCGTCACGCAGCCTGAACTCATCACGATGATGAAGGAGGCCGGCTTTGGAGCCATCCGCGTGCCCATCACTTGGTATGCTCATATCGATGCCGACGGCAATGTGGATGCTGCCTGGATGAAGCGCGTACATGAGGTGGTCGACTACGTCATTAACGCAGGACTCTATTGTATCATCAACGTGCATCACGACACTGGCGACCACGACAATGCCTGGGTGGTGGCCGACAACGACAACTACGAGAAGACCAAGGCCCGTTATGAGAACCTCTGGACCCAGGTTGCCAACGAGTTCAAGGACTACGACCAGCACCTGCTCTTTGAGGCCTATAACGAGATGCTCGACAAATACCATTCCTGGTGCTTTGCCGGATTCCAGCGCCCTGGTGGCTATAATGCCGACGAGGCCGCCGCTGCCTACAAGGGTCTGAACGGCTACGCCCAGAGCTTTGTGAATGCCGTGAGATCTACTGGCGGCAACAATGCCCTGCGCAACCTCGTCATCAACACCTATGCTTCGGCCAATGGCATCGGCAACTGGAATGCCCATCTCGCCGACGTGCTGACAGAGCTTCAGGCTCCCACCGATGTGACTGAGAATCACCTGGCATTCGAGGTGCACGCCTACCCCGGCCTCAATAATGGAAAGAACGAGGTCGACGAGATTATCAAAATGGTCAACACCCACCTGCTGCCCAAAGGTCCGGTCATCATCGGCGAATGGGGCACCAACAATGTCGATAAGGCTCAGACCGACTACGACCTGGCACCCAAGGCTTACCTGGAGTTCTGCAAATACATGGTCGAGAAGACTAAGGAGAACAACATCGCCACCTTCTACTGGATGGGCCTCTCCGACGGCATCTATCGCACCTACCCCGCCTTCAACCAGCCCGCCATCGCCGAGGCCATTACCAAAGCCTGGCACGGTGAGGCCTTCGATGGCAAATATCCTACACATGAAGCTCCTGCAGAGACCGTTGTCTTTGAGGGAGAACAGCAGCTGGAATGGGGCCAGGCCATCAACTTTCCCAGCAGCCTCTTCGACGGTCTCAGCGATGCCGAAGTGGAACTGACCTATACCGAGAAGTTCGATCAGTTTTCTGGCGATGAGGCCAATTCATACCTGCAGTTCTGGTATAACGACTGGAGCTCGATGATCAACTTCACCGTCGATGAACAGGAAATCAAAGAGACCCTGGAAGTCAACAAGTTCTATAATTCCACATCAGGCACAGACCACACCACCCTCTTCAGCTTCGACGCTGCCACTTTCCAGAACTTCAAGAAGAAGGGCATGCTCTTCCAGGGACATGGTGTTCTGCTGAAAAAGGCTGTGCTCAAGGCCATAGCCAAGGAAGGCGGCGAAGAGCCTGCTACCAGCGAGGTGTTCTGGGAAGGCGACGAGATGCTCGACTGGGGCGACGGCCTCCAGCTGCAGATTCCTGGAGAGAGATTTGAGAACTACGGCAAGGGTGTCAAAATGATCTTAAGCTATACGCTCGACTTCACCGACTACAACATGATTCAGTTGTTCTATGGCGACTGGAAGGCCAACCCCAGCTTCATTATCAATGGTAAGGAGATTGATAAAGAATACAGTCCTGGTAATGTTCACGGTCTTAAGAATGGTGATGACGGTGTGAGCGAGCTGACTTTCAATGAGACTGTCTATAACGAGCTCATTGCAAAAGGCATGGCCATTCAAGGTCACGGTCTTCGCCTGAAGAAGGTTGAGATTGCCAGTCCTGAAGCGACGGGCATACAATCCATCATGAGGACTTCCGCTCCTGCCGATGGTGTCATCTACAACCTCGCCGGCCAGCGCGTCACCTCTCCCCGCAAAGGAATCTATATCCAGAACGGCCGCAAGTTCGTAATCAAATAACTTAAGAAGCCTCCTCAATCGGGAGGCTTTCTTTTTCATCTCCCATAGCCTATCACATAAATTATCACCGAATTATTTGGAACTTTCAGAAATATTGCCTATTTTTGCAGTCGAAACAATAAAATATTCATTATGTGTACCGTTACATTATCATACGATCAGAACAATGCGCTTGCCCGCCGCAAGCTTGCAGCGCTGCTGGCAACAGGTCTGTTTTCCCAGCAGACCACTGATGATGCTGAGCCTACACCAGAGGCAATTGAGGCACATCGTCAGGAGCGGGAGATGTTTCTTAACCACTCCAAGAAGAGTATGTCCAATATCATTGCACGCTACTTATGAAGTATCATCAAAGAGATATTGTTGAGGTAAATTTTCTGTTCCCTGACGGGACGTATAAGCCCCATCCTGCCATCATTGTTTCCAATGATGTCCTTCAAGAGGATGAGGATGGCCTGCTTTATCTTGTACTGATCTCTTCCAACGATACGATCAACCCTCAGTACTCTTATCCACTTACAGATGAAATGCTGGTCGGTCATACCTTTGCAAAGCCAAGTTTGGTAAAATGCCAGATTATAGCTGGTTATGTAGAACGTGACATATACAGGCGCCTTGGTTCCATAAAAGAGAAGTATTTCAACGAAATCGTTGATAAAACTATTGAGTCTATTTTTTAATAATGTCTAACCCTCAAAACAAAACGCTTATGGTAACATAGCAAAGACAAAGAAAACAAATATACGTTGAAGCGTCCGCTGAATCTTGTTTCAGGAAATCGGCAAAATTTCAAGAATAGGCAAGAGAAAGTAGATGATTCACGCCCGAGGGCGTGAGCTCTATACTCGTTTAAGCCTATTAGGTGTTTGCCGATACCTCTGAAACGTAAGCGAAGTAAATTGCTCACGTTTTCCTTTCTTTCAGACCAAGCATATTATTAACAACTAAAAATATAAACTTATGAAGAAGATTTATTTATTCCTTTTGGCCTTGCTGCCATTGACGGCAAGTGCTGACGATAGTGGAACTACAGGTCAGGTCAAATGGACTTGGGTTGAATCTACTAAAACGCTTACAATCTCTGGAACTGGCTATATGGGTGAGTATGGTTATTTCCCTGAAGATGATGTAGAGTCTTTCTCAGATGCCCCGTGGGCTAATTACAAAGAAAAGATTCAGACAGTCATTATTAAATCGGGAGTGACTAACATTGGTGGTGGAGCATTCCACGAGTATACTAATCTGAAAAGTGTTACAGTCCCCAGTAGTGTGACATATTTTGGCCGTTGTGCTTTTTCAGATTGTAGTAGCCTTAGTTCAATAAATATACCAGATGGAGTTCAAGGTATTGGGTTAGGCGCTTTTGGTAGATGTAATAGTTTAACTGCCATAACCATCCCAAGCAGTGTTATTTTTATTGAAGTTAATAAATACTCTAATCCATTTGTCGATTGCGGTGGTTTGACCTCCATAAAAGTTGAAAGTGGCAATTCCAATTATGATTCTCGTAATGATTGTAATGCCATCATAAGAAAAGAAGATAACGCTTTAATTGCCGGATGCAAGAACACGATTATTCCTAACACGGTATCATCTATTGCTCCATCCGCTTTCTCCGGCCGAATCAACATGACATCTATAACCATCCCCAACAGCGTGACTTCTATCGGGTTAAATGCTTTTGGTTATTGTAGTGGTCTGACATCCGTTACAATAGAAGGTGATAAATTTTCTATAGGAGATTATGCATTCCAAAATTGCAGCAAACTGACAGATATTTATTTTACAGGGTTAGTTGATTGTACTTTCAACATCATACATCCCTATTACATGGACAATTACTATTCTAATGTAACAGTGCATGTCCCTTCAGCATTTTTAGCAAAATATCCAACTGCGTTTTTTGAGTATGGTGAATCCCTTTTTGGATTCAAGGATCTGAAAACGCTTGATGGTTCAAGCATTCCCAAGTGTGAAAAACCTGTAATATCTTATGCTAATGGCAAGCTATCATTCACCAGCGCAACTCCTGGGGCAGAGTTCCATTGGACTATCACAAGCGCCAATGGCGAAGAAGGCTCAGGCGTCAGTCAGGAAGTAAATCCGTCGTTCACCGTCAGCGTCTATGCTGCTAAGACAGGTTGTGTGAACTCAGACATAGAAATACGCCAGTTTGACTGTAATACAGGCGGACTGAAGGGCGACGTGGATGGCAATGGCGTAGTGAATGTTGCTGACCACGTGAAGCTATCAGCCATTATTTTTGGCAAGTAATAAGACTTGGTTGACCAAGGAGGCGCAAGAAGTGCCTGACTCCTGCGCCCTAAGACGCTCAGACTTTAAGACATTGAGACGGTATAGGCGGGGGAAAGCGTCTGAACGTCTTAGTGTCTTAATGTCTTTTTTGGTGGCAGTGAGGCTCCCACATAGATAAACGTTAATATATATTAATAATATTATATATTATATATAAGGTACGCGTAGTTTGGTGTGTGTGTGGCCGTGTGCATAAAAATGAAAAAGACGCTCAGACGCTAAGACGCCTGCATCTTAGCACAGTGGGGACAGGAACGTTGTGTAATTCTAAACACTTTAGAGGAAACCCCTTTTGTGAGAAAATGAAAGAACTTAAGATGCAAGGATCGCAGCGGTCTTTGCACCTTATTATATATACTGTGAGCTCATAAATATCAGTCGAGAACGCACTTTTTCTGTAAAAAACTTGCAGATATAAAAATTTATACCTAAATTTGCCGAAAAATTATATGATATGCCGACGTTATTAAGGATATTTGGACTGAGGTTCTTCTTTTATCTTGATGAACACCTTCCCATTCACGTACATGTAGAATGTGGAGGTAAACTGGCCAAAATCGAGATAGAATCAGAAGTCAGAGTTGTGTACAATCACGGTCTGAAAGAGCAAGAACTGAGAACAGCAGTCGACACGTGTAGCATATATAGAGAGAATTTCATCGCCGAATGGCATAAACGATTTGGATAAAGGAGGATTAATATGGAAACGATTAAGAATTTATGGTTTGACGGCAACCGAATATACATGCGCTCTTCGGAGGGCCGTGTTTTGAGTCGTCCGTTGGAAGCTTATCCAGAACTGGAGGAGGCTACGACTGAACAGCGCAACAACTATACTATAGAAGATGAAGGCAGAGCTATCAGATGGGAGGAGTTGGATGCAGATATGCATATTTCAAGTTTTTACGAGACTTCTGAGCCTAACAATCAGAATGAGGTTGCTATGATGTTCAAGCGCTGCCCTTGGTTGAACGTATCTGAGGTAGCCCGTGCGATAGGTATCAACAAGAGCTTGTTGGCCAGATACATCTATGGCATCTCCAAGCCAAGCGAGCAACGAGTCATGCAAATCCGCCAGGCTTTCCACCAATTCGCACAAGAGCTTCAGACAGTTTAATTGTCATCCTTTGTCAGTTTTTGGGCATCTACTATGACCATGTACGAATGTACCAAATAACCAAATTATTTTACAAAAGTCGTATTCACAGGTCAGACTTGGAGTTTAGGCAGCCTAAAGTGGGAGTTTAGTTAGGGTAAACTCCGACTTTACCGTAAGGAAAGTCCGGGTTTCCTTAGCCTAAAATTTAAGTGAGTGTAAAGTGTTGGAAATCAGATGGTTACAAATCACACGGAGACAAATCAGTCATTTATGAATTTTCTTTACAAAATCAACAAGACAAATTTCTTCTTCAGGGACTAAGCGTGACAATTGGGACAAAGGACAATGCATTTTTGCGCACCATCGGCGGAGGGAGGAGGTTCATCGAGGAAGAAGAAAGAATAAATATATAGATGTAAGTAATAATAATTATTCAATAATTATAATATATATTCAATAAATATACATTCACATATCTCTTATCATCCTCTCCTGCTGCGGTTGGGGAAAAAAATGGGTTGTCCTTTGTCCCAATTGTCACGCTCTTGTAATACAAAGGACGAACGATTTGCGTAAGTAGCTGAAAAAGAGGAACGTACCGATTGGTGCGCTCCCCTATTCTATGAAATGTCGGCTGAAAAACAGCTAACGGAATTACTTATTCACCTGGAATTTCGTGTCGCCGTCCTTGAAGAAAGCGTTAATCTGCTTGGCGGCAGCGATACCAGCGTTGATGTTGGCCTCGGCTGTCTGGGCACCCATCTTCTTCGGTGTTGAGAAGTAACGGCCCTCGAACTTAGCGAACTCGTCGTTGGCATCGGACATAATGTCCGTGACGAACTTCAGATCCTCACGCTCAGCCATCAGTTTGATGAGGCCAGCCTCGTCGATCACCTCCTTACGAGCTGTGTTCACGAGGATACCGCCCTTCTTCATCTTACCCACGAGCGCATAATTGATGCTCTGCTTGGTCTCAGGCGTAGCGGGAATATGGAGTGAAACGACATCGCAGGTCTCAAACAGGGCGTCCTGATTGGCAACGGCGTGAACACCAGCCTTCTCGATGACCTCAGCGGGGCAGTAAGCGTCGAAGGCATAGACATCCATTCCGAAGCCCTTGGCGATGCGAGCCACGTTGCGGCCTACGTTACCAAAAGCGAGGATACCCAGCTTCTTGCCGAGCAGCTCTGAACCACTCTTACCGTTGTAGAATCCGCGAACGGCCATCACGAGCAGACCAAACACGAGCTCGGCTACTGCGTTGGCGTTCTGACCTGGGGTGTTCTCAGCGACCACATTGTGGGCTGTGGCAGCGGCGAGGTCGATATTGTCGTAACCAGCACCAGCGCGAACCACAATCTTCAGCTGCTTGGCAGCGTCGAGCACCTCAGCGTCGACCTTATCCGAACGGATAATCAGCGCGTCGGCATCCTTCACAGCGTCCAAAAGCTGAGACTTCTCAGTATATTTCTCCAGCAGCACGAGCTCATTGCCGGCTGCCTCTACTTCTGCCTTGATACCATTCACGGCGGCTGCTGCGAACGGCTTCTCTGTTGCAACTAATACTTTCATCTCTAAAAACTAAATTCTAAATTCTTAATTAGTGCTTTGCCTCAAATTCCTTCATGCAGTCGACGAGGGCGTTGCAGCCGTCGTTGGTCTGAGCGTTGTTGCAAGAAGCGCGGAAGCCGCCATCCGAACGGGGACCCTTCACACCAACCATTCCCTTAGAGACAGCGAAGTCGAGA
>JAEEGL014790808.1_pt1 | contig 20665 bp, 17 predicted proteins | sample 9134231 | NCBI WGS metagenome assembly JAEEGL01 (sample SAMN16246548, study PRJNA631951) | gut metagenome | biome: gut microbiome; feature: rumen; material: fiber-attached | host: Bos | place: Iran: Karaj | collected 2018-10
ATATTTCCCCAATCTTCTCAAACTTCAGAGAGAGGCGATACAGGAAAAGATCTCATGCAACTTTAAGACAAGGCCCGGCGCTCCGGAAACATACACATATGATGAGGCCATCGAGATGTATAAGCTCACCCTCGTCAACGCGGTGGTCAAGAATGCCAAGGCAAGTGAAAAGGCATATATCTGCCTCAAGACCTCCTGGCTGTACAGAGGTAAGGCAGAAGAGTTGGGAGAGGGACATCCCGATTACGAAGCAACAAAGGCAAACGAGTTTGAATTTACCAAGAATGCTTACGAAGGTTTTGTTGCTGCGGTTGCCAGCGAATCCTTCCCAATGTGCGGAATGGACGAGATGACCGTTAACTACTTAATGGCCAACCTTGCAGTCATGACCGAGCATTATGATGTGGCTTCGAAGCTTATCTCCACGATCCTCACTTCCATTTCCGCAAGCTCAAGGGTTAAAGACAAGACCAGAGAGCTTAAGGAAGAAGTTATAAGGATACTCCGCGGAAACGGGAAATAAAATGTACAAAATCACGATTGACATGATCATATAAGCACTATATGATTGAGTCATACAGAGTCTATATGACTGACGGATAATGTGGAATCGACCACAGGAAGTATAGATGATAATAGCCGACCGTCTGGGCACAAATGTAGTGGCCGGATGTCGGCTATTTTTAACTTTCATCTCATAAGAAGAAGGAGGAACAAGATGAAAACATTCGAACTTAAAAATCTTCTTACGTCAAATGCTTATCCCGGACGTGGCATCGTCATCGGAAGATCCGAGGACGGAAAGAGTGCGGTGATCGCATATTTCATCATGGGAAGAAGCGTTAACTCAAGAAACCGTATCTTTGTTGAAGACGGCGAAGGTATCAGGACTCAGGCATTCGATCCTTCCAAGCTTTCTGATCCCAGTCTTATCATCTATGCACCCGTCAGAGTGTTCGGATCCCACACCATCGTAACAAACGGTGATCAGACCGATACCATCTATGACGGCTTAAGAGCGGGAAAGAGCTTTGAAATGGCTCTTCGCGCAAGAAAGTACGAGCCCGATGAACCCAATTTCACCCCTCGTATCTCAGGTATCCTTCATTTCGAGGAGAATTCCTTCAACTACGAAATGAGCATCTTAAAGAGCAACAACGGTGACGGAAGCTGCTGCAACCGTTACACCTTCTCATACGACAATCCCAAGATCGGTGAGGGACGTTTTATTCATACATACATGAAGGATGAAAATCCCCTTCCCAGCTTCGAAGGTGAACCGGAAGTCGTAAAGATGAGCGGTGACATCGATGACTTCGGAAACACCGTATGGGAGAGTTTAAACTTTGATAACAAGGTTTCTTTGTTTGTCCGTTATATCGACCTTGCAACGGGCAAGTGGGAGACCAGGATCTATAACAAAAACATTTAAGCAGGAGGACCTATGAACGAGATTCAGTTAAAGTACGGATGTAACCCCAATCAGAAGCCTTCCAGGATCTTCATGGAAGACGGAAGCGACCTTCCGGTGACGGTTTTGAACGGACGTCCCGGCTACATCAATTTCCTTGATGCATTTAACGGCTGGCAGCTTGTAAAGGAGCTTAAGGAGGCAACGGGCCTTCCCGCAGCCACAAGCTTCAAGCATGTATCTCCCGCAGGTGCTGCGGTAGGTCTTCCTCTTTCGGATACTCTTGCAAAGATCTACTGGGTTGACGATCTTGGCAAGTTAAGCCCCCTTGCATCGGCTTATGCCCGTGCCAGAGGTGCGGACAGGATGTCTTCCTTCGGTGATTTCATCGCTCTTTCCGATGTGTGTGATGTTGATACCGCAAGGCTTATAAAGAGAGAAGTTTCCGACGGTGTCATCGCTCCCGGATATACCGATGAGGCGCTGGAGCTTCTTAAGCAGAAGAAAAACGGTAACTACAATGTTATACAGATAGATCCTTCTTACGTTCCCGCAGAGATCGAGCGTAAGCAGGTTTACGGAATCACCTTCGAACAGGGAAGAAACGAACTTGACATCAACGGAGATCTTTTTGCAAACATCGTAACGAAGAACAAAGATATCCCCGAGTCGGCACTTATCGACATGAAGATCGCGATGATCACCCTTAAATATACCCAGTCAAACTCCGTGTGCTATGTAAAGGACGGACAGGCCATCGGTATCGGTGCAGGTCAGCAGTCAAGGATTCACTGCACACGTCTTGCGGGCCAGAAGGCAGATAACTGGTATCTTCGTCAGAGCCCTCAGGTAATGGGACTTGATTTCCTTGACACCCTGGGACGTGCGGACAGAGACAATACCATTGATGTTTACATGGGTGACGAATTCGAAGATGTTTTAAGAGAGGGCGAATGGCAGAAGCGCTTTAAAACAAAGCCCGCTGTATTTACAGCCGAGGAAAAGAAAGCATGGCTTGCAGGAAACACCGGTGTCACCGTTGGTTCCGACGCCTTCTTCCCCTTCTCCGACAATATCGAGAGAGCGCACAAGAGCGGCGTTAAGTACATCGCACAGCCCGGCGGATCCGTTCGCGACGACCTTGTTATCGAATGCGCCGACAAATATGATATGGTAATGGCATTTACAGGCATCCGCCTGTTCCACCATTGATCAGGAGGAAAAACAAAATGACAGAATACAAGCCCGTTAAAGAAGGTAAGGTACGTGAGATATATGACATCGGTAATGCACTTATTCTTGTTGCTACAGACAGGATCAGCTGCTTTGATGTCATCTTAAACAATATTGTAACAAAGAAGGGTACGGTTCTTACCCAGATGTCAAAGTTCTGGTTCAACATGACCGAGGATATCCTTCCCAACCACATGATATCAACAGATGTTAACGATATGCCCGAGTTCTTCCGTCAGGATAAGTTCAACGGAAATTCCATGATGGTAAAGAAGCTTAACATGCTTCCCGTTGAGTGCATCGTTCGCGGATACATCACAGGTTCGGGCTGGGCAAGCTATCAGAAGGACGGCACCGTTTGCGGAATCAGGCTTCCCGAGGGACTTAAGGAATCCGACAAGCTCCCCGAGCCCATCTATACACCTTCCACAAAGGCAGAGATCGGCGATCACGACGAGAACATCTCCTTTGAACAGAGTGTTGATTACCTTGAAAAGAGATTCCCCGGAAAGGGTGCGGAGTATGCCGCAAAGCTTCGCGATTACACTATCGCGATCTATAAGAAGTGCGCAGACTACGCTCTTTCAAAGGGCATCATCATTGCAGATACAAAGTTTGAGTTCGGTCTTGATGAGGACGGAAACATTGTTGTGGGTGACGAGATGTTAACTCCCGATTCCTCACGTTTCTGGCCCCTTGAAGGATATGAGGCAGGTCATTCCCAGCCTTCCTTCGACAAGCAGTTTGCAAGAGACTGGCTCAAGGCAAACGAAGGCCACAACTGGACACTTCCTCAGGAGATCGTTGATAAGACCATCAACAAGTATCTTCAGGGATATGAACTGTTAACCGGAAAGCCTTTGGCATAAATATGAACAATCTTAAAGTAATAGCCCATATAAGGACGGAATTTCCGGAGAAATTCGGAGTTCCGCGCCAGAGCGGGCTCATCCCGGGACTTACGGGAAGGATCGTTTTTGAACCCGAATACAGGAGCAGGGATGCGTTAAAGGGAATCGAAGAGTTCACACATCTCTGGATCCTTTGGGAGTTTGAAGGTGTGCAGACGGAAAGCTTCAATGCAACCGTCAGGCCTCCAAGGCTTGGGGGAAACGAAACAAAGGGCGTTTTTGCCACAAGATCTCCCTTCCGTCCCAATCCCATCGGACTTTCAAGTGTAAAGCTTGAAAGGGTCGAAGAAACCGCAGATGGTCCCGTGCTGGTGGTAAGCGGCATTGATATGCGGGACAATACCCCGATATTTGACATCAAACCCTATCTTGCTTATGCGGACTCTCATTCCGAAGCTTCAAACGGCTTTGCGGAAGAAAAAAGAAATGATGAGCTGGAGGTTGTTTTTCCAAAGAATCTGCTGCAGGTGTTTGAGCCGGAGAGACAGTCAAACATCATTGAGATCTTAAAGCAGGATCCGAGACCTCATTATCAGGAGGATCCCGAGAGGATCTACGGTGTGGCATACGCGGGAAAGAATGTCCGCTTCAAAGTCTGCGGGAAAACGCTTACGGTGGTTGAGATAAATCAGAAACTATTGAATTGATATGAAACTTATCGGAGACCGGTTAAAAGAAGAATACGGTACAAAGGTATATAAGGTGTCTTTGGACGGAGGCTTTACCTGCCCCAATCGTGACGGTACTCTCGGAACGAGGGGCTGCATATTCTGCTCGGCGGGGGGAAGCGGCGACTTTGCCGAATCCCGCAAACTGTCGGTGACTGAGCAGATCGAGGCAGGAAAAAGAAGGGTGGCTTCCAAGGTCAAGGACGGAAAGTACATAGCCTACTTCCAGGCCTACACCGGCACATATGCGCCTGTTGAGAGGTTAAGATCCCTATTTACCGAAGCCATCGATCATCCCGATGTGGTGGCACTTTCCGTTGCCACAAGGCCCGACTGTCTGCCTGAAGATGTTCTCGATCTTTTGTCGGAACTGAATCGCATCAAGCCCGTCTGGGTTGAGCTCGGACTTCAGACCATCCACGAAAAGACGGCAGAATATATCCGTCGCGGATATCCCCTTGAGGTATACGATAGGGCGGTTAAAGAATTAAGGGCTCGTGATATCGAAGTCATCACTCATGTGATCCTGGGCCTTCCCGGGGAATCAAAAGAAGATATGCTTGATACTGTCCGGTATGTTTGTTCTTCCGGTGCTACGGGTATAAAGCTTCAGCTCCTTCATATCTTAAAAGGCACCGACCTTGAAGCGGAGTATTTAAAAGGTCGCGTCACTCCCCTGACCGAGGATGAATACATCGATCTGTTAAGATCCTGCAAACCTCTCATCCCCGACACCGTAACGGTCCATCGCCTAACCGGCGACGGCGACAAGAAGCTTCTCATAGCTCCAAAGTGGAGCGAAGACAAGAAGCATGTCTGGAACAGGATACAAAAAGAAGTATTGAAATAAAGAAAACTCCCGAAGCAAGAAATGCCTCGGGAGTTTTTGATTGTCTGAAATGATTTATCAGTCATCCCCATCCAGGGCTTCGAGGCCTTTGGCGTTGGCGACCTTAACGGCTTTGATGTTCTTAACAAGGGCGGTGAACATCATAAAGCTTAAGGCTACGAGGATGCAGGAGTATATCGGAAGAGCGTGCCATACTCCGGAAACATTGAAGATGAATCCGAGAAGAATGGGGGTAACGGTCTGAGCCGACATGCTTGCGGTGTAGTAGTAGCCGGTGAATTTACCGATCTTCTTGGAAGAACAAAGCTCAACCACCATGGGGAAGGAACAGTTGTGAACGAGTGCCATTCCATAGCCCTTTATTGCCCATACAACAAAGAGGATGGTGGGGAAGGCGTATTCTCCGTTTGCGCCCACAACAACCCCTGTGGGTCGGGCAAAGCACATGATTATGAGTGCTGCGAAGGTTAAGCAAAGACCTGAGGAAATGGTCCATTTACGACCGATCTTATCTGCGATGGTACCTGCGGTGGCAAAACCGATAACGGATGCAAGACCGCCGAGGATGGTAAGTATCATTGTTTTTCCCGAAGAGGAATTTAAGAAGTAGATAACGTAGTTACCGATGTAGGTTCCGATGGCATTGTCGGCCATGAACCACAAAAACTCGGCACCGAGGATAGCAAGGAGCATGCGTTTATTGGCTGCGGGCATGGGCTTGTCATCGTCGATGGGCTGCTCGATGGCCGCAAGGCGTTCACCTTCTTTCAGTTCATCCTTGAGTTCTTCTTCAAGCTTGTTTTCCTTAATGGTGAAGAAGAGTACCATTGCGGAGATCACCATGAGAACAGAAGCGATAAGGAAGGGGATCTCGATGGTCCAGACATTTCTTGCCTCATCTGCGGAATTGATATAGTCGCTTAACTTAAGGAATATTCCGAGAACCGTTGCTGCCGCTCCGCCGAAATAACCCATGATATTGATGATACCGTTTGCCTTGGCACGAAGGGGCTTGGGCGTAATGTCGGGCATCAACGCAACCGCGGGGTTACGGTACATCATCATGAACATCAAAACGATGGCCATCATGATTACCATGCCGACTATGTTGTTCTTATGGAAAAACAACGGAATGAAGGGAAAGGCAACTGCCGCTACGAAGGTTCCCGTAAGGATGTAGGGCATGCGCTTGCCAATGGAACTGTGAGTCCTGTCGGAAAGGCTTCCGAAGATGGGAAGCAGTATCAGTGCGGCAAGATTGTCGCAGGCCATTATGATACCGACCAGCCACTGAACGTTAAGGATCTGTGAGTCCTGACCCGAATTCTTTAATTCGAAAGAGGACATATGATACATTCTTCTTGCGAAGATGTCGGTTAAGAATGTGGGGCACCATGAATCGTAAACCTGCCACAGAAGAAGGATGCCGAAGAAAGCGAAACCGATGAGACAGGTGCGCTTTACGTTTAATTTAAGCCCCGTTGAATTACTGTTTGTTTTGCTCATTTTGTAATCTCCCTCAATTTTTTTGTACCACTCTTTCATTATAAGTATTCACAGGATATTTCTCAATAAGTATAATGATAAGAGATCATTTTTGATGTAAGGAAGTTTGGATTTTGGATAAAACAAAAAAACGCTTTGAAAAATATAATATTGCAGAGGCTGTGATCTTTTTCGCAGGTGCCTTTCTCAGGATATTCAGGCTGGGAACCCTTCCCTCGGGGGTATATATAGACGAGCCCCCCATGGCCTACAGCGCCTGGTGTATCGCCAATTACGGCGTTGACAGGTATCTAAGGCACATGCCCGTATATTTCCAGAACTGGTACAGCGGACAGAGTCCCATGTACACATATCTTCTTGCACTTTTGTACAAACTCGGCGCTCCCATGGGAAATGCCGCGGTCATCAGGCTTCCTGCCTGCTTTTTCGGTATTTTGATGCTCTTTTTGGTCTATTTTACCGTAAAGGAGCTGACAACGAACGGACATATAAGATTTTTCGCATTGTTCTGCACTGCTTTCTGTCCGTATTTCGTAATGCAGAGCCGCCTGGGACTTGACTGTAACCTTCTGCTTTTCTGGTCCATGTTTTCGCTGCTCTTCCTTATAAGATACTGCAAAGGCGGAAAACTGCCGGATCTTGTCATATGCGGAGTGCTTTTCGGCCTGTCGCTTTACACCTATGCACTAAGCTACATTCTGCTTGGGATCTTTCTTGTGCTGGCGGCATTGTATCTTTTACGGACAAAGAAGATCGATGTAAAAAGAACACTTCTCTGGGCTGTCATAGTTGTTGTCGTGAGCCTTCCGGTGATCCTTTTTGCCATATCTGTGGTATTCAGACTGCCCGAGTATTCGTTTCTCGGATTTACGGTGGCTCCGGTTTCTTCAGGAAGGCTGTCGGAACTGTCAGGGAAAAACTTTATAAAAAATGCGATATTGTCTCTTTGGGCGGCAATGACCCATGACGATCACTATGCACTTACGGTTGATGAATTTTCAACGCTTTACTATATTTCGATCCCCTTTGTCATTGTCGGTGCCTGTGTGAGCATCGTGAATTTTGTAAAGTCGGTTGCAAAAAAAGAATTCTGCTTCGACGGTCTGTTTGTTCTTTTTGCACTTTCAAATGCAGTGGTGGGGGGAATGAACGGAGAGGTGCTGGTCTACAGGATAAATGCCGTGTTCGCCGCATATCTGTATTTCCTTGTAAAAGGAGTTTATGTGTCGGTCAATGCAATAAAAAAAGAACCTGTCAAAAAAGCGGCCGGTGCGGTACTGGCTTTGATATACGCCGGGTTTGCCTTTATGTTCGTCGGGTTTTATTTTTCTTACTATACAAGGGCCTACGACGGATTCACCCATTCCGCATCGGATGCCATCGGGTTTGCCCGGGAAAATGAGCCGGGTATGACGGTGTATGTCGATTACATGGGGCTTCCGGAACTTCTGCTTTGGGAGGAGCCCATATCCCCCTACGAGTGGAATGAAAGTGAGACCGTAAACGGTGTGGTACCGAAGATACCCGAGGATTTCGACATCGGAGCCGGATATATTGTAAGAATAGCGGACCGCTTTAACCGGGAGAAGATCCTTGGAAGCGGTACGGATATCAGGACATATGAGTTTGAAGATTATGCACTTTTCATAATTGACAGGTGATATTGGCAGATATGTTGTCGCAGAGTAAGAAAAGTATTGATAATATCAACAAAAGATTAATAATTTTCTTGATTTGGGTTGTGCAATATTGTAAAATTCAGCTATACAGGTTTGTTATGACAACCTTGTAATTATAGGTCTTATTCAGGAGGGTATATGTATGGCTACTGCCGCAAAAACAACCAAGAATAAGGGCTCAAAACTGACAATGAGGCTCACTCTCATTCTGTTTGCACTTATTCCTCTTATCATCACATCTCTTACCATCGGACTCGTTTCTATCAGAAAGAGTCAGGCACAGATCAAGGGAGATACCCATGATTCTCTTGTGCAGGTCATCACAAATGTAGGTAATTCCTTTGATACGATCACCGACAACAATAAGGAGAAGTTAAAGGCATTCACCACTGCACCGATCCTTAAGGAAGCGCTTCTCAATCCCGATGATCCGGCGATCCAGGCAAGTGCCCAGCAGTATACACTTGATTTCTTCGGAAAGCTTGACGGCTGGGAAGGTCTTTACCTTGCAGACTGGAATACAAAGGTTTTAACGCATCCCAGTACTGCCATCATCGGAAAGACCCTTCGTGAAGGCGACAGCCTTAAAGGACTTCAGAATTCCATGCAGTCGGCAGCGGACGGCGTTTTTAATACCGGTATTCTGGTAAGCCCCGCTTCGGGACAGAACATTATGTCCATGTATGCTCCCATCATCGTAGACGGAAAGCCTCTTGGATTTGCAGGCTGCGGATTCTATGTACAGGGTATTGCGGAGAAGATCTCCGATGTTTCCGCACTCGGCATTTCGGGCTCATATGTATACTTTGTTGACAAGGGTGGTACAATGCTTCATCACCCCACTCCCGAGAAGATCGGTCAGCCTGTTGAAAATGCGGCTGTTAAGCAGCTTCTTGCAGAGATCGCAGCCGGCAAGCATCCCGCTCCCGAAGTTATCGAATATGTATTCAAGGGCGCTAACAAGTATGCAGCTTACTATATAGGCGAAGATGAGAACTATATTGCTGTTCTTACCGCTGACGAAGATGTTGTTCTTAAAGGCGTTAAGGAGATCACAACATTCATCGCGTCCATTTGTATCATTTGTATCGTATTGTTTACGATCTTTGCTCTCGCAATTGAAAGAGTGATCTCGGTTCCGCTCATCAAGATCTCTGCTTCTCTTGATGAACTCAGTACCGGTGATGTTACGGCTAAATGCGATGCAAAGTCACATATCCGCGAGACGGTTACTCTTATCAAGTCTTTCGGCGCATTAAAGGATGCACTTTCCAACTCGATGATGTCTGTTAAGGATTCTGCTGTTGCCCTTGACGAATCCATCAAGAACGTTGACGGCATGACCGGTGACAATGTTGAGGCTATCTCTCAGATCAACATCGCAGTCAACGAAGTTGCAGAGACATCCCAGAGCGTTGCACAGAATGCACAGCTTATGTCAGAGAAGTCTGTTGATCTCGGTGAGAACATCGGACGTCTCCATGAAAACGTTCAGAACCTTTACAGTGCTTCACAGACCATCAAGAATGCAAACGATGAAGCTACCGTATGCATGAAGTCCGTACTTTCCGGAGCAAATGAATCCGTTAAGGCAATGGAAGATATCACCAGCAAGATCAACGAGACCAACGCCGCAATCTCCGGTATCGGTTCCGCTCTTCAGGCTATCGAATCCATCGCCGCTCAGACAAACCTTCTTTCTCTTAACGCTTCCATCGAGGCTGCACGTGCCGGTGAGGCAGGCCGCGGTTTCGCAGTAGTTGCGGATGAGATCAGAAGCCTTGCAGATTCCTCAGCCGAATCCGCAAAAGAGATCAAGCAGATCATCGAGAACGTTATCGTTCTTTCAAACAGCACTGTTGATATCTCCGATCGCGTATTCGAAGTTATCAACAAAGAGCGTACCGATATCGAGGAAGCTCAGGAGAAGTTCACAGTCCTTTCCGGTTCCGTTGAAGACTCCATCGTTGAGATCGATACCATCAGGAACATGACCGGAACTCTTGACGAGATCAAGGTTGAACTTACAAATGCTACATCCGAACTCGGAGCTATCTCCGAAGAGCTCGGTGCTTCCGCAGAGGAAGTTGCAGCATCCTGTCAGTCAGTTACCGATGCCTGTGAAGATACAAGAAGATCCACAGAGGATATGAGAGCCGTTAACGAAGAAATGAATCAGGCAATCTCCTTCTTCAAGCTTCAGTAATACATTTAGGAATGTAACGAAAGGTGTCGCCTTTTATGGCGACACCTTTTTCTCTTGCATTTACTCGCATTTCAATCTAAAATAAAGTGATATTTTTTAAGGAGAACACAGATGAGTGAAGAAATTTTGAACTCCGGTGCGGATCCCATTCCGGAAAACACCAACTTTATTTATGACTTTATCAGAAAGGACATAGCCGAAGGCGGACAGTACGAGGGTATGACGGTTCACACACGTTTCCCTCCGGAACCCAACGGTTATTTACATATCGGACACTGTAAGGCACTTTGCATTGATTTCGGCATGGCTGAGAAATTCGGCGGTATCTGCAACCTTCGTATGGATGATACAAACCCTGCCAAGGAAGATACGGAATATGTCGATGCCATCAAGCAGGATATCCACTGGCTCGGTTTTGACTGGGGCGACAGATTTTTCTACGGTTCCGATTATTTTGAAAAGGACTACGAGTTTGCGGTTGAACTCATAAAGAAGGGACTTGCTTATGTCTGCGAGCTCACTCCCGAGGAGTTTAAGGCTAACCGCGGTGATACGACACATCCCGCAGTTTCTCCCTACAGGGACAGACCCATTGAGGAGAACCTTGCTTTATTTGAGAAGATGAAGAACGGAGAAGTGGAAGAGGGTAAGATGACCCTTCGTGCGAAGATCGACCTTGCCAGCGGAAACTTCAACATGAGAGATCCCGTCATCTATCGTATCCGTTTCATCAACCATCACCGTCAGGGAACAAAGTGGTGCATCTTCCCCATGTATGACTTTGCGCATCCCCTTCAGGATGCCCTTGAGGGGATCACCCATTCCCTCTGCTCCCTTGAGTACGAAGATCACAGACCCCTTTACGACTGGATGGTGAACAATGTATCGATACCTTATCACAAGCCCAGACAGATCGAGTTTGCCCGTCTTAACATTGACCATACGGTAATGAGTAAGAGAAAGCTCCGTCAGCTTGTGGAAGAGAAGTACGTATCAGGCTGGGACGATCCCAGAATGCCTACCTTATGCGGATTAAGAAGACGCGGTTATACCGCAAAGGCCATCAGAAACTTCTGTGATACCATCGGTGTAGCAAAGAGCAATAACATAATCGAATTTGCAGAGCTTGAGAGATGCTTAAGGGACGACCTTAACCTTACCGCAGAAAGAACAATGGCTGTGGTACATCCCGTAAAGCTTACCATAACCAACTATCCCGAAGGAAAGACAGAAAACTTTGAGGTTGAGAACAACCCTCTGGATCCCGAAGCAGGAACTCACGAGATCACCTTCGGAAGAGAACTCTGGATAGAAGAGGAGGACTTCCTTGAGGAGCCCATTCCCAAGTATAAGAGATTATATCCCGGCAACGAGGTTCGTCTTAAGGGCGCATATCTTGTAACCTGTACAGGCTGTAAGAAGGACGAGAACGGCAAGGTGGTTGAAGTCCTTTGCGAGTACGATCCCGAATCCCGCGGCGGCAACCCCGCAGACGGACGTAAGGTGAAGGGTGCTACCATTCACTGGATCGATGCAAATAACTGCGTTGACGCCGAGGTGCGTCTTTACGAGAATCTTTTCTCTGACGAGCAGCCCGACGGTCCCGACAAGAACTTCCTTGAGTGCTTAAATCCCGAGAGCCTTATCGTTATCGACAACTGCAAGGTTGAACCCGCAATGGTTGACATTGCAAAGAAATTTGATGAACAGGAAAACAGAACGGGAGTCAATGCTCCTACCTTCCAGTTCATGCGTGTCGGTTTCTTCTGTCTTGACAACAAGGACAGTTCCGCCGATCATCTTGTGTTTAACAGAAGCGTTCTGTTAAAGGACGGCTTTAAAAAATAAAGGGGGTATTTACCATGAATATGTATGCACTGCTTGACATTGCAAATCCTTCCGGATATGAGATCGAGTATGAATCGGGATTTCCGGTAGTAGCCGTAGCAATCGGTGCGGTGGTCATCATCGCAGCTACGATCGCGATCATTGCATTCATCAGGAAGAACAAAAAGAACAAGTAAGAAAGAAAATGCTCTGCACGATGGTCGTGCAGAGCATTTTTTACTACCATATGATTATCGGCATATCCTCAGTGAGCTTTTCATATATTATCGCTGCGGTATTAAGCCTTAAGTTTACACATCCGTGGGAACCGTTTCCGTTTCTGTTCTCGCCTCCGAATTCCCATTCTTCACGCCATGTTGCATCGTGGAATCCGTCTGCATGCGCTTCGTCGAACAATACCCAGTAGTGAACGAAATCTTCCCAGGTGGGGCCTTTGAGAGTGACTTCCGTTTTCTTCTCATATACATGGAAGAATCCGGGATAGGTGTTTATCTCGCCCTGTCCGATCTCTCCGGTGGTACAGTCGTCATAAACTATAAGTTCGCCGTTTAAGTAAAACCACACTTTCTGGTGTGCCAGACTTACCTCCATATAGGAATTTCCCTGAAGATTGCCGGCAGCCCTTGCACATGTGTGGGTATAGGAGCACTTGGAAGTGCTTTCCGGGCTGTTCTCAAGGATCCCTGCGGAAATCTTGTCGATGGTTCCTTCACGGTCGATGAGCCAGCCGTAATTTCCGTAATCAAGGTAAACGGTCTCGCCGAAACTGTTTACAAATGTGTACTCCTTGTTGTAGGAATCGTATCTTTCCTTAAGCCCGTCAACATATTTGCCAAGCTTGTCCCGATCCACCGCGATATGGGTATCGGAAAATATGAGATAATCTCTTATCGCATCGCTGTCAAAGGATTCGGAAAGTCCGCAGACCCGGATATCCAGAGTTTTGTTAAGCAATGTGTGGTAGTAATCCTCGGTTTCCACCAGAATGGGATCCTCGGAAGTTACTTCCGGAGAGAGGTAATCGCTGTCTTCGATGACTACGGTATCGCTGCCTGCAAAGAATGCATCGATGAGCTTTGAAACAACGGTCTTTCGATCAGCCAGAGTTCCGTATACTTCGGGAACGATGCTTGTTTCGCCGGTATCGATATCCAGATAAACATAAGCATCGGCGGGGGCCTCCTGGGTTGTCTCGTTTATGCAGGCGATCCCGGAATAGTCGGCGTTGTTAAAGCTTACATCCTCGGTGAGATCGTAGGAATAAAGCTTTGCTGCCGGCTTTGTTGCACCGGAATATTCCTCCAGAGAATAGGTCTGCTTCTCAAAGATATCTTCCACATATGCTTCGAAATTTTCAAAGTCTGCATTGATGGAGGAAAAATAAAACTTTTCGTGCTCTCCGATCCTGTCCGACTCGATACGGATATATCTTGAATCGAATTCCTTCTCTATCTCCTGTGCAGCCTCCTTGGGAGTCATACCCGTGATGTCGATTCCGTTTAAGGAAGACCCTGGGTAGAAAGCCGTGGGACTTGCGGTGAAAGTTTCAAAATCTTCAACCAGCTTCTTTTCTTTGACGTATTTAGTTATCATCAGATACGCAATGGGGGTTACGATGGCAAGTATCACCAGGGGGATCGCCACTGCGAGTATCGTTTTCTTCTTATCTTTATTCATATCCGTCTCCAAAACATGCTTATTTTATGCGAGAAACGGCGGAAAATCAAGCGGAATATCTTAGTCTTTTCTTAATTTGAGGGAGTATGGGGCGGATCGGTTGAGAAAGAAAACTTTTTTTGATAAAATAGCATACAAATCGGTTGACAGAGGAAATAAAATGGAAATAACACAGGCATCGTTCTATTTGTTTATCGGGCTCAGCTGCCTGATCTATTGGCTCATACAGCCCAAATTTCGCTGGTATGTTTTATTGATCGATAGTGTTGTTTTTTGTGCTGTCAATTCACATTTTTCGACATACATCTTTGTGCTGGTCAATGTGTCTTCCGTTTATGCGGCAACCATGCTTTTCGGAGTTGTTGAGAATGTTAAAGCAAAAAAGGCTATAGTTACGGTAACACTTCTTTTAAATGTCGGTATTCTGGCATATCTTAAGTATTTGAATCTGTTTATCGATTCGATCAATTATGTTTCGGGGCGTTTCGGCGGCTCTGTACTTAACCGGGTGTCATGGTATGCACCCATAGGACTGAGCTTTTATACGCTGACGCTGATAAGCTATCTGCTTGACACTTACTGGGGAGTCGCTTCTGTTGAAAAAAATCCTTTAAAACTGCTTCTGTATCTTTTATATTTTCCTCTTCTGGTTTCCGGACCGATATTAAGAGAGAGAGAAACAAAACACAGATTGTTTGAAAGTGTAGAATTTGATCATAAAAGGGCGGTGGCTGCGGTACGTCGTATTGCATGGGGCCTTTTAAAGAAGATGGTGGTGGCGGACAGGCTGGCCCTTGTGGTTTCCTTCATGTTTTCGAATCCGGACCTTTATAAGGGTTTATGGGTACTGATCGCGGGTTTTGCATTTATCATAGAACTGTACTTCGATTTTTCGGGATGCATGGATATCATCATAGGCATATCGGCCTGTTTCGGGATTGAACTTCCGGAAAATTTCAAAGCCCCGTTTCTGTCAAAGAGCATGCAGGAATTCTGGCAAAGATGGCATATCACTCTTGGCTTGTGGCTGCGTGATTACATAATGAATCCGATCTTAAAGTCCGAACCCATGAGAAACCTTGCCGGGCATTGTAAAAAGGCGTTTGGCAAGGGCGGAAAAAAGATCCCGTCTTATATAGCAATGTTTGTTCTGTGGACTGCCATGGGTCTCTGGCATGGGAACAGCTGGAAATATATAGTGGGTGAAGGCTGGTGGTTCTGGCTGATCATAGTACTGGAACAGGTGCTCGAACCTTCAATGGCGTCCTTCAGAAAACGCCATGGCCTGGAGGGGCGCAAATGGTATGGATTTTTAAGGATATGCAGGGTGTTATTACTGTACAATATAGGCATGCTGTTCTTCAGAGCCGAAAGCCTTGCATCCTCTTTTGAAATGGTGAAGAATATCTTTGCTCCGATGGCACTTCGAAGTCCGGCGGCCGCTCTATATGATAATCTTTGGGACGGTTTCGGAGGATTGTATGCAGTGATAGTGGTCCTGTTTGTTTTTGTGCTCCAGATCCTTTGCGATATAAAAACTTACAAGGGAAATTCCATGCAGGAAACGGTTTCCGCATTTCCGACGCCCATCAGGTGGGCATTGTATTTTATTCTTATGCTAACCATCGTTGTATTCGGAATGTTTGGAAAATCCGCTTTTATTTACTTTGGCTTCTAGAAAGGTTTCGATATGAGAAAATTTGTAATTAAATGCATACTTATCATCGTACCGATCTATCTGTTGGTGGTTTCGTTAAATTACTTTGTGGATCCCGCAAATATTTATCATGTGTCCGTAACGGACAGGATATACGATTATCTTAAGGAGTATCCCGCGGTTGAGGTTGTGGGAGATTTTGACGAAGGCGCCTTGCTTGAAAAGAGGATCATGGGGCTTGAAAAAAGCCCTGATACCGTTGTGATAGGTTCAAGCCATGTGCTGTATGTTGCCTGGAAGTTTGACGATTTTTTCAATGCGGGAATGAGCGGGGAATTTTTGGATGATTATTATGCAACCGTCGCTCTTTTGGAAGAGTATGACAAAATCCCAAACAGAGTGATCCTGGCGGTGGATCCCTACATTTTTATGGACGAACTGACCATCCGGCAGGAAAGCCTTTACCGGTATGCTCAAAAGGAAAAGGCATTATTAAGCGGGGAAAAAGAAGGATTTCATTTGCAGGATAATGCCAAATACAAAAAAGCGAAGGAACTGTTTTCTTTTTCCTATTTTCAATCATCCCTGCATTCCCTTATCTATGGAGTTTCATCGTCTTACACCAATCCCACATATGATACCGGGATAGGTGAGTATACAAAATTGCTGCAAAACGGTGTCAGGGTTCCTGCAAGCTCTGCTTTTAATGAAGTGGGGAAGATCCGCGGTGATGCGGAGTGGTATGTAGGCAACGGGACGATATACACAATGAGTGATTACCGAAGCCTTTCCGAAAAAAAGATAAGTGAGTTTGAACGGCTCATCGATCATCTTCTGGAGAATGGTGTTGATGTTGAAATATACCTGCCGAGTTGGTATCATATCTACTATGATGAATTTGAAAGTAACATTCTTTTTTCGGGAGTGATACTGAGCGAAGAATATGTACGTGATATGGCAAAAGTGCGCGGACTGTCGGTGCATGGATCATACAGTCCTTACGTGACGGGACTTAGCGAAGACAGTTTCATTGACAGTATGCATATCGCTCCCGAACAGGCATGGGAGAATTATTGTTTTATACTTTCGGAATAGAGCTGGCAGATTATGAAAGAACTTGAGTATCCCTTTGACCCGGGATATATCCTTACAAACAAAAAGCGTATAAAAAGGCAGCTTCTGGCAGAAGAAAGAGAATTTGTCAAAAAGAACGTTGCCATTCTGGGGGGATATACCACAAATGACATAAAACTGGTGTTGGAACTGTTTTTGCTTAATTACGGGATCATGCCGTCTTTTTATGAAAGTGAGTACAATTCCTTCTATGAAGATGCGGTCTTTGACAATGCGCAGCTTCAGGCATTTAAGCCGGATATCATTTATGTCTGTACTTCAAACAGAAATGTGAAGGTTTATCCCGAACTGTCGGATGATGAGAAAGCCGCAGATGGATTGATCCAAAACGAGATTGCCCGTTTTTCGTCAATTTGGGACAGTCTTTTTTCAAAGTATGGCTGCCCCATAATCCAGAACAATTTTGAGATGCCCCTGTTTCGGCTGCTTGGAAATCGTGACGCATATGACCATCGCGGGCGCGTTAATTTCCTTTCAAGACTTAATGCGGAATTTTATTCTTACGCCCGTGCTCATGAGTATATGCACATATGCGACATAAACTACATTTCCGCGGATTACGGGCTGAAAGAGTGGTCGGATCCTTTCTATTATCATATGTACAAGTATGCCCTGAATGTAAATGCGATACCGTATCTTTCGTTCAACGTGGCCAATATCATCAAATCCGTTTTCGGGAAGAACAAAAAGGCCATGGTGCTTGACCTGGATAACACCCTCTGGGGCGGAGTCGTGGGGGATGACGGTGCCGAGAATCTGTCAATAGGTCCTGATACTTCGGAAGGGCAGGCTTATTATGAATTTCAGCGTTATATCAAGGCCCATAAAGATCTGGGGATCCTGTTAAATATCGCATCGAAGAACGATGAAGCAAATGCCCTTGAGGGTCTGGCTTTAAAGGATTCATTGCTTAACAAAGATGATTTCATCGTGATCAAAGCCAATTGGGATTCAAAAGACCGAAACGTTCGTACCATTGCGGAGGAGTTAAATATCCTTCCGGACAGTCTGGTATTCATTGATGATAACCCTGCCGAAAGACATATCGTCACTGAGCAGATAAAAGGGGTTTCGGCTCCGGATATAGGCGAAGTTACCCGTTACATTCAGAATATCGACCGCAACGGGTTCTTTGAAGCGACCGTAATGACCGCTGACGATGCAAAGCGGACTGAGATGTATAAAGAGAATGTCAAGCGAGCAAAACTACAGGCATCATTTTCGGATTATAACGATTACCTGATCTCATTAAAAATGAAAGCGAAAATAGCCGCTTTCGATAAAGAACATCTGAGCAGGATAGCTCAGCTGACAAATAAGAGCAATCAGTTTAACCTGACGACCAAAAGATATACACAGGAAGAGATCGCGGAGATCAGCTCCGATAAGGATTATATAACCTTATACGGCAGTCTTGAGGATCGCTTCGGGGACAACGGACTTGTTTCTGTGGTAATAGGCCGCATTGTAAATGATGAATGCCTGCTGGACCTTTGGCTTATGAGCTGCAGGGTACTCAAAAGAAACATGGAATTTGCCATGATGGATACGCTGTATGAAATATGTGCAAAGAAAGGCATTAAAAGAATCAGAGGATTCTATTATCCCACACAGAAAAACGGCATGGTCAGGGATTTCTATAAGATCATGGGCTTTGATCTTACCAATGAAGATGAAAGTGGCAATAGTGAATGGCTGTTTAATGTTACAGCCGATTATGTTAAGAAAAACACGGTGATAGAGGTATAAATGAACAACGAAGAATTATACACAAAATTAAATGAAGTTTTCAGAGAAGTATTCGATGATGAATCCATCACAGTCACAAACGTGACTACGGCAGATGATATAGAAGACTGGGATTCGCTTGAGTACATTAATCTGATAGTTGCCATTGAAAAGAAATTCGGCATCAAGTTCAATATGGGTGAAGTCAATTCCTTTAAGAATGTCGGAGAAATGGCCGGATCCATCGTGTCAAAACTGGCCTGATCAAAATGATTTCCGGAGATTTAGCCATGCTTAAATCCGGAAACCATATGATCATTTCCTGTGTTTCCATATTTATTATCGGATCTTTTGCACTGCTTTGTAAACGGGGATTCCCACCAGCAGTGCAATTATCATTTTTGCAAGGTCGAAGGGTATGTAGGGAAGCACGCCGATACCCAGGGCTGCAAAGAAGGTCATGTTGAGACCGTGGGCAAGCCAGGCGGTTCCGAAGGCGTAGCAGACTGCGGTTCCCAGCACCATGCCAAGTACGGCAAAGGGGATCTTTCTTTTGAAATGATCCAGAAAGAATCCGGCGATAAGTGCTAAGAAGATGTATCCGACAATATATCCACCGGTAGGTCCCGCAAGCTTTCCTATTCCGCTTGTGAAGCCTGCAAAAACGGGAATGCCGATGAATCCGATGAGGATGTATAAGGCAACGCTTATGGTTCCGTCCTTCATGCCAAGGACTATAACGGCAAGAAAGATGCCCAGGATGCCCAGAGAAACGGGCACGTCACTGATGGCGATGGGAAAGGCGAGAGGGCCGAGGATGCAGACAACTGCCGTTACCAGGGCAATCTGTGTTATTCTTTTTACGGGAAATTTTTTTTCTTTCTTTTCTGACATATGTTTACCACCTCAATAAAAAAAGTTTACAATCAACGATGGAAAGTTTACAATCGTAACAAGGATATGTCAAGTACTTTTTTGAAACAAAGGATCGTCTATGAAGACTAAGGACAGAATATATGAAATGCTGAAGGCCTCGGGGGAAGAGTTTGTTTCGGGAGAAAAAATGGCCGAAACTCTTCAGGTTACCAGGGCCGGGATCTGGAAAGCAATAAGGGCACTTGAAAAGGACGGGATCGGAATAGAGGCCGTCACAAATAAGGGCTACAGGATAAAGGCTTTTGACAATGGAACGGATCCGGAACTGATAGAGGAGCTTCTTAAAAAGAAGGGGCTTGAAGTTAAGGTTTTCTATTATGATGAGACCGACTCCACAAACCTGAGGGCTAAGGAGCTTGGAAGCGAGTATCCGGGAAATCTTCTTGTTATTGCGGGAAAGCAGACCATGGGCCGGGGAAGAAAGGGAAGACACTTCTTTTCTCCCGGAAGGACCGGGATCTATATGAGCTTTCTTTTAAGAAACGGTGAGTCCGTTAAGGAGCTTTCCACCCTTACCGCCAATGCGGCGGTGGCAACGGCAACGGCCATCGATAAGGAAGCTTTTGGCGGAAAAGATACGGTTAAGATCAAGTGGGTGAACGACCTTTATCTTGAAAGCAGAAAGGTTACAGGAATCCTCGCCGAGGGCTTTGCGGATATAGAAGGAAACGGGGAATTCTACGTGGTTACGGGCATAGGCATTAATCTTTACGAGCCCGCAGGCGGTTTCCCCGAGGATATAAAGGATAAGGCAGGCTCCGTTGAAGGCTGCGGAGGAAAGCTCTCTTCCGATTCAAGGAACCGGATCATCGCAGACACCGTGGCAAACATCGTGTATTATCACGATACGCCGGCGGAGAGCCTTAAGATCTACAAAGACAAGTCAAACCTTATCGGCAGCAGGGTTCTCATCAATACTTTTTCTTCTTCCGGGGAAAAAGAAACCGCCCTGGTTACGGGGATCGACGACGAGTGTCACCTTCTTGTCAGATATGACGACGGAAGGACCGAAGCCCTGTCTTCAGGGGAAGTCAGCGTAGTAAAGTGTTAACTTGTTAAAATTTTTATTGACATTGATTATATTATTTGGTATAAAATCTTTAAACCGATGAGAAAGAGTAGTAAGTTTTATCACTTCATTCACAGAGAGCCGCGGGCGGTGGGATCGCGACATTGAAAATAAAGCCGAATGGACTTTCGAGGGCAAACAGAATACCGAAA
>JAEEGL014200476.1_pt1 | contig 20664 bp, 16 predicted proteins | sample 9134231 | NCBI WGS metagenome assembly JAEEGL01 (sample SAMN16246548, study PRJNA631951) | gut metagenome | biome: gut microbiome; feature: rumen; material: fiber-attached | host: Bos | place: Iran: Karaj | collected 2018-10
TCAAGCTTTTTTATTCAAAATGCGCACAAACAGTGAGGGTAAGCTTTGGGAATTTACCCTGTTTTTTACCCTTTTTGCCGACTAATTTACACCAAAATATGCCATCTTATGCGGTGTAAGCCACAAAATAACAAAAACACAAAATGCGGGAAAACGCAGAAATAGAGGGCTTTAGAGCAATGATAAGAATTTTATTCGTCTGTCACGGCAACATTTGCCGTTCCACAATGGCAGAATTTGTTATGAAGGACATTGTTAATAAACAGGGCTTTGCAGATATATTTCATATTGAGTCCTCTGCGACTCATACTGATGAGATATGGAACGGAGTGGGAAGCCCGGTATATCCGCCGGCAAGGGCGAAGCTTCGGGAGCATGGAATCGGAACAAGTGACAATGAACTGGGTGTCAGCAAAAAAAGAGCCAGGCTTACTTCAAGGGCTGACTATGAAAAATTTGATTTCATTATAGGAATGGACAGTGCAAATATAAGGGATTTAAATCGCTTATTCAGCGGTGATCCGCAGAGGAAAGTCAGCAAGATGCTCGACTATACAGACAGAGATGGCGATGTGGCTGATCCATGGTATACAGGGAATTTTGATGCAACCTGGCGCGATGTTTCAGAAGGCTGTCATGGCCTATTCAGGAGCATTCTCATGGATCCGAAGTATTCTGAGCTTCTGAGGGATGCTGACATAAAGGGTAGCGGATATTACTCTTTTTCCCTGGATGATGAAGAAAACGATTCTTTGATCCATGATGATTTTCCAAGGGGATAAAAATAACAACCACTAAGGAGCAGAATTAGTCCGGCAGAAAGGAATAGAACATGAAAGAGTTAAGAGCAGAAGTATTTGATACGGATAAAAACAGTCTTGGAGAGAGCCCTTTTTATGTTGAAAAGTATGACAGGTACTCCTGGGTTGATATTACAAAAGGAAGACTTTGGACCATGACAACCGGAAAAAAGGAGTGCTTTGAGCTGGGACAGCCCATAGGAGCAGCAATTCCTATGAGAGATTCAGATGGATTTATTCTGGCAGCCATGGATGGTCTTTATGAATACAGTGATGGGAAAGTCTCCTTACTTAAGGATCTTAAAGCTGAGTTTAAGCCATACTGGAGATCAAACGATGCAAAGATGGATCCCTATGGAAGAATCTATTTTGGGGCCTCGGTAAATGATGATCATGAGGCAGAAGGTTCGCTGTTTTTATATGACCGGGGTGCTGTGAAGGTAATTATACCTGATACGAAAATTTCAAATGGAATGGCTTTTAGCAGTGATGAAAAGTATTTCTATTTTTCTGATTCATTGGAATATGCGGTTTTCAAATTTGATTACAACAAAGAGGATGGAAGTATTTCAAATCGAAGGATACTGTTTGAAGTTGAAAACGGAGTGCCGGATGGTCTATGCATAGACGATGAGGACAATCTTTATGTGGCTATATGGGGCGGAAGTCGCATTGAGAAAAGAAGCGGAACAGATGGCAGCAAGCTGGGAGAGATAAGCGTCGCTGCAGAGCATGTAACCTCCTGTGCTATTGCAAAGGGCGGAAAAGAGCTCTTTATCACATCCTCAGGAGACGGACTTGACGGAGAATTCGATGGATGTTTATTCACCTGCGATATTTCATGATTAGAGTACATAAAATCGCGGATAATAATTCCGGGAATGAGTGATATAATTGATGATATGAATCACGCATATGTAAGGAGGAAAGTATGGTAAAAGACGGTAAAGTTTGGGTGGCTAATAATGAAAATGGGGAAAACATGTTTCTTCTGCCTAAGATGGCGAACAGACATGGTCTTATTGCCGGTGCAACCGGAACAGGAAAGACTGTAACACTCAAGGTTCTTGCAGAGAGCTTCAGTGATCTGGGAGTTCCTGTTTTTCTGGCTGATGTAAAGGGTGATCTATCAGGAATGGTCTGCGAAGGCAGAGATTCTGAAGATATGCAGAAGAGAATACAGAGATTCGGCCTTGCAGAGGCTGGCTTTAAGTATCAGAAATATCCGGCAACCTTCTGGGATGTATTCGGTGAAAAGGGTATTCCGCTCAGAACTACTGTATCTGAGATGGGACCACTTCTTCTTTCAAGAATTATGGATCTTAACGATCTTCAGAGAGATATTCTCACAATTGCTTTCAAAATAGCTGATGACAACGACCTCCTTTTAGTTGATACCAAAGACCTCAAGGCCATGCTCAACTACATATCTGAGAACAACAAGGAGTTTGCAGCTGAATACGGAAATATCAGCAAGGTATCCATAGCAGCAATAATGCGTGCGATTGTAGCGCTTGAAATTGCGGGTGGAGATAAGTTCTTCTTTGAACCGGCGCTTAACATTAAGGACTGGTTTGCTACAGGAGAGGGTGGAAAGGGAATGATCTCGATTCTTGATTCCACCAGCCTCATTAATAACGGAACTTTATATGCAACCTTCCTTCTTTGGATGCTGTCAGAGCTTTTTGAGACTCTGCCTGAGGTTGGAGACCTTGATAAGCCCAAGATGGTATTTTTCTTTGACGAAGCACATCTTCTTTTTGCAAATACACCTAAGACCCTTATGGAAAAAATCGAGCAGGTTGTAAAGCTCATCAGATCTAAGGGAGTGGGCATTTATTTTGTAACTCAGAATCCCAGAGATATTCCGGACGGAGTTCTTGCACAGCTCGGAAATAAGATTCAGCATGCGCTTCATGCATATACTCCTTCTGATATGAAGGCTGTTAAGGCTGCAGCTGATTCCTTCCGTGAAAACCCTACATTCAAGACTGCTGATGTAATTCAGGAGCTTGGAACAGGTGAAGCTATATGCTCATTCCTTAACGAAGACGGAACTCCTACTGTTTGTGAGAGAGTAAAAATCTTGCCTCCTCAGAGCTTCATGGGCGGAATTGACGACGACCTTCGTGAAAAAGAGATAAAGCAGAGCGTACTTTACAGTAAATACTATGAGCCTGAAGATCCTGATTCAGCTTATGAGTTCTTAGAGAGAAAAGGTCTTGCTGACGCAGAGGCAGCAGCTAAGGCAAAGGAAGAGGAAGAGGCTGCTAAGCTTAAGGCTAAGGAAGAAGCAGCTGCTCAGAAGGCTGCAGAGAAGGCAAAGGCAGCAGAAGATAAGAAAAAGAAACAGACCATCAAGACCGTTGGTAATTCAGTGGTTGGAACAGTAGGCCGTGAGGTTGGAAAAACTGTTGGTGGAAAGTTTGGCAAATTTGGAAAAACGCTGGGAGGAAATCTTGGCGCAAGCCTTGGAAGAGGAATCCTTTCAACATTATTTAAGTCATAAAAAAACCACCGAAGTATTCGGTGGTGGATTTTGGGAGGAGGGGTTGTTCGGTGGGGAACCAAACAACCCGTGTATGAAAAAAAGTATTGTTGGGGGTTCAGAAGTTGTCCTTCTGATGGTTATATAATACCTGGTAAGTGTTTCTAAATTGTGTCAAAACTCTAAAAGAAATATAATCAATTCTAAAATAAATATTGGAGTAAAAGAAAAAATGTCAAAAAATGAACGTAAAAATGCTAAACTAGACACCACGGATCAGACGAAAAAAGCCTCTACTACGCGACTTTTGTTCGTGATGATCATATTTTGCGTTGCCGTTTTAGTTTTTATTAAAGTGGTGTCGCCTATGATTTTTCAAAAGCCAAAGAGCAAGGTCGAAGAAAAATCTGTACAGACTGTAATAGACAATGCTGCGACTGGTTCTTCTGAGGCTGCGGAAGCAAAGCAGCAGATCGAGCAGTACATGAACATGCTTTCCGAAGAGGACAGAAAAGCTGTTGAGGATATACTATCTGACCATATGGACGATGAAACAATATCCCAGGTCATGGAGTATGTTGATAAGAAGGACAAAGAGGGCCTGGCAAAGTTTGCAGCTTCGAACCTTTCCCCAATGGAAATATTTAAGCTCATGCAGATTTACGAGAAATATTCGAATTAGTGTTAACGAAAAAAGCAGTTTCGGATTTTACATTTAAAAACCGGAACTGCTTTTTTATATCAGCTATTTCAAAAAAGTTTCCTTATAACGCAAAAACACCCACGGGGGGACGTGAGTGCCTGCGATTTTCTTATGAGGGGGAGATAGTGATTGGTTCATGTGAACCTCGTGCATCACTAACTTGATATTATAATAACGCATAAATGTGTACAAATCGTGAACATTTTATACTTTTTTTATATTTTTTTACTTTTTTTACTAAAATTATTTCGAAATGCCCATTTTTTGTGCTTTTGAGAGACAAAAAAATTTTTAACGTGAAAAAATTTCTCGTTGGGACTTCCGGAGTGAAAATCCGCTTCATTTAGGTGCAGATTTTATACTTTTTATATAATTTTCCAAAGACATAAGTGATAACATGAGTCTAGCAAAAGACGGAAATGCATGGATGCAGGTAAGCCGCAGGGAGGCAGGCACAATAAGCAGGGAAGCGAATCAGCCGCAGGGAGGCAGGCACAAAAAAGCAGGGAAGCGAATAAGCCGCAGGGACGCAGGCGCAATAAGCAGGGAAGCGAAACAGCCGCAGGGACGCAGGCACTAAGAGCAGGGATGCACAAAGATCGCAGGGAAGCGAAATATAAGCAAGGATGCGATAATCAAGGATGAGTCAGGCAGGGAGGCCTGTAATACGCAAGGAAGCGATGGAAAGGAGGCCATTTTATGGGCGGTATTTCATCATTAGGCGGATTTTCTCCCTACTCATCATATCAGCCGGTAACAAACAATGTGGTAAAGGCTAAAGAATCAGAGAGCACATCAGCAACTTCTATGAGGAATGTGATAGAGTCACAGGCTGAAGATCCCAGCAAAGAAAATAAAGGTCTTATAAATCCCGAGCCACTTATTGGCAAGCCGGAGAGCGATAAGCCCAAAATCACTGATTTTGCTCCTGCATATAATTCACGTGCAGCTATGGAGCTTGGCGGCTTTAAGGTAAATCAGGAACAAGACATTGCTGAAACTCAGCAGAAGTCAAAACAGGCTGCGGATATGTATCAGTCAACTCTTCTTGCGCAGAAGAATCAGGAACAGAATTCAGTTATGATGCTGGCATAACAAACTTAATAAAGACTTAGTCCAAAGTCCTTCGCATGTAGCGGGGGACTTTTTTTGTGACAGAAAAATGTGTTAAGATGTTAGGGTAAATATGAATAAATCTAATAAAGGATGGGTGAGTAAGTGTATAAATACAGAGTTTACGGACTGGTTGTTGAATCGGAGGTCAAGTTTTTACAGCTTATGACGGCTGATGAGAATGAAGAACCTCAGGTCAGGATTTATAGCGGAAATATTAAGGATGAGGTAGACAAACAGCTTGAAACATGTCCTAAAAACTATGACATAAATACTACAAGATCCTGTTTCAGGAACAAAGGCGGATACTACTTGATTAAAGATGGAAAAGAAATCATTTTTGAGCCTAAGGAGGGATATACTCCTGAGAAGCTTGGATCATGGCTCCTTGGCTTTTCTTTTGCCATGGCACTTCTTCAAAGAAGAACTCTTGCAATACATTGCAGTGCGCTGTCCTATGATGAAGGGGCAATCCTGATATCCGGAGTTCCCGGAGCAGGCAAATCCAGCCTCACCAGAGTGCTGCTTGAGAGAGGCTATAAGATTCTTGCAGATGATGTGGCTGCTGTAGAAGATAGAGAGGATGGTATTTTTGTTCACCCGACATTCCCCTATCAGAAGCTTTGCAGGAATGAAGTTGAAAAGAGAAACCTGGATATGTCTGAACTTATCTATATTAATGAAGATAAGGACAAATTCCTTGTGCCTGTAAAAGAACATTTTGATAACAACGTCAGACCTTTGAAATATCTGATCTTTGTGATCATCGGAAACAATGAGGAGATAGAACGCAGACAGCTTACCGGACTGAATCAGCTTTTTGCTCTTAAGGAAAACCTGTTCCTTCATAGATTATATGGACCATGGGAAAATGACCCGGAGATAATGAACATGTGTCTTAAGGTGGCTGCAGGCTGCAAGGTTCATATGCTTGTAAGACCCGATGGAAAGGATACCTTGATGCAAATGGCTGATATTATAGAGGACATTGTCAAGAATAATTGACGACATAATGATGAAAGCATATAATCGACAATGTTTGTTTTTTGAATTAAGAATGTGATTATTTTGTGTATCATCGGAGGAGATTATGGAAAATGAAAAACTGAAACCAATGCTTTTTACCGTAATGAAAGGCTACAACGGAAAGCAGTTTGCTTCTGATCTTGTTGCAGGCATAATCGTGGCTATTATCGCGCTGCCACTTTCTATTGCCCTTGCGCTTGCATCCGGAGTTGGACCACAGGAAGGTCTTTACACTGCAATCGTTGCAGGCTTTATCATTTCATTCCTTGGTGGTAGCAGAGTGCAGATAGCAGGACCAACAGCTGCATTTGCTACAATAGTTGCCGGAATCGTGGCAACCAAGGGAATGGAAGGACTTGCTCTGGCAACTATCTTTGCCGGAATTCTTCTGATTCTGATGGGAGTATTCAGACTTGGATCTCTTATAAAGTTCATTCCCTATACTATCACAACTGGATTTACAGCCGGTATTGCAGTGACTATCGCAATCGGACAGATAAAGGATTTCTTTGGTCTTACTTATCCTGCTGGAACCAGCACTGTTGAAACAGTTGATAAGGTAGAGGCTATCTTCAAAAATATTTCTACAATAAACTATCAGGCTATCATTGTTGGTGTTATCTGCCTGGCAATTCAGATCGTTTGGCCAAAGATAAGCCAGAAGATTCCTGGCTCACTGATTGCAGTTATTGTCGGAATCCTCATGGTAAAGTTCCTTAATATGAATGTAAATACTATCGGCGATCTCTATGAGATTTCCGGAAAGCTTCCAACACCAAAGCTTCCTTCTTTTGATTTCAGAACTCTTACTTCAATAGCAGGAGATGGTGTAACGATCGCAATTCTTGCTGCTATAGAATCACTGTTATCCTGTGTTGTTGCGGACAGCATGATCGATTCAAAGCACAGATCAAATATGGAGCTTGTTGCACAGGGCGTTGGTAATATCGGTTCTGCTCTTTTCGGCGGAATTCCTGCAACAGGAGCTATCGCAAGAACTGCAGCCAACATCAAAAATGGTGGAAGAACACCTATCGCAGGCATGATCCATGCTGTATGCCTTGTGCTTGTACTCATAGTACTTATGCCTTTTGCAGCACTTATCCCAATGCCTACAATCGCAGCTATTCTTTTCATGGTTGCTTATAATATGTGCCAGTGGAGAACCTTCGTACAGCTTTGTAAGACAGCTCCAAAGAGCGACATCATTGTTCTTGTCACAACCTTTGTTCTCACAATCGTATTTGACCTTGTTGTTGCAATCGAAGTTGGTATGGTCCTTGCATGTCTTCTCTTTATGAAGAGAATGAGCGAGGAGTCAAGAATCCGCGGATGGAAATACTACGATCCTGAGGATGATCCGGATGGCCCCGGCCTTAAAGATATTCCAAAGCATGTTCGCGTTTATGAGATCAGCGGACCTATGTTCTTTGGCGACGCAGAGCAGATTGCCAGCATAAGCATCAAAGACTTCACAAGAGCTCTTGTAATTCGTATGCGTGGTGTGCCTGCCATCGATGCAACAGCTATGCATTCTTTTGAACAGCTCTATGAAAAATGCAAAAAGAACAACGTACAGCTGGTATTTTCACATGTCAACGAGCAGCCTATGAACACCATGGAAAAGGATGGCTTTGTTGATCTTGTTGGAAGAGAGAACTTCCAGCCACATATCAATGATGCTTTAAAGAGAGCAGCAGAAATCTGATTTTTTACCGTTTTGTTTCAATTTGACTACCAACATTTACATTGAATTTCTTAGTGTGCTATAATTTGTATATATTTGAATAATTATAAGAATATATATGATATGCGGTCTATTAGGAGGGAAATAATATGTTAGGTATCAACGAACAGTTAAATGGCAACAATTTGGCAATCACTCTTGAAGGAAGACTTGATACAACAACAGCTCCTGAACTTGAAGAGAAGCTTAAGAGCAGCCTTGATGGCGTACAGGAACTGGTTTTTGAGATTGGAAAGCTTGAGTACATTTCTTCCGCAGGGCTTCGTGTTCTTTTGTCCGCCCAGAAGACTATGAACAAACAGGGTTCAATGGTTGTTAAAAATCCTAGTGAGGAGATCAAGGAAATCTTTGAAGTGACAGGATTTTCTGACATTCTTACAATAGAGTAAGTACGCTGTCAAATGCAGATCTTTTCATTTTAGGAGGGGTAAATGAAGTCTGATGTTATAGTTATCAATGGTAGTGAGAGCGGCACAGAAGCAGCTCTTGAGCTTACTGAGAAATTTTATGAGGGTTCCTCACCCAAGACGATCATGAGAATGAGACTTCTTGCTGAGGAGACAATGAATCTTGTCAGAGCTATCACTCAGGACGCTGATATGGAAGCTGAGTTTTCTCTTGAGAAGGAAGCTGACGTATACAGGATTCAGTTAAATACCAATACCATCATGTATGCTGACAAGCGTAAGGCACTTATGGAGATTTCCAGCAAAAAAGAAAATGCTGCAGCTAAAGGCGTTCTTGGAAAGATTAGAGAAGTGTTTGAGCTTGCTCTTTTGCCGAAGGATGAAAGAAGTGCAAGAGAATCCCGAATCGGAATGATGGGACTCACCGATCCGACAGCTATTCAGACAATGTCAGCTACCTGGAAGATGAGTAATTACATCAGCAGTGTCAATGAGTCTGCAACTGATGCAGAGTTTGCTCAGGAAGCAAAAAATGAGTTGGAAAAGTCCATTCTCGCTAACCTGGCTAAGGACGTAATCATCGGCATCGTTGGCGACGATGTCAAGCTGACAATAGAATATACGCCGGAGAAATAAACTTAATGTCAAAAAAGATACTTATTACTAATGATGACGGAATACACGCCGACGGCTTGGTTCGCCTTGCTGAATGTGCAAAGGAGTTTGGTGAAGTCTGGGTCGTGGCTCCTGATTCAGAGAGAAGCGCTGCTTCACACAGCATAACCTTAAGACATTCTGTTGAGATAAGAGAATATGCTTTTGATGTGGAAGGGGTTAGAGCCTTTTCCTGTAGCGGAACGCCTGCTGATTGTATCAGAGTCGGAAGCCTTAGCATTATGCCGGGCAGACCTGATTTTGTTATGGCAGGTATTAACAAAGGCTACAATGTGGCCGCGGACATACAGTATTCCGCAACTGCAGCATCTGCCTTTGAGGGCGAGTTCCAGGGATATCTTTCAATGGCTTTTTCCGAGGGTATAAATGGATGTCATGAGGTGACAGACAGATACCTCAGGGAAATCATGGCAGACCTTTTAACAAAGGAGTATGTTCCGGGATATATTTACAATGTAAATTTCCCGCAGTGTAAACTGTCTGAGTGTAAGGGGGTTCTGTACGACAGAAAGGTTTCCAAGAAGGCCTTCTACACAGACAGATACAAGCTTGAGAAGGAAGGTCCGGACGGCGCAAAGTTCTACCTGGTTGATGGAATCTATTCACCTTCAAAAGAAGAAGGAACAGATTTCGGAGCCATCATGGATGATTATGTTTCTGTCGGTGTTGTCAGAAATATAAGCTGACTTCTAAGAATAATGATTTAGCTGTATTGCAGATTTCAGGCAATACAGCTTTTTTCTTAAATACTTGAGAAATTATAGGTTCACATTTATTATATTTGTGGTAAAATATTCAAAGTTTAAGATTGTAGTAATTTAAATTGATAAAGTGTTCGCACTAATATTTCATTGAGGAGTGGATATTATGGAGAAGCAGAAAAGTGTTGTCAAAAAGTATTCAGCCATGAATAAGCAGGAGCTTGAGCAGGAGCGTGTTAAGCTTAAGGCCGAGTACAAGAAGTATCAGGAAATGGATCTTTCACTTAATATGGCAAGAGGAAAGCCCTGCAGAGAGCAGCTAGATATTTCAATGGGAATGATGGATGCTCTTAATTCTGAGGCTGATCTTTCCTGTGCGGATGGAACAGACTGCCGAAATTACGGCGTTCTTACCGGCATTCAGGAGGCCAAGGAGCTGATTGGTGCCATGATGGAGAACAAGCCTGACAACATCATTATCTATGGTAATTCATCCCTTAATGTCATGTATGATACAGTATCCAGAGCATACACACATGGTGTAATGGGCAACACTCCATGGTGCAAGCTTGATAAGGTTAAATTCTTATGCCCTGTTCCCGGCTATGACAGACATTTTGCAATTACAGAGTACTTTGGAATCGAGATGATTCCGGTTAAAATGACTCCTACCGGACCTGATATGGACGAGGTAGAGAGACTTGTTGCAAATGATGAGTCAATCAAGGGAATCTGGTGTGTACCAAAGTATTCCAATCCTCAGGGATATTCATATTCAGATGAAACAGTAAGACGTTTTGCGCGCCTTCGTCCTGCAGCCAGAGATTTCCGTATTTTCTGGGATAATGCTTACGGAATCCACCATCTTTATGATGACAATCAGGACTATCTTATCGAGATCCTTGAAGAGTGCAAAAAGGCAGGAAGCCCTGACCTTGTATACAAGTTTTCATCCACATCCAAGATCACATTCCCCGGAAGTGGAATAGCAGCGATCGCAACCTCACTTAATAACCTCGAGGAGATCAAGGCTCAGCTTACCTATCAGACAATCGGACACGACAAAGTTAACCAGCTTCGTCATGTAAGGTTCTTTGGAGATATCAATGGTATGAAGGAGCATATGAAGAAACATGCTGCCATTATCCGACCTAAGTTCGAGGCAGTTATAGATACTCTTGAAAGAGACCTTGCACCATGCGGAATCGGACAGTGGACAAAGCCAAAGGGAGGCTATTTCATCAGCTTTGACGCTCCTGAGGGCTGTGCTAAGGCTATAGTTGCCAGGGCAAAAAAAGCCGGAGTTACCATGACAAGCGCCGGTGCAACCTACCCTTACGGAAAAGATCCACATGACAGCAACATCCGTATTGCTCCTACCTTCCCGAGTCTCAATGATCTTAAGCTTGCTATGAGTATCTTTACGGTATGTGTAAGACTTGAAGCTGTGGATAAGCTCTTAAAGGATATGGAATAATGACAGATGATTTTGAAGCCTTTGTGAGAAGAAAGTATGAGAAAATCACAAAGAAGCTGATAAGCGATAAAAAATATATCACAACCATGGAAAGTTGCAGCTCGGGCCTTATAGCTTCTCTTATTACTGACACGGAAGGCGCGTCAGCAATCATGAAGGGAGCATTTGTTACCTACAGTAATGAGGCCAAGATAAAGCAGGGAGTTCCTGCTTCTGTGATAGAAGCGCATGGTGTATACTCACTGGAAACAGCATCGCAGATGGCTCTTGCAGCAAAGAGAGTCTATGGAGCGGATTATTCAGTTGGGGTTACAGGAACCATGGGTAATGTAGACCCTGCAAACAGTGACAGCATTCCGGGCAGAGTCTATTACGCAATTGCTTATGACGATGCCATTATCTGCAAGGAAGTTGTATTTCCGCCCAAGGGAAGCAGAAATGAGTACAAGCTTGCTGTGGCTGATGTAATAGCAGATGAGCTTTTTAAACTGCTTAATATCTAAAGTTCAATAAAGTCAAGAAAAACTCCATCAAAGCGGGTTTTTCTTGACTTCTTTTACATTTAGAATAATCAAAACACTAAACATAAAGGCTATGTATTTAAGAAAGCGGGGTTATTCTATGTCAGTACATGTTATCGATGAGGCAAATCGCTGCCTTCAGTGTCCGAATCCAAGATGCAGAGAAAATGGTTGTCCTATTCATACCAACAGTCCGGAAATGATCCGCCTTTTTAAAGAAAACAAGATGATGGAAGCTGCAGAGATGCTTTTTGCTAACAATCCATTATCTATGATCTGTTCCCTCGTATGTAACCATGAGAATCAGTGCGAAGGAAACTGTGTCCGCGGAATCAAGGGAGATCCTGTTCATATTTCATCTATCGAAAACTACATCTCAGACTCCTGTTTTGAGAGACTTGAGCTTAAGCCGGCTCCTTCAAATGGCATGAAGGCAGCTGTAATAGGAGCAGGACCTGCAGGAATCACCATTTCAATTATTCTGGCGCTTAAGGGCTATTCGATAACTGTTTTTGAAACCCATGATAAAATAGGCGGAATTCTCAGGTACGGAATACCTGAGTTCAGACTTCCCAAGTCCATTCTTGACAGATATTACAAAAAAATGAGAGAGCTTGGGATAAAATTCAGACCCAATTTTTCAATCGGAGGCTCTACCGGAATTCAGGATCTTCTAAATGATGGCTATAAGAGCGTGTTCATAGGAACAGGTGCCTGGAGACCAAGAAAGCTTGGTATCCCGGGTGAGACCTTTGGCAATGTTTTTTATGCCATCAATTATCTGAATAACCCTGATGTTTATGAGCTTGGAGATAAGGTTGCCATTGTAGGAGCAGGAAATGCTGCAATGGATGTGGCCAGAACCGCAATAAGACATGGCTCCAGAGAGGTTGTGGTCTATGTCAGAGGAGATGAGGTAAGTGCATCAAAGTCTGAGTTTGAATATGCAAAGGTAGATGGAGTTAAGTTTGAATACAGAAAATCTATAGTAAGGATTGTGGATGAAGGTGCTATCTTCAAGGATATGGATACAAACGAAGAAAAGCTGATACCTGTTGACAGTATCATGATAGCGATTTCTCAGGTTCCTCAGGACCGCATCGTAACCCATGAAAAAGACTTAAAGCTTAATGAAAAAGGCAATCTTTATACCAATGAATCCGGCGAAACATCTCTTCCCGGAGTATTTGCTTCCGGTGATGTGGTTACAGGTGCAAAGACAGTAGTTGCAGCTGTGGCAGTTTCCAAGCAGATTGCTGAGGACATGGACAAATATATGTTGGAACACTAAGTCTCTATTTTTTGTATGCAGTGGCTAATTTGTTTTATAAGGGCTATAATACAGTTATAGCTTAGGAAACGGAGATTGGCCATGACATTAAAAGATGTACAGATAAATGAAAGTGCAATAATTACAGAAGTTGGCGGGGAGGGGGCTCTTCGCCAACATTTTCTTGATATGGGAGTAATACCCGGAGCCAGGGTTAAGGTTGTGAAGTACGCGCCTATGGGAGATCCTGTAGAACTAAGACTTCATGGCTACAATCTTACCCTTCGCCTTGCTGATGCTGAAAAGATAAAGGTTATGAAGGCGAAAGAGGATGATAATGAGGATGTAAGGAAGGCAGTTGAGGGCAATACTTATTCACATCCCGGCTTTGGTGAAGGCGGTAAATATCATGATAAAAAGCATGAAAATCCGCTCCCTTCTGAAACAATCCTTACCTATGCTCTTGTTGGTAATCAGAACAGCGGTAAGACAACTCTTTTTAACCAGCTTACAGGTTCTAATCAGCATGTCGGAAACTTCCCGGGAGTAACAGTTGACAGAAAGGATGGTCAGATAAAAGGTCATCCCAATACTCTTGTAACAGATCTTCCCGGTATCTATTCAATGTCTCCCTACAGCAGTGAGGAGATAGTATCCAGAAATTTTGTGCTTGAGGATAAACCAAAGGCCATAATCAATATCGTAGACGCTACTAACATTGAACGAAATATGTATCTGACCATGCAGCTTCTTGAGATGGGAATTCCTATGGTTGTTGCCCTCAATATGATGGATGAGGTAAGCGGCAACGGAGGAACTATCAAGATAAATGTTATGGAGGATATGCTCGGAGTTCCTGTAGTACCTATTTCTGCTTCAAAGAACAAGGGTATTGAGGAGCTTGTAAGTCATGCAATCCACATCGCGCATTACCAGGAAAAACCGTTGAATTACGACTTCTGTGATGAGGAAGCTTATGGGGGAGCAGTGCACAGATGTATTCATGCTGCCCAGCATCTTATAGAGGATCATGCAAAAAGAGCGGATATCCCTCTTAGATTCGCTGCCACCAAGGTTGTTGAGGGGGATCAGCTGATAATCGATAAGCTCGAACTTGATGACAATGAAAAGGACATGCTTGAAAAGATCATCCTTCAGATGGAAAAGGAAAGAGGCCTCGACAGAAGCGCAGCCATCGCTGACATGCGTTTTGGGTTTATCGAGAAGGTCTGCAGCAAAACCGTAGTTAAGCCAAAAGAAAGCAAGGAACATGCAAGAAGTGAGAGGATAGATAAATATCTGACCGGAAAATACACGGCAATTCCTGCCTTTATTCTTATAATGGGCCTGGTGTTCTTCCTCACCTTCAATGTTATCGGTGCTTTTTTCCAGGGAATACTTGAGAACCTGATCGATCTTTTGACAGAAGAGGCAAGCAGCCTTCTGCTTAACCTTGGAGTTAACAAGACTTTGTATGGACTGATAATAGACGGTGTTTTCGCCGGAGTAGGAAGCGTACTTAGTTTTATACCGATTATCATTACGCTGTTTTTCTTCCTCTCTTTGATGGAGGATTCGGGATATATTGCGAGAGTTGCGTTTTTTATGGACAAGATCCTTAGAAGGATTGGTCTTTCGGGACGAAGCATTGTGCCACTGCTCATTGGATTTGGATGTACGGTTCCTGCGGTTATGTCCACAAGGACGCTGCCCAGTGAAAGAGACAGGAAGATGACAATTCTTCTGACTCCTTTCATGAGCTGCACCGCGAAGCTTCCGATTTACGCATTCTTCGTTAATGCCTTTTTTCCCGGAAAAGGCGGACCTATCATGACAGGTCTGTATTTTATAGGAATAATTGTGGGCGTTTTAGTTGCATTTCTAATGAAAAAGACCTACTTCAGGGGCGAGGCTGTTCCTTTTGTTATGGAGCTTCCCAATTACAGACTTCCCGGAGCAAAGAACGTCGGGCTTCTTCTTTGGGAGAAGGCTAAGGATTTCCTGCAGAGAGCTTTTTCGGTTATCTTTGTTGCAACCATAGTTGTATGGTTTTTGCAGAGCTTCGATATGCATTTTGACCTTGTGGAGAACACACAGGACAGTATGCTCGCTGCTGTTTCAGGACTAATCGCTCCGGTTCTGGCGCCACTTGGGCTTGGTGATTTCAGAGTGGTTACAGCGCTTATATCGGGCTTCATGGCAAAAGAGAGTGTGGTTTCAACGCTGGAGGTTTTATTCAAGACTGATGGCGGTATTACTGCAGTTCTTACTGCAGCTTCAGCAGGAACTCTTCTGGTATTCAGCCTTCTTTACACTCCCTGCGTTGCTGCTATATCAACCATAAAAAGGGAGATGGGAGCAAAATGGGCTGTTTTCACAGTAGTATGGCAGTGCGTACTGGCCTGGATCGTGGCCTTTATTACAAAGCTGATACTTGTGGCTATTCTGTAAGATTTAATTTGTTTAATGAAATATTGGGCTAAAAAAATGGCAACTACGGAGGAATGACAATGCAGAAATGGACTAGACTTCTTTATCAACCGGGAGTACCGCTTTATGGTGACACCAGAATTACCGGAAGCAAGGAACATATAGCTATATCAAAAAAGGCAGCAGATGAGGCAGTTGTTCTGCTTAAGAATGATGGCCTTCTTCCATTGTGCCCGGATAAGCCTCTTGCTATGTTTGGCAAAGCATCCTATGAGTATGTAAAGGGAGGCGGCGGATCAGGTGATGTATTCTGCAGCTATATCCGCTCGCTTTATGATGGGCTTAAGCTTCGAGGTGTGAAGGTTTATGAGCCTGTTATCGAATATTACAAGGAGAGCTTAAAGGCTCAGTATGAGACCGGAAGAGTTCCGGGAATGACTGCTGAACCGGAGCTTTCTGACGAAATGGTCAAGGGCGCCAGAGTTTTTTCTGATACAGCACTTGTGGTTATCAACAGATTTTCCGGAGAAGGTTGGGATCGAAGCAAGGTAGAGGGGGGGCTTAAAGAGTACAATCCCTGGCCGGCAGGAGTCAGCATGCCACAGATGTCCGGAGAGATTTTCCCTGAAGGAGACTACGCTCTTTCAAAAGAAGAAAAAGAAATGGTCAAAAAGGTCACAGACAGCTTTGATAAGGTTGTTGCTGTCCTTAATGTTGGAGGAACACTGGACCTTAGATGGATCAAGAATGATGCAAAGATAGGAGCTGCTCTTTACATGGGCCAGCTGGGCATGGAGGGCGGTCTTGCCACAGCGGATGTGCTGCTTGGAAATGTCTGTCCTTCAGGAAGACTTGCAGATACCTTTGCAGGAGAGCTTTCTGATTATCCTTCAACTGAAGGTTATCATGAATCCTTTGAATACGTGGACTATAACGAAGATATTTATGTGGGCTACAGGTATTTTGAGACGATTCCGGGAGCCGGCGACAAGGTTGTATATCCGTTTGGCTATGGACTTTCCTACACATCCTTTGAAATCAAGGTTGTAGGAGCTACTAATACTGATAATCTGGCGGCTATTAAAAACACTTTTTCCGAAGACGATTTTACAATAGGAAATGAGGGCTTCTGCTTTACTGTAAAGGTTACAAACACCGGAAAAGTTTCCGGAAAGGAAGTGGTTCAGCTCTACTTTGGTGCGCCTTCGGGACTTTTACAGAAGCCGGCAAGGCAGCTTTGCGATTTCGCAAAAACAAGGCTATTAAAGCCCGGAGAATCAGAGCTTCTAACACTCTCTGTCAGCAAGTATGAGATGTCCTCCTTTGATGATTTTGGAAAGCTTCACGATGCAGCTTACGTACTTGAAAAGGGCGTATACAGCTTCTTTATCGGAGAAAACGTCAGGGATGCTGTAAAAACAGCTTTTGAATTTGAAAATGCAGGAGACATCCTGATCAAACAGCTTTCTCACAAACTTTCACCGGTCGAGCTTAAAAAGAGAATGCTTTCAGATGGCAGCTATGAAGAGCTTCCCCAGGGAGAGCATAAGGATATTGATGAATGCATATTTGAAAAAATGGAGCCCGGCAGGGAGGAAGCGCTTGTCCCGGCCATTCGTGCGCGTGACAGCTATTACCTGACCTATCCATATAAAGAAGGGGCAAAGACTTTTGCGCAGGTGGCAGAAGGGAAAGTAAGTCTTGATGAATTCATTGCCCAGCTTTCAGATGAGGACCTGATCCACCTTTGTGGAGGCCAGCCCAATACCGGAGTGGGAAATGTATTCGGTTTTGGAAATCTTCCTGAATATGGTGTTCCGAATGCAGTAACAGCAGATGGCCCTGCAGGCGTTCGTATCGCGCCTGAAACCGGAGTTAGGACAACCGCCTTTCCATGTGCGACTTCCCTTGCCTGCACATGGAACAGAGATCTGGTTGAAGAAGTTGGATTTGCCGGAGGAGAGGAGCTAAAGGAGAACAATCTTTGCGTATGGCTTACTCCTGCTATAAATATTCACAGAAGTCCGATGTGCGGAAGAAACTTTGAATACTATTCTGAGGATCCATATCTTACAGGACGCCTGGCCGGAGCAATGGTAAGAGGTATTCAGAGAAATAATGTGGGAGCTTCTGTTAAGCATTTTGCCTGCAATAATAAGGAGACTAACAGAAAGCATTGCGATTCAAGAGTATCGGAGAGGGCAATGCGAGAAATATATCTAAAGGCCTTTGAGATGATAGTTCATGAAGCTGATCCCTATACCATCATGTCCTCCTACAATGTTATAAACGGAGAAAGAGCCTCTGAAAGCCATGACCTGATCACCGGTATTCTCAAGGATGAATGGGGCTTTAAGGGCTTTGTTACTTCTGACTGGTGGACCAGAGGAGAGCACTATAAAGAGATCAAAGCAGGCAACGATCTTAAGATGGGCTGCGGTTTTCCAAAGAGAGTAAAGAAAGCCATGGATATGGGAGCTGTTTCGCGAAAAGACTTCGAAAAGTGTGCAGAGAGAATTTTATCTGTCATTTTAAAATTTGACTGAAGACCATAAAACTGCTGCTATGAAATAAAATTCTAAGTAATTTTAAAATAAAGGTTATATTTTGCGCAAAATATGACGATATATTGATTGGCATAGTATCGGATAAATGCCCAAATAGTGAATTTTAGTTTCATATAAAGGGGATTTTCAGTATGAAGAGATGGTTGAAAAAAATCAGTATAACAATGTGCTTGTTATTGATATTTGCCAATTTAAATGCAATTACCGCAAGAGCTGCCGCCTTGAGCGGGACTGATTCTTTAAAAATAGCAAACGCTATCAACCAGACATTGCAGCAAAAAGCTATCCAGACCGGAGACACTGCATATCTCAGGAATATGGCAAACGGAAAAGTAGTGCTTGTACATTCGCTTCAGGTTACCAATCTGGACAGGCCCAGTCACGGAGGACTGCTGGATTCAACAGCCACAGTTATCGCAGATGGCGGAATCAGCTGGGAAATCCCTGTTATCTGGGTAGACCAGAATGGCAATATGTTAAAGATTGCCTTAGAAATAGACAATGTCGTAAAGTGCTATCCGATACTGGCATTTTACCTCCCTCAGGGCTATGCGATGTCCAGTGGAGAAAACTCAGCACTGGATATCAGAATGCCTGATTTTTTCACTGATCTTATAGCTCAGACAGGTGTTACAACTCTTTCAAATCCCCAGAATGGTGTAACCTATATAACGGCTCTTCTTCCCGGAAAGAACAAGGTTGTAGCTAACCCTACTCCGCAGTACTATGCTGACGACGAAGAGGAAACTCAGGATTCTTCTGCATCAAATGCAAAGCCTTATGTTCCGCAGAACAACAACGGTAATAATAATTCAGATGGAAATAAAGATGGAGACGGCAACGGAAAAGGCGGAAGCGGAGGCAGTGGCGGAAGCGGCGGTGGAAGCAGCGGCGGAGGCAGCTCTGACCCTTCAAAAAAGACCGATGACAGACAGTATACAAAATATGATCCCAAGCTTACCGACAGCCAGAAGAACGATCTGGTAAACTTCCACTGTGACAGCAGTGTTATCGAGAATATGGGAGAAGAGAGTCTTGATGAGCTTGCATGGCTTATTTCCTTTGTAAAAAGAGTCATTGAGCCCGAAGCTGTTGAACTGCTTGAGCAGAAGTTCCCTGCATACAAGGAAGCAGCTGCGGATAAGGAGCTTGGCGAGAAGATTGGTCTTTATGTTTATTACGATGACGGGACCACAAAAAGTGATAGTGAAAACAACGAAAACGCAGGATCTGTTGCTTATGTTGAATGGCAGGAGAACGATGGCGTTGGAGAATACAGACTTGCTATCAATGCTAAGTATTTTTACGAGCTGAATACCGACACAGATACTTACGAATTTGCAGGTGATGCAGCATATGATCTTTTGGATAATACAATTGTCCATGAAATGATGCACGCATTTATGGATGATTTTACAAGAACCGGAATGAGTGGCACTGTATATGACGAGACCACCGGAGAGTATGAAAAGAGCGAGGACGCAGAATTTCCTACTTGGTTTAAAGAGGGTATTGCTACTGCTGTGGATAATCCTTACCAGTATTTTAATGACAGGATCCACAAAAACTACGGTTATGACAAGGACAGCAAGACCTACTCTGAGGAAGCTTTAAAAGAGGCTTATATGAGTGACAGCTCCTTGAGACTGTCTTTCTCTGATTCAGATTCAGATGTTACAAACAGTGCTTATATAAGCGGATACCTTGCCAATGTTTATCTCGGTTATCTGGCAGCCATGAAGTATGATAAAAAGGATGCCATAGATGAGAATACTAAGAAAAATACCTATTCGATCGACAGCTCAGTGATCTTAAGCGGTGTTAATCACATTCTGGATAAGCTTCATGACGGAATGACTCTCGACGCTGTAATTGCTGAGATATCACCTTCCAGTGAAGGAACTCAGCTATACAGTAGCACCGAAGATTTTACCGGAAAGTTCATCGCTACTACTGATGAGTCTGAGGGCGATAACGGCGCATCCCTTAGCTTTTGCACAAAGCTTCTGAATTATCTGGAGGCTCAGGGCGAGAATGGAAAGAACGCCAACGGCTCGATTCTTTTGGACTTTGGAAGCACAGACAGCTATCAGCTTTCCAAGGATCTTTTGAAGAAAGAGCAGACAGAGTATGTAATAACAGACACAAAGGATCTTGAAGAGTCAACTGTCGATTCAGAAAAAGCTCATGAGAGCGGCGGAAAGTCAGAGACCGGAATAATCACAGGAGAAGGAGAGGATACATCTTCTGAGACAGATGAAACGGAAGATGGCGAGACTTCAGATGATAGCAGCGCAGCTGCAAAGCCTGCTGTAAATGATGCGCCTGGAGGCAACAGTTCTGATGATGCTGAGACAAATGGTAATTCTGACGTGGATACTCAGGATGTATCTGTAGAAAAATCAGAAGATAATACTGAAGAAAAGAACGATACTGATAAATCCGGCAAAGAAAAGAATCAGGATTCTGACAAGGAAAAAGCTGCTGAGGATGTTACTGAGGATGTTGCTGAGGATGATGTCAAAGAAGAAAGTGGCACTCAGGAAGAAGAAAGTATTGCTAAGGACGGCGGAGTATATAACGGAGGAAATGAAGAAACAGCAATATCTCATCAGGATGACTCGGGAGCTGTAGAAGAACAGGCTCCGGAGACAAGCGATGCGGCTGAAGCTACTGAAGAAACAGCAGAACCGGCACCTGCAGAGGATTTGACTCCTCCGAGCTTTATAATTTCCGAAA
>JAEEGL011304834.1_pt1 | contig 20663 bp, 11 predicted proteins | sample 9134231 | NCBI WGS metagenome assembly JAEEGL01 (sample SAMN16246548, study PRJNA631951) | gut metagenome | biome: gut microbiome; feature: rumen; material: fiber-attached | host: Bos | place: Iran: Karaj | collected 2018-10
AAACGATCGCTGCATGCGACGAAATCCCGATGGTCGCTGAAATAGCCTAGGGAGAAGGTCCAGCCGTCATTTTGTCGTCTCCTTTTGGTTTGTCGTCTAAACGAGCGTTCGAAGGCCCCGTTGCAAATTCGCAGGACTCCCCGCTGGCTAATCCCTATCCGCTCCTTAATTTTGCACAAAAAACGTTCGAAGCCGAGATGAATCGGAACGTTCTCTTCGACGTCGGAGAGGATCTCTCGTCAATCGTTTGTCGAAAGAGCGAAAACGTCTATACGATCGGCGTTTTCAACAACGAGTTGAAAGAGCTTCCCTTCGAGATCTCGTCCAGAATAGGATCGATTGTCAAACTCCGTGAATTAAAAATTGACGAAAGCGAACGCGACGCCGTCGGATTCGCGCCGACTGGATTTGAAGACGTTGATTTCGGTAAGAATACCGAATCGACAATAGCTGGTTTGGGCGTGCGCGTTTTTGAGGCGACTGTCGATTCGGAAACGATAACGCCGATTGAAAAAACGAAATGGCCGGAACTTCCAAAAGGTCGTTTTCTTGCGTTCCGTTCTCCGCTGGATATTCAAAAACCTTTGAAAGAATCAATTTTAACGCGTCCGACCTTCTTCCAACATTGGGACGGCGTATTAGTCGATTGGAAATATTTTAACGCCCGTTCCATCGAACAACTTCGGGAAGAAGCGGGATGGTTGAAACGTCAAAGCCTTAAAATCGCCGTGGATTTCTCGTCCGGAATCGATTTATTCCCCGATCTCCGACTTATTAAAAACGATCCCGCCGAGTACGAACGATCGATGAACGCCTTTCGTTCAGTTATTGAAAAAGCGGCGATTCTCGAAGTTAAAGACGTTATCGTGAGAGCGCACCGCAATCCGGAAAACAACTACTCGTCTGAACAAACGTACTTGGACACAATCGAGGCGTTTAAGGAGATCTGCGACGTTGCCGCCAATAAAGGAATGAGGGTTTCGTTGCGGATCTGTTTGCAATCTCAACTTGGTTGGAGCGTTCCCGGCTCTACGGTCGAGACCGCGCTGAAAGCGCTTGAAGACGTCGACAGAGACAACTTTTATCTTGCTCCGACTCTTTACGCCGCAAAACCCGCGATCGAATCTGCTGAATTATGGGAACGCGCCAAAACAAAAATTTCCGCCTTTCTGGTTGCCGGATGGTTGACAGACGAGAACAACGGTTCTGTTTGGACCGATTCGGCTCCGTTGTCCAGTCTTTCCGACAAAGACATTACCCTTGCTAAAGAAGTAATTCCCGCCGACGCAAACGTGATTTTTGACGGCGTTTATAATAACGCGGATGAAGAATATCTCGACGTCAAACGTTGGGAATCCCAATAAAGCAAATACCCGTCCCTTTTAACCGCGCCGGGGCTCGCACAAACGAAAAACCGGCGTCTCGCTTATTTACTATTACTCCGGAGACGAATTGAATATGCGCATTCTTCATCATAAAACGGCGCGGCTTTTATCTTTTGTCTTCTATACGCTTGTAGCGATAATTGTTTGGGGTTCGCCGACTCTTTGGGCGTTTACCTGCCATAAGGAGACGCGAGGTCCCCTTACGTTTGAAATCGCCAAACTCGACGCGCTTACTGTTGAGGGACAAACCTATCGCGCTCCGTTAACCGTTGTCAACACGTCGGATCGCGCGATTAAAGTCGACGCGGAATTTTCGTCGATCGAGTCGGTTTTTCTTTACGACGAGTCCGGCGCGGAAATCGCCGCCCCAGAATCGTTTACACGTTCTTTTGTCGTCGAACCGAATTCGACGTTCGAAAGCGACGTTCCTTTTGCCGTTCGCGGCGCGTATAGAGACGCGCATTATCCAATTCGCGCGATTTTTTCCTTTGAAGACGACGGCGTCGCGGAAAAAGTCGACTTACGTCCCGTCTTTGCGACCGATTTAAAAGAATTTATGCCGCAGTCGAAAGAATTGCGCGTCCTGACGCTTCAAAAGAAATCTTATTTGAAATTGTCCGGATCGAACGTTACGGATTACGCGCCCTATTGGAAGCGCTTTGACGGCGAATTAAACGAACTTCCAATTGGCTGGTCCGGTTCGGAGCCTGAAACTAATGGATCCTACAACGCGACGACGTATACTCGTGGAGGCGAAAGTCGTTCGTGTTGGTCGATTCATCCGCCATACGCGGGCGGCCCCGGCGTTATCGGACTGCGTTTCGCCGTCGAATTGCCCGAGGCAGAAAATATTGAACTGCGTTTTTTCCGCGCGATGCGCGACGTAACCGCGACGGAACCTCCGACCGACGGGGTTGTCTTTCGCGTTTATGCGTCTGTTCTGGCCGCCAATGAAGCGGTTTCCAGAGAGACGATCGCGCAAGCGCTCGCCGTCGAACCCAACGTTAAAGACGTTCTTTTGGACGAACAATACGACGGGGTTACATGGTCGGAAGCGAATGTCGATCTTTCCAAATTCGCGGGTAAAACCGTTCTTCTCACGTTTGAAACAGATCCCGGCGCAAAACGCGACACGACGTGCGACGGCAGTTTCTGGGGCGACGTCGCGATTATGGCGGATCCGCAGAACGTTTCGCTCGCAACGGAATTCGAACGCGACGCGTTGCGTAAAAAGAACGCTGAGGATTTTGCTCGTTTTGTCGCAGATCCCAAACAATTCTACAAGGGAACCTCGTGTCCTGACGAAGGCGTAGCGATCGACGACGTCTCGCAGGGCTTTGACCTTGATTTTGGACAATACGCCGTTGTAACGCTCGGTTCGTTTGGCGTATGCGACGGGTTTGTTACGATAGGTTCGCGTGAGAAGAACGTTCAAATCGACGGCGTTCGCGCGCAGTATCAGGGCGTAAGCGTCGGTTTTGAGCGACCGCTTGCGCCTTGCGACGTCTTCGCGTCGTTTGTTCCGGGCGCGGAACTTGAAAAATCAGCGCGAAAATTTGCCTACGCGCATAAGTCCGAGATTATTGGCGATATTCCCAACGACACCAATTTCAACGAAAGCGATCTCGGCAACGTCGTCGTACAGGACGAACCGGAAAACGCCTTGGCGTGTTTTGTCGGTAAGACGCGCGGCGGGTTGGCGTTTCGATTTGTCGCGACGAATAACGTGGAGATCAATTCGCTCCGATTCGGTCCGACGTCTGAAAAAGCTTCGCGCGTATATTTCGGTCAGGGACACTGCATCGTCGAGCCGAGCAAGCCGTTTACGCAAGACGGCGACGGATTCGGCTGCGCGTCGAGCCATGTCGGATTCGATTTTCGCAACGGCGTTTCCATTCTCCAGGCGACGACGCGTCCGCTTGAATCTTTCATCGTTAATCCCAACCTAAACGTCTACACGCTGACGACCTGCCCCGATTCGCGTCTGACCATTCGTTCCAGCGACAAAGGCGCGCTCGACTGCGCGATGAAATACGCGCCTGGTTACGATAAGAACCCCGCGCCGCTTGTTCCGAAAAAAGCGGGTCGCTTTGTCTTCGATTACTGGGGCGGAAATTACCCCGTCGTTCTCGAGCGAATAAAACACTTCGTCGACTACGGTCTCACGGACGCGCTGTTGATCCAGCACGTCTGGCAGCATTACGGTTACGACGTTCGTCTTCCCGATATTTGGCCTCCCAGAACCGAACAGGGATCGCTTGAAGACCTTAAAGCGACGCAGGATTTCTGCGATCAGGTCGGGATTGCGTTCGGTTTGCACGACAATTACATTGATTACTATCCTGACGCGGACGGTTTTTCATACGATCAGATAATCTTTAATCCCGACGGCTTGCCGCAAAAGGCGTGGTACAATCCCGGCCCTGACGCGCAAAGCTACCGATTTAATCCGACGGCGATCTGGCCCCATGTCAAACGCAATATGGAACTGGTTCGTAAAGACTTAATGCAGACGGCGTACTTTACCGACGTCTTTTCGTCAATTCATATCTCCAATTTCTACGACAAACAAGGCGTTTTCCATTCCCGTGCGGAAACGCTCGATAATTGGAACAGATTTTTTGATTATGTCCGCGACAATTTCAACGGTAACGCGATTACGGTCAGCGAGTCGGGCAACGACGCGCTAACGGGACATCTTGACGGGGCCGACGGAATCCTCCGCCGCGTTACTCCTACCCAGGAGAACTACTCGACCGTTATCGAAAGCGAAGACGCCGAATACGTTCCATGGGGGGACGCCGTTACGCACGATCGTTTTATCCTTCATGGAGTTGGATACAGCGATCGCTATCAGGGCGGAATTTCCCGTGCGCTTCGCGGGATAGAAAGCGACGATTATCTTTCTTCCGAGGCTCTAACGGGACATGCCGTCATGGTCGACCTTGGGACGTCAATTCGCGGATCCGTTCGCAAATACTGGTTAATGCAAAATCTGGCGCGTTCGCTTGCGATGAATCATATCGTCGGATTTGAATTTGTCGGCGACGGCGTTCGTTGTCAAAAAATTTCGTGGAGTTCCGGAGTCGACGTTTACGTCAATCGCGGTTTTGACGATTGGACGGTTGAAGGATTGACGATTCCTGGCTCGAACAAACCGATCGTCTTACCGCGTTTTGGATTCTGGTCGGTTGGAAAAGACGGCTTGTCTTACGGCGGAATTGTTCGAATTGGCGAACAGATCGTCGAACTGCGCGTCGACGGCGGGAATTACTTTGTCAACGGCCGTCAAACAATTCCCAACCAGGTTACGCCGATACGTCCGACGTATGAGAACGTAAAAGTCCTTGACGCCGATACGATCGAGGGGACGTTGGTTTGGGACGCGATTCGTCCGACCGACGAGCCGTTCACACCGTTCCTTCATCTGGAACGTCCAAAAACGTGGTGGAACGATAAGCCGGAGTTGCACGTCTTGCCCTTGGATTATCCAAACAAACCGAGCGATCAATGGAACGGGCGCGAAATGAAACTCTTCGACGGCTCCGTTGTCGTGAATGTTCCAAAAGACCTACCCGCCGGTTATTACAATCTTCTTTGCGGTCTTTACGACGCGGGTAAGACGGGGCGGCGTCTGCCGTTGCTCGGTTCCGGAACATCCGATTCCCGATATCGACTTGGTTCGATTATCGTTGAAGGAAGCGGCAAAGATCGTAAACTAACGTTTGAACCTACTCCCGAATTATACGGGGTCGACTTGAGACTTGTTCCGAACTTCGAACCAACCGATTTCGGAATTTGCAAAACGAAGGGCGGTTTCCGACTGGAACGTCAGTCAAACTCTTCAGTTGTCGTCACGCCCCTTCCGGACGAACCAGCGTTCGACGTTGAATTAAAAACCGCGTTCTTTGCTTCCGGTTCGTTCGACGTTGTCGAACGCGATCGACAAGGGAGCGAGTTGAACCGATATATAATTTCTTCAAAAAACAACGCGTTGAAATTGTCGCTCGATTCTTCCAAAGTTTTCTCCTACGAGGTCGTGAAAAAGTAGCGGTTCTATCTTAAGTCTTGCGTTCGTTAAGGTTTTTTCCTATAATGAACTCAGGATTTAACCGCAAGTTTCGGGGCGGCAAAACGTACGAGGGGATCTCGTCGTTTTGCCGCGTTTTACGCCGAACGTTCAGTTCGCCTTGTCCGGAGTTTTCAATATGACGCCTCGTTGCCATACGTCGACGTTTTTTCGAGCGCTTCTCTTGTTAGTTTGCGCTTTTGGATCAGCCTTGGGAAACGAGTTGTTTTCTCAAGACGTCGCCGAGTCGAAAACGCCGGATGCGTCCGTTTCCGTAAAAGCGGCGACAAAAGTCGAAAAGACAGACCGATCGAGCGTTGAAATCTTTAACGAGTATCAGCAAAAACTCGAAAACCTTGCAAAAAAATGCGAAGAACGAGGCATGACGCTCGAAGCGAAAGTTACGCGTTCCAAAATTTATTCCGAAAAAGAGTATTTTTTTACCGTTCCCCTTCTCTCGCGTAAGAAACAGCTGGAAAAACTTCCGCACGACGCGTCGAAAGAACAACAGAGTTGGTTTGCCGCGCTGAAAAGACTCCAGGAACGTTACGCAGACGAAACGTTTGCCGTCGCCGAACGTCAAGGATCGAAAAAAAAAGGGTTTGACGTTGTCGCGTGCGTTTTGCAGACCCTTTACGTCAATCCTGATCACGAGCGCGCGCGAAGGTTCTTAGGCTATTCGCTCTATAACGACGAATGGCGCTCTCAGTGGGAGATTAAAAAACTGGATAAAGGATACGTCGACGATCCAACGTTCGGATGGATACTTGAAGATCACGTCGAAAGATACCGCGCTGGGGAACGCTACTACCGCAATCAGTGGATTTCGCGCGAAGAAGAAGAAAAGAAAACCGTCGCAAGTTCGTCGGGCTGGGAAGTCGAGACGGAACATTTTTCGATTCTTTCGCGCGTTTCTCTGGAACGCGGCGTTGAAATCGGACGTTTTTTAGAATCGTATTATCAGGCATGGAGTCGACTCTTCTACCCATTTATCGCCAACGAGAATCAGTGGACGTCGCGTTTGTATACCGGAAACGCGATCGTCTCCAAAAGACATAAAGTCATCTTGTACAGAAATCGCGCCGAGTATGTTCGGGAACTACGCAAACATGACCGTAACGCGGCTGTGAGCGTTGGCGGGTATTTCCCCGACCTGCGTTGCATTTTTGTCTACGAGCCGGATCCCAACGACGTCGACGACGCGTTCGAGCTCTTTCCGATGCTTGCGCACGAAGCGACTCACCAACTTTTTAGCGAATGCAATATTCCCAATTCAGCAAACGCCAAATTTGACAATTCTAAATTGGCGATACGCGCAAATTTTTGGGCTTGCGAAGGAATTGCTATTACGGCGGAGACGTTCGACGTCGATTCGACGAAAAACCTGGCGGAAATGGGAGGCTGTCGGAACGTGTTCCGAATTGAAGACGCGCTGGATTCCCTTTTTGTTGACAAGTCGTACATTCCCCTTCGTGAATTCGCGGGTATGTCGCGCAAAGCGTTTCAGGCGTATGACGATTTGAACCTGTTGTATTCGCAGGCGGCGGGAACGGCCTTTTTTCTGATGTTTTACGACAAAGGAAAATACTGCGACGCTTTTGTTCGTTATCTCTATGCGATTTATCAGGGAACTGACGCGCCCGACTCGCTCGAACGTCTTACGGGCAAGCAGTTTGAAGAACTCGACCAGGAATACGTGGCGTTTATGAGAGAAATCTACGAGAAAACGCGTGGAGTTAAACCGCCTGAGAACGTTAAGAGCGCCGAAAAATAACTCATGACAAAACCGACCATGTCTCAACACGACGTTCTTATTGCTCTTGCGACCTACGACGAAATCGACAACCTGCCTTTGATGATCGAACGTCTCAGATCGCTGGTTCCTGACGCCGATATCCTTGTCGTCGACGACAATTCTCCCGACGGGACGGGAAGATGGGCTCTTGAAGCCGGCAAACGCGATTCGAAAATCAAGACGATTATCCGAACGAACGAGCGCGGACTTGGGACCGCCGTTGTCCGCGCGCTAAAATATGCGATAGAAAACGACTATCGGCGCGTCGTTAATATGGACGCCGATTTCAGTCATCCGGTCGAAGACGTCCCCAGGCTCCTCGATCGGTTTGATTCGTTAGACTCCCCTGTCGACGTTGTGATTGGATCGCGCTATGTTCCCGGCGGCGACGTCCCTGACTGGCCTCTTAAGCGCAAAATAATGAGTCGGTGCGTCAATTATTTTGCGCGCTTGACGCTTGGCTTGAAGACGCGCGACAATAGCGGCGCGTTTCGCTGTTACCGCGTCGAAACGTTGGAAAAACTGAATTTCGATCAATTCGTTTCCCAGGGATATTCTTTTTTTGAAGAAACGCTCTATCGTTTAAAGCTTGTTGGCGCTCAGTTTGCGGAAATACCGATTATTTTCGTCGATCGTCGGCGCGGCGTCTCTAAAATTAATCGGAAAGAGGCGTTGAGAGCCGTCTGGATTATGACGACGATCGGCGTTTCGCGCATGTTTAACGTCAATTCTAAAAGCGTGGCGAAATGACGACGAATTCTTTCATCGTCACGCAATTGAGATTACGTCGTATCCTTGTTCAACAACTGTCTTTGTCAAGACGTCGTCGACGTTCGCTGGCGCCGCGTTAAGAGTAACAATCGCTGTTCCCTTCGTGTGATCGACGAGCGCTTCGATAACGAACGGAAGCGCTTCCAACGTCTTTTTGACGCGCGCCTCGCAATGTCCGCACATCATTCCTTTAACGATCATCGTCTTTTTCATTTCTTCATATTTCCCTTCTTCAACGGGGCAAGCATTTTTTTCCTTGGCGCTTTTGCCGTCAAGTTTGACGTAGTTCAGCCGCAACGCGTTCGAGACAACGCAGAAACTCGATAAACTCATCGCCAACGCGCCAAATGCGGGCGAAAATGTCCAACCGAACAGAGGCGTCAGAAATCCGGCGGCAAAAGGAACGCCGACAACATTATAGCAAAACGCCCAGAACAAATTCTCGCGAATGTTTCGCAAAGTAGCGCGACCAAGTCGAACGGCGGCGCAAACGTCGTCGAGTCGATTTGAGGTCAATACGACGTCTGCCGCGTCGATCGCGACGTCGGTTCCGGCTCCTGCGGCGATTCCGACGTCCGCTCTTGCAAGCGCCGGCGCGTCGTTAACGCCGTCCCCAACAAAGACGACTCTGCCTCGCCGCGCCAGTTCTCGGATCGTTTGTTCTTTGCCGTCCGGCAGAACGTCGGCTACGATTTGTTCGATACCCGTCCGCTTTCCGATTGTTTCAGCGACTTGTTTCGAATCGCCCGTCAGCATGACGACTTCGTCGACGAGCTTTTTCATAGCGTTGATCGCGCGCACAGAGTCTTCTTTGAGCGCGTCCGCCGCTCCTAATGCGCCCAGAAGCCGACTGCCGCGTGCGAAAAAGAGCGCTGTTTCGCCGCGTTCCGACCACGATCGAGTTGTTTCGATTATTTCGTCTGGAACGTTAATCGTTTGTCGAAGATAGTCTAGTTTGCCTCCGAGGACGCGCTCGCCGTCAATAAGTCCGCAAACGCCGGCTCCGGGCGCGATTTGAAACGCCTCCAGCGCGTTGGAAAGGACGTCGACTCCACGATCTCGAACGAATTGTAACGCCGCCTGCGCTAACGGATGTTCGCTTTTCGATTCTAGCGCGCCCACAATTGCCAGGAATTCCTGTTCGTCGACGCCTTCGGCAAGCGTCCAACTGGAAACGACAGGGCGTCCGGTGGTAATTACGCCGGTTTTATCTAAAACGATCGTTTTGGCTTTTCCGGAATATTCGAGAGCTTCTGCGGTTTTGAACAGTAATCCTCTTTTTGTGCCGACGCCCATGCCAACCATAATTGAGGCGGGCGTCGCCAACCCCAACGCGCATGGACAGCTAATCGTCAATACGGTTATTCCGCGTACGAGAGCGAAGTCCCAACTTTTGCCAAGAACTAGCCATACGACGACAGTTAATACGGCGAACGCGACGACCGACGGAACGAAAACGCCCGCTATTTTATCGGCAAGTCTGGCAACTGGCGCTTTGCTTGCCGCCGCGTCGCTTGTAAGGCGACATATTTGAGCCAACGTCGTTTCGGAACCTACTTTCGAAGCTCGACATCGAAGAAAACCAAAAGAGTTAAGAGTTCCGGCAAAAACGCGAGAGTCTGGCAATTTATCTATCGGCGCGCTTTCTCCTGTGAGCGCAGATTCGTCAATCGCGCTAAACCCCTCAAGCACAATTCCGTCAACAGGAACGCGTCCGCCCGGTCGAACGAGAAAGACTTCGTCGCGTTTGACGTCGTTTGCGTCAATCTCAATTTCGACGTCGTTTCTTACGACGCATGCTTTGTCTGGGACTAGTTTTGCCAGCGCGTCGAGCGCGGAAGTCGTCTTACCCTTAGCCCGCTCTTCTAACCTTTTGCCGATCCCGATAAACACGAGAATCGCCGCCGCAGATTCGAAATAGTAGTTTCCGCCAAGTTCAAGCGCCCGCGAGGATTCTCCGACGGCGTACGCGTCGACGACCGCGATAAGAACGGCGAAACTATATAGAAAGGAAACTCCTGACCCGAGCGCGACCAACGCGTCCATATTCGGAGCAAGACGGATCATGCTTGCGACGCCGTCGATAAAGAATCGGCGATTCACAAACATGCAGACGCTTGCGAGAAGCAACTGGACGATTCCAAGCGCGCCGGGGTTGGCCAAAACGCGCGGTATTGGAAATCGTAGCATTGCCGCGCCCGTCGCAACGTAGAACAGAGCGAGTAGAAGAACTATCGACGACAGAAGCGCCGGCGTCCAAAACAGTTGAGGGGCTGAGGTTGCGTTTGAAGTCGACGGGCCTTGGCGCACAGTTTCATTAACGTCCTGCGCGTCGTATCCGGCGCTGCGAACTGCGTCAACGAGCGCGCTGACGTCGGCAAAACCTTCTATTCTCGCAGAATTTGTCAGAAGATTGACGACGACCGAGTCGACGTTTGGAACGTTTTTCAACGCCCTTTCGACACGTGCGGAGCACGCGGCGCAAGTCATTCCGGAAATCTTCAAGCAGATCATGGGACGTTCCTTTCAAACGTCGTCCATTATAGAAACGCGACGTTCACCGTCAAGCGTCAGACAATCGAACCGAACGCGTCGGACGCTATGGAAAAATAAAGTTTGAAGATTTCGAAAAAATCCTTGCAATCGTTTTCGTCGTCCTATATACTCTTGCGTAGTGTTGGTAACGACGGCATATCCCCGTCAGGGGCAAGCGTTGACGGAGATAGACGAACGCGTATTTTGCAGCTTTTGCGATTAACCGACAGCATATACGATGTTTTTAACGTATTTATCCGGATATGATTATGAAGAACGCTATTGGGCGTTTGTTTTCCGATTTGAGACTTTGGTCGGCGGCGTTGTCGCCGAAGCTGGCAAACGTATTGGCTCCTACACGGACGAACAAGCGTCGGAGTTTTTTCGCGAGGCGTTCGCTCGACTCCTCAACGTGAATTCAGGCATAACGCCACCCGGTTGGTGGCACAACGTCGACGCGCCTCCTTTTCCTTGGTATGAACGTTATATGGAGCGCGAGCTGCCGTATATGATTTGCGAGGCGCGTCGTCGGGCCGCAACTTCGGACTCCGAGTTGCAAGAAGATTGTTTTGATCGCGGGAAAGCGCGTCAACTTGCGCATGAAAGCGCCTCCTTCCAGAAATTTTTGCTCGGCGAGAACGTCGATTTTAACAGCAACAATTAGCGTCGCTTGGTTTTTTGTATGGCGTCTCGTCAGATGCGCCGAGTGAAAGATCAAGCGTTTTCCCGAACGAAACGTTACCTCCCTGGGCGTTCCGTTCACTGTTTTTTACCCCAAACACAGGTAGAGTTTTCAATGAAAAAATCGTTGTTTACGTTATTGGTCGCCGCCGTCGCCTTGACGACGATCGCCGCGTCCGCACGCGCGGACGTATCGCTTCCTAAATGTTTTTCGGACAACGGCGTGTTCCAACGCGAAAAGCCGATTTGCGTCTGGGGCTGGGCCGATCCCGGCGAAGAAGTTACCGTCTCGTTTAACGGCATGTCTGCGACGACGACCGCCTGCGAACACGGAAACTGGAAAGTCTCCTTGCCGTCTCAGGAAGCAAGTTTCGAAGGTAAAGATCTTGTCGTTAAAGGCAAAAATACGATTACGTTTACGAACATTCTCGTCGGCGAAGTCTGGATTTGCAGCGGTCAGTCGAACATGGAAATGCCGCTGAATTCCTGGGGACAACCTCGTCTTGCGTGCACAGAAGAAGAAATTAACGGCGACTACAGCTTTATTCGTTTCAATCGACCTAACCATGTTATTACGGAAGAAGAACTTAAAGACGTCGCGACCGAAGGATGGAAAGTCTGCAAAGACGGCGTTCAAGCGAATTGCACCGCTTGCGGTTTTCATTTCGCCCTTCGTCTTTACAACGAGTTAAACGTTCCCGTAGGGCTCATTGATTCCAATTGGGGCGGTTCGAATATCAATAGCTGGATTCCAGACGCCGGTTGGAATCAAGTTCCCGAAACGGTCGAAGTTGGTCAAAAACTCATCGCGGCCCGTCCGGAAGCCAAAGATTGGGACAAGTGCGGCGGCATGTATAACGCGATGCTTGCCCCCTGGAAGGGATATAATTTCCGAGGCGCGATCTGGTATCAAGGTTGCACAAACGCCGGGGAACACGAGTTCTACTATTACAAGCAAAAGGCGATGATTCGTGAATGGCGTAAAGTATTCGAAAACGGCGACTTCCCCTTCTATTGGGTTCAACTCGCGCCCTTCACTGATCCGAAAGACGATCCTAACGACACGGGCGATTGGCCATATCTGCGCAACGGCCAAACGATGTGCATGGAAGTTGCGAATACGGGTCAAGCGGTCATTATCGACGCAGGCGAGATTAAAGACATTCACCCGCGCAACAAGTGGATTGTCGGCAATCGTCTGGCCCTTTGGGCGTTAGCGAACGCTTATGGCAAAAACGTCGAATGTTGCTCGCCTATGGTCGCGACTGCGGATTTTGCCGACGGCAAAGTTGCCTTGACGTTCAACCACGTCGGCGAAGGTCTTGTTGCCGGTAAACTTAACGATCGAACCTTCGAAAAGACCGGGGACCAGTTAAATCGCTTTGCGATCGCGGGCGCGGACGGAAAATTTGTCTGGGCGAAGGCTGAAATCGTCGCCCCCAACAAGGTCGTTGTTTCCGCTGAAGGCGTAGATCCGACCGCCGTTCGTTACGCGTGGCAAATGTTTCCGGAAAACTGCAATCTTTACAGTTCCGAGGGACTTCCCGCCACTCCGTTTGAGATTAAGAAATAGTTCGTCGGCGTATACGATTTAACGCTGCGGCGTTAACGTTAAAAGAAGGACTTGTTCTAGAGAGAGTCGCAAGACTTTTGGTTCAAGTCCTTTTTGGTCGTTCATCGAAGGCGTCGACTTCAGGTCGACGCCGATTGAATCATCTTTGAAGGACGTCTTTGCGCAATGTCGATAAAAACAGCAGGTAAATGTTGGCGTTTCGTTCTCGTTATGGCGGCGGCGCTTGTCTTTGGACAAACGTTCGTTTCAGGGCAGGAGAACGATCGTCCCAGAAGAGTTGGAACCAGTTTTCCTCCGCGCCTCAAACGAGCGGAATCGTTTGTCGGCGTTCATTTCGATTTTCACGCGGGCAAGGACGTCCCCAATATTGGCGAGTCGACCACTCCTGAAATGGTTCAGGAAATTATTGACGCGCTTCATCCGGATTTTATCCAGGTCGACAGCAAGGGCCATCCCGGCTTGACCAGCTACCCCACAAAAGTCGGCAATCCCGCGCCGGGAGTCGTTAAGGATTCCTTGAGAATTTGGCGTTATGTTACGGCGAAAAACGGCGTGGCTCTCTACACGCATTATTCCGGCGTCTGGGACAACGAAGCCGTCGCGCGCCATCCGGAATGGGCCGTCGTGGAAGCTAATGGAAACATATCCCGAGAAAAAACTTCAGTCTTCGGCGATTATAAGGACAAACTTCTCGTGCCCCAACTTCTGGAAATGGCGCGAAAGTATCACACGGACGGAGTCTGGGTCGACGGCGAATGTTGGGCTACTATTCCAGACTACGGCGAAGCTTCTCAGAACGCGTTTAAAGTCGCGACCAGCTTGGAAGCGGCGCCGACTGGTCCAGATCAGAATGGATGGGACAAATGGTTTGCCTTTTCTCAAGAGGCGTTTCGACAGTATCTTATCGATTACGTTCAGCAGATTAAAGACGCGGCGCCCAATTTTCAAGTAGCGAGCAACTGGGCGTTTACCGATCACATGCCCGAACCGGTTTGCGCAAACGTCGATTTTATTTCCGGCGATTACTCTCCGAACGATTCCATAACGGCGGCGCGTTATTCGTCGCGTCTTATGTCGACTCAAAAAAAGCCTTGGGATCTCATGGCGTGGAGTTTTGCAAGAGCTCCTGAAGGAAACTGGACGCCAAAGACTGGCGTTCAGATTTCACGCGAAGCGGCGTGCGTTCTTGCGCAAGGAGGCAGTTTCCAGGCGTATATAACGCAGGATTCCGATGGAGCCGTCAACCTTACGAAACTTCCTCCGGTGGCTGAAGCGCTTAAATTCTGTCGTGCGCGTCAAACGTTTTGCCAGTATTCGACCGGGGTCCCTCAAATAACTTTGTTCTGCCCTACAAAGCAACACTATCATAACGTATGTCAATCGGGCGGAATCCAGCTATTCCCGATGATAACCTGGCAACGACCGATTCTGAAACGCTTGCTTGAAATGAACTACGCCGTCGACGTCCGAATTGACGAAACGCTTGTTGAGAATATCGATTCGGCAAAAACGGTCGTTTTCTACCGCGGGGGGCTGTGGTCTAACGAGCTTAAAGAAAAAGTGGAAAGTTACGTTAAAAACGGCGGTTCCGTCGTTTGCATTGGAAACGAACCTCTTGAAGAAATTAACCCCCTACTTGAAAAAGCCGAAAAAATATCGTCGGAAAACACTGATTCTATTTGGTTCCTCGACGTTTATCAATACGGAGAAGGTAGGATCGTCGTATTCCCGACTCCTGTCGATTCTCCACAAGAATTTGTCGACGCCAATGGGGTAACTTTTAACTTGTATCTTGAAAAGGCGTTAGCGACCGCCTTCCCGACTCCGCTCGTTCAATTTTCTCAAAAACAACCGCTCGACGTTTCTGTTCGCCGCGCGCAAGACGGTCAACTTTGCGTTCACCTGGTGAACGTTTCAGGACCGCACGAAATTGAGCCGGTTATCAAATCGATCGATCCGGTCGAGAACGTCGAAACAACGCTAAATCTTGAATCCGAACCGAAAAAGATTCGTCTAGAACCTTCCGGCGTTGAACTTGATTTTTCCTGGGAGAATAACCAAGCAAAATTTACGATTCCGTCGATTCCCGTTTATGAGATCGTCGTTGTCGAATGAAAACCGATCGTAGTGGGACGTTCGCGTCTCTTATAAAAGAATTTTAACTTAATTCGTTTGATCTGACGTTGATTAACAGCTTCAACATATCCAAACCCAAGGAACGTATTGATGCGATTACCTGTTTTTTTTGTCACGCTAATTAGAAAAACAACGTTTTACGCCGCTTTTCTAGCTTGCGCGACAACTTTGATCGGAGTTTCTGCCGACGACGCCGTCAAACAAGGTTATACTATCGTTGCAACACAAAGTGTTCTTGACGACGCCGACTGGGCCAAAGTTGTTGATTCTCTCCGCACAAAATACGCCGACGAATATAAAGTCGACGTCGTTGCCTGGGACGATTCCGCCTTCGACCGTTTGAAGGAAATCTTTCCCAAATACGCCTGTTTCGTCGTCAAGCCGGAAGAGGCGACGGCGGAACGCCTTGCCTCGATTTGGCAAGGAACGCGCGAGCTTGACAACGATCCTTACGGCGACGTTCTTTGGGCGATTATTACCGGTTACGACGCGACTGACGCGTTGCGCATGACGCAAGTCAAGCCGACAATCGTGGAGTCGGCTTGCGGAGCTACGTCGATTTCGACGAAATATTTCAAATCCAGCGTCGTTTTCGACGAAGGTAAAAAGAATCACTGGCGCGTTAAAGAGGCGGGTAAAGAGGAAGAGGATCGAAACGACGCTCCGGACGACACGACGCACGCCGTCGCCGACGCTCTTAATAACACGCAACTCTTTGTAACTTCTGGGCATGCGTCGGAAAATAATTGGAGTATTGGATACGCCTATAAAAACGGTTTTTTTGTCGCTCAAAACGGCAATCTTTATGGAGTCCCGTCGCAAGAGTCGGGAGAAAAACCGTTCCTGGTCGAGGCAACCGGTTCCAAAATTCATTTTGCGTCCGGCAACTGTTTGTGGGGCAATATCAATAAGCCGTGTTGCATGGCGACGATGATGATTAAACATGCAAACGTCGATATGCTTTTGGGATATGTTGTTCCCACGTGGTTCGGATACATGGGCTGGGGCGTTCTGGACTATTATATCGAACAACCCGGCCGTTTTACCGTCGCTGAAGCTGTCTACGCGAACAACCAGGCGTTGCTTTACCTTCTTGAAAACGATAAGACCGCGCCCGAGGCGGAAAAATTGCCCGAAATGAAACGCGAGGGCCTTGTCTACGATCGCGACGTCGTAGCTCTCTACGGCGATCCTGCGTGGCAAAACGCGCTCGCCGTTCAAGAGTCCGGATGGAAGCAGGAACTTGAAACTGAAAAAGCCGAAGACGGGACTATCACCTGGACGTTGACAATTGACCCCGTTAAAACGGAGAAATCTCACGCGCTGGTCGATTCCAACGGTTCCGCTCGTTCGAATCGACCGATCTTCCAAATTTTACCTCAACGAGTTAGCAATGTTGAAATCGTCGAAGGACAAGATTACGGCGCGGTTATTACCGACAATTTCGTCCTGATTCCCTTGTCGAAGAAACTCCCGGAGGGCAAGTTCAGCATGATATTTACCTCAAAATAATTTTGTGATCCAAACTGTATGCAAATTCGTCACGAGTCCTTACCACAGGCCGTTTTGCTAATCCTCAATTTTAGGAATTGTCAAATATGAATAAGACTAAGAAACTTTCTCGTCGTACGTTTTTGAGCGTCGCCGCAACGAGTACGCTTCCGATGCTCGTTCCGGGTAGCGTTCTTGGAAAAGACGGCTTCTTTCCGCCCAGTGAAACGATCAACGTCGGATTGATCGGCTGGGGCACGCGACGCAGCAACATCGGTTCGCGTCCCGGCTCGCGCTTCATCGCGGTCTGCGACATCGATACGCGCCGTATTCCCGCCGAGATGGACGGTCATCCGGTCAAGGGATTCCAATACTATCAGGAAATGTACGATATGCCCGATCTGGACGTCGTTTCGATAGCGGCGCCGGATCATTGGCATACGCGCATGACGATTGACGCGTGCAAGGCGGGCAAAGACGTCTATTGCGAAAAACCGCTGACGTTCACGCTGATGGAAAGCCGTCAAATCGTCGCGGCCGCGCGAAAATACGACAAGGTCGTGTCAAGCGGATCGCAGCGCGTTATGGAAGATTACGGCCGATATCTTGCGCCGATTATCATGTCCGGAGCGATCGGCGAAGTAAAAGAAATCTACGCAAACTGCGCCGGCGCGCCTTCCGAACGAACCTACGATCCTGAACCCTGCCCCCCTGAAGTCGACTGGGACGCGTGGGTTGGACAAGCGCCCTATTTCGAGTACAGCAGACGCGCGATCGATCCGATGACGTGGCGATTCAATTCGGCGTTTGGCACCGGCGGTCTTGGCGACTGGGGCGGCCACAACTTTGGCGGCGCGCTCTATTCGTGCGGTATGGATCACGTCGCGCCTAAAAAGGTCTTTGCGCCCAACACCGATCGTAATCCGTTTAACGGCGTTAAGATTGAGATGGAAAATGGCGTCAACTTCTATCATGGCGATTATCCTGGCGCGGGCAGCAACATCACGATCGTCGGCACCGAAGGCGTTTACATTTTCGGAAAGACAAAGGATATTCACGCGCTCCACGCCGTCGACGTTCGACGTTATAGCGGCGGAGCCGATAACATTGCCGACGACTTCCTCTACTGCGTCCGCCATCGAACTCGACCTTTCCAGGACGTGTTTTATGGAGCAAACGTTTCCGACTATGGTCACATGTGCATCATCGCGTATAAACTTCAGCGCGACCTTGTTTGGGACAAAGATAAGATGGAGTTCGAAAACGATCGCGAAGCGACCGCTATGGTTTCTAAAATTCAACGCGCGCCCTATCAAATTGAGGTGTGAGCGCATTATAGTTTCAAACGCGGTTTAAACAACATAGTTGAATATCATCATCAATTAAGGACGAACAATAAGGTTTAGTTCCCATGAAAAAATATACGATAGTTTTAGCGATCGCCCTCGCTACGTGGTCGACCTGTCTCATGGCGGCGGATTTCGGCGATCTTTTAGAAAGATTGAACTCGCGCGACTTTACGTTGGAACGCGACGTCGTTACCGGTCGCGGCGGCGTTTACGTTGGCGAACTGGTCAACCCGCACTCGGAAACTCCTATGTTCAAAGCGCGCGACGAATTCCGCGCAAAAATGTCGGAAGCGCAGGCCGCTAACGACGAGGCGGCTCTCGACGAACTTTGCGATTTCATTATCGACGCGATGAAGGCGGAGGTCAGCGACGAAGTTAAAGTTTGGCTATTGGAACAACTTGGTTATATTGGCACGGATAAAAACGTTCCCGCCGTCGCCGAATTGTTAAAATCGCCGAGTCAGCGCATTGTCGACGGCGCCGCCGTCGCGTTGGGTAAGATTCCCGGCGACGCGGCGTTGAAAGCCTTGCAAGACAATAAAGACGTCCCGGCAGCTGCTGCGGCGTTGACATGTCGACTCACAGCTCCCATCCCGCGCGATAGCGTCGAAGGAATCTTTCCCTTAAAAATAGGAAAAGCGTCTGACGAAGACGTTGACGCCTGGCTCGCCCAATTTGACGATCTCGACGACTGGGCCAAAGAAGAAACGCTTGCCGGTTTGACCGCCCGCGACAACAAAAAATATCGTAAATACGCGCTTAAGGCGTTGAATTCCGAGTCCCCTGACCTTCAAAAGGCCGGTTTCCTCGCCCTTGAAAAGATGGCGACTGCCGAAGACGTCGACGTGTTCGTCAAGCGTTTGGCGACTGATCGCGATCTTACGATCCGTATTTGCGCCTTTGTCGTAGCGGACGGATTTGACGACGCTCTTCTTAAGGCTCTCGACGCGTCACAGGACGCGCAGCAATTCAAAGACCTTGCGACAATTCTTTCCAATCGCTCAGTTGACGTTCGTCCTCGTATTTTCGAAAAGACGACCGCCGCCAACTGCCCAGATCGTTTGACGCTTCTGCAACGCGCTCGCGAAATTTCGACTCCCGACGACGTTCCTTCCTTTGTCGCGTCGATTGTTCAAATGCAACGCGGCAAAGATCGCGACGCGGCTGAAAATCTCGTCGCCTCCCTTTGCAACAAAGACGCTTCGCCGATTCTTGCGATGATTGGTCAAGTTCCGACGGAATATAACGAGGTTCTCTACACGCTTTCCGCGCGGACAGGCGGCGAGGTTGCTAAAGGCGCGATCGAAAAATTACTCGCTTCTTCGAACGACGCTGAAAAAGCGTTGGGATTGCGCGTTTTGAACGTTTGGGCGGACGGAACGTTTGCCGCCGAAATGGAAGAACTTCTCGATTCCGGAAAACTCAGCGCGGATCAGAAAGTCGCGCTTCTTCGCTCGTTTATTCGTACGATTTCCCTTCCCGACGATCAAATCGGAATTGAAATTTCTCGCGACGGGAAACTGGAAAAACTTCAAAAGGCGTATAAGTTTGCGACGCGTCCTGACGAAAAAGCGCTCGTTCTTTCGCGTTTGGCGGCTAACCGCAATGAAAACTCTTTCAAATTCGCGATTGAGTGCGCCGACGAGAAAGACGAAAAGGTCGCCGCCGCCGCTCATAAGGCGATTGCCGACCACGTTCACGACACCGTCCTTCGTAAGCAGTTCCCCGAACTTGCCGAAAAAGGCGTCGAGATCGTCTTGCGCGATAGCAAAGACCAAGCTCTCATTGATCGCGTCAAGATTTACAAAGGTCGTATGGATCAATGATCCCACGGTAATGAACCAAACGACGGTTCTTTAAAAAACGCTCGCGTTGCGGCGCGTTGTTTGCGACGCGGGCGTTTTCTTTTTTATCAAATGAAATAATCGTTTCAGGACGTTTATGTTTTATCGCAATTCTACCAAAAAAATTTTCGCGTTTCTTGTTGCGTCAACGGCGTTATTTGGGGTTTACGATCGTTCTTTCAGCGCGGAAACAACCCAATACGGCGCCGTCGTTATCTGCGCGGCCATCCAGGAGAAAGACCCGGCGACTGTTTTGCCGAACGTCGTTTTTTCCAAAGCCGATCAGGAGATCGGCTGGAAGCTTGTTAACGGCGAAGCCTATTCCGGGGTTGATTCTCATCGTTTCTTCTTGACCGTCGAGGCGCCAAAAGCAGGCGTGGAACCGCCGACGATCGACGTCGTTTGGCCGGGCGTCAATATTGAGCGCGTCGTTGGAGCCAAGGGCGATTATGAAATCGTCGAGAACGGCGTTCGTTTCGCTCCCGGAAAGGCAAAAGCTCCGACCGGTTCATTTACCGAGGCGTCTTTTGGAGCCGTTCGACTAGGCGTGTTTCACAATTGGGACGTGCGACGTTGCGGTCCATATCGGGACGGACCTTATCCTTACGAAGAAATCAAAGCGCAACTTAATTATATGCTTGCGGCTCTTGAAGTTTGTCGCGCTTACGGTTGGACGGAAACGGACAAGCCGGACTTTGTCGATCATATTAATCTTTACGGATTCGAAACGCTCTTTACCAACGGACATCGCGACTTCCCGCCTCATTTCCATATCATGCTCGCGTGGGACGGTTGGGCGGCGGCGAATGTCGGCCACTATCTTCTGGACTCTAAGGGAAATATCGTAAAGAATTCGTACTGGATTCTGCATGAAGACGTCGAAAAACCGCATCTGCCCGGCGACGTTAGTCGTTATACGGACAAAACGTCCCGCGACGTCTTTGACACGGTTATTTTACCGGACGGTTCTGGTTTGACCTTCTCAAAAGTCGGCGCCTCCAAAGAATATCTGCTTCGCGCAGGCAAACAGGGCG
>JAEEGL014630211.1_pt1 | contig 20663 bp, 14 predicted proteins | sample 9134231 | NCBI WGS metagenome assembly JAEEGL01 (sample SAMN16246548, study PRJNA631951) | gut metagenome | biome: gut microbiome; feature: rumen; material: fiber-attached | host: Bos | place: Iran: Karaj | collected 2018-10
CTTTATAGAATATACCCTGCTCCACGCCTTATCCTCAGATACTATGCGAAACTTCCAGGTCTTCTCGTTCGAGAAGTCAACTAGGCTGCCATTCCGGAACTTCTCAGCACTACCGTCCTCATTCAGGATGTAAGCCGTAGCGCCCTGAGTAATCCTTAGGCTCAAAGGCAACTGAGCAACATTCTCGCAACTACGAATCAGGAAAACAATATTATCAGAAGTGGAATTGACGACCTTAAGGGTGTCGTACACATGATGAAAAACCTCTGTAGGATTCTCTACATGTACGGACGCGGCTTCAATATCACATTCCGTGTTTAGGGGTTCTTTACCGACGCATGAACCAAATAACAAAACGCCCAAAAAGGCTAAATAACAAACAATCTTTTGCATTACAAACAGTATGTTGATATGATTTCGTAAGCAAAATTATTGTTTCTTTATTATTTACGAACGAAATATTGGTAAAAGATACACACATACCAATATTTGGGCAAGAAAATGCCCATTTCATCGAATTATCTTCAAAAAAGCCCTAAAATCAGTCTTTTTCGGGGTCAATAACCATCTCAATATCCTCAGTTATAAAGGAATCATCGTAAGTTATGCCCAATTGGACGGTTCCCTTGGGTGTGCTTCGTAGTGACAGTTGGGCGATTCTTCCCTTCTGCAGTACAACTGTAGAACTAACAGAGGCAGTCTCACCATTTTCTCTACGGGTAGCTGTCAACGAGTAAGTAAGATTTGTCCCTTGCGTAGCAGATACATTGAAATAGCCAACAGTTGAGGTATTACCAGGTGTAAAGGTCAGTTCACGAGAGCCAAGTCTTACTGTCATCACATAATCAGAGAACACCTCATTGAAGGTCTTGTCATTAGCAATTACCGTAACACCTGCATTGGCTGGCGTACAGAGCACATTAACTGTTGAGGTCTCGTCTTTTACAACGGGGAAGGTTGACGATGTCCCCACCAGACGGGGTTGACCGTATATTGTAGGTTGGGATTCGGCATCACTGGCACTACAGCTCTCGGCTGTAACCGTATAACCATAGCCGGCAGGAACTATCAGGTCTGCTGTTGTCAGTTGGCTCAGCACCTTAGCATCTACGTGATAGATATTTCCTTGCTTAATAGTTATAAGGTACTGATCCTTCTGCTCGTCCGTCAGCGCTTTCCCCGCCCGGGTCTGCATCTTGCTGTCAGCCGTAACATATACAGCAATCCTTCCCGTTCCATCCTGAAGTTCAGAATTCTGGAAGGGATCGCTCTCTGACATACATCCCATCAGAAGGATTACAGTCAGAGCCGATATCAATGCCGTATAAACCTTATATCTATTCACTTTTTCAAAACCTTCTTAATTGAGCCGTCTGCACTACGGATGATGTTAATGCCCTTTCCAGCCTTTGGCAGCTGGCGTCCTTGCAAATCGTAAACGCATTCATCACCAAGAACTTCACCCCTCAGCACTTCCAGCAAGCCGTCAGCCTCATCATCATCCAGATAAGCGGCCTTCACGCCTGCTGCTGCCGGTCCTTCTATATAGGCGTGGAATGCCTTCAGGGATGAACCTTCTGCACCTTTCTTTATTTTCTCTCCTACTACACCATAATAGCCTTCCATATCAAAGGTAGGATTGTAGTTAGAGTGCAATACCCATTGGTTGGCATCTTTCACACCCTTGGTGGTGTATTGTGATGCTGTTGCTGCAGCCACAACGCTTACATCCGTAAATACAGGCGAAGCAACAGTAGAGCCCAAATGCAGGATATAAGGCTGATTAGCCGCAATATCACTCTTCTTTTCAAAGTAAAGCGAATACCCATCCTTCGCATTATAAGTCACCACACTCAGCTGTGCCACCCAGTCTTCGTCCTCATCATAGCTATCGCCCACAATATCCTTAACCGTAGTATTGAAGGGCAGGGCTATGGTGGAGTAACCAGCTTTCAGAGTGCTATTAAGTGTAACACTGCTGTATTCCTCATAGTTGAAGACAGGAGTAACCGTAGGATCAAGTACGACAACAGGTTTCACAACCTGGATAGTATAGGACTTGTTGAGTGCATTATAACCTTCATCTTGAGCACGTGTCAACGTCAAGGTTACGGTACCCTCCTTTAGAGCCCTTATAGTAAATGTATTATCGGCAAACGACGAAGAAACGATTCCATCTTCATTACCTGTAATAGTCAATGCACTTTCCGTAATGGTTGCATTACAACCGATAGTTATATCAGGGTTACCCATGGGGAAATTGTTGATAACCCCTTCCAAGAGTGTTGTAGCAACCACGGCATCAATTCGACTGATAACAGTGAAGTAACGTGTTATGCTCACAGCCTCGTTATACTTATAATTACCCGTCTGTGTAGCCGTAATGGCAATATTTGAACCACCAGCCTTGGCAATCAGTTCACCTGTTGAGGCATTTACCTCCAATGCGCTGGCATTGCTTGATGAATAGGTTACAGACAACCCACTGGTTGCCGTTGCCGTATTGGTAAGCAGATGATCACCCACTTCTAAAGTTCGAGCAGCTGCATCCAGTTCATTGTCCCAAGAGAGCGTCTGGTTGTACTTAGAGACATTGACCGTTATAGTCTTGCTGGCACCGAAATAGTAGTCGTTTTCTGCTTGTGAGAGTGTAAGCGTCACATTGCCTTCTCCTACAGCCTTAATCTTATTAGTGGAGGGATTGTATGTGATTACTCCATCCCTTGACAATGTATAGTTAAGTATTGCCGTACTGTTCTTGGATGAATAAACGTTAGACACCTCATCGTCAACCATCAAGTTTTGAGTACCTATAACAGCAAGTGTGTTCTCATGTTTTGCCGCAGTTGCCGTCAGCGTTATTTGTTGTGAATAGAAAAGGTCTCCAACAGTAATGACTGCAGACTCCTCACCGAGTTGATTGGGGTCTGGATTATAGATAACTGTAAAGCTCTGCGTACCGTCAACACCACAGATATATGTGGTGCCACTACTACTCGTGGCGGTCTTGTTGGACTCAACGTTTATTGAAGAAATGCTCGGCACAAAATGAGCGTTGTTGGAACTGATGTTTATGTTGCCACCGTTGGTAGAGCTGTAGTTGACGGTGAACGTAGCGGTCGGTTTGGGACTCGCATCGGTATATACCGTACCAAAGGCCGTTTTGTTGGATGAAGCACGGACATAGGTCTTACGAGTTACCTTAACATCTTTGATACAATGCTCCAGTGTGCTATTCACCCTCAGGTAAAAACGTATCTTTGTCACACTTTCAGGAATATCGCACGTTATGTCATTCCCATAACTTGTAGATAAATTATCTATATACTTGGCCGCATTCTCTCCCGTCTGCCAGTTCCCATTATTATAACACTGAACTTCAAGTTTTGTTACTCCATCAAAAATAAAATTTGACTTATGAGCCTTAAATGACAATATCTCACCTGGACCAGTTAATGTATGTTCACTAAAGTATGTTCCATCTGAAGTAAGAGGCGTATGTTTTTCTTCAGCTTCCTCGTAAAGTACATAGCCGTCCACTTCGTCTGTATTATTTACTCTAATAGTAAATGATGCATAACCTGCTTCATATTTGTATGTCTCGTCTTGTGTAATAGCATAGATATCCGTTCCTTGAGCAGTACCAGCAGTGATGGTACCGTTAGCATAAGTAGAATAATTACCACTGGTATGGCTAATAGTTATGGATGATGTCGAGTGTGCAGAAGAATAAGCCAGAGTGGCTGTAGCGTTATATTTCAACTTAATGTTAGTAGAATTTCCTCCAGCCAATGTTATCGTAATGGGATTACTGTGTTTTGTTACGGCAACTTTATATCTGATACTCGTAAAGCCCTCATATCTGTTAGTAGGAGCCTGTGAGAAGGTAATCCACGCAACACCCGCATTCTGTGCAGTAATAACTCCATTACTGTAACTGATAACATGTTCGCCATTGTTTACCGTTGACGACAAAGTATCGGTAATAGCGGCTACAATATCGGCATCGGAATTAATTCCTGTAAAGGAAACATTTACGGTACCATCCACTTGCACATTGCTCGCTGCTGCAAGTGTTACACCAAGGGTATTAGCAACCTTAGATACCGTAATATTGTATGTAGCAGGGACATGACTATGAGTACTATTTTCAGGTTGGTCAAGTGTAATGGTTGAAGTTCCTACCTTCAATGCTGTCAACGTGATTACATTTCCATCCTTTTCGATACCAACTACCGTTTCATCAGAAGAGGTATAGGTAAAATCTGAGGCAGTATTGGCAATTGTGATCGTTGGAGTGTCACCCACATAAATAGTAGGATCAGTTCCTGTAAAGCCCGATACTGTAAATGTAGCTTCCTGTTTCTTAATAACATGAAAGTCTCGAGTTGCAGAAACCGGATTAAACTTATAATTACCAGGTTGTGTAGCTGTAATCGTAACATCATCATTAGAAGCAGAAACTCCAGTGACGTCACCATTCGAATTCACGCTTGCTATTACAGCATTACTACTAGAGTAGGTAATAGCTGTCAGATTACTAGATGTGGTGACAGCGGCTGCACCTGAAACTGTAGTACCCACGACAATGTTTTTTTCGTAAGAATTCGTCCAATTAAGGGTTTGGTCATACTTCGTAACGCTAACTGTAAGGGTTTTATCAACAGCTTCGTATGCAGCATTGGCATCCTGATATATTCTTAATGTCGCTGTTCCGGCATTAAGAGCTGTTATCGTATTTGTCTCAGTATCGTAAGAAATTACTCCTGTACCATTGTTCTGAGATACGTTGGTATAACTTTCGTCACTAATTTCATATTGCACTGTGGCATCGCTATTCTTGGTATTAGTAGTATAACCAACATTTGTTCCTTCAACCTTCAAACTTTGATTTGATACATTTAATGTATTCTGTATTTTATTTACAGTTACATTGAAAGTGGTATTTGCTGTGGAATACTGACTATCCTGTGCTTTTGTTGCTTTTATAGTATATGTACCGCTTGCAGATGGTGTAAAATTGCTACCACTGATCACGGCAGAGTTTTTGTTTGAACTGGTCACTTCATAACTGATAGTTCCTGTACCAAGCGAAGAAGATATACAAGAGGAAAGATCCATTGTATTCTTTGCTGTCATTGAAAAAGGTCCATTCTTTGCAATAATAGAACCAGTTCTGCGATTAACTGTAATTGTTAAAGCATTACTATCTGAAGACCTGTTATGGCAATTGTCTTGAGCAGCCAAATATGCCTTAACTGTATATGTGCCCGCGCTTGTTGCATAGAATTTACCATTACTTATAGTACCACCACTTGAAGTTGTATATGACAAAGAACCAAAATGAGAATCACTACTTAAAGCTGTTGAAGAAAAATAACTTGAAAGATTTACTGTTTGTGGACTGTTTGAATCCAATGTGACATCTACAGTGGCAGATGTTGGGCTTGCTACAGGAGCATCGGGTGTGATTGTATATGTAATTGAAATTTGATAGACGAAGAAATTCGGCTTTGCTCCTATCCAGCTCTTATTATTTGAAGTCACAATAGATATAGTACCAGAATTCCCCTTCGATATTGTCCCTGTACTAATTGTAGTTTGTTTAGAGGCGTCATAAAGATTCACAGATTTTGTACCATTAAGGGTAATATATCCTTCCATGGATGTTCTTGCCTTCAATGACACATTGGTGACATTAATAGTACAAGCCGTATTAACCGTCCAACTTAATGTGTACGATTTATCCCAACCAAGTTGTAAAGCACCATACAAGCCATAGTAATTCATGTCACTACCATACAACTTAAAAGACACATGAGAACCGCCCCAAGTAAGAGTATTACCTGATGTGACGTTATTAAAGGAGTTTCCACTTATAGTAGTCTCGTTTCCCCACGCCTCACCGCTCCACGCGAAGGTGCAGAGAATCATCAGAATTATATATAGTAGCTTTTGCTTCATTATTCAGTTTTAGTACAGGTGAAATTCTTTGGTATCGAACTCACCTGCGTGAGTGCCATCGCCAAACTCAATCAAGAGCTTATCTATGGCAGTGGCTGATATATTGAGCGGATAACGTGTTCCGGCCGCTACGGTAATAGTGCCAGTGACGCCTTCCGTTGGAATGTCTGTTACATGGGAGCCCTGCTTGGCAGTGCCCTTGATAGTATAGGTAATCTCTCCGGGCATAGCATACAGGTTGCCATCGGCAGAGACAGACTTTGTGCCTATAGTCACGGAATAGTTCTCGTAGAGAGAGGTGAAGCTTGTCTGGAAAGCAACAGCAATCTCTGCATTCTGGGGTTTGTCCAAATTGATGCTGACGGATTGGGTTCCACCAACACCTAAAGTAAAGGAAGCGGATGTTCCCTGATACCAGGGGGCTGCATCCTGAGCTGTCTTGCTGGTAGCCGTTAATGTATAGGTACCAGCAGGGATGATAGCTTTGTTTTCAGTAAAGGTAATAGTGGAGTCTTCTGCAAGTACATGAGCATTACCCTCCAAACTCTTGAGGGTATAGATATAGTCGGCAATATTGCCATCTGCTCTGGTTCCGCCTTCGGTATAGACTTCCACCTCTGGAACAGAGAGTACAATACAACCTGTCTTGGCACTCTCCGTTACAGGAGGCACCTCTTCCGTCTGGCATGCAGAGAGCATTACTGCTGCCAACAGTAGGTATTGAAGACTGTGTATTGTTCTGTTCATTTTTTATTCAATTAAGTATGTCAAAGCGGAAAGGTTGCCTTGATTTATTCCCAACGTGGGAATACTTTGTTCCCAACGTGGGAATATTTCATTCCCAGTGTGGGAATATTTTTTTCTACACGTAGTAGGAATTTCTCCACTTTAACGGGAATCAGACATCAAGAAAGCCTCCCGCTTTGGCATACTCGTTTTTATGATTAATTAAGCCTCGTTACCTGTAGCCGCATCAATTACCGTTGTGGTTGTGCCACCATCAACAAATTCATCGTCATATGTGATTGTCAGAGTGGTGACAGTACCATTAGTGTTCGCATTAATTTTGAACTTATACTCCTTGGCAGCGTCAAGTGCAGACAAAACCTTCACGATAGCAGTTTTTGGCGAATTTTTGTATGAATAATTGATTGTACAAAAAGCCTTTTGCTCTGCATAAAAATATGCTGATCCACTAGATGTATAAGTATATGTGCGAAGGAGTTTTGTTTCGTCAGGCTCAGTTATAGTAGGATCATTATATTGTTTTACTTCAACACTGAATCCTGTAATATCAGAGTTACTTGCTGCAGCACTCCAGTCAACAGAAAGCATTGCATTCTTTGCGGTACCACAGGTAAAACTAACATCGTTTGAGCCTGTTGCCAATACCACATTTTTTTCTGCTGAATAATATGCATTACCAGCATAACCATCAGGCATAGCATCTGATAATGATTTGTAGTTACCCACCTTAATAGCATAAGTATTTGTAGGATATGACTCGTCTTTAACCTTGTCTCCGGCAACCCAATTGTAATCTCCTACTTTTATCCACCAGTCTGCCAACACAGCATTCTGGGTAGCACGAGTCAACATCGCATCATCATTGGTGATACTCAGATTGATGGTAGCCTTCTCAGAGCCAATAGGTTCAAACATATCCACTTCGTTGTTGCAAGAAGTGAAAGACAAGGCAGCAAGAGCTGCACTTGCTAAAAGAATTGACTTTTCCATAACGTTATTGTAATTTTGTTGTTTTAATTTATTTGTATTAATCAAGGTTTATAGGATTATCATCAATTCCGAAATCATCATCGATATCAATCTCAATGTCAATAGTACCAGTATTGCTGCCAGTACCTGCACCTGGGCCATTAACAGTAAAAATAGTGACCTTACCCTTCTTTACCAAAACATCCTTGGTGACTGTAACAGCGCCTTTAGCGTGGATTTCCAATTGGACAGTTTTTTCTTCAGAGAAAGCATCCATATTGTAGTAAGCTACGGCACCACCCGTACGTTTGACATTGGTTCCGACTTTAGTGACGGTAGCCATGTTCTCGCTATTAAAAACAAGTTCGCGACTATCTTTTGTCTCTACCCAATATTTACCGAAAACGTCTGTAAGGCTCTTATCGAAGACTACGCAAAGACCACCATTGGCAGGCGTGCAAGTAACGCTGACAGGAGTTGTCTGGGATGCTTGAATCTCGAAGGACTCTGATCTACCCTCATAGCGTGGGAAGCCAAAACCTGTCTCGGCTTCTGCCTCTGAACAGCTTTCTGCATATACAGCATAACCACTACCGACGCTGAGAATACAGTCGGCATCAGTAAGGGCTGAATACTTCTTCTTTTGGCCCCAAAGTTCGATACTGTTCTGGTAAATCATAATATTATAGTTTGCAGCTTCCGTGGCAGAAAGTGTCCGAGGCTCAGCATCAGCACGGGTACCTGAGTTAACTACAATTTCTCCATTATTCAGATTCAGGGCAAAAGAACCCTTGTTGGAAGACACATTGAATGGGTCCTGCTCATTGTTACAGCCAGCCAGCAACACTGTTACAGCCAGCAAAATTATATATTGAATCTTAGTTTTCATACTATACCTTATTATTATCTGTACTGAACCGTTACGTTATAAACTTTTGAATGCGTGGAAGCTAAACCATAGCTGTTTGAACATTCTACTGTACTATTGGAAGTAGTGAGGGTTCCGCTCACAGTACCTTCTGCATTCTCATTTCCCCAGAAACCTGCTTCCTTTTGGAGCAATGTTTCTCCAGCAACATAGAACTTAAATGTAGTACCTATTGTAGCACCACGGACCTCCGCCTTAACATAAGCAGACACATTAACATTGGCAGGAGCATAGAACGACTTGGAAATACGCTCTTCTGAACCTTCGGCAGCGTTACCCAAGCGTACGTAAGAACTTTCCCAGACAACAGTACCTTTAGGATTTGTCCAACCATTATCTCGAGTAGGAGGTGCTGCCGTATAAGGAATACCTGTGATATAAACTGTCTTGTTGGCACTGATGGTACGACCGGCAAAGGTTACTGTAGCGCTGAGAGGATAAGCCTTAAGCTCTGAAACGGTATAATCAGCATATACTGCCACCTTGGTCTTGTTCTTAGTTTCGTTATTGAAGGTAGTGCTAAGACCATACTTGGTAATCAATGCATCAGAGATACCCGTTACAGTAACAGTGGGTGCATATATCTTGTTATTTGCACAAGCATTGGCCTGAGCGACATTCTTAGTTGTGCCGTCTCCTATAGCATAACTGTAAGAGGTAAGAGCATTCATGGTAACCTGGAAGTTGGGCTGTTCCGTGATGCTGAAGGCAGTCTCCTTTGTTTCAACAATACCCTTGTAATTTTCGAAGGTATATTGCAGCACATAATTACCCATGGGAAGATATGGCCATTCCGCATCATCAGCACCTGAGGTAAGAGTACCCTTGGCAGAAGACAAGGTACGAACTGTTTCGCCACTGGCATTCTTCACGACTGCCGACCACTCTGTGGCATTAACATCATAAGAAGGATCTGTAGCAGAAAGGGTGGTTCCTACCAGTTCTCCGTTCTCATAAACGTTCTGAGTTGTAACAACCGGAACATTATCGTGAATACTGGGATCTGGCGAAATTGTAACCTCATCTGTCATATACATTTCCTCATCCTCGACATTGATTTCAAGTGAGAAGGTTCCTGACTTGTAACTAACAGCAATACGCTTGATTTTAGCAACCTCAAGCACCTGATTAAATTCCTTTGTGACACTACCTACAGTCACACTATAGTGGACAGTACGTCCTTCCGCAGGAATATTAAAGTATGCAATCTGCCTTTGTATTATATTGTCACCATCTTTATAATCACAATTACTGGAATTAAAGACAAGGTTCTCACGAGGCTGGTTGTCATCCGTCTTGATGGTTATGCTGTAATCAGTAAAGTGGTCTGTAATTGTTGGGTCAAAATACGCGCTTACACCACCATTGGCAACCTTACAGGGTACAGATACCTTGGTGGTCTCACCTGCAATAATAGCAAAAGACTGAGATTTACCTACATAACGACGCTTACCCCATTTAACATGATTAACGTCTTCTGTATTTTCAGCAGCCTCCTCTGAACAGCTCTCAGCCATAATAGAATAGCCATAGCCGGCATCCAAACGAGGAGAAGTTCCCATTTCTTCTAAAGGAGTTGCCTCTTGAATAACCTGGCTCGTTCCCTTGAAAATTGTAATCAGAAACTTCTTGGCCTCTTCTGCAGAGACTTTGGTTGTGGCACGAGTGGCAACATTACCTTCTAAGCTAATCTCCAAGGTTCCCTTTCCATCCCCAGTCTTCTGTCCTGAGGAAGCAAAAGGATCCACTTCATTGGCACATGAGGCCAAAACCATTACGCCTGCATATATCAAGGTAATGAGTGAGTGTTTAGATTTTTTCATTATGTTCATATTTTTTTGAGATAAATATTTATGTTTCTTTCTTACATACTTATGTTAGTATCATCTGTGGTTGTATCATCTGTAATGACAATGTCTATGCCACCACTGCTACTGCTACTGGCAAAACTGTATCGAAGATTATAAAGCTTGCCACGCTGCACATTAGTATATAGAATGGCAGAGGCGGTGTGTTGGTCGCCATCGATATTAATAGCAGAGAGCTGGTAGGTGAAGCCTGCCTCGTAAGGTGAGAAATATGCTTTTTCTCCCTCACGCAAACTGACAGTACGGTTTCCGCTGGATACCGTAAACGTATATGAGGAAAAGAGGTCATGGAAAAGCTCAGGCAAAGTAAGTGTTACTGCATAATTGGTCATAGGAACCTCATAGATGCAGTAAGAGGTGGAATCGTGTGCGACGGTTACTTCGGTATCGCCAACATAACAGGCACTACCCTTACCTCCGTTGTCATTATGCCAAGTATTCTGATTCTGGGAATATGCATGAATGAGGAAAGTACCCTCTTCCATAACAAACTTCTCAGTAGCATCAGTGACAACATATTCTAAGTACTGACTACCATCGGCAAAGTTCTTGCCATCCTTACGGGTAATGCGGATTGCCAGCAAGTCGTCTTGATTAGAGCGAGTCTTGACCGATGGCTTGGGACCAGCATATAGGCTGAGAACAAGCGTACCGGTCTTAACCTCAGGCGCCACTTCTGTATTCTGGCAAGCCGTAAGGCAAAGGATACTGATGAGTATGTAGAGTATATTCTTCATTATTGTCTTACTGATACAAAATCTTAAATGCATTAATACCCCAGGTATAGCTGAACTCGTGCGTCATGCCAAAATAAGGCGCAGACGACTTAAGTGTTCCTACCTCAGAAACTGTAGTCCAAGTATGGTTACTGGGCTTGGTAGATTTACCACTAGGAGTAGTGCTGGTATTGGCAACCCATCCGTAATTAGAGTTACGCATAGAAATACCATAGAACCACTCGTTCCATGACATGCCAAAATTGATATTGGCAGGGACATAGAACTTAGGCGTATAAATGGTAGTAGTGAAGAGGTAGCAAGGCTGACCGGGTTCGCGAGCCTGAATTTCGCCAGAGTCTCCGGTATCACTCCATCTTCCACCCGTCCAACCATCAAACTTGGTAGCATTGGCATCATAAGGCAAACCTGTGATATGCAACGTCTTCTGTGCCGTTGCCGTGGCACCGTCAAAAGTTCCCGTAACCTTAAGTGTATGGGCAGCAAAAGACAGACCCGTAATCTCATCATTGCCGATGGGAACAGAATTCCCGTCTACAGTAGCCGTCCAGGAATAAAGACTACGGTACTTGGCATTGCTGGTCAACGACTGAGCTACAGAGAAATGCTTCTGGAACCCGTAGGCCGTGGTATTGGTACAGGCATTGGCAGCAGCAATATCACCAGCCACATATTTGTCATAAGAAGTCCAGGCATCTACAGTGGCCGTAACCTTAGGACTACGAATCACAAAGTCACGTGTATTGGTCAGGTTAGCCTTCTCGCCCTCCATAATATAATAGGTAGCACGATACTGACCGGCTGGCAGGTAGGGCCAGTCAGAATTCTTGGAGAAATCAGAAAGAAGATTTCCCGTTCCCTGTACAGCACGAACCGTCTCTCCTGCAGAATTGGTAACGACAGCCCTCCAGGTAGAACCAGGATATGCATTGGGGAAGGTAATATTGGTACCTACCAGATTACCCTCATAATCATACTGATGCTCTGGCAAAGCCACGGCAATAGGCAGCCAGCTGAGAGGGATAGTCTCGTCCATAGTAGCTTCCTGCAACTCGACCTTTTTGATAGAGACAACGGCAATGCTCTGAGGCTCAGGAAGTGTAAGGGTTACAATGGCATGATCAGCAGCCTGAAAGACCTGAGGAAAGTTGGGAACATTAGTCATATCAAAGTCCTGACTGACACGCTGACCTGTTCCTTTTATCACACCGGTAAATGCCAGGCCGACAGAAGTTCCTGCACGGAAATAAGCACTGACATCAGATGAAGCATTGGAGAGAGTAACACTATAATTGGCCACCTTCACCATCAAGCCATACTCTGAGTAATATCTGCTGAAGCGTTCCCGTTCCTCTGCATCCTGACCAAACACAACAGAAACAAGCGCATTGCCCACCTTGCAATTGATGTTGGCTTCTGTAACCTTATTTTCCTCTACATCCACCTGTGCCGTACCAATATAATACGGTTCATCTGTAGAAAGGATAGGGTTCTGACCATAATCAGCAGTCACATAATAAGTACCACCTGGCAGATGAACAACATCATCAGTAAGGTCACCATCATATTTGGGCATACCATTTATGTCCTCAACAAGGAGATGAAACTTCTCTGCCGTTGGAGCACCTAACTCTGATGGAACAGAACGTGTAACGGTGGAAGAGGACACATTACCCAACGTAACATGAAGGCCACCCTGAACAGCAGGAACGTCCAATTCATTCTGACACGACTGTACTGCCGTCATGCCAAGAAGTATCATAGTCAGGTTGAATAATATGGTATATATCTTTCTCATTCTATTTCTCAATCATATAACAACTTCAGGTTGTCAATCTTTAACAAGGAGGTATCACCACCTATGAAGTAATCACCGTACTTACTGCTGGAGCATACAACAACAATATACTTGGGGGTACGATCCGTGTAATGATAGTTGAGGGTGATGGTCTTTGTAGTCCATGCTTTCTGATCATCCCCACTTGTAAACTGTCCGTATGCTATAACATTCTCATCATTGGGATTAAAAAGATGCAGTTCGCTAATCTTGGTACGGATGATAAAAGGATAGGTAACGCCATTGAAGACCTCTTCATCCTTGTCACCAATAAGAGCTATGTAGACAGAACAAGAGTCAGGCTTTCCACGCATCTCGTCATAAGTCTGCTGGCTGATATAGCGTGAATACTTGTCATCCCACTTGCCTCCGCCACGATTAACGGTAGAAGACTTGTAGGTATAGTCAAACTGCAGTTTGGTGGGGAAGCTCGCAAAAGGACGGCCAAAGCTAAGAATACCATTTGAGCCATCAGTCTTAAGATATGTTCCGGTGAAGATGTTGCCTGCAGCAAACTTAATGACAATATACTTGGATTGCAGATTGGCATAGGTACGACCATTCTCTGTGCCGGATGTACTGTTGCTGGCTCCTACAGTAGTGGCGCCTCTGTTTCCTGTATCCCAGTAGCAGGAACCACTCTCAGCCCATGGATTATACAAAGCCTGATTGCCAGAGCCTACAACGTGCCAATCATCAAAACTGGTATTCTCTAACTGCAGATTGGGTGCTGTGCGGAAAGAACGTACCCCAGAGGACACTCCGCCTGCAGTAACCTGACATTCATAGTCCGTACCAGGAAGAAGAGATGTTATCTCTGCCTGATAACTGGCAGTGCCAATCTGCATCTTATCAGCAGGAACGGTATTCCAAGCACTGTTACCCTGCTGGCGATATTCCACAACGGGAGTAGTACCATTCTGCATATCGCCACTTACAAATGCCCTGTTGGCATGAGGGAAGACAGTTGCGGTAGTTGACAACGACTTATCTGCATTATAGACATACACATCCCATGAAACAGGGGAATTCATCCAAGCATAAGTAACCTGGAAGGTACGACGCATGCTAAAGTCAAGAACCAGACCTGTAGGATCAGGACTGATCTTGCCATGAACACCACCAAGAATCATCTTGTTGACCTTGACACTGCGGAGACTCTGGTTAGGAGCAACGTATACCACCACATTACGGTTGACGCTGTCTATAACAGCTACTCCTACCTGATTCTCCACTTCTACCTCACGCTTGATAACCTGATGAACACGAACCTTCCAGCGATAAACCTGATAGGTTGTCAGGACAAAATCTACCTCGTGCGAGAAATCCACTACCGGACAGGAAGAACCACTGGTATAGAAAGACTTCTCGGGGAAATATGCATCAGCTTTCTCTATAGCAATATCGGCATCAAAGCTGACCTCCATGCGCTTAACACGAAGATGGCTGATATCCACCCTATCGTCCACATACAAGTCAACGGTACGTGTCTCCTTGTCGATAGTAGCTACAGCATAGCCCTCGCCCGTTGCATCGCATTGTCCTTCTACTTCAAAGGCAGTAATCATTGCCTTCTGCACAGGCAGAGGCAGATCATCCTTGATAGCACATGAACTAAATACTACAAGGATTACCCCAATTAAATAAAAAGGACGAATATCACGCAAATGCATCATAGATAGAATGTCATACCTATGTTAATACTGAAAATATTGAATTTGAAGTTGGCACCACCACTATGGCTTTTGCCATACTCGTACTCAGTAGAGTTGGGGTGGACATTCTTGAAATTACTCCACTTGTAATCTACACCCAACACACCAATGGATGTCTCGACAGCAGCAAAATCTGTCACGAATATACACAGACCGGGACTTACACCCAACTGAACCTTATGAACTGTCTCGTATGTACCATCAAGGGTATTGATATCACTGTCCAAATCTCTGCGCCCCGTACTGTTCTTGCCGTTGGCACGCGAATAAGTAGCACGCACCTCGGCAAAGGCGCCGAATATCTTACTGCCGAAGAGAGGCATGTAATTACGCATGAAGATACCACCCTCGTGCTTATGCTCAAGATAATAGAGGTCCTAGAGGTTGACATTGAAACACTAAAACAAATTGACATCCAAATCACCCAGATAGACGTAATTACGACTGTAGCTGTAGCGCAAACCTATAGCCAGGTTACGAGCCACAAAGTATCCTACATAGGGAGATACAGAAAAGGTGTGACCCTCCATATTCAGATTCTTCAGAACAAGGAGGTTCTGGTTCTCGTTTTCCCACTCACGATAGTTGACTGTGGTACCGCACATCCACATACCCTTAGGGATGAAAGTAGCCTTGAGTTCACCACGATCTACTCGCTGGATATGTCTTTTCTCCAGATTACGCTGGTAATTCTCGCGTACATTATTATATCTGGCAGGCTTGGCAGTCTTGCCATTAACCATCTCGGAATAAGACATCTGACCATACCCGTCAAACGTCCCTTGGGGAGTCTGGTTATATTGCGCGAATACTGCTACTGGCACAAAAGCCAGCAGCAGTATCAGCATACTACTCTTATTAAAACTATGTTTCATGTTATTTCAAGGTTGGTTCACCATATTCGAACGCAAAGTCGTCAAGATAAAGTACACTAGAGTCGGAGCCATAGAAATAGTCACCCCACTTACTTGCAGAACAAACTATAATCAGATGAGTTGGCTTCTTGGTCATTGAGTGATACAACAATGGAATGTTGAACTCTTGCCATGCTCCGTTGCTACTGGTGTTCTTTGTCATCTGACCATAGGCAACAACCCTAGGATCATTCTCCCAGTCGATGTCGGTAGTCAGTTCATATCCGTCTGCTGCAGCATTGGCAACATGGAACTGCTCCGTTACAAGTGCACACTGAATCTGACACTCATCATTAGCGTTCTTGGCAGGAGCACCAACACCTGAAGGCTGAGTACCTTTGTTGATAGGACCAGGAGTATATGAATAATAACCCTTCAGAGCTGATGGACGAGAAGCAAATGGTACACCCCAATCCAGTTTAGCACCCTTAGTACCGATAAGACCGATGAAGTCACCAGTAAAGATACTTGCAGCTGCCAGCTTAACTACGGCATACTGTGTTGCAAGTTTGGCAGAAGAAGTGCCACCATGCTTGAACGAGGTATCCTGGGTAGTTACACTTCCTATGTAAGTTGCAGCACCGGCATTACTTGAGTTCCAGTACTTAGCATCGCCCTGCTTACCGCAGATAGCAATCTTGCCATCCATATACCAGTTCTCGAAGCCTGCATTGTATATAGAGCCTACGGTCTCGGTTGTGAATGTAACCTCGTTACTGTTGACATTTGTGGTACCGTCATTGTAGTTCATACGATAGATGTATTCAGCACCCGGAGTCAGGCTTGTCAGCTTATAAGAATAAGAATCCTGATCACCCTTTGTGAGCTGTGATGCAGGTACGCTTGTCCAGTCAGCATCTGTGTTCTTCTTCCACTGAAGGGTGAGGTTGCTCTCGCTGAACTCGGATGTCTTGGCTGTAACAGCACCACTCAGATAAGCAAATGTAGTAAATGCATTAGCTGCACTAGCGTTAAGAGAGGTAGAACTCTTGCGAGGAACTTCAATATCAAAGGTATAAGACTGAGTGGCATCATCAACACTGACAGTTACACCGCCAACAGAGCCAGCCTCGGCAATCTTATAATTAATAATAAAGTGGTCACGAGCCTTCACGTCAGTTATCTCACGTCCCATAGAGTATTCCTGGCCAGCCTTGTTCTTGACACTCAGCATGAAATTCAGAGTACCAACGGGGAAATAAGCAGAACTTACTGTAGTGCTTGGAGTGAAACGGCGCATAGTAACATCCTCGTTATCTGAAGTAACATAACAGTTGATGTTAGTAAAATAAGAACTGAAATTACTATCGAACTTAACAGACACCTTTACATTAGCCTGAGTTAATGTAACAGTAGCATCTGTACGCATTTTAGCCTTAACAGTAACGGTTGTGAAACCTGAATAATAAGGAGAATTAAGACCTGAGTCAGAACCATCCCATCCTGCCGAATGTGCCGTGATGGTATAAGTATCAGGAGCAAGGACAATGTTGCCTTTGAAATAGTCATCGTTAGCAACATCCTCAGTCTCACGAACTACATTTCCCTTGCTGTCTGTTATAGTTACAGCCAATGTTCTGGCATTGTATCCGGCAGGAAGAGGAGTCACCGCACGGGTATTGGTAGAAACCAATGTCTCGAAATCAAGTTTAAGATATCCTACCTGCTGATCTAACTGCTCCATTTCGCTATTACAAGAAACAGCAACTACAGACAGGCAAATTATTGTTAGGATTGAAAATATCTTTTTCATTTTGTTTTCTTCTTTGTTTCGTTTGTTCAAAAATCAAAACCAATTATTCTGTAATTGTAACCTTAACGGTACCTGTCTTCTTATTACCATCCTTATCTGTGACAGTCATTACAAAATTATGCTCTCCAGGCAAAATACCAAGGAACAAATAGAACTGACCTACAGGGAAAGTGTAATTTTTGTCACCTTCAGCAGGAACAGTAATTGTCTTACCCAAGCTACCCAAGAAAGCTACCAGATTCTGGTTTCCAACAACCTCGCATCCGTTAACAAGGTCAACACCAGGATAGCCCTCGGCTACTGCGCCCAACTGCTCCATCATTTCATCACTTGAAGAGTTCACCTTAACCATAATACTCTTCAGACCGTTTTCAGCAGACATAACCACATCGCCAGAAGAGGGATCTGCTGTCGCTGCATCATCAGCAGAAAGAGTTACAGGGGCAGGAATGGTAAGTGTGATCTTATCATCACCTGGGTTAGGATCATTTCCAGGATCATTTCCAGGATCATCCATATTTGTCTTATCTACTACAACAACATTGACATTACTGTTTGTCTCGGTAAAGGTTACATCAGCAGTGATAACAATAGATGAAATCTTTCCGTCTGTTGACTCTGTGGGCTTGAAGTTAAGTGCCAAGGCATCACCACCGCAGAAGTTGGCACGATCGTCATCGTAGCTTTCATCGGCCTGGTCCTTTGTCAGAGTGTTACGGGCAACAACAGTGCTACCTTCCTTCGTTGTTCCGCGGAAGTTAACAGTCAACTCGACAGCACCTTCCTCACCGAAGTACCAGTAAATAGGAGCTGTTGAAGAGGTATTATCAAAGGAGAGTGCAGTTTCTCCACCATCATTCAAAGTAATCTCCCAAGATGCAAATACGCTCTTGAACTCATCATTGTAACCAACAGTAATAACACTGTTCTGCATTTTACACAGGACATTTACAGCAGAGGTAACTCCCTTAAGAATCTCAACATCCTTACTACCCTTGTAATACGGATAAGACATCTTCTTTGAAATAATACCAGGAGTATGTGAAACGACTGTATAGTTACCGACATTCATCGTAATCTTAGACGGAACAGCTGAAACAGATTCATAAGAAGCAACCTGTTTGCCCTCTGCATCATATATAACAACGGGGAAGTAGTCAACATCCGTAACGGCACGTGACTGTGGCTTTATAATATCAACATTCAACTCTAAAGCGCCCTTTTCCTTACCAACGTTATTCAATTCTATATTCTCGTTAACACAAGAAGTAAGAGCAACAACGCTCAATGCTCCCAATAGGAGTGAATTCTTTATATTCATAATTCTAAACATCGTTTTCATTACGTTCAATCAGGAATTAAATCCATGTTACAGGAACTTCCCATGTTATATTCTTATCGTTAGTGCTATCATCAATTACAATAGAAACCTTAACGCCGCCATCGGTGGTTGGCTTGTAATTAGGACTGATAGTAAGCTTGTGAGCCTTGTTACGCTCAAGGGTAAATGTACCAGTTGCAACGCCCGTATTGGTAGTAGCGCCCTCAGGAAGGTATTCGTCCTTGGTCGTAAGGTTGATAGAGTAAGATATTGTCTCACCGCTTTTATCAAGAGCAATATACCAAGGCTCTGAGTCACTCTTACTCCAGGCGAAAGTCTTGGCGCCCAACTTCTTGGTACCGCCAAAAGTTACATTATAATCGCTGTAATAGGTAGCCATCTGAGAGTCAAAAGAAACAGAGACCTTACCACAAGTAGGCGCACAGTTAACTGTAACCGTCTTCTGCTCTTTAGCCTTAATAGTTGCTACAGCATCACCGAACATATAGAATTCAGTACGACTTGCATCACGTTCAGTGCCATAATATGCTTCTACCCTGTAACTTCCAATATCAACTTTCTTGGGAAGATTCGATGACAGCTGTGATGCTTTACACTCGAGAATTACATTCTCATTAGCAACGTTAATAACCTTGACATTGTAATTCTGAGTGTTTCTGTAATCATTCTCGTTTAAGGCACGTGTCTGGTCAAAGTTTGTTGCAGCACTCAGATTAAAATCAAGCACGCCTTGCTCCTTTGTACCATTGGAGGGATTCAGATCTATATCATGTTCTTCAGAAAGACATGACGTAAAGAGCGAGATGACGCTCAATCCCACGCAAAAAAATAGCTTTTTCTGTTTCATTACCATGTTTATGTTTGTTAGATTATAGATTCACATCAGATTTTATCGGGTGCAAATTTATCCTTTATAACGGAAACGTATTTTAAAAAATGGTATGAATACACGAAAATCTTGGTAATCTAAAAAGAATTTATGGAAATACATCCACAAAAAGAGAAAAGAGAATAAGCAGCACAACAACGCAACAATTAGACGAAAAATGCGCTGAAATGGATATTTTTTGTCATTTCCAGATTATCAATCTTAGAAAAAACTTTTGAGTTGATTAACATTAACAATCAACCTATAAAATTACAGAAGACAACAATACCAGACTACTTCTTCCTGCTGTATTGTTCTATAATCATGCGGTTAATTACAACGTCCTGCAAAGGACGATCATTTGAATCCGTTGGCAAAGTCAATATCTGACAAACGACATCCAATCCTTCTATTACTTCGCCGAACACAGTATACTGGCCATCTAAATGTGGTGTTCCACCACGCATTACATAGTCATCAATCATTTGTGATGTAAGTTCTATGCCCTTTTCTTCTAAGGCCGACCTAACTTTCTTTATATCTGCAGGGGATTGCTTTTTCCCATAAACAATATAAAACTGACAGCCACTGCTATTCTGTTCCGGATTAACATCATCTGGCTCTCGAGCAGCAGCCAAAGCTCCTCGCCAGTGATACAAATAAGGAAGGCAGAATTCTGCAGGAATGGTGTAACCAACATCTCCTTCACCCAAGAGCTGTCCTTTAGCAGCATGACGAGAGTCTGGATCTCCACCCTGAATCATAAAATCCTTAATACACCTATGGAAAAGAGTTCCATCATAAAAACCCTTGGCAGCCAACTTAAGAAAATTCTTGCTATGCAAAGGTGTATCATCTGACAATGCAACACGAATGTTACCACAAGATGTCTCTATACGAACAACTGCGCGCTTTTCTTTCTTCTTTCCCTGCGATGGAAGAACACACACAAAAAGGAGCAGTAGCACAACTAAAAGGAAACTGTTTTTCTTCATGTTATTGTCATTTTTGTGCAAAAGTA
>JAEEGL010729453.1_pt1 | contig 20662 bp, 16 predicted proteins | sample 9134231 | NCBI WGS metagenome assembly JAEEGL01 (sample SAMN16246548, study PRJNA631951) | gut metagenome | biome: gut microbiome; feature: rumen; material: fiber-attached | host: Bos | place: Iran: Karaj | collected 2018-10
CCTGAAGGAAGCCCTCTCGCTGCCGCTCGACCCCCTGGCCGTCATCGCCATCGGCAAGCCTGCCGAATCCATCTTCCTGAAGCCCGTGTCCGGGGATGCTCCCGACCGTCGATATTATCGGAGGGAGGGTGTGCATTATGTGCCGAAGCTGGTGGTGGAAGAAATTCTCGTCTAGTAATCGACCCCGCTGAGGAAGAGGGCGTGTCCGGGGACGGATTCGCCGGCGTCGGAACGGGTGCCGCTCCCGATGAGGGCGGCGACGCTTCCGGCAGTCCGCCTGCCGCGGCCGACTTCCAGCAGCGTCCCCACGACGGCGCGGACCATATTGCGGAGGAACCGGTCGGCGCTGATGCGGAAATACAGGTAATCACCTTCGTCGCACGGATAGCCGAGCAGGCTGACGTGCGTAGGCGTATATTTCTCCCAGTGCGCCTCGAATACCGTACAGACCGATGTCTTGTTGGAAGATCCCGTCTTCTCGAAGCAGGAGAAATCGTGCGTCCCGAGCAGCGCGCGGGCGGCTTCGTTCATGGCCTCCACGTCCAGCGAAGGGAAGGTATACAGGTATGAGAACCGGTCGACGAAAGGGTCTTTCTTCCTGTGTATAAAATAGGTATACTCCCGCCGCCGGGCGCTGAACCGGGCGTGGAAATCCTCGGGGGCTTCCTCCAGGGAATGGACCCTGATTTCGCGGGGCAGGATGGCATTTAATTTGCAGGAAAAATCCTTCGCGCCATTCGCAGCAAGTGCGGGCCCGTCGAAGGATACGGCATAGCCGACGGCATTGACCCCGGTATCCGTCCGCCCCGCCCCGATGATGGAAACGGGTTCCTTCAGGAGCGTGGAAAGGGCTTTCTCCAGGGTTTCCTGGACGGTGGGCTGACCGGGCTGGACCTGGTACCCCGAGAAAGGAGCTCCGTTGTAGGAGAGACGCAGGATGTAGTGCATGGCGCTTGGTTTTGACAATGCAAAATTAATAATAATATGGAAAATTCGAATGTGAACATCAAGGAACTCAACGAACGCATCCAGAAAGAAAGCGAATTCGTTGACATCCTGTCACTGGAAATGGGAAAGGTCATCGTCGGCCAGAAAAACCTCATCGACAACCTGCTGATCGGCCTCCTGGCCAACGGACACATCCTCCTTGAAGGTGTCCCGGGCCTGGCGAAGACGCTGGCGATCAGCACCCTGGCGGAGGCCGTCGATGCCAGATTCAGCCGGATTCAGTTCACCCCGGACCTGCTGCCGGCCGACCTCATCGGCACCCTGATCTATTCGCAGGCGAAGGGTAACTTCGAGGTGCACAAGGGCCCCGTCTTCGCCAATTTTATCCTTGCGGATGAGATCAACCGTTCCCCGGCAAAGGTCCAGAGCGCGCTGCTCGAGGCTATGCAGGAGCGCCAGGTCACCATCGGCGACCAGACCTATCCGCTGCCCAATCCTTTCCTTGTGCTGGCCACCCAGAACCCGATCGAGCAGGAGGGTACCTACCCGCTGCCCGAAGCCCAGGTCGACCGGTTCATGCTCAAGGTCATCGTCGACTATCCCAAGAAAGAAGAAGAGCGCCAGATCGTCCGGATGAACAACCAGGGCGCATTCCCGCACGCACAGAAAGTCATCAAGCCCGAGGATATCGTCCGGGCCCGGGAGGTCGTGAAGGACGTGTATATGGACGAGAAGATCGAACGCTATATCGTCGACATCGTCTATGCGACCCGTACCCCGAAGGACTACGGTCTCGAAGAGATCGCCGGCCTGATTTCCTACGGCGCCTCTCCGCGTGCCAGCATCTCGCTCTCGCTCGCTTCCAAGGCCTATGCCTTCATCAAACGCCGCGGCTATGTCATCCCCGAGGATGTCCGCGCCGTCTGCAACGAGGTCCTGCGTCACCGCATCGGGCTTACCTATGAGGCCGAAGCCGAGAATGTACGCAGCGAAGAGATTATCGAGAAGGTCCTCAATTCGGTCATTGTTCCGTAACCGGCCATGGGCAGACTCACTCCCGAAGAACTCCTCAAGAAAGTGAGGAAGATCGAAATCAAGACGAAGGCGCTGTCCCACCAGGTCTTCGCCGGAGAATACCATTCCGCCTTCAAGGGAAGGGGAATGACCTTCAGCGAAGTCCGGGAGTATCAGTACGGCGACGATGTCCGCTCCATGGACTGGAACGTCACCGCCCGGATGCGGGCCCCTTACGTCAAAGTGTTCGAGGAAGAACGGGAGATGACCGTGGTCCTGCTGGTGGACGTGAGCCGGAGTGGACTCTTCGGAACGGTCGCCAAGACCAAGCGGGACCAGATCGCCGAGATCGCCTCGGTGCTTTCGTTCTCCGCCATTCTCAATAACGATAAAGTGGGTGCGTTGCTGTTCAGCGACAGGATCGAGAAATTCATCCCTCCCAAGAAGGGCAGAAGCCACCTGCTGCACATCATCCGGGAAATCCTCGAGTATGAACCCGCTTCCGACGGGACCGACATCGGCGGAGCCCTGCGCTTCCTGACCGGTGCCATCAAGAAGAAATCCACGGCCTTCCTGCTCTCGGACATGATGGATGTCGACGGCAACGGCGCCCCGCGCTATGAGGAAGCCCTCAAGATCGCGGTCAACCGCCACGATATCTCCGTCATCCGGGTTTTCGATCCCCGCGAGCAGGAGATTCCGGATATCGGATTCGTCCATGTCAAGGATGCGGAATCCGGCGCCGCCGCCTGGGTCAATACGTCTTCCCGCAAGGTTCGGGACGAATATGCCCGCTGGTGGTCTGCCGCCAGGGATTCCGCCGGAAAGGTATTGAACCGCTACAAGGTCGACCATGTCGGCATTGCCGTCAATGAAGATTACGCGAAGGCCCTTCTGGGGTTCTTCCGCAAAAGATAATTATGCATCGGAAAGGATTATATATATTGATGCTTCTGTCCGTCGCGGCCTGCTCGAAAGGGAAGGAAACTTCCGGTGATACGGCCGTCGGGGACGGGTCTTTTCTCCGTCAGCTGACGCCGCGGGATTCCGTGCTGATCGCCGATCAGGTGCAGTACGGCTTCGTGCTGCGGGACGTCGAGGACGGTACGGGCATTTCGCTTCCGGACTTCAAGGAAGGAATGATGGAAGGCGTCGAGGTGCTTTCGCCCTGGCAGGTGGACACCCTCCGGACGACCGGCAAAGAGCATCCTGTCCACGATATCCGCGGTGCGGTGACCATCACCTCCTTCGACGAAGGCGTGTACCTGCTGCCGCCGCTGTCGCTGCTCCGGAAATCCCCGGACGGGCTGGTGGATACCGTCTGGTTCAAGTCGCAGATGCTGGATGTGCACACGATGCCCGTCGATACGGCCACTTTCGTGATTCATGACATCAAGGACCAGATCAGGTACCCCGTGACGGCCCGCGAAGTCTTCCCCTGGGTGGCGCTCGGGCTCGGTGTCGCAGGCCTCGTCTGCCTCGCTGTCTGGCTGATCCTCAGATTCCGCAAGAAGAAAATCATCGAGGCCGCGCAGGAGCCGGCCCACATCCGTGCCCTGCGCAAACTGGACAAATACCGCGGCGACAAATACTGGGAGCCCGAGCGGCAGAAAGCCTTCTATTCCGGGGTCACCGACACGCTGCGCGAATACATCGACGGCCGTTACGGCATCGGTGCAATGGAAATGACGACCGCGGAGATTCTCCCGCTGCTCAAGAAGGAAACGCTCCCCGTCGATCTTTTCGAAGGACTGAAGGACCTCTTCGAACGGGCGGACTTCGTGAAATTCGCGAAGCACACCGCCACCCGCGAGGAGAATGCGGAGGTGCTGCCGCTGGCGGTCAAGTTCGTCACCAGCACGTACCAGCATGAAATAGAAGAGGAGGTCGGCTGATGTACTACGAGTATCCCAAACTGCTGTGGCTTCTGCTGATCCCGCTCCTGCTGGCGGCCCTGTACGTGTACCGTGAGATCCGCGGCCGCAACCCGCATCTGAGGGTATCCGATATCCGCCCCTGGACGGCCCGCGGCACAAGCGTCCTGTCCTGGGTCAGGCATCTTCCCTGCATCCTCCGGCTCGCGGCGCTTTCGCTCATCATCGTCGCCATCGCCCGTCCCCGGTCCAAGTCCGAGACCGAGAAGATCAGCACCGAAGGCATCGACATCGTGCTGGCGATGGACGTCTCGACCAGTATGCTGGCGCGGGATTTCAAGCCCGACCGCATCAGTGCCGCGAAGGATATCGCCATCGAATTCATCTCCCAGCGGCCTTCGGACCGGATGGGCATCGTGGTCTTCGCCGGCGAAAGTTATACCCAGTGCCCCCTGACCACCGACCGCGCCACCCTGATCAACCTGATGAAGGAGGTCCAGACCGACATCATCGAGGACGGTACCGCCATCGGCAACGGCCTGGCGACCGCCGTGGCCCGGCTCAAGGACTCCGATGCCAAGAGCAAGGTCATCATCCTCCTGACGGACGGCGTCAACAACAGCGGTGAGATTACTCCCGCGATGGCTTCCGAGATCGCCAAGACGTACGGCATCCGTGTCTACACCATCGGCGTGGGCGCCAACGGCGAAGCCCCTTATCCGGTGCAGACGCCCTGGGGCATCGAACTCCGGAATCTGCCGGTTGAGATCGATGAAGACCTGCTCAAGGAGGTCTCGAAGCAGACGGGCGCGTCCTATTTCCGGGCAACCGACAACACCAAACTGGCGGAAATCTATGCTGAAATCAATCAGATGGAGAAGACCCGTACCTCGGTGGACAGCTTCCCGGTCTATAAAGAATTGTTCCACCGGTATGCCCTGGCGGCGCTGATCCTGCTTCTTGCGGAGCTGCTGCTCAGGGCTGTATTCTTGAGGAGGCTGCCGTGATGCTGTTTGCACATTCCGAATATCTGTGGCTTTTGCTGCTGGTGCCGCTGTTCCCGGTTTTCTACGGTGTGGCGCGGTACCTCCGCCGCCAGCGGCTCCGCCGTTTCGGCGACGAAGATCTTGTACGGGAACTGATGCCCTCCTGGTCGGCCTCCAAGGGCTGGGTGAGGGTTGTTCTCTTCTCCCTGGCGTTTTTCTTCTTTGTCATCGGACTGGCCCGGCCGCAGATCGGCGCCAAGCTGACCGAACGGAAGATGAAGGGGGCGGAAGTGATGATCGCCCTCGACGTGTCGAATTCGATGCTGGCGGAGGATTATTCCCCCAACCGGCTGGAACGCGCCAAACTGGCCGTGTCCCGGATGACGGACAAACTCCAGGACGACCGCATCGGCCTCATCGTCTTCGCCGGAACATCCTTTGTCCAGCTTCCGATCACGACGGATTTCGTGTCGGCCAAGATGTTCCTGTCGAGCATCAACACCGAGTCGGTCCCGATCCAGGGAACCGCCCTGGAGGATGCGCTCCGTACGGCGGGCCGCAGTTTCAGCGCCCAGAGCGAGAAGAGCCGGGTCATCATCCTGATCTCCGACGGCGAGAACCACGAAGGCGATCCCGTCGCTACGGCGAAGATGCTTGCCGAGGAGGGGATCAAGGTCTACACCATCGGCGTGGGCTCCGCCCAGGGACAGCCGATTCCCGTGAAGGGAGAACTCCTCAAGGACAAGGACGGCAACATCGTGGTCTCCCGCCTGGACGAGAAAACCCTGCGGGAAATCGCAAGTGCCGGCGGCGGTGCCTACATCCATGCCGGCAACGAAGAATTTGGCCTCAACCCCATCATCAACGATATCCGCAAGATGGAGGATGAAGAATTCAGTTCTACGATATTTGAAGAATATGACGAGCAGTATATGTACTTCCTGGGCATTGCCCTGCTGCTGTTTGTCATCGAAATGCTGATCGGCGGAAGAAGGAGCCGCCGCCATCTGTTTGAAAAATGACCGTTCGTATACATAAGATGCTGGCCGTGATGCTGGCACTGCTCCTGGGATGCGTTGCCGCCTCTGCGCAGTACGGCCCCGACAAGAGCGGCGTCCGCAAGGGGAACCGGGCCTTCGACAAGAAGAAATGGCAGGTGGCCGACCTGCAGTATAGGCGGGCCCTGCTGGCGGATTCCACCTCTTTTGCCGGGAATTACAATCTGGCCAGTACGCTGTACCGGGAAGGGGATTTCGACGGGGCGTCGAAATCGCTCGAGAAGGTGAAAGGGCAGGTGGAAGGTTCGGCCCATGCGTCGGATTATTGGTTCAACCAGGGCGACGCGGCTTTGCAGAAAAAGGACTATAAGACGGCTGTGGATGCATTCAAACAATCGTTGCTGCTCGCGCCGGATGATCTGGATGCCAAAGAGAATTACATTTATGCGAAGCTGATGTTGAAGAATCAGCAGGACCAGCAGAACCAGGACCAGAACCAGGATCAGAACCAGGACCAGGACCAGAATCAAGATCAGCAGGACCAGCAGAATCAGGATCAGAATCAGGACCAGAACCAGAACCAGGATCAGGACCAACAGCAGCAGGATCAGCAGGAACAGCCTCAGATCTCTCCCCAGCAGGCACAGCAGATGCTTCAGGCCATCCAGGCCCGGGAGAAGGAGACCCAGGATAAGGTAAACAAAGAAAAAGCCGCCGCCCTCCAGGCCCGGCAAAAAGATAAGAATTGGTAAGGATGCGGAAATTACTACTGACATTTACCCTGCTTGCCGCCACCCTGGCGGCGTTTGCACAGTCCACCATCAAGGTGGAAGCCCCCAATCTCGTAAGCCTGGACGAACAGTTCCGGGTTGCTTTCGTCATAGAAGGGGAGAGCAAACCGAAGGATTTCCAGTGGTCGGCAGGGGAGGATTTCCAACTCGTCTGGGGCCCTCAGCGGGGGTCTTCGACCAGCATTTCGATGGTGAACGGGAAGACGACGAAAACCGTTCAGAATACATATACCTATATCCTGATGCCGAAGAAGGCCGGCTCGTTCCGGCTCCAGAGCGCCAGCGCGACCGTCGACGGCAATACCATCACCTCGCGGGCCGCTTCCATCGAAGTCGTCTCGGGCGGCGCGCAGCAGCTACCGCAGACATCCCCTTCCCAGAGCGGCGGCCAGGGGCAGCCGCAGGCGCAGCAAAGTGCCGAACGTCCCCGTTCCGGCGCGGATATCTTCATGGGCTTCTCCCTCAGCAAGACGTCGGCCGTCATAGGTGAACCGATTACCGCCGTCCTCAAACTCTATAAGCAGCAGCGGACCAGCCTCGCCGGCTTCGAGGGCGCCAAATTCCCTACCTTCAACGGCTTCTGGAGCCAGGAGGTGGAGGCCCCGGCCAATATCGAGTTCCACCGCGAGAAGGTGGGCGACAATATCTATGATTCGGCCGTCATCCGCACCTGGTCCATCATTCCGCAGAAGACGGGCCGGCTGACCATCGATCCTGCCGAGCTGGTCTGTCTCGTGAACGAGTACACGGGACGCGGCGTCAGCGGAAGTATTTTTGACAGTTTCTTCGAGGACCAGTATACGACGGTCCGCAAGCGGACGGTCTCCCGTTCCTATACCGTGGATGTGTCGCCGCTTCCCTCCGGAGCGCCGGCGGGGTTCGGCGGCGGTGTGGGCGAATTCCGCATTTCGACCCGGCTCAGCAAGGACTCCCTCAGGACCCACGACGCAGCCTCGCTGCTTGTGACGGTGACCGGTAAGGGAAATGTGTCGCTGCTGGAAGCTCCGAAGGTGACGTTCCCGCCCGACTTTGAGTCCTATGATGTCAAGATGACGCAGTCCATTGACCGGACCGGAACCTCGGGCAGCAAGACATTTGAATTCCCGTTCATTCCGCGGAGCCCGGGCGACTTCGTCATCCCGTCGATCCCGTATGCGTACTACAGTACCTCTTCCGGGAAATACGTTACCGCACGGACGGATTCGCTCCGCGTGAAGGTGATTCCCGGGGAAGGCGGATCCGCGACGCTGGAGAACGTCCCGTCCGGTCCTGCCGTCGACCGCAAGGGCGTGAAAGACCTCGGATCGGATATCCGGTTCATCAAGACCGGCCATCCGGCACTCGGGCGCGGGAAATCGTATTTTGTAGGCAGCCGGGCCTATGCGCTCATCCTGATCGCCATGGTGCTGCTGGCCGCGGCAGTCTGGCTGTCGCTCCGTTCGGCGGCCCGCCGCAGGGCGGATGTCCGCGGAACCCGCGACCGCCGGGCGACGAAGATGGCGCTCTCCCGCCTCAAAACGGCCGAGGGCTATCTCAAGAATGGCCTTTCCACCGCATTCTATGAAGAATTGCACCGTTCGCTCCTCGGCTTCGTCGGCGACAAGCTCGCGATGGATATGGCCGACCAGAATAAGGAAAATATTGCCGCTGCCCTGCAGGAAAGGGGTATAGAATCCCCGCTTTCGACGGAATTCACGGACCTGCTGGACGAATGTGAGGCGGCAAGGTATTCGCCCTCCGCCGGCAGCGGAGAGGCGATGGAAGCGCTTTACGGCCGCGCGGTGAAGGTCGTATCATCCATAGCATCCGGCATGAAGAACAAGAGAACGGTATCGGGCGGCGCTCTGACGGCCATCGTCCTGGCCCTGTTGCTTCCCGCGGCCATCCCCGCCAGGGCGATGACGGACGCGGAGCTCAGGGGTCTTTGGAATTCCGGTATCGAAGCATACAACGCCGGTCATTACGACCTGGCGGCAGAAGCATGGCAGAAGGTCATCGACGACGGCGTCATCGATGCGCAGGTGTATTACAATGCGGGCAATGCCTGGTTCAAGGACGGCAAGATCTCGCGCGCCATCCTTTGCTACGAGCGGGCGCTGAAACTGGATCCGTCCGACCGGGATATCCGTTATAACCTCGAATATGCATCCGGCTTCACGACCGACAAGATCGACGCCGTGCCGGAGTTCATCCTCAAGACCTGGGCCCGGAAAGTGGGAAGCCTTCTCTCTTCCAATGCCTGGGCATGGATGGCGCTGATCCTGTTCGCGCTGTTCCTCGGCCTGGTGCTGCTGTTCCTGCTGGGTGGGACGCCCGCGGCACGGCGGACGGGCTTTTTCTGCGGGATCGCCGCCCTGCTGCTGTCGCTTTCGGCCTTCGGGTATGCCCGTTGGATCCGCCACGACAGCCTGAGCCGTGACGCGGCCGTCGTGATGACGGGCGTCAGTTCTGTCCGCAGTGCGCCTTCCCAGGATACGTCGACCGAACTGTTCCTGCTGCATGAGGGAACACGCGTCAAAATCAAGGAAGAGATTTCCGGCTATTGCAACATCACCCTTGCTGACGGACGCGAGGGATGGATTGCCGCTAAAGATATAGAAATCATATAAATCCTGAAATATTTATGCTGACCACTTTGTTTGCTGCCGTCCTCGCCGTTGCGCCAGCCGTAACGCCGGACTGGCAGAATCCTTCCGTCGTGGAGCGGAACCGGCTCCCGATGCACGCCAGTTTCACCCCCGAGGAGCAGGAGACGATCGATCTGTCGGGTGACTGGAAATTCTATTTCAACGAGACCGTTGACGGCCGTCTGCAGGGCTTCGAGTCCGTCGGATATGATGATTCTTCCTGGGGGACGATTCCGGTTCCCGGCCATTGGGAGCTGAACGGCTTCTGCGATCCGATGTACCTCAACATCGGCTATCCCTGGCGGGGACACAATGAGAACAATCCGCCCGCCGTGCCGACGGAACATAATTACGTAGGGGACTACCGTACCGCCTTTGCCGTTCCGGCGGCCTGGAAAGGGAAACAGATTGTGCTCTGCATCGGTTCCGCGACCTCCAATGTCCGCGTTTGGGTTAATGGAAAGGAAGCGGGGTACAGCCAGGACAGCAAGCTCGAGGCCCGTTTCGACATCACGAAATATGTTAAACCCGGGACGGAGAACCTGCTGGCCCTGGAAATCTTCCGCTGGTGCGACGGCACCTGGCTGGAGGACCAGGATTTCTGGCGCCTGAGCGGCATCGCCCGCGGCGTCTGGCTGTTTGCCCGCGGCCAGCAGCGTATCGAGGACGTCCATGTCCGTGGCGGGATGGACGGTGCGCTCGACCTGATGGCCGAGGTTACAAGGGGCATTTCCACCGTAGAATTTACCGTAGTGGATGCGAAGGGGACGGCGGTGGCCGGTTATTCGGCCTCCGTGCCGAAGAAGCCGGAACTCTCCGCATCGGGCAATCCCGTCGTACGGTTATCCGAAACGATATCATCGCCGCTTCTCTGGACGGCTGAAACGCCGAATCTCTATACGCTGAAGGTGGTCGCCCGGGATAAAAAAGGCGGCGTGGCCGAAAGCACATCCGTGCGCTTCGGCTTCCGTACGGTCGAGATCCGCTCTTCGCAGCTGCTGGTCAACGGGCAGCCGATCCTGATCAAGGGCGTCAACCGGCACGAACTCTCTCCCTGGTACGGCTACAACGTGACCCGCGAAGAGATGATCCGGGATATGAAAATCTTCAAGCAGCTGAATATCAACGCTGTGCGTACCTGTCATTATCCCAACAACCCCGTCTGGCTCGACCTCTGCGACGAGTATGGTTTCTATGTGGTGGACGAAGGGAATATCGAAAGCCATGGGATGGGATACGGCGAGAAGACCCTTGCCGCCCGGGAGGATTTCCTTGAGGCGCATCTCGAACGCGACAAACGGATGGTCTACCGCGACTACAACCACCCCTCCGTCATCATCTGGAGCATGGGCAACGAGGCCGGCAACGGTTCCAATTTCCAGGCGTGTTACAAGTGGATCAAGGCTTATGACCCGTCCCGCCCCGTCCAGTACGAACGGGCCGAGAACGAATGGACTACGACTATTTTCTGCCCGATGTATGCTTCACCGGAACGCAGCGAACGCTATGTGACGCAGAATCCCGCCAAGCCGCTGATCCAGTGCGAGTACAACCACGTGATGGGCAATTCCGGCGGCAATTTCAAGGAATACTGGGATCTCATCCGCAAATATCCGAACTATCAGGGCGGCTTTATCTGGGATTTCGCCGACCAGGCGCTCCTGTGGCCTTCTGACAAGCCGGGTACCGATCACGTCTATGTGTTCGGCGGCGATTTCAACGATTATGATCCTTCGGACAATTCGTTCAACTGCAACGGCATCGTGGCGGCCGACAGGACCTGGCATCCGCATGCGTATGAGATCCGCTACCAGCACCGCAATATCCTTACGTCGCTCGTTCCCGGATCGGAACGTGCGCCGCGCCTGAAGGTCTATAATGAATTCTTCTTCAGAGACCTGTCGAATGTCCGGATGGAATGGACGGTGACCCGGGACGGGGAACCGGTCCGGACCGGCCTGGTTACCGACCTCCGGGTCGGCCCGCAGGAGACCGTCGAACTGTTGCCGCTGGAGGCGCTGCCCGTGGAGTGGTTCTCTTCCGCTCGGGACCTTTACCTGACGGTCCGCTACTTTCTGAAACATTCTGAACCGCTGCAGGCTGCGGGCGAATGTATCGCCTATGACCAGTTCCTGCTCGCCCGTCCGATGCCCGTGAAACAGGTCAAATCCGATCTTCTCCCCGGTTTTGTGCAGGGGAAGGACGGTGTCCAGTTCTCCGGCAAAGGCTGGCGCGTCATCTTCAGCGCCGCGACCGGTGCCCTGACGCACTGTTTCCAGGACGGGAAGGACCTTCTTGCCGGACCGCTGATGCCGGGATTCGGCCGTGCTCCCGTGGAGAATGACCTGGGCGCCAAACTCGACAGGAAACTGGCGGTGTGGCAGGATCCGGCATTCAAGGTCGCGTCCTTTGACGTGCAGCCGGGCGGGGAAGGTTATCTGGTAACGACGGAATACCAGCCAGTCGGCGGCGCGGCCCGCGTCACGGTCGTGTATGATATCCGTCATGACGGTGTCATCAAGGTCACCGAGTCGATGACCGACGCCGGCGGACTGGCCGAGATGCCGGGCCTTTTCCGCTTCGGAATGACACTTCCGATGGGAGGATCGTTCTCCACTGTCAGATGGTATGGTGACGGTCCCTGGGAGACGGAACCCGACCGCCGGAGCGGTGCCCTCGTGGGCGAATACACGAAGAGCGTCAATGAGATGTTCCAGTATGACTACGTCCGTCCGCAGGACTGCGGCACCCGGACCGGCCTGCGCTGGATCCGCGTGACGGATGTTGCCGGCAGAGGCCTTGAACTTTCGGCTCCGGACGCGTTCTCCGCTTCGGTGCTTCCTTTCAGCCAGGCCGAAATGGACGTGACGAAACTCGGACCGCAGTCCCATTCCCTGGAACTGAAGGCGAAAGCGCATGAGAGCGACCGCTCCCAAGGGTTTACGTATGTCCGGTTTGAGGGCGCCCTGATGGGGGTCGGCGGCATTAATTCATGGGGCCGGACACCGATGGATGCCTATCTGTTGCCGGCAGGGGAGCGGACCTTTGTATTTACGTTGAAACCGATACGATAATGAAGAAATTTTTGTTGCCTTTGTTGGGTTTGCTTGCCCTGGTTTCCTGTAACAGGGAGGGCCCGGGGGCATTCAAAGGGTATTATTCATTCAAAACAGGGGGATTCCTGACGGTCACGGGGACGGTGTCGGACGGGAAAGGGGAGCGCGACACGTCCTTTGTCCGGCACCTGGTGGCTGAGAGCGGTCAGATGCACGTCCTTCGTGAGGACGGGGACAAGATGATTGTCACGATGAATATCACCGGCGGCGATCCGGCCGTCTTCCCCGCAAAAGTCAACGGCAGTGAAATCGTGCTCGAACCGGTCCTCCGCAATGTCCTGGTGCGCCCGGCTGTTGGAGACGATGCCGTCCGCCATGACTTTAAGGTCAGCGGTACAGGGCACAAATACGACAACATGATCCTGTTTGACCTCACCTACGAGGGGGATTTCCGGCATCTCAACCTGCAGGGAACGGTCACCGGATCGGAAGTTAAATGCATTGCGACGGAAAATGAATAGGAACTGTGCCTCCCTCCTCCTGCTGGCGCTTGCGCTCCTGCCCGGATGCAAGGGGCGCAGTGTCCTTTTGCCGGCCCGCCAGGCACCCGCTCCGGTCGTCGTGAAGGTGCAGCGCGCCAGCGCTTCCGGCGGGGACGGGGCTGCCGGCTACGTCGGGACGGTGGAATCCCGCCATACCGCCGCCATCGTCGCTCCTGCGGCCGGAACCCTCGTGTCCCTTCCTGTACGGGAGGGCATGCGGGTTGAGAAAGGACGCGTCCTGGCCCGCATCGAGTCCCAGTCCGTAACGAGCGCCTGCGAGGCGGCCGCTTCCCGTCTTGCCCAGGCGGAGGATGCCTGGAAACGCATCCAGATCGTGCGGGAAAGCGGGACGGTGACGGAGGTCGAATACATCAAGGTCAAGACGCTTCTTGACGAGGCGCGTGCCGCGGATGCGGCGGCCCGGGACATGAAAGACCGCTGTACGGTCCGTGCCCCGTTCTCCGGGGTCGTGGACAAGGTTTCATTGAGCGAAGGGGTTTCGACGTTCCCGGCGGAGCAGATTCTCCGCCTGGTGGATGTCCGTTCGCTGGAAATCCGTTTCCCCCTGCCGGAAAATGAGTTTCCGGCCCATGCGACCGGAGAGGAACTGCGCGTCGATATCCCGGCTCTGGGGACTTCTGCCACCGGTGTCCTCTCCGTCAAGGGAAGTACCGCTTCTCCGCTTTCACATAGTTATACCTGCAGCGTTTCGCTCAAAGGACAGGTGCCCGGCCTGATGCCCGGTATGGTCTGCAAGCTGTATCTGCCGGAGCACGGTCCTGAGAGGATCATCGTTCCTTCTTCGGCCGTGATGACCGACATGGACGGCCGTTATGTGTGGACGGCGACGGACGGCGTCGTGGACAAGCGCCGGGTTACCGTCGGAGGCTACAGTGGCAACGGCATCATTATCTCTGAAGGGCTGGACGCCGCCGACCTCGTCATCATAGAGGGCGGCCGCAAGGTGTCCACCGGCATGCAGGTCCAAACCCAATACTGACATGGCGCTGAAAGATCTGAAAGGAATCGTTCCGGAAGGGGGGATCGCCTCCTGGGTGCGCTGGTCCATCCGTGAGAAGGGGCTGGTGCTTGTGGCGGTGCTCGCTTTCGTGGGACTGGGACTTTTCGGGCTTTCCCGGATGAACAAGGACGAATTCCCGGTCTTCCAGCTGAAGCAGGGCCTGGTGGCCGGCATATACCCCGGGGCTACCGCCGCCGAGGTGGAGGCCCAGTTGACGGCCCCGCTGGAAGAATACCTCTTTACGTTCAAGGAGGTTGACCGGAAGACGGTCAAGTCGGTTACGCGGGACGGCATCTGTTATATTTATGTCGACCTCGGGAAGGATGTCCCGCAGGCCCGCAAGGACGAGATCTGGTCCAAGATCAAGCTCGGCCTGCAGGCCCGCAAGCTGACGCTTCCCGTCGGCGTGCTGGCGGTAGCCGTGCTGGATGATTTCGGCTCGACGAGTGCCATGCTCATCACCCTTGAATCTTCCGACAAGAGCTATCAGGAGTTGCAGGAGTATGCCGGGGAGCTGTGTGAGCGCCTGCGGCGTCTGCCCCAGCTGGCCAGCGCTTCCGTGGTGGGGGCGCAGCAGGAGGAAATCGCCGTGACCGTCGACCGCGGGAAACTCTCCGCCTATGGGATCGATCCGGCCCAGCTTTTCCTCGAATACAGGGCCGCCTCTTTTTCCGTACCGGCCGGTGCCGTGGAGACGGAATCGGACCGGGAAGCGATCCATGTGACCGGCACGGTCGGCAGTGAACGCGAGGTGGCGGAACGGATCGTCTATGCCGATCCGTCCGGCAATGTCGTCCGGCTCCGCGACATCGCAAAGATTACCCGCCGCTTCAAAGAACCCGAGCAGGAGGTGTCCTATAACGGGCATTCCTGCCTCATCATCAACGTCGAGATGCGTCCGGACAACGACATCGTCGGCTTTGGCGACAAGGTGGAAGAAGTGCTCTCCGCCTATCGTGAAACACTTCCGCCCAGCGTTACCCTGGGGCGGATCTGCGACCAGCCGCAGGTCGTCAGCCGGAGTGTCTGGTCATTCCTGCGCGACCTTCTGATCGCCATGCTGGTCGTCGTCGCCGTGATGCTGATGCTGTTCCCGATCCGGTCGGCCTTGATCGCCAGCTCCGGGGTGCCCGTCTGTACGGGCGTCGCCATTGCCGTGATGTATCTGACGGGCATGCCGCTCAATACCGTGACGCTGGCCGCCCTCATCGTCGTGCTCGGAATGATCGTGGATGACTCCATTATCACGATGGACGGCTATATGAATCAGCAGATGCAGGGCTACACCGGCATCAATGCCGCGGCACGGAGTGCGCAGGAACTGTTCATGCCCACGTTTATCGCCACGCTGGCCATCTGCCTGATGTTTTTCCCGATCAAGCTGATCATCACCGGCTATCTGGGCGATTTCGTGAGCCTGTTCCCCTGGGTCGTGCTCATCGCGCTGATGATGTCGATGTTCTATGCAGTGACCGTGGTGCCCTCCCTGGAAGTGAAGTATATCATCCTGCAGGAAGCGGGTGCCCGAAAGAACTTTGTGGCCCGGATCCAGGACCGCTTCTTCGATGGGTTGCAGCGCATTTATGAAGCCTGTCTCGCCTGGTGCTTCCGCCATCCTTACCTGACGCTGCTCGGCGGCGTGACGACCCTTGTGCTGGGCGCGCTGATGTTCTCCCGGCTCGAGATCCAGATGCTTCCGAAAGCCGCCCGCAATTACTTTGTCGTCGAAATGTATGAGCGTCCGGGCATAAGTGTCCGTACTACCCGTGCGCGGGCCGATTCACTGGGAAAGATCCTGCGCTCGGATGACCGCGTCCTCTCCGTCACCGCTTTCGTCGGTACGGGAGCTCCCCGTTTCTCGGCAACCTATACCCCCATCCTGCCGTCCCCCCAGACGGCACAGCTGATCGTGACGACACGTTCCACCCATGCGACGGAGCAGGTCCTGCGTGAGTGCGAACGCAAGTATGAACATGTGTTCCCCGATGCGGAGATCCGTTTCAAGCAGATGGACTACCAGCCGGTGGATGCTCCCATATCAGTACAGTTCCGCGGTGCTGACCGGAAAGACCTGTTGCCGGCGGCGGAGAAAGCGGCGGCGTATCTTCGCTCGCTTCCCGCCGAGACACAGTGGGTCCACAGCGATGCGGAGGACTGGGCGCCGGTGGTGGATGTCACCCTGGACGGGGACGAGGCCTCCCGGCTCGGCGTGTCAAAAGCCTTATTGTCCCTGGCGCTGGGCGGGACTTTCGGCGGCGAGACCATCGCGACGCTCTGGGAGGATGACCGGGCGGTCCCGGTCAATATTTACAGCGAGTCCTCCGGTGAGGAAGCGGTCTATCGCACGCTTGGCGACCAGTGGGTCCCCACTGCGGTTCCCACGGTGAGCGTTCCGCTCCGGCAAGTGGCTTCCGTGACACCGGGGTGGCAGCTGGACCGCCTGTGCCGGGAGGGCGGCACAAAGAGTGCAGGCGCATATTGTGACCTCAAATTCGGCGTCAGCCAGCCGGCGGTGGAGAAAAAGCTCCGCAAGTATGTCCGGGAGGAAATCGAACCCTCGCTTCCGGAAGGCGTCGAGACCGTATATGGCGGGCTGACTTCCGTCAACGAACACGTGATTCCCGAGATCGGATGGTCTTTCTTCGCGGCGTGCAGCATCCTCTTCATTTTCCTGCTCTTGCATTTCCGCAAGGCGTCGCTGGCCCTGCTGACCATGGCGCTCAGTTCGCTCTGCCTGTTCGGGGCTTCCCTGGGCCTGTGGGTGTTCGGCCTTGACTTCAGCATCACGGCTGTGCTGGGCCTGATCTCGCTTGTCGGCATTATCGTCCGCAACGGAATCCTGCTGTTTGAGTTTGCCGAGGAGGCCCGTTTCAGCAGGGGAGAGAGCGTCCGGGATGCCGCTTATCATGCCGGAGAGCGGCGGATGCGACCCATTTTCCTGACCTCCTGCACGACGGCCCTCGGTGTCCTCCCTATGATCCTGAGCGGGGATCTTCTTTGGATGCCGATGGGTGTGACGATCTGTTTCGGGACCCTGCTGACCATCTTCCTGATCACCCTGATCATGCCGGTGTCCTACTGGCAGCTCAACAAAAAAGCCGACAAGTCATGAAAAGATATATCCTTCCCGTTATCCTCTTGCTGACTGTGCAGGCTTCTCCGGCGCAGACGCTCTCCCTGCGGGAATGCCTGGATTATGGCGCCCGCGAGAATGTCCCGGCGAAAAATTCATCTCTGGATGTCCTCTCCGCCCGGGCGCAGCGTACGGAAGCCCGGCTGGAATACCTTCCGAAGGTCAGCGTCTCCGCCTTCGGATACCGCGCCCTTCATCCGCTGCTGGAAATCACCCTGAAGGATGTGCTGGGCAACAGCGACGCGGCCAACGATCTCAATACGTCCCTGGGAGCCATCGCCCGCGAGAACGGGATTACGCCTTCCTATTCGACGCTCAAATGGGGATACGGTGCGGCCGCTACCCTGATGCAGCCTGTCTATGCGGGCGGTCGGATCCGGGCGGGAAACCGCCTGGCCGACCTGGGGCTGGAGGCGGCCGTCCTGAAGGACAGCATCCTGCATCGCGACCTGCGCGACAGCGTGGAGAACAAATACTGGCGCATCGTTGCCCTTGAGCAGAAACGGCAGACGCTCCTGGAAACGTCCTCCTTCCTGGATTCCCTGTCAAAGGATGTTTCCAGCGCCCGCAACGCCGGCCTGGCTACCGAACCGCAGGTGCTCCGGCTGTCGCTCAAGCGCAATGAACTGTCAGCCGGCATCCGCCGGCTGGAAGGTGGAATCGCCCTGCTGAAGATGGACTTGCTGGACGAGATCGGTTATCCCTACCGCTATCTCGATCTCGGATCGATTATACTGACGGATTCCCTCGGAATCCTGCCGCATCCCCGGGAGGTATTACAGGATTTCCCGGACCTTTCCGGGACGGAAGAGCAGCGTCTCCTGCTCCTCCAGGTTGAGGCCCGCCGGCAGGAAAAGAAGATGGCTGTCGGAGAACTGCTCCCGGAGGTCGCCGTGGGGGGCGGTTATGGCTATTCGGCCTTGATGGCCCCGAAGGAGGGCACTTTTAACGGCCTTGTTTTCGCCACTGTCAAGATTCCGCTGACGGATATTCCCAAGGCTGTCATCCGTGCCCGCCGCTACGAATATGCCGTGCAGAAGGCGGCCGCAGACCGGGAATTCCTGACGACGCGGCTCCGTTTACAGGAGCGGATGCTGTACCAGGAGGTCGAGACGGCCTGGGACGAACTCTGCCTGGCCGAAGAGGCGCTGGCGCTCTCTGAAGATACCCTTTCGCGGATCCGGATCCGCTACGATGCGGGTGAAGTCACTTCGGCAGACTTTTTGCAAACCCGGCTTTCCGTAACATCGGCGCGGGAAACTTTGACGGACCGGCAGATTGCCTATCGCCTTGCCGTCAACCGCTACCGGAGCCGGATAAAATAACGAAGATGAAAAAATTGCTGACACTGCTTTTCGCCCTGCTGTTTGCCTGGACGCTATCGGCCCAGGATGCGGCGGATGCCATTGTGGGGAATTATAGCTCCTCCCAGGACGGATATGAATTCAAGGCCCGGATAACCAGGAAACAGGACGGGACGTACATCACCAGGGTGATCTGGGTGAAGGATGCCGTAGATCCTGCGACGGGCGAGAAACGCAAAGACAACAAAAACCCGAACAAGGCCCTGCGCAATACGCCCTGTGACCGGATCGTGCTGATGGACGGGCTTCGCTACAACGCGGAGAAAAACCAGTGGGGAGAGACCAAGATTTATGATCCCCTGCGCGGCATCAGGGCCCACGTGGTACTCCGCTTCCTCCCGGACGGCCGCCTGGCCGTCAAGGGCAGTCTGCTGGGAATCAGTGAGACGGTTTACTGGAATAAGCTGTAATCAGCGGGCATATTCCCGTTTTGACAGCGAGTAACTGCCTGCCGGAGAGCCATCCGGCAGGCAGTATTCGTACCGGAAGGTGGCATGTGCCTTTGCGGCCAGTTTCCAGATGGGGTCCGCTGCGACGGAAGGGTCGTTGAGCGAGAGGAGCGTCACCTGCTTGAGAACGTCGAGCGCATCCGGGGGGAATGGCTCCGTAATACCCTCTACCGTATAGCCGAATACGATCGTACGGGAATCCTTCTCATAACGGGCCTGTACGTAAGTAACCCCGGATCCGAGGTCTTTCGGAAGGGTGGACTGGATCTGCTTGAGGGAAGATTCGATCTGTTCTTCCGGATTGCCGGCGCAGGAAAGCAGCAGGATGCCTGCGGCGAGGATGAGAAGGATGCGTTTCATCGCGAGAGATTTTTAAGGGTGAAATGCCAGAGGACGACGCCGGCGGAGACGGAAATGTTGAGAGAGTGCTTGGTGCCGAACTGTGGAATCTCCAGTACGCCGTCCGAGGCCTCCACGACGGCCTGGTCGACGCCGCCGACCTCGCTGCCGAAGACGAGGGCGTATTTCTTTTCGGGGTCGGGGATGAAGGACTCCAGCGACACCGACCCTACGGTCTGCTCGACGCTGAGGACGGTCCATCCTTCCCCGTGCAGCCTGGCAACGGCATCCAGCGTGTTGCCGAAGTGTTCCCAGGCAACGCTGGATTCGGCACCGAGGGCGACTTTGTGGATTTCCGGCGTGGGCGGGACGGGGGTAATGCCGCACAGGAGCACTTTGTCGATCCGGAAGGCGTCGGACGTCCGGAGGACCGCCCCGACATTGTGTGCGCTCCGGATGTTATCCAGCACCACGGCCAGCCCGGAAGGGGGCAGGGCCTTGAACTGTTCCGCGCTGACGCGGTTCAGTTCGATGTTTAAAAGTTTCCTCCACCGCATAGTTGCAAAATTACAAAATAATTCCGTAAATTTGTAGATGTTGCAAACGTGGACATTATGAAACAAGATTTACAGATATTCGATCTGATCAAGAAGGAACGGGACAGGCAGTTCGCCGGTCTGGAATTGATTGCATCCGAGAACTACGTATCGAACCAGGTCCTCGAGGCCATGGGGTCCGTATGTACCAACAAATACGCGGAAGGTTATCCCGGAAAACGGTATTACGGCGGATGCGAAGTGGTCGATCAGATCGAGCAGCTGACCATTGACCGTGTCAAGGCACTTTACGGAGCCGAATACGCCAATGTCCAGCCGCATTCCGGCGCCCAGGCCAACATGGCCGTCGAGATGGCCGTCCTGCAGCCGGGCGACAAATTCATGGGTCTCAGCCTCGCCCACGGCGGACATCTTACCCACGGCAGTCCGGTCAACGCGTCCGGCCTTCTCTTCCATCCCATTCCTTACGGTCTCGATGAGCAGACCGGCCTGATCGATTATGACGAGATGGAGCGGATCGCCCTGGAGGAGAAGCCGAAGATGATCATCGGCGGAGCCTCCGCCTATTCCCGCGAATGGAATTACGCACGGATGCGGGAGATTGCCGACAAGGTCGGAGCCATCCTCATGATCGACATGGCCCACACCGCCGGCCTGATTGCCGCCGGTGTGCTCGACAACCCTGTCAAATATGCCCATATCGTCACCTCCACGACGCACAAGACTCTTCGCGGTCCGCGCGGCGGCATCATCCTGATCGGCAAGGATTTTGTCAATCCCCGCGGCCTCACTACGCCTAAGGGCGAGGTCAAGATGATGTCCCAGGTCATCGATTCGTATGTGTTCCCGGGCGTCCAGGGCGGCCCCCTCGAGCATGTGATCGCCGCCAAGGCCGTGGCCTTTTATGAGGCGATGCAGCCCGAATATGTTTCTTACCAGAAGCAGGTCAAGGCCAACGCCGAC
>JAEEGL016968579.1_pt1 | contig 20662 bp, 7 predicted proteins | sample 9134231 | NCBI WGS metagenome assembly JAEEGL01 (sample SAMN16246548, study PRJNA631951) | gut metagenome | biome: gut microbiome; feature: rumen; material: fiber-attached | host: Bos | place: Iran: Karaj | collected 2018-10
GCATTGCAGCTACCCCCTTTCTTAAGACAAAATGCTATGATAAACATAGCACATTATAGTTTTATAGCATCCTCTTGAGCTAATTTTCTCTTTTGATCCTCGTTGATTAATTCTTCAATTACAAGGTCTAGCTTACCTTCAATAATAGCATCTAATCTATTAAGAGTTAAGCCTATTCTATGGTCAGTTACTCTATTATCTGGCCAGTTATATGTTCTAATTTTTTCAGATCTATCACCCTTACCAACTAGAGAATGACGCTCAGCACCCTCAGCTTCTTCCTTTTCTCTAACCAGCTGGTCATATAATCTTGTTGTTAATAGCTGTAATGCTGCAGCCTTATTCTCATGCTGAGAACGATATGTTTGGCATGCTACAAACATTCCTGTAGGAATATGTGTAACTCTTACAGCTGAATAGGTTGTATTTACTCCCTGTCCACCAGGACCTGATGAACAGAATGTATCTACTCTAATATCATTCATATCAAGCTTGAAATCAATTTCTGTAGCCTCTGGCATTACAAGTACAGTTGCTACTGAAGTATGAATTCTACCCTTTGATTCTGTAGCTGGAACTCTTTGAACTCTATGGGCACCAGATTCATATTTTAAGAATGAATAAACCATTTCACCTGATACCATAAACTCTATTTGTGAGAATCCACCCATTTCTGATGGCATAGAATCTACTACCTGTATCTTCCAGCCCTTTGATTCTGCATACTTTGAATACATTCTAAATAAATCACCAGCGAAAATGTTAGCCTCATCACCACCAACTGCGCCTCTGATTTCAACAACAACGTTCTTTTCATCATTAGGGTCCTTTGGTAATAATAAAACCTTAATTTCTTCAGCAATCTCATCTATTCTCTTAGTTGCTTCCTCATATTCTAATTCTGCCATTTCAGCAAGCTCTGAATCACTAGACTTCTTCATTTCCTTTAAATCATCTAATGATTCCTCTAATTTAGTTTGCTCATGGAATAGCATAACAACCTTTTCAAGTGATCTTTGCTCCTTTGATAATTCTGTAAGCTTCTTAATATCACTTAAAATCTCTGGCTTTGTTAAAAGCTCATTAATTTCGTTATATCTAGCCTCCATAAGCTTTAATCTATCTAACATACTACTCTTCCTCGTTTACCTTTTCTTTAAACCTTTGATGCTCACCAGTAAAAATCATAGGCACATCTCCATTTGAGCCTGAACGATTCTTTCTAATGATTAGCTTTGCGTCTGATGTTCTTAAATCCTTTCTGTGGATGAACATAACTATATCCGCATCTTGCTCGATTGAACCTGAATCACGTAAATCTGATAATTCTGGTTCTCTTCCCTGCTTAGTTGAATCCTGAGCCTTACTAGCAGCATTTTGCTTTTCAATATCACGTGATAGCTGAGATAGTGCAATTACTGGCACCTCAAGCTCTCTAGCCATTAGCTTTAATCCACGTGTAATTCTTGTTACCTTTTCTACTGTGCTCTTTGAAGTTGGGTCTTCAATTAGCTGTAGATAATCTACAATTACCAAGCCAAGCTTTGAATTCTTCTCGGCTTTTTTATTTCTACATTTTGCTCTTATAGTTGAAATAGTTGTATTAGGAGAATCATCAAAATATAATCCTACATTTGATAACTTACTAATACTTGTATTAAATCTAATCCAAGCACTTTTATCTAAATTACCATCCTTAATATTGGCAAGTGAAATTGATGAATCAGATGCAATCAATCTTTCAACTAGTTGCTCACTTGGCATTTCAAGTGAGAATATAGCTACATCAACATTATTTCTTGTAGCGATATTAAATGCTAAGTTTAGCGACATAGCACTCTTACCAGCACCTGGTCTTGCAGCTAAAATAATTAGCTGACCAGGTAAAAAGCCTTGAGTAAGCTTGTTTAGCTTATCAAAACCTGTATCTAGTCCGATAATATTAGAACCACGCTTTGATTGCTTTTCTGTATTTTCAAATACCTTTGCACTTACTTCTGATATAGGCCTAAAGCCTTGAACATTTTTTCTTTTTGATAATTCAAAAACTTCTTTTTCAATCTTTTCAAGATATACATCACTAGAAACCTGAGCATCAAATCCCTCTTCAGCAAGCTCCTGAAGTAGATAAATAGACTTTCTTCTTAGGGATGCCTGTGTTACAAGCTCGATATATGTTTCTATATGACTTGATGTATACTCATACATTGCTAATGAAGAAATATAATCTAAGCCACCTGATAGCTCTAATTCCCCATTAGCGCTTAGACGTCCAACAACTGTAGTAGCATCAATGGCCTTGCCCTCTGAAGTTAGGGACGTCATTACCTTAAATATTAACTTGTTTCTATTATCAAAGAAGTCATCCGAATCCAATAAATCCATAGCAACAGTCATTTTGTTAGGATCTAGGAATAAGCTACCTAAAATAGCTATTTCGGCTTCGACCTCCTGAGGTAATCTAACCTGCTTACTAACAGCCATGAACTAAATACCTACTTTTCTTCTACCTTAATTTGGAATTGTGCAATAATATCAGTGTCAAGCTTTACTGTACCTGTGAAAATACCAATTGAATTAATTTCTGCAGGAAGCTCAACCTTTCTCTTATCTAGATGGATACCTGTTTGTGCTTCGAATTCATCACATACAAGCTTTGTAGTAATCTTACCAAAGTTCTTTCCATCCTGACCAATCTTCATCTTAATATTGATTGTTTTTCCTTGAATATCATCCTTGAACTTTAATAATAGGTTTCTATTATTTTCAGCTTCAATTCTTTGTTGTTCCTTTTGACGCTCGTAGTTAGCAAGGTTTTCATCAGTAGCTGGTAAAGCCTGCTTATTGCTAATTAGGAAGTTAGCATAACCATTAGCTACCTCAATAATATTACCCTTCTTACCTTTACCCTTAACATCGGCAATTAAAATAACCTTCATTGTTCCAGTACCTCCTTCAACGTACTCTAACCTTAATATTTCAAGTAATTCCTTTTGTAAATCCTCAATTAATACATCTTTTCTTTGAGTAGCGGCACTATTGAAGTGACCTCCACCACCCATTTGTTCCATAATGATTTGAACATTAATTGAGTCTCCTAAGCTTCTTGCTGAAATACCAACTATATCCTGAGTAATTCTACCAATTGTAAATGATGCCTCAACACCATCAATTGTTAGCTGCTTATCAGATATTTTAGCAAGTGTTGTTCTATCTGGAATTCTTTGAGTTTCATCTAAGCATACAATACTAAATCTATCTCCGTAAATCCAAGCCTTACCTAATGCTTGTGCGAATAGCTTCTCACTCTCTAGTGGCTCCTGAAGTAGCTTACGAACGAATATCATTTCGCCACCCATAGATTTAAGTGTTGCTGCAGCTTCAAATGTTCTTGAGCCTGAACGCTGTGTGAAATTGTTTGTATCTACGATTATACCAGCAAGCATAATTGATGCCTCAAGTGGTAATAGCTTAATATCTGAGTTGTAGAACATAAACATTTCAGTACATAATTCTACTGCACTTGATGCACTCGAGTCTAGATAATATGTTAAATAGTCACTATAGCCAATTTCACCTGGTCTATGGTGGTCAATAATTGAAATTCTCTTTGCTTTATTGAATAGATCAGGGAACATTACTAATGATGGTGATTGTGTATCAGTAATCAATAATAATGTCTGTGGCTTAATTAATTCCATAGCCTGTGATAATGAAACGAAGTTTTGAGCTATTGCTGGCTCCTTCTTAATCTTTTCATATATCTTCTTAACTGTTACATCGGCAAGATCAGGGTCAAATGCCATCTTAGCATCTATGTTAGAGCTAATAGCCATATGGAATGCTGCTATCATTGATCCTATCGCATCACAGTCAGCAAATTTATGACACATTAATACAACATTTGATGAACCCTCGATTGCTTCCTTTAATCCGATAGATTGCATACGAGCTTCAACTAGTGTATTCTTCTCAAGTGAGTTTGTTCTAGCACCGAAGAATTTGATTTGCTCATTTTCAAGGTTAACTACTACCTGGTCACCACCACGCTTTTCAGCGAGCTCGATAGCGTTTTGAGCAAATAGACCTAAATCATCATAGTTATTATCGAAACATGCAACACCCATTGAAATAGATGCCTTTAATCTGTTCTTTTGTGCAATGTTTCTAATAGAATCTAGCACAGAGAATTTATCATCAATCATCTTTAATGTTGCTTGCTTATCCATAACGATATTCATTCTATCGCCAACAAGTGTTTGAATATAACAATTATATTTAGCACAATAATCAGAAATCTCACCAAGAATTTGACCTCTGATGTTTGCTTTTTCTTGCATATCAAACTTCTTAAGTGATTCCTCAAGATTATCTAGCTCGATAATACCAATTGCTGTAATTCTATTGTTGTACTTAATCTTAATATTTTCTCTTTCTGTTGAATCGAAGAAATATAAAATCTCATTTTGAACATTATGAGTTACATCATAGTATTTATCCTCAAACTTAAGCTGAATGCTTTCAGCCCCATTTACTACACTTTCAAGCAATGTAGGTGAGATACCATCGATTGGTGTATCAATTAGATTACTATGGAAAATATTCTTAGCATATTGATTTGCCCATGTTACTAAATTTTCATCATCATAAAGAATAATACCAATAGGCAATTTATTAAATGCTTCATCACCAGCCTGAGTGGCATGATATGAAATATTTGTCCACTTCTTTAATCTTAAATCCAAATCTTTAATTTTTGCTTTGTTATCGCTGTTAATAAAAATAAATATAAATGCTATAGCTGCAGTTAACGAAATTGCAGTTAAAATCATAAATACTATTGCGAATACATATTTGTTTTCTCCTGTATTAACAATAAGATTATAGTATGTAAAATAGCCAAATAATCCGGTTGCAATAGCGGAAATTGCAAATAATATAATTACTCTTGCCTTCCTTATAAATTTGTTCAAGACTCTCACCTCGCATAATCTCTTCTATTATAACAAATAAATTCGTATTATTCAATTAATAGTTACATATGTAACTATGTATGAAAATGCTTTTTTTGTAGTATTTTATAAAAAACAAAAATGGTGAACAAGTCACCATTTAAGTTATAATTATAAACTATTAGTTAGCTGGAGTAAAATCATTAGCGTTTGGCATATTAATAGTCTTAGTAGTTGGCTTTAATTCTGCAGTCACAGCCATTGACATTCCACCTGATGTAAATTGAGGAACCTCATACATCATTTGATATGTCTTATTCTCATTAATTATTAGATAGAAATTCATCTTCATTTGGTTTTCGCCTGAACCTTGTGTCATCTCAAGCTTATACTTATTACCATCTTGATATAGCTTAAATCCCTCTTGGTTAGCTACTCCTCCTAATGCCTCAAGGAATTCATCTAATGAAACATTAGTATTAACGCCGCTTAAGAAAGATTCAGTAATATTATTAACTCCTCCTAATACAGTTTCAACTTGAGATATAGTACCCTTAACCTTCTTGTTAACTGTATATTCAGCAAATTCACCTGTACCCTTAACATCAGCATTAACATATGCTTCTTCACCAGAAATCCAAGTTTCAACATTAGCAACTAATGAGCTAGACTTATCGCCCATTTTTGAGCTTGCATTTACATATAACTTAGAATAGCCAAGCTTATTTGTTTCATCAGTAAGTGATGTAACCTTTGCTTCACATTTAGTTGATCCATTAACGCCTATAGAAAAATCACCAAAACCTTCTGCAAGATTAGAAAAATCCATTGACATATTGGCACTAGATGTCAACTCGTATACTGTTGTTTTAGGTGCTTCTACCTCAGCATTTGCAAGCTTTTCCTCAACGGCAGTTAAATCCTCAGCTGTAACCTCCTTGTAGTTTCCAGAATACGCATTTGAACAGCTTGCTAAACCAAGTAAAAGTGCAATTGCGAATACTGGTAATAAAATCCATGATAATCTTTTCTTCATACATTTTCCTCACTTTCTTCGTATAAAATTATATACCTATTTTCGAACTCGTTCAATATTTGGAGTACAAAAAAATGGCTAATTTTAAGCCATTTTTATGAACAATTAGTTATAGAACTTACTTAAACGTTTTCTAATTTCTTGTATAAAATCTTTTGAGTTTACACTCTTAACACTAACACCACTATCAACTAAATTTACTAAATCCTTAGTCATAATTCCATCAAGTAAAGTCTTAACACATGAAGCCTCTAGGTTATCAGCAAACTTAACTAATTCAGGTAAATTATCAAGCTCTCCTCTTTTTCTTAAAGCACCGCTCCATGCATAAATTGTAGCGATTGGGTTAGTAGATGTTTCCTCACCCTTTAGATACTTATAATAGTGTCTTGTAACTGTACCATGCGCAGCCTCATATTCATAATTTCCATCTGGTGAAACTAAAACAGATGTCATCATTGCTAAGCTACCAAATGCAGTTGAAACCATATCGCTCATTACATCACCATCGTAATTCTTAAGAGCCCAAATAAAGCCACCCTCACTTCTAATTACTCTAGCAACTGCATCATCGATTAATGTATAGAAATATGTAATACCTAATTCCTCAAATTTAGCCTTATAGAACTTCTCATATATATCCTGGAACTTTAGCTTAAATGTTTGATCATATTTCTTTGAAATAGTATCCTTTGTGGAAAACCATAAATCCTGCTTTGTATCTATAGCATACTTAAAGCATGAATGTGCAAATGATTCAATTGATGAATCCTTATTATATAAGCCCTGAAGCACACCAGCACATTCAAAATCATAGATAGTTTGGCGTTCAACCTCACCATCACAAGATGTATATAATAATTCAGCCTTACCTGGCTTATTAATTCTAAACTCAGTATCCTTATATACATCACCATAGGCATGACGTGCAATAGTAATTGGCTTCTTCCAATTCTTAACTACTGGCTTAATAGTATCAATAATTATTGGTGCTCTAAATACAGTACCATCAAGTATTGCTCTAATAGTACCATTAGGACTCTTCCACATTTCAGATAAATTATATTCCTCTACTCTTTGCTTATTAGGAGTGATAGTTGCACATTTTACTGCAACACCATACTTCTTAGTAGCATTGGCAGAATCAATAGTAATTTGATCCTTAGTTTCCTCTCTTTTCTTTAAGCCTAAATCATAATACTCTGTTTTTAAATCAACGAATGGTAATAACAATTCATCCTTTATCATCTGCCAAAGGATTCTTGTCATTTCATCTCCGTCCATCTCCACTAGTGGAGTCTTCATTTCAATTTTTTTCATAATTTCAATACCTCCGAAATCATTTACAATTATAAATTAGACTAAAGCTAATTACAATTTTTTTTTGTTATTAAAAAAAATAAACATCTATCACTTGGATAGATGTGTGAATATTTAGCTTTCCTTAGGCTCTTCTACAGAAGCCGCTACATTATCTTCCTTCTTGTTATTGTGCTTATCGATAAATTGAATAAATGAATATTGATCAATTGGCTTAGAATAGAAATATCCTTGAACATAATCAACCTTCATTAGCTTAACCTGGAATATTTGAGCTTCCTCCTCTACTCCCTCAAATACAATCTTATGTCCTAATGACTTAATCATATCAATTGTAGAATTCATTACGAATGAAGCAATTCTATTCTCAAAATATGATGTAACCATACTCTTATCAAATTTAACAATCTCAACAGGCATCTCAACGATATAGTTAAGATTAGAATTACCTGTACCGAAATCATCAAGTGAGAATGATACTCCATATTCTCTTAATACTTCCATATTCTTTAATAATGTTTTTCTAGTAGATTGAGCAGTTTCTGTTATTTCTAGATTAATATACTTAGGATTAACCTTATACTTCTTCATTATTGAAATATATGTTTGGGCTAAACGCTCCTGCATACATTGTACTGCAGATAGATTTACCTCGATGTAATGTAATCCAAGCTTTTCCATATCATTTTCACTGATGAATTTACATACATCCTCAAACACTATTTTACCTAATTCAACAATTCTTCCATCTCTTTCCATTTCCTCGATGAAATCACCTGGATAAATTAGGTTTCCATCCTCATCCCTTAATCTTACTAACGCCTCAGCTGCAGTAAAAGCTGAATCCTGATTAGAATAGATAGGCTGATAAAACACTTCAATATTACGATTAGAGAAGGCTAAATCACATTTCTTATCCATCACGAATTTTTGGTGAACCTCGTTTGCTAAACGTTTATTAACCTCAATTAATCTCTTATCTTTAAATTTACTTTTATCTACTATATATGTTATTGAACGAATTAAATCATTTTCATCATAAAATAATGAAATATCCTTATAATAGAAAATCTTAAATGGTATTTCAGATTTAATATTATTTCTTTGATATATCTCATCCTTAAAGTTATCTATACTTTCCTCAATAGAGGCTTTTGTATCATAATCTCTAATAACGATAAAGTTATCCTTATCATTTTTAAATATCTTCTTAGCTCCATATTCTCTTAAAAGGTCTGTAAGTGCCTTAGAAAACGAATTATAGCCCATTATAGATGAAGATACGGTTGTATCATAATCTATCAAAATAAAGCCAATTTTAAGCTTTTTCTTATAGCAATCCTGTAAATACTCCTCTAAAGCTCTTTGATTTAGTGAGCCTGTAACTCTATCTAGGTTAAATGATGGGTTTTCAAGCATCATGTAGATTACTAGTGAACCTAATGTTTCAGCAAATGATGTACATAATATTGTTACATTTAAAAAGCTTAATCCATAGTTTACAAGTGCCTGTATACCTGCACCTAATACCCATATACCTAGGAATATACATACACCATAGAATCTCTTTTTATACATCTGCTTCCTTTTAGCAATAGCTATACCTAATGTCAATGCCATTATTATAAATACGATAATGAATGTAACAGTAATAGCTAAACCAGCTGTATAATCATTTAATCCATCATAATCAGAATGTATTTCAAGTGGTAATACTATCGCAAGTACACATCCAGCAAGGAATAATACACCAGCAATAGCTTTAATAATTAAAGAATTCTTCTTATTTAAGCCTGTATCTAGTAAAACATATAATAACGCAGTTGATACAACTACTAAGCATGAAATACAATATGCTCTTGCTAAAAAATAGGATAGGAAGGAATATGTTAAATTAGGAGTATGAATTGAGACAATAGAAAAAATATCTATTACTACAGACGTAGTGATAGCAATACCCTGATATAAGAATAATTTATTTGATTTTACTGCTGCCTCTCTGTCTGTAAAATAGAAAATAAAGATTACTATCATTACGACTAAGCCGGCTACCTGAAACATTATATTCATATTCTTATTCTCCTCGCCTTACTTTATTGTATTATATAAATATTATTATTGCAATAAAAATACTATTAGAAAACACTAAAGGGGCAACACTCAACATCGAGTCGTTGCCCTCTTTTTTAATTAAAATAATTATCTTATAGTATAATCCTTATCCTGATAATTTTCATCAACTGTAGCACCCTTAGCAGTCATAACATCATCTATTATGCTTGCAGCACGTTTGATTGAAAGATGAGATTTAATCATCATCATCATTGGTGTTTTTTCATGTGCCTTCTTATCAGCTACATTACTGAAAGGAATATGTCCACCAGAATATTGGTTAGGATCAGCACATAGGAAAAGCTTAACCTTAGTTTTAGTTAAGGTCATCTTACCTATTTGTTGACGCTTATAATAGAATGAATCATAGCCCTTTAATGTTTTATTTTCCATCTTTTCGTACTTCATAAATTCATTCTTTAGTCTATTATATAAAGATTTAACCTCTGGAGATGCTTCATAAAGTTTATCAACAAAATTAAGCTTTACATTACCACCATAGTACTTTAATGACTTAATTAATTCTGGATAATTATCTCCTAATTCCTCTTTACACTTAGGTAGCCAATCATCACCATATGTATTCTTATATGAGCTAATGATGAATTGAGCTTCCTTTAATCCATATTTAGGAGAATATTCCTCATCCATAGAATCTTCATCGTCATCATCATCTGATGATCCCATTTCCTCTAATAGACGCTTTAATTCTTCCTTCTCGGCCTCTGCTTGCTCTAATTGGCTTGCTAAATGGTCGTTTTCAGCCTCCATAGCATCTAGCTCATCATTATCCTGATTTACCTTGCTAGAAATGGCTGTAGCTAGGGCATCAATATCAATAGAGTTATTATTAGCTCTATTGCTCTTTAAAGCCTCTATTTCACGCTTTAAAGCGTCAATTTCAAGCTGTCTCTTTTCCTCTTCTCTACGCTTTTCAGCATCAATTGCTTCCTGCTTAACCTTTTCAAGCTCCTCACGTAGCAATTCGATTTCTGTCTTTTGCTTTGGCTTAGCTTGATTCTTAAGTGCCTCAAGCTCAGCTCTTAAGGCTTCAAGCTCAGATTGCTCCTCAGCGCTAGTAGCTGGAGCCTCATCATTAACAAGTTCTTCTCTTAATACATTGATTTGCTCATTAATATTGTCATGCTCCTCTTTAGTTTGAGCAGGCTTAACAACCTCAATAGTCTCCTTAGGCTCTGGATAATTAAATTCAAATTTAGTATCCAAGAATGCCTCAAATTGGTTAATAGGTAAAGGCTGTGAGAATACATAACCTTGAATGATTACATCTCTTGAAATTTCAGCTAGGCTGTCTAGACACTTTTGGTTTCCGACACCCTCACAGACAATTTTAACATTTAATTGTCTTAATAGATTGATAATATTTTTTACGATATACTTCTCTTTATCTGTAGCTAAATCATTTCTAAAGAATACCATATCCATCTTGATTACCTCAAATGGATTATTTACAAGGCTACCTAAAGAAGAGTATTCCTTTCCAAAGTCATCCATTGATAGACGGAATCCTCTATTTCTAAGCTTCATAATACATTGGCTTAGATTTGATGAATTCATCATTGATGCAGATTCTGTAATTTCAATTTCTATAGCAGATGGATCAATTGAATATCTCGCTACCATATCCTCTAGCTCATCAATGAATGTTTTAGATTCAAAATTAACCTTTGAAACGTTAACTGAAATAATAATGTTATTTCTGCCTCTTCCTCTTAATGTTTGTAATAGCTCGCAAGATTGTCTAAACATTTCCATATCTAGCTTTTTGATAAAGCCATTATTTTCAAAAATAGGAATAAACTCACCAGGGTTATATAGAATATTACCATCATTATCTAGCCATCTACATAATGCTTCTCCACCGATTACCTCACCAGTTCTAAAATCAACCTTTGGCTGAATATAGATTTTGAATTGCTCATCCTCTAGTGCATCATCCTTCATTGAGTTTATAGCATCATATTTGCTCATAGAACTAGATACTGAATCACTATAGTATAAAATATTAGCTTCCTTTTTATTAGAGAATTCAAATACAGATATTGCAGCCATAATTGCCTTATCAGGATCATCAAGGCCAGTAACATCATTTATACCAAACTCTAAAATGAAATTATATGAACCATAGTTTTCAATTTTAATCAAACTTAAGCGTTCTTCTACCTGCTTACAGTATGCTTTAACCTGGTCCCTATCCTTATCACTTAATGCAATGATAAATTTATTGTATGAGAATCTACCAATAGTTTCAATAGGTAATAATCCCTTAAGCATACAGTTAGTTATATCAACCATCATAGTATGCTTATTAGAAATGGAATTATTATATAAATATGCCAAATTCTTAATATCTATTACAAGAATAACAGGCTTATTGAATTTTTTCTTATTTTTCTGAAGATATTTTCTAATACCATCCTTTGTGTATATATCGCATTCATCATCCATCAAAAGGGATACACGCATTTGCATACGTGTATTCACTTTTGAAGCGATTAGTGCAACCAAAACAACAACTATTAATAGAGCTATAGCTATAATAATTGGACTAGACATATCTATAAGGAAGTTTGTTAGTATCATATTATTTGTCCTCCTTATTTATTATTTCTTTCTGTTTTTATTTACTTTACCATATTTTTCTCTATTAACACTAATTAGGATAATTATTAGAAGGATAATTGATATACCAATAATAACCCATAGAATGATATTGCTTGTATTAGCAAAGTTGAAAATTGAATTATTTGTAGTCTTATTGATTTGGAAGCTTACTAATTGAGATTCAACTCCATCCTTTGTAGATACCTTTAGAATAACCTCATTTGTATTCTTATCAGTTAAATCTGTAAGAACCTCAACATTTAAGTCATCAGTCTTTGTATCCCAAACGATGTACTTCTTGTAATCCTGGATAGCTGATACATCCTTATCAACGCCTAAATCAATAGCGTACTTATAATCAGTATTAGCTACCTTAGTTGTAGTGAAGCTTGTTGCTTTAAGATCTACATCGAACTTCATTTTTGTACGAGTAACCTTTAATGTCTCAACTGTAGTAGTACCATCAGCTGCAGTAATGATGACATTAACATCATTCTCACCTGGTTGTAAAATACCACCATTTGAAACAACATACTCTACCTTACCTATATCACTCTTATCATGGTTAGTAACAGTGATATTAAGCTTACCTACAGTACTTGGAACTGTATATGAACCTAATTTACTATCTGCGAAATCTTGCTTAACCTGAGAAATTTCAGCAACCTCCATATCGAAGGCATTTTCTTCTCTTTCAACATGGACTAGAACAGCTCTAGTTGTGCCATCCTCGGCAGTAATGAATAGAATTACTTCATTCTTACCAACAGTTAAGTTTTCACTGTTATAAACAGCTACAGTAGCACTATGGCCGTTTACCTTCTCTGTAACAGCATTAACGTCAAGATTTCTAACCTTATTTGGAATAGTAATTGAGTACTCAGATAAATTATTATTAAATTCTGTTGAAGGTAAGAATTCTGTCTTAGTTTCTCTACCTAGTAATGAAATACCAGTTAAGTTAGTATTAGATTCATCCTTACTTCTTCTTTGAACATGAATCTTATAAAGGTTTGTCTTACCAGTTGGAGCAGTTAATGAAATATTGAAATCATAAGTACCACCCTCATTAGCCTCAGTAGTTGTTTGAGTGTTATTGAATGATACAGAGAATATTCTTGCCTTAGTTCCTACTGTAGAAACCTTACCAGAGCATGATACTGTATATCTTTCGCTTTCTGCGGTAGCTGTAATTGTACCACTATATACAGAGTTTGGAATTATAGCATAATACTCAGTAACATCACTCTTGAATGCTAAAGCTTTTTGTTGAGCATCTAATAATGGATAACCATCTACTGTTAAATCAGTTAAGATAGGAAGTGGTTGATCCTTAGTTACTCTTACCTGATATGTCTTTGATGTTTTACCATCCTGTGCAACAACAGTGATTGTGAATGTATTATTACCTTCATTTAATGTTAAATCCTTAATTGTATCATCAAATTGGCTTGATGCTGAAATTGTAGCAAGTGGATCCATTAATACAGCTTGTAATGAAACTGATGGAACAGAGTTTGCCTCAGTATCCATTGTATAAATTAATGTATCTGGATCGAATGTAGCAATAGGGTAAGCCTTATAATTAATAGCACTTAATCTTGCTTCTCTTGATGGAGCCTTAACTGTAACTACTACAGTATATTCAGTACCCTTAGCACCATCATGGCTTGTAGCGTAAACTATATGAGTTGTAACCATATCGCCAGTTGTAGGATAACTAATAGTCTTTACGAATGAGCCATCCTTTTTTTCTGCATTTGTAACAGTTACAGTTGCATTACTTACTGCTAATTTTTCAGCAATGATATCATACTTAGTAGCACCTAGAATGAATGGAATTTCAACCTCATACCTAGTTGTATTTTCATTATATACTGCTGAACCAATATATTGTGTACCATCAGAATCTCTAACAGTAATATTTGTAATACTATTATCACCGTTTAAATCTAGTGGTCCACGTGATACCTTAATTACATAAGTATTAACGTTTCCTGATTCAGAAGTTACCTGAACTGTGTATGTGAAGATGTAACCAGTTGGGCTACCACCAGTAACACTAACCTGTTGTAATGTTTGAGTACCAGTTTGACCAGAAACTGTTGATAAATTAGAATTTGGCTCACAAATGATAGTTAAGCTTGCTGCAGTATCACCAATATCTTCTTTTATGAATTCATATGAGTGGTTACCACCAGAGGTAATGTCTCCATCATCTTGTGTTGCATCCCATTCGTATGTTTGACCACCAACCTGGATTGCAAGTCTCTTAACTGTAGCATCTGAATCTGGTTGACCTCTATTAATTGTAACAGTAACAGTTGTTGTTTGAGTAGCTGCAACTGCTGGGTTAAGTACACCATATTCAGAAATAACTTCGATATCAAATGTGTTATCACCAACAGCTAATAATTGGCTACCTTCTGCATAATCAACATTATTAACCTTAACCTTTGAATAACGGCTAGGCTTTGCAATCTTTAACCATGCGCTAGAGATAACATTAGCTACATTGATAGAATCAACTACAGTAGTTGAATTATAAGTAATAACCTTAGTAGCATCATCCTTATCTGCTAATTGATAATTATGTGTACCATCAGATAAAATTCTATAGAATTCAACGCTTGTGATTTCCTTATTTTGATCTGCTGAATAAACAATAATCTTATATGTCTTAGAGACACCAACCTCAGATGTAACAACAAATTCAAATTCGTTCTTAGCACCTGGATTTAATAATACTGAAGATATATTAATTAATCCTGTAGTTGGATCTGCAGTATAAGTATCACCCTTGAATACAAGTGAAGCACCATCAGAAATAGTTAATACTGGCTCAAAATATGTTTTTGATCTATCTAATGCATATTCATATTCAGCATTAGTTGTAGTAACTGTTAAAGCATTGCCATCTTCTTTTGTATATGTAACTAGGAAGTTACCAGTCTTACCTTGCTCACGAGTAACAGTTGTTGTGTATGTTGTACCATTACCTGGACCACTTTGTGGAATTGTAGTAATTGTAATACCACTTGTTCCTTCAGGTACAGGAATTGTTACATTTACTGGAGCTGTAGGATTAGTTGGATTAGGTGTAACTGTAGTTGTTATTGTTTGTGGGTTTGTTGTAGGGTTTGTAGGTAACGCTGGATTATAACCAGGATTTGGATATGTTACCTCGATAGTTACTCCAGGAGCCGGTGTTCCAGAAATTGTAATCTCAGTTGCATCATAAGGGATTTCACCTGTTGGATTAGATGGATCTGGAATTAAGCTTGTTGGATCACTAGGATTTGTAATAGCAATTGGAATAACTGGAGATGTAGGATCAGTTGGGTTAGTACCTGTGATTGTAATATCACTAACTGTAGAAACTGCATCTCTTATTACGTTAACACGATAATTCTTTGTATAAGAATCATTTTCAGCCTTTACAGATAATACTAAGTGGTTATCACCTACTGCAAGTGCTGTATTACCACCAACTGGAGCACTATTTGCTGCAATAGTTGCAACACTAGAGCTTAGTACATAATCTAATTCTACTGTTGTAGTACCATTATCGACATTAACAGTATATTCACCCTCGTTATCTAGGTTGAAGCCACTAACCTCAGTACCATTGATGAAAATCTTAGTAACTCTTGCATCAGTATCTCTAACGGGTCTTGCAAATGTTACTGTATACTTCTTATCTACTACAGTTGTATCCTCAGCCTTAACAATAATTGTAACCTTTGTATTTCCACCTTCAGTAAGTGCAATATTAGAGATTGTATTAGATGTTAATTCTGGAGAAATTGTACCAGTACCAATTTGATAATATACCTTTGACTTATTTGAAGTCTTAGCAAATGAAATTGAAGCACTTGATGTAGTAGCTCTTATATTACTTACAACATAATCATATTGAGTAACCAAGAATTGTTGCTTATCAGTTGTAGCAATATTGTTATCTAGATATGTTACAGTTGATGTACCAACTGATGCTGTAACAACTAAATCATCTAATGTATTAACTGAATCATAAACAATAGGTTGTAATGATAAATCAATTCTATAGCTATGTGCTGCACGAGTAGCATCCTCTGATTGTATTGTTATATCTTTTTGTACACTTGTAGTTCCAGTGCTTGATAAACTTAATGTAAATGTTGCACCACTTGAAATATTAACTGTTTCTGTAGCATCCGCCTTAACATATTCAATCTTATATGATGTTGCAGTATCTACAATGTTAGCAACTGCGAATGGTCCAGAATTCTCATCAACTCCATCACCATCAGCATCTGGTGTAAATGTCATAACTAAATCAGTACCATCTGAATTACCACCCATTACAGTTACCTTAATTTCCTTTAAGGTATCTATAGTCTTAGCATTTTCTCTCTTAATCTTATAAGTGATATTTGCTTCTTGTGTAGTAGGAATGTTTGTAGGTCCTAATGCAGCATACTCAGACTTTAAGTTTAATGTAATTGTCTTTGTATTTCCAGCTGTTAAATTATGAGTTGTACCTGCCGGGTTAAATGTAGCAGTAATATAATCATATGTTCCCTGTTGAACATCAAATTCTACTGATGTTGTAGTGAATGGTACATTGAAGTTAATTGGAGATGCTGCAGATGCTGAATATACATAATTATTGCCATCAGTATCTTTTGCTTTAGCACCTGTTTGATCTAAGATATCAACATTTGTAACAGCTATTGTATCATTAGCCTTGAATATTGTAATGTACACTCTTCTTGATGTTGTAGGAGACTCTACTGAATTATATTCTGATTGAATATCAAGATAGATTTGTTGCTTTGTACCAGGATTTACATTAACTATGGCCATTGGCTGAGTTGTTGGATTGTTAGAAATATTTGAAGAATAACCAACAATCTTTGCTCCAGTAGATAATGTATAGTCTACCTGAATAGATGTACTACCTGCTCTATTCAATCTGATATCTAAATGATCAGAAAATTTAGTATAGGCATCATAAACATTAGTATTGTTAACTGTATACATGTCAATACTGCTGACTTGTAATGCATCGAAATACTCATCTCTATTACCATCAGCTCTTTCAATTTTAATTGTATACTTTGTACCTAATACATTTGTAGCACTCTTTAATTGAATCTCAAATGTATTAGTACCAATGTTAAGAGACTTATCCGTAATGATAGATGGATCTACTAATGAAGCCTCACTTGCTTCCTTAGTAACATCAAATCTAATCTTTGTTACGTTGAACCCAACATTAATTGTTGGTGGATTTGGAGTAGTTTTATTGTATGTAAATGCAATTGGAACTAAAGTTGTTCCTGTTGAATTATAAAGTTCAATATTTTGAATATCATTATTTGCCTGATCAGCTGTTGCTGTCATGATAGTAACGATATTGTTGGCACCACTTTCTGAACGACATACGATATAAATTGTATGAGTTGGTCCTATATCGAACGAATTAGGTAAATTAGATAATAAATTTGCATCATTTACTCCTGTAATATCTGCTGTACTAGCAATACTATTTGTTACATAGATCTTAGCTTTGTCACTTGTTGTAGCATCTACTGCTGCAGTGATAGAGAACTTGCTACCTACATAATCTGCAGTAGCTAGTGTATAGCTATATGTAGAACCAGTTGGAGTTGGCTTAGTCTCTACTGTACCATTTGACTTTAATAAATCAAATGTAAATGTATTACCATTTTGTGGAGCTGCAACTCTAACCAATAATGAACCTGTAACACCTGTAGTATTTGCTTCTGTCTTAACAGTATATGTTAATAATGGAGTAGTTTGTGTAGTTGTAGTATTTTCTACATGCCATGAGAATGAAGCTCTATCTGTAAATGGTACTGAAGTACCTGAATATCCATATGAACCAGATAATGTTGTTGTTGTCTTATCCGGAGTTAATAATACGTCTACATCATGAATAACAAATGGAATTGTAAGACCCGCATTTAATGTATATCTATTATTAGTAGCTGAATATGTAAAATCAGTTGCTAAATCATATGTTGTGACAGCACCTGTTACTGCATCTGTAAATGATACAGCACCTGTCATTGTCATAGTATCATCTGCTGTTCTTACAGGAACATGCATTGTATATGTTTCACTTACTGTACTATCATCTGTCGATGCTACTACAACTGAAACATCCTTATATCCAACTGTGGCATCAGCATTAGTGATTGTAATTGACTTACTTGTACCAGCTGTACCATCAATAGTATATGTCTGCTTAGCTGGCTTTCCACCTACAATTGATAATGTAAATGTACTTGTACCAGTCGAGCGATATAATACATCATTAGCAAATGTCCATGTAGTTCCTGAAACCTTTGTAGTATCGTTAGATGCAATTGTTTCAGTAGAGATAGTTGCACTTGCAAGTGTAACGTCAGTTGAAATTAATGTAGCTTGAATTACATATACTTTCTTATCTGCTGCTCCTGATTCTGGAACAACTGTTAAGTACATAGTTGAATTTGTTGTAGCAGTTGGCATAGGACCAGTTACACTAATTGCTGCTGCTCCTGCTGCTGTAACCTCATCAGTAGATGAATATGTACTATTTGCAGACCAATATACCTTTGCTAATGCATCATATCCACTAATTGTGAAATCATAAGTAGAACCAAACTCAGTACTCTTTAGTTTATATGTATAAACATTTGAAGTATTTGTGTATGGAATACTAGCACTAGATGTATTAGTAAGATCAAATGTAGCATTAGCGTTTGTAGAAACACCTACTCTATCTAGGCTTAATGTGAATGTACGGCCTGCAGCACTAGTTGCTGTATCTGTTTCAGACTTAATTACACCAGTAACTGTATTTGATAAAGGACTAGTTCCAGAGAAAATAGCTGTTTCAGTAGTATATGTTACTGTTTGTCTATCAGCATCTTTTTTAGTAATAGCAATCTTCATTGTTTGATTTGATGAAGAATATTTTAATTTACCCGCATCCGTACCAGATTGAATAAATAATGCTGAACTAGTATCTAATGTTAATGTTTGAGTTGTTGCATCAAATGTTGTAATAGGTGTGGTACCAATAGTAACCACAACATTTGAAGCCTCATTATCATTATAAGCAGCCTCTCGATTAACAACTAATGTATATTTTGCTACATCACCAGTTTCAGCTGTTACTTCAATATTAAATGAATCAGCTAAAATTGCTGTTGGATCAGATGTAAAGCTAATTGATGTGTTAGCAGTACTTGGAATAGATGTCGTACCAATCTTTGCAGATACACCAGAACTTGCTGTAAATGAAGGTCTAATTGTGAAAGTCTTATCACGCCACTTCAAATCAGTTGTAGTATATGTACCCTTAAATGCAGGATCACTACTAGTTCCTGGAGTAAATGTAGCAGTCGCAGCTGTAGAGCTTGTTCCACCTGTTATTGTTAAACCACTTAATGTTGCATCAGCGTTCTTCTTAACAACATTAAATGTATATGTAGTTGTTGATGTACCATCACCTATCGTAACAGTAAATGAGTTTGGAATAGTTGTTAAACTTGCTGTACCACCGGAAGTAGCAACTGCAGTTCCATTTACTCTAACTGTAACTGGGTTTACTGCATAAGTCCAAGAAGGTGATACATCTAGTTGTGTAATATCACTTGCAACATTTAATGTATATGTTCCACCATTTCCTGTTGTACCAGGAGCAAAAGTAGTTGCTAAATTAGCTAAATATGAACTAGCTGCATTTGTAGCAGTAAATGAAATACTATCAATTACTATTTGTGGAACTGATGAAGTTAATTCTAGAGTCTCTTCACCAAAGTGACCACTTGTTCCTGGAGTAGCTCCACTCACCAAATTGACGAATGTACATGCAGTTCCAGGATACATTTTAATCTCAAAATTTGATATTCCAGAAGGAACTGTAAAACCATATGCACCAATTGGGAATGTAGTTCCTGCTGGAATTGATTTTCCTGTTTGAGCTGCCCATGATGCGGCAATTACTGATGCTTTACCTGTATATTGTGTAATACCTTCATCACCATCAGTTGCAACATAACTTGTGATACCACAATCTACATTACTAATTCCAGCAATACTATTAAAACCTAGTGGTTGGAAATCCATTGCCCAACCAACTGTATCAACAGCAACATCTGATACACCTTTAACAAGTAAAACCACTTGATCACCTGTGTCTGGAGCAGTAGATAAAGCTGAGTACATTGTAGGATAACTTGAAAGTATCTCATCTACAGCTCCTCTTCTACCAACCAAAACATTAAGTGTTGTTACACCTAAGACCTCTGTAATTTCTTTATTTCCAAAGTATTCATACATTGATTGACCACTTGTTGCATCGCTAAAATAGTCAGTTGCTTTAATTCCGTATCTAGAAGTACCATCATGCCATGCGTCTGTCATTCCGGTTTTAGTTAAATCTAGCAATTCAGTATCGCCTTGATCTGCTGTTGTAATAGCAGCAATATCAACCCAATCAAGACATTTTTTCTTAATAATTGCAACTTTATTGTATTCATCACTATCCCATACTTCGTATGTATAGTATACATTTGTTGAGTCAGTTGGTGGAGTAGAAGTTGCTTCTACTTTCCTA
>JAEEGL017233628.1_pt1 | contig 20662 bp, 22 predicted proteins | sample 9134231 | NCBI WGS metagenome assembly JAEEGL01 (sample SAMN16246548, study PRJNA631951) | gut metagenome | biome: gut microbiome; feature: rumen; material: fiber-attached | host: Bos | place: Iran: Karaj | collected 2018-10
GACGATCGTCGTCGGCAGTCCGATCCCTACTTCCTCCGCATGCGTGGGACCGCTCAGGATCCCCACCTGCGCGGTCGGGATCTCCGAGAGGATGACCTCCGACAGCGTAAGGAGCGTCTCCTCCTCGATGCCCTTCGCCGCGCACACGATCCTCTGCCCGTCCGGGCAGACGGCGGCCAGCTTCCGCGCCGTGCTCCGGATAAAGGGGGACGGAACGACCATGACGAGCAGGTCCCTGTCCCTGACCGCCGCGGCGAGATCCGTCGTCGCAGTGACCGTCTCCGGAAGGATCACGCCCGGGAGCTTCTCCTTCTGTTCATGTTCCTCATTCAGCATCCTGACTTCGTCTTCCGAGACCGACCACACGGTCACGTCGTGTCCGCCGGATGCCAGTGTCTTCGTGAGCGCCGTTCCCCAGCTGCCCGCGCCGATAACTCCGATTTTCGCCATTTTATACCTCGCTGAGGCAAAAGCCGCGGATGCGGTTTTGCCGCCTTGTTATCATTCTTTGCTGCTGTTTTCCTCTTCCCCGTGCTTCCCGAACAGATACGTCTTCCGTTCCGTTCCCGTGGCGAGACGGACGATATTGGCCCTGTGCCTGTAATAGGCAAGTGCCGTGAGCAGCCCCATGATGACGTACATCTCCGTGAGCATCGCCTGCGGCAGGGGACCGAATACCCTCGCCTGTCCCATGACGATAAGCTGGATCAGCACTGCGCCGTAAACACAGAGCGATCCCAGCGACACAAATTTCGTCACAAGGAACGGGATCAGGAACAGCGCGGCCTGCACGGGAACGAAAGCGATGTGATAGGCGAAGCAGAAGCCGGCGACGACAGCGACGCCCTTGCCGCCCTTGAATCCCATGTAGAACGGGAAGTCATGCCCGAGCACAGTCCCCGCGAAAGTATACATTTTCAGCACCCAGACAAACTCCGGATACCGGTTCCCGAACAGGACCGATGTCAGAAGGATCGCGAAGAGGCTTTTCAGCATGTCTCCCGCAAAGACGATCAGCCCGTCTTTCGTTCCGAGAACGCGAAGCGCGTTCGTGGTGCCCGAGTTGCCGCTGCCGTGCTGCCGGATGTCAATACCGCGCGCTTTCCCGAGTATATATGCGGTCTGGAACAGGCCGAATCCGTATCCTATAGCAAGGCACAGAAGCCGCAGCAGGATCTCATTCATAGTCTATTTCTTCTCCTCGTTTCTCTCCCGGATCACGAACCGGATCGGCGTTCCCCGGAAGCCGAAAGTCTCGCGGATCCGGTTCTCAAGGAATCGCTGATAGGAGAAATGCATCAGATATTTATAGTTGACGAACAGCACGAAAGTCGGCGGCTCCACGCCCGACTGCACGGCGTAAAAGATCCGGAGCATCTTTCCTTTGTCCTGCGGCGGCTGCTGCAGCATCGCCGCCTCGCTGATGATCTCGTTGAGGACGCCGGTCTGGATGCGCAGGTTCTGGCTGTCGTGCACATTGTCGATCAGTTCGTAGAGCTTCACGAGGCGCTGTCCCGTGACGGCGGAGATGAAGATGATCTCCGCGTAAGGTATAAAGGAAAGGACGCTGCGGATCCTGTCCGTGAACTGCTTCACGGTCTTGTTGTCCTTCTCGATCAGGTCCCACTTGTTCACGGCGATGATGACCGCCTTGCCGCGCTCGTGCGCGATTCCGGCGATCTTCGCGTCCTGCTCCGTCACGCCTTCCTTCGCGTCGATGACGAGGACGGCGATGTCCGCGCGCTCCACGGCCGCAACGCTGCGGAGGAACATGTAGTACTCGAGATCTTCCCTGATCTTTCCCCTCCGGCGCAGGCCGGCAGTGTCGATGAAAACGTACTCCTTACCGTCATGCACGACGCGCGTGTCGACCGCGTCCCTCGTCGTGCCGGCGATGTCTGAGACGATCAGGCGGTTCTCGCCGAGGAGCCGGTTTACGATCGAGCTCTTGCCGACATTCGGTTTGCCGACGATCGCGACACGCACCGCGTCGTCTTCCTCTTCTCCCTCCTTCGGATCCGGGAAAAAGGCGACGACAGCATCCAGCAGATCACCGATCCCGGTGCGGTTCGCGGAGGATATGGGATACGGATCCCCGATCCCGAGATTGTAGAATTCGTAGACGTCCGGCATGTCCTTCAGCGGCCGGTCCGTCTTGTTGACGACGAGCACGACGGGCTTGCCGGATCTGCGAAGCATATCCGCAACCTTTTCATCCGCGTCCTGCAGGCCCTGCTTCAGGTCGACCATGAAAAGGATCACGTCCGCCATGTCGATCGCGGCCTGCGCCTGCTCACGCATCTGCGACAGTATGATGTCCTTGCTCTCCGGCTCGATGCCGCCGGTATCGATCAGCGTGAACTCGTAGTTCAGCCAGCTGCAGTCCGCGTAGATCCGGTCCCTGGTCACGCCGGGGGTGTCCTGCACGATCGCGATCTTTTCTCCCGCGAGGACGTTGAACAATGTAGATTTTCCAACATTCGGCCTGCCGACGATGGCAACGACGGGCCTGTTTTTTCTTCTGCTCATTTTCTGCTCCGTATTATACACCCGTAAATAAATATCTTATTTGAAACCGGCCGAAAATGCAACCGGACCGGCATCGCCCTTCCCGATGCCCGGGCGGCGGAGGGGCGCGATGCCTCTTCGTTTCCCTGAGCCGCTTGCCACAGACCTTTTTCAACTGTAAAATAATCCCGGAACTAAACTGTATCACGTTTCCCCGGAAATGAGGTATTCCATGTCAGAGGACATAAAGCTTTACCAGCTGCTTGAAAGAAAGATCCCGGCAGCCCCGCTCTCTCTCTTGATCATGCCTTCCGCCGAGAAGCTCGGTGCGCAGGTCAACGCCTGTCTGTCCCAGTTCCGCAAGGCGGATCACAACATCGTCAAGAGCGATCCCGCGTTCGAGGGCTACGTCTCGGACGATTACCGCATGCCGTTCACGACAGAGCGGTTCGAGACCGGCGAAGGCCGCGTCTATCTTGAGGATTCGGCGCGAGGCAAGGACATCTTCATCCTGACCGACGTCATGAACCACTCCCTGACATATCAGATGAATGGATTCACGAACCACATGTCCCCGGATGATCACTTCCAGGACCTGAAGCGCGCGATCTCCGCCATCAACGGCAAGGCGACCCGCATCAACGTCATCATGCCGTTTCTCTATGAGGGCAGGCAGCACAACCGCTCCGGAAGAGAATCGCTCGACGGCGCCAACATGCTGAAGGAGCTCGTCGACCTCGGGATCAACAACTTCATCACCTTCGACGCACACGATCCGCGGATCCAGAACGTCTCCCCGCTCGCCAACTTCGACAATTATATCTCGCCCTACCAGTTCCTGCGCTCGCTCATGCGCTCGGTGCCGGACCTGATCGTCGACAAGGAACATATTGTCGTCATCAGCCCGGACGAAGGTGCACTCGACCGCGCGGTCTACTTCGCGAACGTCATCGGCGGAGACACCGGCATGTTCTATAAGCGCAGGGATTATTCCACGATCATCAACGGCAAAAACCCCGTCGTCGCGCACGAGTTCCTGGGCAGCGACCTCAACGGAAAAGACGCGATGATCATTGACGACATGATCTCCTCCGGCGGCAGCATGCTGGACACCGCGAGACAGATCAAGGAGCGCGGCGCCGGCCGCGTATTCATCTGCACGACCTTCGGTCTCTTCACGGAAGGCCTGCAGCTCTTCGACGAAGCGTTCGAGCGCGGCGACTTTGACCGGCTGGTCACGACCAACCTCACTTATCTCCCGCCGGAGATCTATGAGAAGCCTTACTTCGTGGAAGCGGACATGGGGCGGTATCTGGCTACGATCATCGATTTCATGAACCACGACGCGTCGATCTCGGATATCATGACGCCGACGGCGAAGATCCACGAACTTCTTTCGAAGTACAACCGGCGGATCCAGACCGAGGACGAGGCGAAAGAACTGGAGCTGACGGAATTCTGACCGGCAGGATGTGCTCAGGCCCCGGCGGGAAACGCGTTCTTCAGATGAGCGACGCGTCCGTCTCCGGAGATGCCGATCACGTCGAACCGGATCGGAGTGTCCGGACTGATCCTGTGCTTTGACATATAATACAGAGCGGCGCCGATGATCCGGCGCTGCTTTTTTGCGTTCACCGCCTCAAGCGGATCTCCGTGCACAGCGGTTCTGCGGTACTTGACTTCCACGAAGACGAGGAAGGGACCGTCCGACGCAATAATATCGACTTCTCCTGTGCGGCAGATGAAATTCCGCTGCAGGATCCGGAAGTTTTTCCCTTCGAGATACGCTGCCGCGGCATCTTCATACCGGCCGCCGGTATCCCGGCTGTTTCTGTGATTTTCTGCTGGGTTCATAGAAAGGCTGTTTTTGTGATCCGGGCGGACCTGCAGACTGACCGGCAGGCGGCTGTCCGGATCTATAAAAATGATTTGATAAAAGTAGCGCGGTGGATCGGACAGGGGCCGAACTTCCGGATCGCCTCGATGTGTTCCTTCGTGCCGTAACCCTTGTGTTTCAGAAAGCCGTATTCCGGGTAAAGGCTGTCCATCTGCGCCATCAGCCGGTCCCTCTCGACCTTCGCGAGGATCGAGGCGGCCGCGATCGACATGCACCTGGCATCCCCCTTGATGACGGACGCCTGCGGAATGTCAGTTTCCTCCAGCTTCACCGCGTCGATGAGCAGCATCTCCGGGAGGATCGGCAGGCGGCGGACCGCCGTCAGCATCGCCTCTTTCGTCGCCTGCAGGATATTGATCTCATCGATGCGCTCCGCAGGAACCATGACGACGGCATAGGCGATCGCCTCTGAGCGGATGATGCCGTAGAGCTCGTCTCTCTTTGCTGCGCTCAGTTTCTTGGAATCATTGAGAAAAGGCGTGCTCCACCCCCGTCGCAGAACGGCTGCGGCGGCACAGACCGGTCCCGCCAGCGGGCCTCTTCCCGCTTCGTCGATCCCGCATACGTAAAGGGCGCCCGGGCAGGTCTCTTCCACGACACTGTCTTCGAACGCCAGCATTCCTTCGATCCTTATTCTGTCGGCTTCCAGCCTCTCCTGTTTCGTCATCCGCTTTCCTTCCGCTCCCGGGCGGTCAGTCCGTATCTCCTCCCGTATCGTTGTGCAGCCCCTTGTTCTTCAGAGAGCCAAACCTGTTGAATGGCCAGATGCGCAGCCACGCCCTGCCAACGATATTTGAGCGTTGAATGTTGCCGACGTCCGGCATCCGGCTGTCCTTGCTGACCGTGCGGTTATCCCCGAGGACAAAGTACTCGTCTTCTCCGAGCTCGATGGGCTGCGCCGCCCTGCCGGGATCCCGGATCACGTCCTTGCCATAGTGCTCCTCGAGGACCTCCCCGTTGATGTAGATGTTCCCTGCTTCATCGATCTGTACCGTCTCTCCGGGAAGCCCGATGACGCGCTTGATGAAGTAAGTGTTCTTTTTATATTCATATGGAAATACAATGATCTCAAACCGTTTCGGATCCCGGAACCGGTAGGAGATCTTGTCCGCGATCAGCTGGTCGTCTTCTTCCAGCGTCGGCTCCATGCTCCCGCCGATGACTTCTGTGCGCTGCGCCACAAAATGCACCAGCAGATAGGTCACGATGAGGATAACAGCAATATAAATAACAAATTCCAAAATCCCTCTGAGTAGTTTCATTTCCGGTTATTCCTGTCAATCAGATCCTGTCCAGTGTGATCCGTCCCGTTTTTCCGTTTTTCAGGTCGTTCAGCAGAAGGTTCTGCGTGCGGACCCGGTCCGGTTCGCCCCCGGCGCGCAGGAGATTCCTTGCGGCCGCGATCGACTCGACGTCGTTTCCCCCGTACTTCTCCGTGAGAAGGCCGGGATAGAGTTCATTCATATAGCGGAGAAGATGCTGCGTCAGATCGTCCGCGTCCAGGATCTCCTCCCGGATCGCGCCGGTCAGTGCCAGTTTGATCCCGACTTCCGGGTCTTCATATTTTGGCCACAGAATACCCGGCGTATCGAGAAGCTCCAGTTCCCGGTCTCCCCGGATCCACTGTTTTCCCCGCGTCACGCCCGGTTTGTTCCCCGTCCTGGCGCTCGCTTTTCCGACAAAAGAATTGATGAAAGTCGATTTTCCCACGTTCGGGATTCCGACGACCATCGCGCGAAGCGGCCGCCCGACGATCCCTCGCCTCCTGTCCCGCTCGATCTTTTCGCTGCAGGCGGCGACCGCCTGCTTCTTCACTTTCGAGACGGCGCCTCTCACACGGGCATCCGCGGTCAGGACCGGTGTTCCTTCCGCCGAATACCGGGCTGCAAACAGATCCGTCTGCGAAGGATCCGCGAGATCCGCCTTGGTAAACACAAGGATCCTCGGCTTGCTGCCACAGAGTGTATCAATGTCCGGATTGCGCCCGGAGAGCGGGATCCGCGCATCCGCCAGTTCGATCACGAGGTCGACCAGTTTCAGATCTTCCAGCATCATCCTTCTGGTCTTCGCCATGTGGCCGGGATACCAGCCGTAATCACTCATAGATATCTTCTCCCATGCAGATCAGTGGATCCTGCTGACGCCGGCCTGTCCTGCCGGGAGCGAGAGCCACGCTCTGCCGATCACGTCACCTCCGCTGACATTGCCGATGCCGGCGGAACGGGAGTCTTCGCTGTTGTTCCGGTTGTCGCCCAGGACGAAATACTCGTTCTCTCCCAGCGTGACCGGGTTCTTCGCGAGACCCGGGTCCTCGATCTTGTCATATTTTCCACCGGTGGGATCCGGTACTCCGTCGATCAGGAGCGTTCCGTCCGTAATCTGCACCGTCTGTCCGGGTCCTGCCGCGACGCGCTTCACGAAAGGATGCGCATCTTCGTTCCCGCCCGGGTAAAAGACGATCACATCCCCCTCCCGTATCGAGGCGATCCTGTAATACATCCGGTCGACCAGGACGCTCTGCCCGTCGATCAGGAGAGGCTCCATAGAGGCGCCCGTCATACGGATCCGGAGGCCGAAGCAGCGCACGACCACGACCGCCGCGAGGACCGCGATGAATGTACTGATCACATACAGCACGACCTCTCTCACGATATTCAGATCGATCGCGGGCTCTCTCTCCCGGAAGCTCCGTCCCTGCCGCCTGCGGCGCATCCCAAATTCCTCCGTGCCCCATTGTGACGAAAAAAAGCCATACAGGCAAAAGCTGTATGGCTTGTTGACCTAACGGTGTTCCAGCGCCCTTCGCTTTTACCGGAAGGATGGCATAGAACCTGCTTATTTGGTGCGGGCCACGATCTTCTCTTTGACTTTCGCCTTCTTGCCGGACAGGCCGCGCAGATAGAACAGCTTCGCCCTTCTGACCTTACCCATGCGGACGACCTTGACGTCTTCCACGTTGGGGCTGTTGATGGGCCATGTCTTCTCGACGCCGATGCCGCTGGAGATCTTGCGGACCGTGAAAGTCTCGCGATTGCCGCCGCCCTGCTTCTTGATCACAACGCCCTCGAAGATCTGGGTCCTTTCGCGGGTGCCTTCCTTGATGCGGTTGGCGACGCGGACCGTGTCTCCGACGTTAAACTGCGGCTTCTCAGCCTTGATCTGCTCTTTCTCGAGCTCTGCGATGATGTTTCTGTTCATTGTCGTCTCCTTTACTTTATACACTGGACGTTCTTGCCCATGTTCCGGCAGAGGACCGTCTCTGAACGTTCGCTGTGAAAAGACAGCTTAAATAATTTATCACATTTCTTCCGGATGTTCAAGTGAATTCCGATACTTCTGATAGAGATCGGGACGCCTCTCTTTCGTTCTCAGCAGCGACTGCTCTCTCCGCCATGCGTCCACCTTCGCGTGATCGCCGGAGAGCAGGATCGCCGGCACCTTTTTGCCCCGCCACTCTTCCGGTCGGGAGTACTGCGGATACTCCAGAAGGCCGTCCTGAAACGAGTCCGTCTCCGCGGAGACGTCGTTCCCCAGGACGCCGGGAACGAGTCTCGACACCGCGTCGATCAGGACCAGCGCGGGAAGTTCCCCTCCCGTCAGCACGTAGTCACCGATCGAGATCTCATCCGTCACGATCTCTTCGAGGACTCTCTCGTCGATCCCTTCATAGTGCCCGCACAGCAGGATGAGGTCCTCCTCCTGCGAGAGCTCCTGCGCGATCTCCTGCGAAAACACTTTTCCCTGAGGCGACAGGTAGACCGTCCTCACCGGCCGCTGCCCGGACGGATCCGCCGGATCCGCTCCGCGCTCCATGCTGATCTTATGGCTGAGTGCCTCCCACGCGTCGTAGACGGGCTGCGCCTGCATGAGGAGCCCCGCCCCGCCGCCGTAGATATAGTCGTCCACGCGTCCATGCTTGTTCTGCGTATAGTCGCGGATGTTGACCGCCTCGACCCCGATCAGGTCCCGATCCATCGCCCGCGCCAGGATGCTGTTGTGCGCGCCTTCCTCGATCATCTCCGGGAAAAGCGTCAGAACATGGAATCTCATCATCTTCTCACAGATCCCTCAGTCCCGGCATCATGTACACTCTGACGTACCCGTTCTCCGGTGACACTTCCCGGATGCAGTCCGGGATGACCGGGAGCAGCAGCTGCTTCCCTTCCGGTGTCGTGACGACGTAGACGTCGTTCGCGCCGGTCTTGAGGACGTCCGTCAGCTTGCCGACTTCGGTTCCGTCCTCTTCCGTGACGTCGAGTCCCAGAAGATCCGGAATAAAGTACTCGCCCTTCTTCAACGGGATCGCATCCTTGCGGTCGACATACAGTTCCGCGCCGCGCAGCGGCGTGACGGATTCGACCGTGTCAAAGCCCTCGAAGCCCAGAATGACGAATTTTCCGCCCACACGAACAGAGCGGATCTTCAGGATCCGCTCTCCCTTCCCGGTATCCAGGATGATCTCTTTCAGTTTTTTGAAGCGTTTCGGCTCGTCGGTCGTCGGAAAAACCTTGACCTCGCCCCTCACGCCGTGCGGCGTCGTGATCACGCCGACCCGGAACCTGTCAATCATCGATATCCACGTCTACCCTGTAATCCTTGCCCGATGCCGCCGCTTTGACGACGGAGCGGATCGCCTTGGCAATGCGTCCCTGTCTCCCGATCACTTTGCCCATGTCGGAAGGTGCCACATGCAGTTTGATCTTCAGGGTGCGGCCTTCGCGTTTCTCCGTGACCACAACCTCGTCCGGGTGCTCCACGAGCGATCTGGCAATGACTTCTACTAATTCCTTCATGGCATTACCCTATTGAATTCTTAGCTCCCGCTGCCCGGAAGACGTCATACGCCTGCCTGGCGAAGCAGCTTCTTGACGACTGTCGTCGGCTGAGCACCGTTCTCGATCCACTTCTTCGCCTTCTCGGCATCGACCTTGACGGTCGCCGGATCCGTATGCGGGTTGTAGACGCCGATCTCATCGATCGCTCTGCCGTTTCTGGGCGTCCTGGAGTCCGCGACGACGATCCTGTACATCGGAACCTTCTTCTCACCGATTCTTGTCAGTCTGATCTTAACAGCCATTTCTTTCTTACCTCCAAAATCAATTGATATCTTATCTCTATCTGGAACAGGTCGCCCTGTTTCATGCGTGTCATCCGAAGGGGAACTTGCCTCTTCTTCCGGGGAAGGATCCGAACGGATTTCCTCCGCGCCTCTTCTTGCCGCCGAACATGCCCGGCATCTGCTTCATCATCTTCTGCATCTGCTCGAACTGTTTGATAAAGCGGTTGACCTCGGCGATATCGTTGCCGGAACCCTTCGCGATCCGGAACTTGCGCTGCGGTGTCATGAGCTTGGGGTTCGCCCGTTCTTCGGGCGTCATCGACAGCACGATCGCCTCGATCTTCGCGAGCTGCTTCTCGTCGATCGCCCCCTCAAGATCCGCTTTGTTCAGGCCCATTCCCGGAAGCATTCCGAGAATGCTGCTCAGACCGCCCATGTTCCGCATCTGCTTCATGCTCTCAAGGTAGTCGTTGTAGTCGAACTTTCCCTTGCGGACGCGGGAGGCCATCTCTTTGGACGCCTGCTCATCCTGTTCTTTCGCTGCCGCCTGCGCCTTGTCGATCAGCGTCAGGACGTCCCCCATACCGAGGATCCGGCTCGCCATGCGGTCCGGGTAGAACTGTTCGAGGTCGGAGAGCTTCTCTCCCATGCCGGCGTACAGGATCGGGCGCCCCGTCACCGCGCGGACAGAGAGTGCCGCGCCGCCTCTGGTGTCGCCGTCGAGCTTGCTGAGGATGATCCCGTCGACGCCGATCCGCTCGTTGAACGTCTTCGCGACGTTCACGGCTTCCTGGCCGGTCATCGCGTCCACGACGAGGAGCGTCTGATGAACTTCTACCGCCTTCTTGATCTCCTCGAGCTCAGCCATCATGTCGTCATCGATCTGAAGACGGCCGGCCGTATCGAGGATCACGGCGTGAAAACCGTTTTTCGATGCATATTCGACTGCGTTCTTCGCGATCTCCGGCGGCAGCTGCCCTTCATTTGGCGTAAAAACTTCCGTTTTCTGCTGCTGCCCGACGACCTGCAGCTGACGGATCGCCGCGGGGCGGTAGATGTCCAGCGCCGCAAGGAGCGTCTTCTTGCCTTTCGTCTTCCAGAGTCCGGCGAGTTTGCCCGCCGTCGTCGTCTTGCCGGAGCCCTGCAGGCCGCACATCATGACGACGGTCAGCGACTTGCCCGGCTGGAACGTGAATTCCGCGGTCTCCGGGCCCATGAGATTCGTCATCTCTTCGTCGACGATCCGGATGACCGTCTGCGCCGGATTCAGGCCGTTCAGCACTTCCGTCCCGACCGCGCGCTCCCGCACGGACGCGATGAAGTTCTTCACGACGCGGAAGTTGACATCCGCCTCAAGAAGCGCCATGCGCACTTCCTTGAGCGCCGCGTCCACGTCCTTCTCGGAGAGCTTTCCCCTGCCGCGAAGGCTGCTGAATATATTCCCTAATTTCTCTGTGAGAGACTCAAAAGCCATCAGGTCGTATCCTCTTTGATCCGCTCCGCAAGCTGCCGGAGCCGCTGCGGCACATTCTCCTGCCCCGCAGGGGCCTGTGCCTTATCCAGATCGCTTGCGATCTTTATGAGTTCGTCAGCGGACGTGCGGATCCTGTAGAATCTGGCGATGAGCCCGAGTTTTTCCTCATATCCGCTCATCTGCGCCGTCGTCCGCCGGATCAGGTCATGCACCGCCTGCTTGCTGACGCCCGTCTGCTCCGCGATCTCCGTGAGGGAGAGATCGTCGTAGACGACTTTCTCATATACTTCTCTCTGGTGCCGCGTCAGCAGCTGCCCGTAGAAGTCATACAGGAGACCCTCCCGCACGATCTTTTCCATTCTATCCGCACCTCTGTTACGTGTCAAGTTTTTTTTCTTGACTCTCCAGGAACAGGAACATCCGCGCCGGGCCTTCCACGCCGCGGACCTCTCCGGAGTGCGTATATTCCCACATCCGGAACGCATAAGGGTAGTACAGGGAGGAGCCGTGATCCCGGATGCAGATCTCCGCATCCTCAAGCCCGGCGAGATCGATCCCGCAGATCAGCATGTACAGATCCGCACTGATCACCGGCCTGAATCCGAGCTGCCGCACCTGTGCCGCAAGACGGTTCACGTATTCCGTTCTCTCCCTCTTGAGGGCGGCGCGTTCCTCCGCATCCTGCGGTTCCCCGTCCGGTTCCGGGATCCTCAGGATCACCCGGCAGCCGGCGAGATCCGGGACCTGTTCCAGCGCGCCGAGATGAAACTCTGTCTCTTCCCCGTCTGCCGGCAGCTCAGCCTGCGCCGCTTCCGGATCGGATTCCGGAATTCCGGTCCTTCCGCATCCCGGGAAATCCGCGATGTCATAGGAAGCGATCACCGCAAGCCCGTTTGCCCGGATCTCCGAGGCATATTCCGAAAACGTTTCATCTGCTTCCGTCTCGCCATCGGCTCCGGCCATGCCGGCCGTTACGACTGCGAAACGGATCCCGTCCTGTGCCGCTTCTGCCCAGTCGGCCCCTGTTTCCGCGTCTGCACTGACTCCCTGCAGCGCGCTGACGGCAAGGTTTTCGCCGCGGTACAGCATCCTCCCGCCTTCAAGTATGAAATCGTTCGGCCGGAAGCCGCTGCGCGCCACATTACCGCCGGCGGACTCAAAATAATAGCGCTCCCCGTCCGAGACGACGAGCTCGTCGGAATACATGCGGCGAAGCACGTTGATCCCGCTGTCCCCGGACTGGAACGCGTTCTTGATCTGTACGAGCATCGCGTCGTATTCCCCGCGCACCGCCTTGGCCCGCGTGATCTCCATGCGTTCGCTCAGCTCTTCCTGCGTGAAGTACAGCTTCGGCTGTCCTCTCTCCCCTGTGATCATGTCGTTCAGGTCGCGCAGCTGATAGTATGCCGTCCGCGAGCGCAGCAGGAAAAACAGCGCGCACGCCGCGGCGGCGAGTGCCGTCAGGCTGATGATGATCAGGTTGGCCAGATAGCGCGCTCTGAGTCTGCCGAGGTTATTCTGTTCGGGATGGTTCGTTTCTGTCTGCGCCATAATGTGCTCCCGCAGGGAAGCGGGCTGCCGCCGCATCCATCAGAGGGATGCCCGGATGACCTTCGGCATGTACCCGCCTTCTTCCAGTGCCGCGATGATCTGTTCCTTGTGCTCCGTGCCGAATGTCTCCATCGTGATCCTCAGCTCCACGGCGGCGCTCCTGTTGATGGTCACGAACTGGTTGTGCTCCAGCCGGATGACGTTGCCGTTTTCCTTCGCGATCACGCCGGTCACGCGGGAGAGCTCTCCCGGCTTGTCCGGCAGAAGGATGGAGACCGAGAAGATGCGGTCTCTGAGGATCAGTCCCTGCTGTACGACGGAGGACATCGTGATGACGTCCATGTTGCCGCCGCTTAAGATCGATACGACTTTCTTTTTCCTGAAATCACCGTGGCGGAGCGCCGCGACCGTAAGAAGGCCGGAGTTCTCGCACACGATCTTGTGGTTCTCGACCATGTCCAGGAAAGCGGTCACCAGTTCTTCATCCGGCACCGTGATCAGCTCGTCGATGTTCTTCTGCAGATAAGGGAAGATCGTTTTGCCCGGCGTCTTGACGGCCGTGCCGTCCGCGATCGTGCTGACCTTGTCCAGGGTCACGGGTTTGCCCGCTTCCAGCGAGGCTTTCAGGCATGCCGCGCCCTCCGGCTCGACCGCGATCACCTTGATATTCGGCTTTAGGAGCTTCGCGAGGGTCGAGACGCCGGTCGCGAGTCCGCCGCCGCCGACCGGCACAAGGATCACGTCTACCAGCGGGAGATCCATGATGATCTCCATCGCGATCGTTCCCTGCCCTGTCGCGACTGCCGGATCGTCGAACGGATGGATGAACGTGTATCCGTTCTCCTCCGCCAGCTGCAGCGCGTGCTCGCACGCCTCGTCATATACGCTTCCGTGGAGGATGACCTCCGCGCCGAGCGCCTTCGTCCGGTTGATCTTGATGAGCGGCGTCTCCTTCGGCATGACGATGACCGCCTTCGCGCCGAACGCCCGCGCCGCGTAAGCCACGCCCTGCGCGTGGTTGCCGGCGGACGCGGTGATGAGTCCGCGGGCTCTCTCCTCCTCCGAGAGGGTGGAGATCTTGTAATAAGCGCCGCGCACCTTGTACGCCCCGGTGCGCTGCATGTTCTCCGGCTTCAGATATACCTTCGCCCCGGTCTGCTCGCTGAAGTAATCGGAGTAGACGAGCTCCGTGTCAAGCGTGACCCCTTTGACGATGTCATATGCCTTTTCAAACTGTTCCAGTGTGAGTTCCTGTGCCATGTTATCTCCTCACGCGCATTACTCCGCTTCCTTCGGTTCCTGCGCGAACAGCGCGTCAATGAACGCGTCCGGGTCGAAGCGTTGCAGATCATCGACCTGCTCGCCGATGCCGATGAATTTCACCGGGATCTTCAGCTCCGACTGCACCGCGATCGCGATGCCGCCCTTGGCCGTCCCGTCCATCTTCGTCAGGATGATTCCCGTCAGGTTCGTAACACCGCTGAATTCTCTCGCCTGCGCGAGCGCGTTCTGACCGGTCGCCGCGTCCAGCACGACCAGGTTCTCCCGGATGCAGCCGGGATACTCCCGCGTGATGATGCGGTCGATCTTCGCGAGTTCTTCCATTAAGTTCTTTTTATTGTGCAGACGGCCCGCAGTGTCGCACAGCAAAATGTCCGTGCGCCTCGCTTTTGCCGCGGAGACCGCGTCGTAGATGACGCTTCCGGGATCTCCGCCCTCCGCGCCGCTGATCATGTCGACACCGGCGCGCTTCGCCCACTCTCCGAGCTGTTCGGTCGCTGCCGCGCGGAAGGTATCCGCCGCCGCGATCAGGACCTTTTTCCCTTCCTCCCGGTAAATGGATGCCAGCTTGCCGATCGAGGTCGTCTTGCCGACGCCGTTGACGCCGACGACGAGGACGACGGAAGGACCTTTTTCAAAGTCGTACGCGTGCTCGTCGACATGCATCTGCTCCCTTATGTTCTCGACAAGGAGCTCCCGCACTTCCGACGGGATCCGGATATGCTTCTCCTTCACCTTGCGGCGCAGGTTCTCCATGATCTCGTCCGTCGCGTGGATGCCGATATCGTCCATGATGAGGACTTCTTCCAGCTCGTCGTAGAAGTCTTCGTCGACCCTGTCGTGCCCCAGGAAGGTCCGGTCGAAATCGGACGACATGTGCGCTCTCGTCTTGGCAAGTCCCGCCTTGAGTCTCGCAAAAAATCCCAGTTTTTCTTCTGCCATAACGCTTAACTCCTGTCTCTTCCGTCCCGCAGCAGGCCGGAAGAACCATTTATGCCGTCAGGTCCTTGTCGATCAGATTGACGCTGACCATCGTCGAAACGCCCTTCTCCTGCATCGTGATGCCGTAGAGCCGGTCTGCCCTCTCCATCGTGCCTCTTCTGTGCGTGATGACGATGAACTGCGTGTTGTTCGTCAGCTTGTGCAGATAATCCGCGAAACGCACGACGTTGTTCTCGTCGAGCGCGGCCTCGATCTCGTCCAGAAGGCAGAACGGGGAAGGCTTCAGGTTCTGGATCGCAAACAGGAGCGCGATCTCCGCGAGAGATTTCTCACCGCCGGAAAGCTGCATCATGTTCTGCAGCTTCTTTCCCGGGGGCTGCGCGATCACGCGGATGCCCGCCTCCAGGATGTCCTCGTCCTCGACGAGCTCCAGCGTTCCTTTTCCGCCGCCGAACAGGACCTTGAACACCTTGTCGAACTCCGTGCGGATCTGTTCGAACTGTTCCGTGAACTGCTTCCGCATGGAAGCGTCGAGTTCATCGATGATCCCCTGCAGCGTCTCTTCCGCTTTGACAAGGTCGTCGTGCTGGCCTTTCAGGAACGTGTACCGCTCTGACACTTCCCGGTATTCTTCGATCGCGCCGACGTTGACGGGACCGAGCGCTTTGATCTGTCCCTTCAGGGCCTGCACCTGCCGTTTCAGCGCGGGCAGTTCTGTCATGGAGGCGTCCCGGAGCGCCTCCGCTTCCGAGATCGTGAGCTCGTATTCATCCCAGATATAGCCGGCTTTGTGCTCGATCTGCTCCTCCAGCTTCTCTTTCTGCGACGTCAGGCGGTAGTGCTCCTTGTCGAGGGACCGGACGAGATCCGACAGCGAATCTCTCTTTTCAAAGGATTCCTTCAGGCTCCGCGTCAGTTCCTCCCTGCGGGCCGCCGCCTCCTTCAGCCTGCGCTCCTGGTCCGCCTGCGCCGTGTGCGAGGATTCGATCGTCGCGAGGATCTTCTCGATATTGTCCTTCTTCTCGGCGATCTCATTCGAAGTCTCCTCGAGCGTCTGCACGATCTCCTGCTCTTCCGCGGTCAGCCGGTCAAGCTCCTCGGAGGCGCGCGTCAGGTTCTGCCTCGTGAAGCTTCCCGCCTGGCGGGCTTTCTCCAGCTCGATGTCCTGTCTGCGCAGCTCCAGGCTGAGCTCATCTTCCTTTTTCTTCAGGTCCGCGAGCAGCGCCTCGATCTGCGCGACGCGCTCATTTGATTCCTGTTCCTTATTCTTCGATTCCTCGAGATCCGCGAGGATCTGCTTTTTCTCTTCCTCGATCTTCCCGATCAGCTCGCTGACTTCGCGGTTCTCGTCGCGGAGCTGTTCGTAGCTTCCGACGTATTCCGTCTTCTTCTCCTTTTCGCGCACGACGTTCAGGCGGGCGGTGTTCTGCTGGACGATCTTCTGCTGCAGTTCCGTTCTCGCGTTCTCCAGCGCCATGCGGAGACGGTTCCTCTTCTTTTTGATGTCCTCGATCTTCTGCAGGAGCTGCTCCTGCAGCGACTTGTCCGCCGCGGCCTGTTCCGTGAGCATGGAGAGCTCGCGCCGGCGGCTGAGCAGGTTGCTGCTGTCCCGGTACGTTCCGCCGCTGATCGCGCCGCCGGGTGCAAACAGTTCTCCCTCCAGCGTCACCATGCGGATCCGTGAGTTATACTTCCTCTGGATCGCGACGGCGTGATCGAACGTGTCCACGACCACGATCCTGCCGAGAAGCGACGCCGCGACGCTGCGGTAGGCTTCGTCGCAGGTGACGACCGTGTCGGCGGTCCCGATGACGCCCTTCTCCCGGAGCACTTCCGGCCTGCTGAGCTCCTGCGGATCCCTGACCGCGGTGAGCGGCAGGAACGTCGCGCGGCCCGCGCGCTCTCTTTTTAGCATGTCGATCATGCGGCGCGCCGTCTCCTCGTCGCGCGTCACGATATTCTGGATGCTCGCGCCGAGGGCGACCTCGATCGCGGTCTCATACTTTTCTTCCGTCTTGATCAGGTCGGCGACGACGCCGATGAGGCCCCGCTCGGATCCTTTGTGCTCCATGACCCGCTTGACCGAATGTCCGAATCCCTCATAACGCTCGGTCAGGTTCTGGAGCGCCTCGAGCTTCGAGCGCGTCTTGTGGAACGCGAGCTGCGCCTTCTGGAGCTCCGCGTCAGTATCCGCAAGCTCCGTCCTGCAGCCGTCGATCTCCTCCTGCGTGGATTTCTGCTTTTCCTGCAGCGCGGTGATCTCTTTCGTGATCTGCGCGAACGTCTCCTCCATCTGCCGGATGATCTCATCCTGCTTCGTCTCGTCCGACTGCACCGTGACGAGCCGGCTCGTGAGCTCCGACTTCCGGATGTCCGCCTGCTGTCCCATCGTCTCGAGGGAAGCTGCCCTCGACCGGATCGCTGCCCTCGTATCGAGAAGTGCGAGCACGTCGCCGCGCAGGGTCTCCGCTTCCTCAGAAAGAGAGCGCATCTCCTCCCTGTGGCGGCTCAGCGCATCCTGCTGCTCTTCGCGCTGCGTCTCAAGCCGCGCGATCTCCTCCTCCGAGACAGCGTCCGCGTCCTTGTAGGACTCCATCTCTTTCCGGCGCTCCTCCACCTGCGCGTGGACCGCGGCTTTCCGCTGCGTGAAATGTTCCGTATTGGACTTCGCGGAGCGGATCTGCTCCTCATAGACTTTGACGTCGCTCTCGAGCTTGCCGCGGACGACATCCGTTCTCGTGATCTCGTTCCTCGTCTCCTCTATGGTCTTCTCGAGCGCCTCGTTTTCCTCCTGCAGCGCGTCGTACTGCGCGCGGACTTCTTCCATCTCGCGCTGCGAGCGCTCCAGGTCCTCTTTCGCAATGGATGCCTTCTCCGTCACGTCCGCGAGCTCTTCGCGCGCTTTCGCGTTCTCAAGGAGAAAAGCGTTGACGTCCACCGCTCTCAGCTGTTCCCTCGTCCGGAGGTAGACTCTTGCCTTCTCCGCCTGCTTTTCCAGGGGACCGACCTGTCTCTCCAGTTCCGCCAGGATATCGGTGATGCGCACAAGATTCGCCTTTTCACTCTCCAGTTTTTTCAGGGAGGCTTCCTTGCGCCGCTTGAATTTCACGATGCCTGCCGCCTCGTCGAACAGCTCTCTCCTGTCCTCGGGCCGGTCCGACAGGATCCGGTCGATCTGGCCCTGGCCGATGATCGAATATCCTTCTTTTCCGATACCTGTGTCATAGAAGAGCTCATTGACGTCACGCAGACGGCATGTGCTGCCGTTCATCAGATATTCGCTCTCTCCCGAGCGGTAGATGCGGCGCGCGACCGTCACCTCGTCGTAGTCGACGGGAAGCTTGTGGTCGCTGTTGTCCAGCGTGATCGCAACATAAGCAAAACTCAGGGGCTTCCTGAGTTCCGTTCCGGAGAAGATGACGTCCTGCATGGAAGAGCCGCGGAGCTGCTTGACGCGCTGCTCCCCGAGCACCCAGCGGACGGCGTCCGCGACGTTGCTTTTGCCGGATCCGTTCGGTCCCACGATGGCGGTGATGCCGTTGTGGAACTCAAATATCATTTTGTTGGCAAAGGACTTGAAGCCCTGGATCTCAATACTCTTTAAATACATGTTCCGGTTTGTTCCGTTTCCTGTTTCCTGTCCGCAGCCTTTTCCGCTTTCAGCGCGGTGAACGCGGCCTGCTGTTGCGATTCCTTTTTGGAGCTCCCGGTCCCCGTTCCGGCCGGTATCCCGTCCAGAAAGACCGTGCTTGTATAGACGCGAGCGTGCGCGGGTCCCTGTTCGTCCGTCAGTTCGTACCGGACGCTCTTCCCGCTCTGCTGCGCCCGCTCCTGCAGGATGGACTTCGCGTCATAGAAAAGCTCACGCTCCTCGATATCGCTGAGCACATGCTTTTCAATGAATGCGCGCGGCGCCGCGAGGTCCTCCCCGCTGTCGAGGAAGATCGCGCCGATCACGGCCTCCAGGACGTCCGAGACGATGGAGTCCTTGCTCCGCCCGCCGCTCTCCTCCTCACCTCTCCCGAGGCGGAGGCTCACGTCGAGTCCCAGTTTTCTCGCACAGAAAGCAAGGGACGGCTCGCAGACGAGCGCGGCGCGCAGCCGCGTCAGCTCCCCTTCCTTGCGGTTCGGAAATCTCTGATACAGAAAAGCGCTGGAGACCGCCTCCAGCACGGCATCCCCGAGAAACTCGAGGCGCTCGTAATGAAAGCTGTGCAGATCAGGCGGCAGTTCATTCGCGTACGAGGTATGGGTGACTGCCTTCTCCAGCAGTTCCCTGTCCCGGAACCTGTAGCCGATCTTATCTTCCAGCGCTGCCCAGTCCTTCAGCGGCACCCGGCTCACTGCTCCTGAGCCCCGGCTCCTTTGATGAGGGCAAGCGCCTCTTCGACGGTCGTCACCTTCTCCGCAACTTCCGTCGGGACTTTGATATCGAATTCTTCCTCGATCCCCATCACGATCTGGTACAGATCGAGCGAGTCGGCACCGAGGTCCTCCGCAAACGTCGAATCCGGGCGGATCTCCTCCGGGTCGACGTTGAGCACGTCCGCAATGATATCCTTAAGCTTCATGAATTCCTGATCCATACTCTCTCCTTCCGTGACCGGACACTGCTGTGCCCGTCACTCAGCATCCGCCTGTTTCTTTCCTTTTGTACGGTCGACGAGCTTCATCTTTTCCCGGAACTGGTCGTTGATCCTCTGTTCCCGGAATGCGATGCACTGCACGATGGAATTTCTCACTTCGACCGCGGTCGCATTGCCGTGCGTCTTGACGACGAGCCCGGTCAGCCCGAGAAGCGGCGCGCCGCCGTAGATCGAAATGTCGTATTTCTTCAGTGCCTCTTTCAGAGACGGCTTCACGAGAAGCGCGCCGATCTTTCCCCTCGTCGTGGACAGCATCGCGCCCTTGATCTCTGACAGAAGCACGGAGGCCACGCCCTCGTACATCTTCAGGATCGCGTTGCCGACAAAGGCGTCGCACACGACGACGTCCGCCGCGCCGGCCGGGATGTCCCTCGACTCGATGTTGCCGATGAAATTGATGTTCTCCAGCTCCTTCAGAAGCGGGTACGTCTCTTTCACGAGCGCGTTTCCCTTCTCTTCTTCAGCACCTACGCTGTAGAGCGCGACCCGCGGGTTCTTCACCCCGAGAATGCTCTCCATGTAGATCGATCCCATCTGCGCGAACTGCACGAGCTGGGAGGAGCGCGCGTCGACATTGGCGCCGCAGTCGATGAGGAGCACAGGACCCTTTGCGGTCGGCATGACAGGTGCGAGCGGCGCCCGCTCGATGCCTTTGAGCCGTCCGACGAGCAGCTGCCCGCCCGCCAGCGCCGCACCGGTGCTGCCTGCTGTCACGAAAGCGTCGCAGTCTCCCGTACGGACGAGCCGCAGGCCCTTCACCATCGAGGAGTCCTTCTTCGTCGTGACCGCCTTCACCGGAGGCTCCGCCATGGCGATGATCTCCGTGGCGTTCTCCACGCTGATCCGGTCCTGCGGATAGGTATACTTGCCAAGTTCTCTGCGGACGATCTCTTCCTGCCCGGTGAGAACGACGTGCACGGAGCTGTTTTCGTTCACTGCCTGCACGGCGCCCTTCACGATCTCAACAGGCGCGTTGTCGCCGCCCATCGCGTCCACAGCGACGCGGATCATATCATTTCCCATTTCTGCTCCTTCGCGCTGCCGGAAGTTCCGGGCGGTCCGTTCTTCTCCTGCCCGGCTTTCCTCGCGCACAGAATTACTATACTAGAGAGGGGGGGCAAATTCAAGTAAGGGGCGTTGTGGAGCTATGAGCCATGCCGACAAGTTCGTGAACGCTCTGCGTTCACGATCTGTCGCGGCGTTCGCCGTACGCTCCCGGTCTGGCGGAGGGCCATCCGGCAACGAGCTGCCAATGCCCCTCCGCCAGACCGGGAGCGCATGCCTCATTACAACACGCACAAAGC